>Ga0209726_10001680_pt1 | contig 34970 bp, 32 predicted proteins | sample Subgrocontami54m_FD_187453 | JGI IMG/M metagenome (GOLD analysis project Ga0209726, IMG submission 187453) | Subsurface groundwater microbial communities from S. Glens Falls, New York, USA - GMW46 contaminated, 5.4 m (SPAdes) (version 3) | ecosystem: Environmental > Aquatic > Deep subsurface >...
CCGAAGACGCAGCAAGCTGCGTCTCTACAAAGGGGTTTACATAGGTCCAAAAGTAGCGGCGTCTTCCACAGCAAACTGGGTTATACTTCGCCTCAAAGCTGAAACACTTCCCTTGAAAGTGAGCTGCTCATGTCCGTGAAGGCCGTGGAAGAGGTATCTGCCCAGGTTCCTGCCGAAGATTTTCAAGCGCTGGAAGAGAAAGTTTATCGCACCATTGAGTTATACAAGGCCGCCAAAGAAGCCCGGGCCGCCGCCGAGCGCGACGTCAAGCGCATTCGGGAGCAACTCGAAGAGCGCGAGGAAGAGAACGAATCCATGCGCCGCGAACTGGTGAAGCTGCGCAAGGAGCGCGAGGAAATCCGGGGGCGGGTCGAAAAAATGCTGACCCAGATGGAAAGTCTGGCGCAGGAACAGGCGGCCAGCTGAAGTACGGCGGGGATAATCCCCGACTCAGGAGTGACATGGCAACGGCCACCAAGCAACCACCGACCAAAGATGCGGTCAACGGAAGCGTGCGGGTCGAGATCTTCGACCAGGTTTATAACCTGCGCGGCTCGGACGCGGACTACATCCTGAAGCTCGCCGAATACGTTGACATGAAGATGCGCGCGGTTTCCGAGCAGACCGCAACCGTGGATTCGGTGCGTCTGGCGGTGCTGGCTGCACTAAATATTGCCGACGAATATCACTTGCTGAAGCGGCGAGTGGAGACGCCGCCTCCCGAAGCGCGGCAGCGCGCGAGTAAACTGGAGAGCGCGCTCGACGAAGTTTTGCAAGATACCCGGCGCACCGGCTGACACCGTTCGTAACCTCCCGTTCATGCGGGATCGCAGACCCGTAGCAAACTTCCTGCCAACTATTTGTGTTTTCCCTCTTGCGCATCTCCCATCTCTTTCCTAGCATCGGAGATGGAAAGCCGGCCTGCTAGGTTGGTGCTGGTGGTCACCGATTTTTGAACCAATGCAGAATGAACGGGGACTCGACTCGAACTAGGATCCGGTGAGCCATGTTCCGTCATGCGGAAAGGCCTAATGGGTCTCGGCGGGTTCCCAACGTCTAACGGCGGGTTCATTCTCGGCCCATCACACGGCGGTGTGGGTCGGCTTTTTCAGCACTTAGCACTTGGCATTTAGCACTTGGCTTGGTGCTTCACGACGAGAATGCTTCCTGCGACCTTCTCTCCTGCTAAACTTCTGTCGGTACAACGCCTCAACCGGAGCATCTAAACCAACGTGTTTCCCCGACTCTTCCACATTGGCAGCTTCAGCCTGCCGACCTATGGTTTGCTGGTCGCAACGGGCGTGCTGATCGGACTCTGGATCAGCGTGCGCAATTCCGAGAAGCAGGGCATCAATGGCGATGACGCCTGGAACCTCGGAATTCTCGTGGTTCTGGCGGGCATTGTGGGAGCCAAACTCCTGCTCATTGTCAACGAGTGGAGCTATTACTCCGCTAATCCTCGCGAGATTTTCAACTTGCGAACGTTGCAGTCCGGAGGGGTTTTCTCCGGCGGCCTGATCGGCGCTCTCCTTATGGCGGCCTGGTACATGCGACGCCGCCGCATGCCCACTCTGCGCACTTGTGACGGATTCGCGCCCGGCCTTGCCTTCGGCCACGTACTAGGCCGCTTCGGATGCTTCGCTGCCGGCTGCTGTTATGGCAAGCATACCGATCACTTCTGGGGCGTCGTCTTCACCAATCCTCTGGCCAGTAGCTGGGCCGGAACACCACTCAACGAGCGGCTGCAACCGACGCAGCTGATCGAAGCCGCGGCCGAGTTCTTTAATTTCGTTCTGCTGATGTGGCTGCTCAAGCGCAAGAAGTTTGATGGGCAGGTATTTGCCAGCTTCATGATGTTGTACGGGATCGAACGCTATTTCATCGAGTTCCTGCGCGGCGACCCAGGCCGAGGTGAAGTCTTCGGTGGACTGATGACCGGAACACAGTTGATCTCGATCTGTCTGGTGATCGGCGGCGGGCTGATCTGGTGGCTGAAGAGCGGAGCGTCGAGGGTAGTGGCGGCGCAGAGCAGCAATTAGCACTTGGCACTTGGCATTTAGCTCTCCCGCCCTACTGTAGGTCGTGGGCTGCTCGGGACTGCTTCTTCCAGCCTGCATTCCCTGGGATCCTTGTCGAAGCGCAGCCCGAGAAACACCGGTGCTCTCAGTTTCATTCCGCCTTCGGCGGTTTCGTGGGTCCACTCGGAGAACTTGATCTCCGCAACCAGTTCCGGGCGCACGAAGTGAACCTTCCGCAAACCGCCGATCTCGCCATAAAACGGATTGGCCTTCGTTTCGAGCGGCCGCAGGCGTTCGTAGATCTCCTTCAGAGTTTTCTGATCGAAGCCGGTTCCGGCCTGGCCCACGTGGATGAGGCGTCCGCGTTTATTGTAGAGACCGAGCACGAGCGCCCCAAAATACTGGCGGCTGCCTTCCGGATCGGTATAGCCGCCGATCACGCACTCCTGGCGCTGCGTGATTTTGATCTTCAGCCAATCGCGCGACCGTTCTTCCTGATAGCTGCTGTCGCGTTTTTTGGCGACGATGCCTTCCAGGCCGCGCTGCCCGGCCGCATCGAAGAGCGCCCGTCCTTTTTCCACGTAATGGTCGGAAAACCGGACAGCGTCTCCATTCTCAAGCACAGATTGGAGCAGTTCCTTGCGTTTCTCCAGCCCCACTCGGCGCAGGTCGTAGCCATCGAGGTGAAGCAGGTCGAACGCATAGTACAAAACCGGAACCCCTTCGCGCCGGGGCACGCGACGCTTGCCAGGCTGGAATCCGGTGCGCTGCTGCATCAGGCTGAACGAAGGACGCCCCTGCTCATCGAGGGCGACGATCTCTCCGTCGAGGATCGCCCGCTGGGCTTTTACAAACTTTGCCAAGTCGCGTAGTTCGGGAAACTGCGCGGTGAGATCGTTCTGGTTGCGTGAAACCAGGCGCACGCTGCCGTCTGCAATGAACACGACAGCACGATAGCCATCCCACTTGATCTCGAACAGCCAGCCGGGATTGTCGAAAGGTTCGTCCACGGAAGTGGCGAGCATGGGGTGGATCTTCGTGGGCATCGGCTTTTCGACGGCGCCGGCTAAATCTTTAACCGCAGAGAACGCAGAGATCGCAGAGGAATTCGGGTTCTTTGCTTTCGATGTAGCTGCTGAAGCCGCGTCGGCAATTGAGCGTCGCGGCGGTCCGATCTTGGTTTTTCCCCCGCTTCTCTCTGCGTGCTCTGCGATCTCTGCGGTTAAAGCTTTTCGCTTTTTGTCAGCGCGCGCCACAGCCTCCGCCAGCCAGGCGGCTTTCAACTTTCCGCGCGTTGCCGGACGGCTGCTAGTCCATTCCGCCGAGCCTTTGTCTCCTGCAATCTCCGCCATGGTTCGGCCGGTCATCACCGAGGTTTCGTACGCGTCGATGTCGAATCCCGCAACCACAGAGTCGTCTTTCTTCTTGATGAGGAGCCATTCCGTTCCCTTGCTGCCCGGTCGTCTCCCCTTGATGTGCACCAGCGCGAAGTCGCCGTTCAGCCGCTTGCCTTTTAGTCGGAACTTGAGATCGCCCTTGGCCAGCATGGCCGCGGTTTCTTTTTCCGTGCCGGGGAGGTATTCGCCGTTCACTGGAACCGGCAAGAGCGGCTGCCAGGTTCCCACATCCCAGACCATGACCGTGCCGCCGCCGTAGTTGCCTTCGGGGATGGTGCCTTCAAAATCAAAATACGAAACCGGATGATCTTCCACCTGCATGGCCAGACGTTTGTCGGCGGGGTCGAGCGATGGGCCTTTCGGGACGGCCCACGACTTGAGCACACCTTCCATCTCCAGACGGAAGTCATAGTGGAGGCGCGTGGCAGCGTGGCGCTGCACGACGAAGCGATGCTTGGACTGCTTCTCGATTTTCGGCGGGGGCTCGGGCGTTTCCTCGAAGCGCCGTTTTCGTTTGTATTCCTCGAGGGACATGGCGGCTATTGTAGAGAATAGTTGAACGACTCGCGATTCTGAACCAACGGCAGGCTTCGAGATGCGAGCCACGAGCTACGAATCCTGTAAACTGCCTCCTTCATGGCTCGCGAATATCCCGATAATCCGCTGGTTGGTGTCGGCGCCGTCATCGTGCAGGACAACCGCGTCCTGCTGATCCGGCGAGGGCAGGCGCCGCTTCTGGGTGAGTGGTCGTTGCCTGGTGGCGTCCTGGAATGCGGAGAGACGCTGCGCGCGGCAGCGATCCGCGAAGCTCGCGAAGAGACCGGGCTGGTGGTGAAAACCGGCGAACTGCTCGGGGGGTACGAGCGCGTGATCCGCAGCGAAGATGAGCGCGTGCGCTACCACTACGTGCTGATTGATTTCCTGTGCCGTCCAGTCGGTGGCGACCTCGCGGCCGGTACCGACGCCGCCGACGTTCGATGGTTTACGCGCGCAGAAATACCTCCGCTGAATCTCGCCTCCGATACAAATGAGGTCGTGTTGAAAGGACTGGCGCGTTCCGACTCCGGAACGCAAGAATGAGACTCATGGCCGCATCGCTCACCCTTGCGCGCGTGGTCGCTGTCTTAAGGAAGTTCTACGGCGATCCGCAGCCGCCGCCCGTCACTGACCCCTTCGAGCAGATTCTGTGGGAGAACGTCGCCTACCTTGCGGACGACCAAAAGCGGGCCAAAGCTTTTTCAGCACTCCGCAAAACCGTCGGCACTCGTCCGGAAGACATCCTGAAGGCGAAGCCAGCGAAACTACTCGCGGTCACGCGTATTGGTGGGATCGTCCCCGAGCTGCGAGCGCAGCGGCTGCGGCAATGCGCGGAGATCGTGCAAATCCTGCTGAAAGGCAAGCTGAACGCGGTGCTTGACGAGTCGCTGCCGCAAGCGAAGAAGACGCTGCGACGCTTTCCCACCATCGGAGAGCCAGGCGCGGAAAAGATCCTCATGTTCGCCGGCAAGTATCCAGTGCTAGGGCTGGAGTCGAACGGCCTCCGCGTGCTGTTGCGCCTCGGTTTCGCCCAGGAACAGAAGAGTTACTCGGCCAATTACCGCGCTGTTCAGAATGCCCACGCCGGTCAACTCCCGCAAGACTGTGATTCCCTGGTCAGCGCGCACCAGTTGCTGAGAAAGCACGGCCAGGAGCTTTGCAAACGCTCCCGGCCGCTGTGTGACGAGTGCCCGCTACGGGACTCGTGCGCCTTTGCCGCGCAACTCTGAAACTAGCTCGGATCCTGCTTAGTCTGCCATCTTGGCCACGTGCACCGGAAACCCCGTCTTCGGCAGCAACGACGTCAGCTCGAATACCTTGAAGCCGTTGCCGGTAATCTCGGTTTGGCGGTACACACCGGGCTCGGTGTCGGCCGTTTCGTGGCGGCCCTGGAAATCGTCCAGGAACTTCTGCGCTTGCCGCGTGCTGGCCTCACCAGACTTGGCACGGGTCACAACCGCCTCGGTGGCATAGGAACGAACCAGCTTCGGCCAATACTTCTGGAGCAGCTGGGTGCTGGCGAAGATGTCGGCCCATACCACGTCGCCGTTTACGGCAACCACGACTCCGACCGCGTTCCGGTCACGCAGCTGGCGAATGACGCTCTCGTAGTTGCGTTGCATCGGCTCTGCGAGGGCATCTACCTGTTTCGACACTTCCTTGTTTCCCATGACGCGGCGCATAGGACGTGGTTGAGTTCACCTGGGCAGCCGCTCCATTGACCACCACTGTTTCTGCCATGACGCGCTGCGACTTGCGGACTTCGTCCCACACCTGCTGTTGGTCTTTCGCGGCCATCGCCTTGCTGCGAACGGCGGGAGCGGCAAACAGAGCGCCCACACCTTCGCGGGCCGTGCCGAACTCGTACTTGTCGTTTGCCGCCGTCCAGCGTCCGGGCTCAACGCAAAAGACGTTGAGGTCCACGGGGTCGCTTTCTGCGGGCACGATGCGGTCTTTCCCAATCACCCGATCCTGCTTGCCGCCGGTCACGATCTCTCCGGCGAGCAACAGAAGGGGACGCTTGGAATTGTTGATGAGCACGAGTTGGTTGACCTCGGCGTCGCGCACCGGACGAGGCGTGGGACGGCCACCGGGACGCCGCCGGATCAGGCCCTGGGCCTGACCGGCCTCGGTGACCACCACTTCCCCGCTGCGAATGCCTTCGTCGAGAGTAAGAAATTGTCCCGTGTCGTACGACTTGTTGGCGACCACGGGAAAGACGGTCAGGTTGCCGCTGCGGATCGGATCGAGCAAAGCGTAACCCGACGATGAGCTGACTTCGCCTGCCTCAAGCAGGCCCGGAACGACGATCGCTGCAAACACCAGCAGGGCAATCCCACTAACCACTAGACCTACGCGCATAGAGTCCTCCGGGCAGAAAAGCACGAAAACCCGCGGTTCCCCTAAATCCCACCCAGCACGCCACAATCGGGCGTGCCGGGGACCCCGGTGCACCCCTTCCAGGAGGTTGCTTTCCTGCCTCGATAATTGAGAACGAGCGAATTTCGAGGTCTTGCGTCTAAAAAATTGCTAGCATCCTGGTGGAGACATGCCCGCACCCGCCCAATCCGGCCTGGGAAACGAGAAGGCGTTTGCGCTTCACGAACGTTGCGGCGCTGCCGCCTACGGGCTGGATCGCGAGCAGTTTGCGGCCATCCTGCGCGATATTCAGAGGAAGTACCTGCCCCTGGCTTCCCCGGACGAAGCCGCCGATTTCTGCGGCGCTTTGCGCCTGGAGGAGCTCGCTCTGGCGCGCGCCTGCGCCGCCGGCAACGAACGCGCCTGGCAGGACTTCATCAGCCGCTATCGGCACAAACTGCATGCCATGGCGCTGCACATCACGCGCGATGCAGCCCATGCGTCCGAGCTGGCCGATTCCCTGTTTGCCGATCTGTACGGTGTGAACACGCGGGATGGCGTCCGCCATTCGAAGCTTGTTTTCTATACCGCGCGCGGGTCACTCGAAGGCTGGTTGCGCACGGTCTTGGCGCAGGAGTTCATCAATCGTTATCGCAAGCAGAAGCGCGTGGTCAGCCTCGACGAACAGACCGAAGAAGGCGCGCAGTTTATTGCTCCCCATCCTGAGCCGGTGATTGCCTCAGATGCCCGGCTGGAAGCGGCGACTGACGAGGCCCTCGCGGAACTCTCGTCCGAGGATCGCTATGTGCTGGCGGCGTATCATCTGGACGGCCGCACGCTGGCGGAGATCGCGCGCGTCCTGGGGCTGCATGAATCAAGCGTCAGCCGCCGCCTGGACCGGGTTACTACCACGTTACGGAAGCGCATACTGGCGTGTCTGCGGGAACGCGGGATGAGCCATGCTCAGGCCAAAGAAGCGCTGGAAACCGACGTGCGGGATGTGCAGTTGGATCTGCGAGCACGTTTAGCGCAAGATTCCGGGGCAAAAGCGTTCCCTGGAGGAAAGGTCTCCGCGCAAGACGCGGGCACCGACGGAAGCCATGTCTGACGTACCCAAAATCGTGTACGACCGCCTGCGGGCCGGAGCGCCCGGGGGAGCCCATCCCGATGCGGATGTGCTCACGGCTTTCGCCGAGCAGGCATTGTCGGGAGCCGAACGCGAGGGCGTGGTGCGGCATTTGGCACGCTGCGGGGACTGCCGCGAAGTCGTCGCCTTGAGCCTTCCTCCTGTAGAGGCGGTGGCACAGCCCGAGGCGGCTGCGGAGGGGGTATCTGCACGCAGGTCTGCCGATGTGTCGCGAGCCTGGTTTGCCTGGCCCAACCTGCGCTGGGCGGCGCTGGCTGCGGGAGTCGTGGTGGTCGCATCTGTGCTGGTGCTGCGCCCCGGGAAACAGCACGAGTCCATGGTCGAAACCGTGAACCGGCAGGCTGAGAGCGTCGCGCCCACTACCGATGCAAATGCCAAGGCACCTGCCCCTTCCGCCAATCAGCCTGCGCCATCGGTCGCAGCCATCCCGGCCAAACCGGACAACTCGCTTCTGCGCGAAAAACCGGCGTTAGGGATGATTGCATCCCAGCCTGGACGCGCGCGGACCCAGACGGCTGCGGCTTCAGGCACTCAGCGTGCGGACAACAAACGCGCGGACTCGCTCGAAAGCAAGCGCAACTTTTCGTTTGAAGCCGACAAGGTGGCGCTGCAAGCCCCCGCAGCTCCCGTCGCCAGCGCGAAAAGCGGGATTGCAGCTTCGGAGCAAATGAGTGGTTCCCGAGAGGTCGTGGTTGTGAGCGGAGCGGCCAATGCGGTCCAGCCTGCCCCGATGGAAGACAGGCTGATGGCCCGAACCGAGACAGCGCCTGCGATCGAAAAGGCCAAGCCCGCGGCAAAGGAAGAAGGACAGCTAAAAACCCAAGTCAGGAGTAACGAGCCGCAAAAGAAGCTGGCAACAGCCTATTCGGCCATGGATGCGGGAGTTGCGCAGAAACTACAGAAGCAATCCAAAGATGTCGTCGCACAGTGGAGCTTGGCCCAAGGCAGGCTCGAGCGCTCACTGGATGGAGGCGCGACCTGGCAGACCGCCTTGCAACTGGACCGTCCCCTGCTCAGCTTCGGCGCGCGCGGCAGCGATGTCTGGGCTGGCGGCCAGGCGGGTACGCTCTTTCACTCGACCGACAGCGGCGCGACGTGGACCATGGTGCAACCTTCGACGAAAGCCGAATCGCTCAACTCCGATATCGTCGCCATCGAAATCCGCAGCCCGGTAGAGATCGTCCTTTCCACCAGCAACAACGAATCATGGGCCACCGCCGACGGCGGCAAAACCTGGGAAAAGAAATGATCCGATCACTGCGGGCGCTTTGCCTGGTGGCGGCCGTCGCAGGCACTAGTTCTGCGCAGCAATCCGGAGAGCCACTTCGTCCGGAATGGTGCCGGCAACTTCCGCGGCCCGAATACAGGACGCTCGAGCGCGTTCTGAGCGACGAACCCTGGTTTGAGATTTACCGCATCCGTCCGGGTGTATTCGCCATCTACGAGCCGAAACAGTTTGAGGAAGTCATCTCCTATCTCATCCTCGGCGAAAAGCGCGCGCTGCTGTTCGACACCGGCCTGGGCGTGGGAAAAATCAGCGCAGTCGTTGCCAGACTTACGCCGCTGCCGGTCACCGTCATTAATTCGCATACTCACTTCGACCATGTCGGTGGCAATGCCGAGTTTCACGAAATCTGGAACCGCGATCTGCGCTACTCCCGCAAGAACATGCGCGGACAGACCAACATTTATTCGCGCGACGCGCTCGCGCCCGAGCGTCTGTGCGGCCCGCTGCCCCCGGGGGCAGATGCAAAGTCGTATTCAATCCGCCCATGGAAAAGCACTCACTCGCTGCGGGATCGTGAGCGGCTCGATCTCGGTGGCCGCGTCGTGGAAGTCATTTTCACGCCTGGGCACACGCCCGACTCTCTCTCCCTGCTCGATCGCAAGAACGGACTGCTTTTTACTGGCGACACCTTCTATTCCGGTCCGATTTATCTCTTCGTGCCAGAGACCGACTTTGCCGCCTACACGCGATCGGTGGCACGGCTGGCAGCGCTACAGCCGCAAATCACCCTGCTGCTGCCCGCCCACAACGTGCCAATCGCTGAACCAGTTTTTCTCAGGCGCCTCGCCGCCGCGGTCCAGCAGGTTAATCATGGCCAGGCAAAAGGCCGGGTAACCGAGGGCCACCGTGAATACCTCTTCGATGGATTTTCTCTTTTGCTTTCAGACAAATAGCAACTTCCCGAACCACTTTTCGCAGTTACTCCTGGTGCTCGCGCCCGCGGTACTCTTATCCACGATGACGTTACGGAAGTGACATTTACAGTCGGGCCAACCGGACATAGGATGAGCACGTGGTTTGGCAGTTCTGGGGGAGGGCTGCCAGAGGCGTCTTGAGCGTTTTCGCTCAAGGCGCTTTTTTCTTGATCATCGCCAGTGCTGCACCACGTACGCTCGCGTAATCTTCTCAATCGACGTCGCGCCGGCCTGCCGCATGATTCCTTCCAATTCTCGGCGCAGAATCCCGAGCACCGCCTCGACCCCCGGCTGTCCGAAGGCTGCCAGCCCCCAGTTGTACGGACGGCCGATGCAAATCGAATCCGCTCCCAGAGCCAGCGCCTTGAAGATATCGGTACCGCGGCGGAATCCGCCGTCAATCAGCACGGGAATTCTTCCCGCGCAACCTTCGACAACCTCCGGCAGGCATTCAATCGTCGAGCGCAGCGTTTCCTCGGCTCGCCCGCCATGATTGGAGACAACCACGCCGTCCACTCCATGCTCTACGGCCAGTTGAGCGTCCTCGCGCGTGACGATGCCTTTGAGGACCAGCTTCATCCTGGTCGTGTCTTTCAGGCGTTTCACAAAATCCCAGTTCATATCCGTTTTGTGCATATCGTGCACCTTGGAAACATCCAGGCCGTCAAACATGGGGAACTGGTGAAGGTAACCCGCGAATCCCTCCTCATGACACATTTTGCATTCGCGCTTGTCGACTTTCTTGGCGCGCCACAATGTCTCCCGGTTGCTGTTGGGCTGCAAGTCCACGGTGAGGACAAGCACCGGGCAGCCGGCCGCCTCCGCACGTTTGACGATGGCGCGTGTGACTTCCCATACGTCGGTCGTGTAGAGCTGCTGCCAGATAGGAGCGCCGCGCGCCGCCGTAACGTCTTCCACGGACGTGGTCGCTGCTGTGGACAGAATCTGGAGATGGTTCTTCGCTCGCGCGGCCTTGGCGGACGCGATCTCGCCGTCGGGATGAAATGCCCTTTGTGCGCTCACAGGCGCAAGCACGATGGGCGACGTCCAGGGCGTTCCGAACAGACGCAACGAGGTATCGACCTTGCTGACATCAATCATCCGGCGCGACCGAATCTCCAGGTGCGAGAAGCCCTCGCGATTGGCGCGCACAGTAGCGTCGTCATCCACTCCGGTCGCGAGATATCCAAAGTGCGCGGGAGGAAGAACCTTGCGCGCAACCGGCTCGAAGTCCATTACGTTGAAAGCCTGATCCGGACTGGTAATGAGATTCTCCCCCTGCGCGATCCCTTCAAGAGCCTCCTGAGCGCCCTTCTCATCCCCCGGATTCAGTGCCAACAGCTTTGCGAACGGGCCATGGATCAGGCCCCCGCTCACCAGCAAGGGACTGGCCGCCAGAAAAGCCACAAACCTGCGGCGCGAGCTAAGTTTCTCGTCCTGGTTATGCATTGCGCCTCCCCTTTTTGTCTTTTGGTTGAGCGCGGAAAAGCTAACAGCGTCGGACAGTATTGACAAGTCTCAGGGATGGTGACGCTGCACGAACGCCAACATGCCGGGTCATTCGATCACAACGGCGGTCAACGCTACCCATTCGGAAGGGCCGCGCCGCCGAAGGGCTTCATGGCACGCTGTACCAGCGTTTCCATCTCACGTGCGCGCTCCGTCGCCAGGGCGGGTGGCCGGTAGGAGGTCAGCAGGGATTCCACTCGCTGCCGTGCGCGCTGGAAAGCGTCGGGCCGTGGGGCGCCATCGGGCAAAATATCGCCCCGGTCCACCACCTCCGAAGGGAAGTGCTGCTCTACCCGAAAGAGTTCGCGCGTTTGTTTCAATCCCAGGAAGTCGCCGCGAGTTCCGGCTTCGGAGAACATGGCCAGAGCCAGCGACTCGGTGCGCGCTTCGATGCCCTGAATCAGGCGGCAGGCGGAACCGATCGCTTCGGCGTCCAACACCAGTTTCTCCGCGCTGTGCGTAGCCAGAAGTTCGAGCATGCCCGCGCCGGAGATCATGTTGATCCCCGCCAATGCGCCTAGCACGGCCGACACCGCGCTTTCCATGCCGGCCTGCGCGTCCACCAGTTTCGAGTCGCTGGCCACCAGGTATCCGTGAGTGGGCAAGCCCAGTGCCTTGCCGACCTGCGAACAGGCGGCGTTGAGCATCGAGGTTTCAATCGCTCCCATGGGCGCCCCGCCCGTGCGCATGTCGAAAATCGTCGGAGCCCCTCCCCACACGACCGGCGCTCCCGGCGCCGCCAGCTGGTGCAGCGTTACACCGGAGATGCATTCGGCCGCATGCTGAACCACGGCGCCCGCCAGCGTGACCGGTGCGGTCGCACCGGCCATGGGGACAGAGACAATTTGGGCTGGGACTCCAGCCTTTGCCAGATCGATCAGGTTCTGGGAGGCGAAGTCTGACCAGTTGAGCGGAGGCGAAGGACACACGTCAAAAACTGCCCGGGGCCGCTGTCGCAGGCGATCTGTGCCGCCGCTATCGAGGGCCAGCAGTTCGAGCATGGGCGCCAATCCCTGCGCGGAGAACGCCCCCGTGACTACCGGCTTCTCGGAGTGCATCAAAACAACAAAGAGGCGATACAGGTCGCCGATTTCCCTGGGTACATCGTTACAAACCACGGCCGTAGATTGCGCCGCGTACGCGGGCAGCATCTCCGCTACTTGCACGAGCCGGACGAGATCGGCAGTCTGAGCCAGCCGCGGTTGGAGCGTCTCGGCATCGAGCACTTGCAGGCAGGAAGAACCCGGGTCGAAGTGAACGCGATCACCGCCATAATGTACGACCGGTTCTCCCGAACGGGAATAAAGGAAGAATTCGTGGGGCGCAGAGGCGAGCGCGCGACGCGCCACCGGCTCCGGAATTTGCGCGATGCCATCCTTTACGCGGCAGCCGCCCGCGCTCAGCAATTCGATGGCAGCTGGCGCGGCGACCCGAATGCCCGGCTGCTCGAGCAATGCGAACGCTTCTCCCAGAACGCGATCCAGGAGGGGTTGATCGAGCAATTGAAGGCGAGGACGCATCGGGTTTTGGGTGAGCTATTTCTCCAGGAGAGTTTTGACCAGTGCGACCGCAGAAACCGCGTCTTTGCTGTAACCATCGGCGCCGATTTCCTCGCACCATTGCCGCGTGACTGGGGCTCCCCCCACAATCACCTTGACCCGCGGCCGCAAGCCTTCCCGCTCCAGCACCTCGATGACGGACTTCTGGTACTTCATCGTGGTTGTCAGCAGCGCCGAGCAGCCGACTACGCTGGCGTTCAACTCGCGCGCCTTGGCGGCAAACTTCTCAGCGGGAACGTCAACCCCAAGATCAACCACCCGGAAGCCGTTCGCCTGTAGGAGAGTACCCACCAGAGCTTTGCCGATTTCATGAATGTCTCCCTTGACCGTTCCGAGCACCACCGTGCCCAGGAAAGGGCACTCCTCACCTCTCTTCTTGAGTTCCGGCTCCAGCACCGCCATGGCTGCCTTCATGGCCTGGGCCGAGGCCAGCATGTCGGGGAGAAACATTTTGCGCTGGGCGAATTGTTCACCCACCTGATGCATGCCGGGGACGTAGCCCTGATTGATCGCCTCCAAGGGAGCGATGCCCTCTCGCAGCGCCTGCTGCGCGAGCTCCACCGCCCCGTCCGCGGCGCCATCCACGACGCTCTGCCGCATGGCCTGGAGAGTTTCCTGATTCATAACACGCAAAGCCTACCGGAGTGTGACACAGGCTGCGGTGATGAACATCACAACCGGATCAGGCCGGCCGTAACCCCGCGTCCCTCGATGGGTTGGAGAAGGGGGCCACCCGCCCCCCGGATAGCGAGCACACTGGATAACATTACCTGGCTCGGGTTCATATGGAAGTTTTCGTCACGCATCAGTGTGACGACAACCGTTTGTTCTTGACACCAGACTGTCCCTGCTACTATTCTCTCGTTCCAATCCCAGCGGCGAAGATTTTGATCTCCGCATTCTCCGAGACTTCCCCCGCCGGGGTTCTTCCCTTGGCAGCAGTTTCAGGCTGTCGTCTGTCTACCTCACATTTTGCGGATTAGTGTGCCCGGTCTCTGCCGGAGGTGAAAACTCATGACTAGAACTAAGTTCACGACGTTTGCGGTCGGAAGCACCCTTTGCGTTTGCATTGTCCTGACGGCTCCATCGGTGGCACAGGGCAAGGCCCCCGTCCGCGATCCACAGGCGTTGGCGCTCCTGGCACAGTGCGGCACGGCGATGGGAGCGGCTTCAATCCTGGATACCTACGCCACCGGCACCCTTACGACCGCAGACCCGGAAGCTCCGGCCGCGCCCATCACCACTCAGACCAAGGGCGCTGCCGAGCGATTCGACATCGCTTTCTCGAAGGATAACCAGACCTACGTCTTGAATAGCGGAAGTAGTTGGGCTGTGCGAGAAGGCAAGCAAGCCAAAATGCCTTACGCACTCAGCGCCTACCACCGACCCGAGCACGTCCCGGCTCTCGCCTGCATGCTGGACGTTGGGAAGTCGAACATGTCGTTTGTGTATGTCGGTCAGGAAAAGTTCATGAACACGACGGTGCACCATATCCGAATCTTCGTGCCTGCACCCGATGACAAGGACAACACCGATTCGCTGGTGTCGGAACTGAATGTGTTTCTCGACACAGCAACGCTCGTCGTTCTCAAGACGGAGGGCTATGTGTTCGATCCTGGAGCGTACGAGAACCACTCCGTCTGGGCAACGAACTACGGCGACTATCGGGCAGTGGGGACGGCGCTAATGCCATTCCACGTTGAGAACTACCTCGATGGCCACAAAGTGCGTGATGTCAACTTCAGCTCCGTGCAGATCAACGTCGGGGTCCCGGACACGCAATTCCAAAACCCGAACGGCAAGTCCCAATAGGAGATTGTCATGTCGGCCATCATAAAGGGCAGTTTTCTTGCATGCTTCGTACTGACCCTGCTCTCGTTGCGGGTACTCGCGCAGTCTCCAGACGAGACTCCCAAGGAAGTCAACAACCAGAATCGAAGTGGTGATCTGCCCTTCTCGACTTCGGTCGGAACGGAAGTCGAGAGCGTCGACGCGGCAACCGGACACCTCAGCGTGCGAATTCCATTCGTCTCGGTGCCGGGTCGCGGAATGAATTATCGTTTCGGCATCCGCTACGAATCCGGGTTTTGGTCCGCAGCCTTGCGGAGCACACCGGGGTCTCTCTACTATATCTGGAAGGTAGAGAAGCGGCCCTACGTGCCCGACAATGGGCTTGGTTGGGCGATCACCCAGCCGTATCTTACGAGCACCTCATATCGCACAGATTGCAGCATTGGCGGCGGTCCGAACTTCTACGTCCTGCACGAGGACAGCTACATCTACCACGATGCTGATGGCAGTGCCCATCCGTTCGACCTTGAGTACCAGAGAGGACTTTGCTGGGATGGTACAGACAATGTCGGATACACGAGCACGACCGGAAACTCACCTGACACCTCTGGGGCGGGAATGTGGGCAAGCAGCTTCTTTCCTCCCAACCCTCCACCAAGTCACAGCATCCGCTCTGCGGATGGAACGGTTCTGGGTGCAATCGGTACGGGGATTTCGGATCCTCTGGGGGGCAATGCATTCAACAACACGCAAATGTACGGAGGCTACACCGATTCGAATGGCAACCAGAAAGGCGAATATCCTGGCGGCCCTGACACATTGGGAAGAACCATCGTCACGCAACAGAACGGTACCAATCAGGTGCTGTACAAGTACTACGACTCAGCCGGGGTATTGCGAACCTACACGGTAAACTATGCTTCGATATCACTTTCTACTCATTTCAACATAACCACCGCTTTCGGCCTGATTGTCGAGAACACCGACACCCGCAACAAGGTTACTTCTATTGTGCTCCCGAATGGCCGGTCGTATTCTTTTCAGTACGAGACCAACGGATACGGCGGACTTAGCCGCATCGATTTTCCGACCGGCGCCTATGTCACCTACACATGGGGCACGTGGTCTGCTGGCGAGAGGACCTATCGGTACGTCACCTCCCGAACTCTCACCGTGGATGGGCAAAGCTACACCTGGAGCTTCAGTCGTGGGGCGTGTAACGGCACGACAGGCTATCCTTGTGAGTCTTACATCGTCACCGTGACAGACCCACTCCTGAATCAACAGGTTTACCAGGCTGACCATGGTTCTGTCACATCTGCCAAGATTTACAACGGGGCCGCAACCGGAACGCCCCTGCGTCAGTACGACATCGTCTACATGGTTCTTGGAGGATATCGCTGGCCTGATGAAACGGGACGGCTGCCCACAAGGATCACCACCACACTCGACGGTACCGTTAGCAACAAAATCGAATATGACTACGACTCCGTAGACTATCCTTACGAGACCTGCAGCGACTGGACTGGTTGTGTCTACAGCGGTCCACAAACTGGTGGGTGGACGACCAGCCGTGGCAATGTCACTGAAATCCGTGAGTACGATTGGGGTCAAGGTACTCCTGGAGCCTTGATCCGCCGTACCAAGAAAACCTACTTGCATGACCCCAATGCCAACCCTAGCGCGGCCGCGAACTATCTCGCCCTCAATATTGTCGACAAAGTACTGACTGAGACCGTCTGCAACGGCACCGTGGCCTGCGCAGGGAATGGCGACCAAGCCGCCCAGACGCAGTACGAGTATGACAACTACGTGCCCTCGGGCGCGGATGCCAATCCGCTGCTAAGCACGAGCGGTGCCGCGCAGCATGACTACACCAATTTTTCTACCAGCGTTATCTACCGGGGAAACGCAACCCGCGTGAAACGCTGGCGCAACACGGACGGCGCTCTCCTGACGACGACCTACCAGTACGACGATTTGGGCAATATCCGCCTGATTCGTGACCCGCTTACCCACGCCACCAGCTATAGCTACACGGACGGTTTCGCTAACACTTTCTGTCCTCCTCCGACGGGTACCAACGGTCAAGCCTGGGTCAGCCAGGTGACGAACGCACTGGGACAACTCATTCAGGTCAGCCGTTATCCCTGCACCGGTCTGGTGCAGGCGCACAAGGACCAGAACGACATCACTGCCTCGCGGGCAGGTACGACCTACACCTACGACCTACTGGGCCGGGCAACTCAGAAGAACCTGCCCGACGGAGGCCAGGTCGCCACTTCCTACAACGACGTGCCTCCGGTTTCCAGTACGAGCACGGCGAAGATTACCGCTACACTTAACCTTGTTTCGACTTCAATCCAGGACGGACTCGGGCGGGCGCGCAAGACCCAGTTCACTTCCGATCCCGACGGCACCACGTATACGAGGATTGCGTATGATGCCTTGGGCCGGAAGGCCCAGGAGTGGAACCCAACCCGGTGTGACCCAGATGTGAATCCGAGTTCCTGTTCTGGTGAGCCAACTTTCGGAGTCACGACCTACAGCTATGACGCCTCAGGTCGCGTCACGCAGTTGATTCCGCCGGACGGGACGAGTTCTTCCAACAACGTGACAACCTCCTATAGCGGAAACACAACAACGGTCACCGATCAGGCTGGGAAAGCGCGGACGAGCCAAACGGATGCACTCGGTCGGCTAACCACAGTCTTGGAAGATCCCGGCACATCGCCCCATCTGAACTATGACACGGAATACCAGTACGATTTGCTTGGCAATCTGCTGCGGGTTGATCAAAAGGGCGGCGACTTGAACTCGGCAAATTGGCGCACGCGGACGTTTACCTACAACTCGTTATCGCAACTGCTGACCGCGAACAACCCCGAATCTGGCACCATCACGTACAACTACGATTTGGATGGTAACGTCACTTCCAAAGTCGCCCCGAAGCAAAATCAAACCAATCCCAACACCAAGGTTACCGTCAGCTATTGCTACGATTTCTTGCACCGCCTCACCAGCAAGGCATACACAGCGCAGTCGTGCCCCATGGCCTCGCCCGATGTCAGCGACGCTTATGATCAGGGAACCAACGGCATCGGTCGTCGCACCGGTTTAACGGATTCCGTTGGCTCGGCGTCCTGGAGCTACGATCTGATGGGCCGGGTTGCATCCCAGACCCGCGTGACCTCCAACGTCACCAAGACCACCAGCTACGCCTACAATCTGGATAGTTCCATCCAGTCCATGACCTATCCCAGCACGCGAGTGGAACTACACACCTATAGCGGAGCCGGACGCGCCTTGACGGCGATCGATCCGATCGGACCCATCAACTACGTGACCGCTGCAATCTACGCTCCCCAAGGCGCGCTCTACCGCTTCACCAACGGCAGCTCCATCTCGGGGGCGATGACCTACAACTCGCGGCTTCAGCCCTTGCAGTTGTACTTCACGACCGGAACGATTGCCTCTGGCACGCTGACGCAGCTGCAACAGGCAGCTTGCCCCACAACCACAGCCGCCCTCATGAGCCGGAGCTACAACTTCGGCCTGGGCACGAACGACAACGGCAACGTTGCTTCAATCTCAAACTGCCGCGACACCAACCGGAGCCAGAATTTCACCTACGACACCCTGAATCGCATACAGACTGGATACACCAGCGGGCCAAACTGGGGAGAGGATTTCACCATCGACGCTTGGGGAAACCTGACCAATCGTGCGCTCCATGCGGGCAAAACAATCTACGAGCCACTGGCTGCACCGGCATTGGCCAACAATCAACTCGTCGGTTTCGGCTACGACGCCGCCGGCAACATGACGAGCAACGGGACAAGCGCCTATACCTACGACGCGGAAAACCGGATGACCAAATTCGTGGGCGGCTCCACCAACAACTACTCGTATGACGGTGACGGGCAACGGGTGAAGAAGACCGGTCCCGTGTCCTTGTACTGGTATGGGGCAACAGGCGCGGTGCTCGACGAAACCGGCAGCACGGGCACGCTCACGTCCGAGTACATTTTCTTCAACGGCAAACGAGTCGCCCGTCGCGACGCCGACAATAGCGTCAAGTACTACTTCTCCGACCACTTGGGGTCGGCAAGTGTGGTCACGAACAACATCGGCGGAATCACGGAGGAATCCGACTACTATCCCTATGGCGGCGAGATCGCAATCACTAATACAGATCCCAACCACTACAAGTTCACCGGCAAAGAACGCGATCCCGAATCCAACCTCGATTACTTTGGGGCTCGTTACTACGGATCGAGCCTCGGCAGGTTCGTGACGCCGGACTGGGCAGCAAAGGCCACTACCGTCCCGTATGCTGACTTCGGGGATCCACAGACACTGAACCTATACGGATATGTGCGCAACAACCCGCTGGCCAGGGCTGATCTCGATGGGCACAGCTGGTGGGACAAGCTAGGGAATCTATTTGGAGAAGCAGGATGTTGGTGCGAAGGCCAAGCAGCCCAACAGGCCGCAGCTCAGAACAACGCTGCCGCGCAGCAACGCAGGGAGGCGCAAAAGCAGAATCAACAAGAACAAAAGGGCGCGGCTCCGGCTAAATCTCGGAAAGATGTTCAGCTTTACGGCCGGGCGTATAAGCCGGAACCCCAACACACCGGCTATTTTTGGCAAATGGACTGGTACGTCGGCGCATGTTCGGGAAGCAGTTGCCCACAACCGGACCCGAACAGCAAGAGCACGATTTCGCTTGTCGAATCGAAGAACGGCGGACCCTGGCAGCCGGAAGGATCGCCAACACAGGGCGAAGCTCATGACATAATCTCGCCGGAGGCGAAGACGTTCAATCAACATTGGTTCGTCGCCGACCCTGGTGGCCCCCCCAAGCAGGTGCAAATAGTGGTGGGGAAGGACAGCAACGGGAATCTGATCAAGACGTGGGAGGTTCACGTAGTGATCAACCAGACAGGGGATCGGCCAGTGTACTCGCCAGTTCCTTGACGACGGCTCCAGACGAAGGGTCGCGCAGAAGGAGGAGTAACGTGTCGACGAAATACTTAGCCGGAATCGGAGCACTTGTCATGCTCGTAATCATCTGCGTGGCAGCCCAGGTGCGCCCGGAACAATTGGACAGAGGAGGAGAATGGTTGTCGTGGAGTCCGGGACAAAGAGCCACGTACGTCGACGGCTTCATCACGGGATATCAAAAGGGGTCCCTTGATGCGTGCGAAGTCGCCCAACAACTGTTCGGCGAGGTCGGCAAGATGTATCGTCTTGGGGATGAGCACCACCCCAGCGAGATGCCTTCTGCCCGCTGCCTCGCGCGAATGGAGAAGTATTCGAAAGCTGGGTATACGGAGGCCTCAGGGCCGGATTTCAGCGCATACGCAGGTGTAATTACGGAGTTTTACACAAAACATCCTGAATATCAGGGCATCCCTTTCATGAATCTCATGAAGTTGCTGAGCGACCGCGACTATAAGACCGCCGACCAGCTTTACCAGATGGCCCTGAAGGGGAAACTGCGTCCGGCTCGCTGACGACGAAGGACGGGAAAACTCGGGGGAAAACTCGGGGACAGACGGACGTTTCCTTGGAAATAAGACGAAACTCGGAAACTCGGGAAACTCGGGGACAGACGGAACGTTTCCTGATCATTCTGCCACTCCGGGTTAAAAGGTGAGCTTTGTGCTGCCGGCCCTTCCGACGTCTCGTAACCCCTTCCCATTGTTTCACTTATGGCTTTCATGCGTATATCATGTACATACACTAACGCCAGTACAACGTTCCACGTGGAACATATCTCAACTTTGCAGACCGCCCCACTGCCGCGCAAGAAAAAGGGCGCGCCGCAGCCGGGTTCATATTCCATCCCGTGTTGTTCGAACCCCGCGCCCCGTTTGACCCCATTTTCCCCCGCCCCTAGAATGATTGATTCGCACTCACAGTGCGAACTCATTCATGGCACTGCGCCTCTACAACACACTCTCCGCAAAAGTCGAAGAGTTCCAACCGCTCCAGGACAACCAGGTCCGCATGTACGCCTGCGGGCCGACGGTCTACGACTACGGCCACATCGGAAATTTTCGGACGTTCATCGCGGTGGACCTGCTTTATCGCTTTCTCCGGCAGAGCGGGTACGGCGTGCGCTACGTCATGAACATCACCGATGTGGATGACAAGATCATCCGCAACGCCGCGCGCGACGGGGTCACGGTTCAGCAGTACACGGCGAAATACGAGCAGGCGTTTCTGGAAGATTCCGCGGCCTTGAACATCGAGCGGCCGGTCCTGGTGCGGGCGACGGAGCATATCCGCGAGATGGCGGAGTTCATCGGGAAGCTGGCGGAAAAGGGACTCGCGTATCGCACGGAAGATGGTTCGTATTACTTCCGCATTGCGAAGTTCCCCGGATACGGCAAGCTCTCAAAAAAGGATTTTGCCGGCATGGAAGACGGCGCGCGCGTGGATGTAGACGAGTACGAAAAAGATAGCGCGCGCGACTTCGCCCTCTGGAAAGCGCCCAAGCCGGGGGAAGCTTCGTGGGACACGCCGATTGGGCGGGGGCGTCCCGGCTGGCACATCGAGTGCTCGGTGATGTCGATGGAGGAACTGGGCCCCAGCTTCGATCTGCATGCCGGTGGCGAAGATCTCATCTTTCCACATCACGAAAACGAAATTGCGCAGTCGGAAGCGCTTACCGGACAGCCGCTTGCGCGCTTCTGGTTTCATGCCCGTTTTCTTCTGGTCGAAGGCGAGAAGATGTCGAAGAGCCTGGGCAATTTCTTCACCATCCGCGACCTGGTGCTCAAGGGACACAAACCATCTTCGATTCGCTGGCTGCTGACCTCGGTTCCTTATCGCAACCAGCTGAATTTTACTTTTGACGGACTCAAGTCGGCAGCCAGTTCAGTCGAGAAGCTGCGCAATTTCCGTTTTCGGCTGACGAGCGCGCAGTACCCGGAGGGCGCGAATCCGGCGATGGCGCGACTGGCGAGCGAAACGATCGAACGCATCAAGGGCGCGCTTGAAGACGACCTGAACACGGCGCAGGCGCAAGCGGCCATCTTCGATATGGCGCGCAAGGCCAACGCTGCGCTGGATGCGAACGCAGTTCGCAAAGAAGATGTCAAGCCGCTGCTGGCTGTGCTTGACAAGTTTGACGAAGTCTTCGGCGTGTTGAAGGATGATGACCAGCCCAAAATGAAGGCGGTCCTTGACTGGGCGCGCACCGTGGGCCGCGAGAAGGAAGCCAGCCCCGAATTGCTCGAAATCGCCGGTTCAGGCCGACTCTCGGACGATCAAGTAAATCAGAAGCTCGCCGAAATGGAAGCCGCGCGCAAAGCGCGCAACTTCAAAGTCTCCGATGCGCTGCGGGCTGAGCTGATCGCCGCGGGTATCATCGTCGAGAACACCAAGGACGGTGTGCGGTGGAGAAGAAAGTAAGGAGAATTTGTAATTTGTAATTTGCAATTTGTAATTTGCAATTTCCTCCGTCACACTACAGCTCAGCGCGTGAACCTCCACCCATTTTCTAAGAGCTGAGAGCTGACGGCTGAGAGCTGCACTTCATGAAATCCCTCGACGAATATCTCCACGACGCCGAGCAAGCGCACGGCCACCTGTGCGCCGGGCAGGTGCTCGGCGTGCGCATGGCGATGCTGGGATTGGAAAAGCTGGGCATTGACGATCCGCGCGGCAAAGATCGCAAGCGGCTGGTTACATTCGTGGAGATCGATCGCTGCGCCACCGATGCCATCGGCGTGGTCACCGGATGCCGTCTCGGCAAGCGCGCCCTGAAGTTTCGGGACTGGGGCAAGATGGCGGCGACATTTGTCGACCTGAGCTCGGGCAAAGCGATCCGGATCGCAGCGAAAGAGTCGTCGAAAGCGCTGGCGCGCACCATGCATCCGGAACTTGAGAGCAAAAACCAGCAACAGATGCTGGCCTACCGCGAGATGCGCGAGGACGATCTCTTTGCCATGCAGTGGGTGAAGGTCGAACTGCCGCCGGAGGAATTCCCGGGATACAAAGGCGAACGCATCGTATGTGCCGAGTGCGGTGAGGGGATCAATTTTCGCCGCGAGGTTGAGCACGATGGGCGCGTGTTGTGCCGGGCCTGCGCGGGAGAGCGCTACTACGAACCCCTGTAGAGACGCGGCTTGCCGCGTCTTCTCCATCACCGGAGACGCCGCAAGCGGCGTCTCTACATTGCACGGTTATCCCCGCGCCTGTTCGTACGCGTGTGCCACGCGCAACAGCGTCGCCTCGTCGAAGTGACGTCCGAACAACTGCAAGCCGATCGGCAGCTTCTCGTGGCTTTCGCCGCACGGGACCGAGATGCCCGGAATCCCCGCCAGGTTCGCCGTCACGGTGTAGATGTCGGCCAGATACATGGCCAGCGGATCGTTCACCTTTTCTCCTAGCCGGAAGGCCGGCGTCGGACAGGTGGGAGCGGCGATCACATCCACTTTCTTGAAAGCCTCGTCGAAATCGCGCGTTAGCAACGTGCGCACCTTCTGCGCCTTCAGGTAGTACGCGTCGTAGTAGCCGGCGCTCAGGACGTAGGTGCCCAGCATGATGCGGCGTTTCACTTCCATTCCGAATCCGCTGTCGCGAGTCAGCCGGTACATGTCGGACAGCGTGCGCGCATTGCGGGCGCGATAGCCGTAGCGCGCGCCGTCGTAGCGGGCCAGGTTCGAAGACGCCTCTGCCGTCGCGACAATGTAGTAAGTCGGAATGGCGTACTCGGTGTGCGGCAAAGAGACGGGCACGACCTCGCATCCGAGTTCTGCCAGCTTCTGAATAGCCGCTTCGACCGCCGACCGGACTTCCGGGTCGAGCCCCGCGCCGAAATATTCCTTGGCTACTCCGATCTTCAGACCTTTGACCGGTTTCTCCAATTCCGCGACGTAGTCGGGAACAGGCACACCGGCGGAAGTGGAGTCCCTCGGATCGCGGCCCGCAATCGTGCGCAACACCAACGCCGTTTCTTTGACGGTCTTCGCGAATGGGCCGATGTGATCGAGCGAGGACGCGAAGGCAATCAGGCCGTAGCGCGAGACGCGTCCGTAGGTCGGCTTCAAGCCGACGACGCCGCAGAACGAAGCCGGTTGCCGGATCGAGCCTCCGGTGTCGGAGCCGAGCGTCGCCACTGCCATACCCGCAGCCACGGCGGCTGCCGATCCGCCTGACGACCCGCCTGGTACCCGGCTTTTGTCGCGCGGATTGCGCACCGGGTGGTAGGCCGAGTTTTCCGTGGACGATCCCATGGCAAACTCGTCGCAGTTGAGCTTGCCCAGGACCATCGCGCCCGCCGCCTCCATGCGCGCGACCGCGGTGCAGTCGTACGGCGGGACGAAGTTTTCCAGAATCTTCGAGCCTGCGGTGGTCCGCACATCGCGCGTAACCATCACGTCTTTGATGGCGACCGGAACTCCGGCGAGGGGCGGGATCGGATTGCCCGCTTCGGCTAGTTTGTCGACCTCGGCAGCCTTGGCAAAAGCCCGCTCCTTCGACAGCGTAAGAAACGCGCCAATCTCCGGATCCTCGTGCTTGATCCGGATGTAGAACTCTTCGGCCAGCGCCGTGGCGGTGAACCTGCGCTCGGCGATCGCGCTGCGGACGCCGCCGATGGTCAGCATCGCCGCTTCTATACCCGTGGCCATAGCGCCTATCTCTCGATCACCTTGGGCACTTCAAAGAACGTGCCGTCAGTGTCCGGAGCGTTCTTCACAGCGACGTCATGAGGCAGGGACTCGCGCAGTCCGTAGCGGATGTCCTCCCGAGTGGCGTATGCGAAACGCTCGCTGCCCTGGCGGGAATCGTCCACACCGTAGCGATCCGAGACCTGCGCCATGGGCGCAACCTTGCCGGTGTCCAGCTCATTCAGTCGCTCGATGTAATCAAGGATGGAATTCAGATCGTGGAGCATGCGGACGCGCTCGTCGGCGGTCAGTTCGAGGTTGGCCAGGTCGGCCACGTAAGCGACGTCTTTTTCGGTGACCTTCATAGCAAGCCTCGGCCCCTAAAGGGGCTATTCACAACACAGACTGTCGGCATCGCTGAAGCGATGCCCTGATACGAACCTGGTTTTCCGCAAGCTGCAAAGCGCTGCGCCACCCAAAACCGCGTTATCCAAAACCGCGCCACTCAAAACAACGGTGCCCAAAACCGATTCGTGAAAACAACTAAGGCTTCACCGCGAATTCAATCCGCCGGACCTGCACTCTGGAATATCGGTTGATCGCAGCCAGGTAACGTGGGGCCAGGGACGACAATTCCTGGCGCCATCCCGGGTCGGCGACTTCCACGCGCAGAATGCCCGCCGAAAACGCGACCGCCCGTGTCCGCTCGGCGACGACGCTGCCGCAGGCAACCGGCCATGCGAGCAGCGGACTCTCTTGCGCCGGCGCCAGATGAAGGGCCTTAGCGACGACGGCTTCCAGGCGCGTAGCGGCACGTTCCAAAGGGGGCTGCTCCAGAATCGGGAAAGCAATCGGAAAGACCCGATTGTAGCACCGGAGAGCCGGCTCATCAGGACGCGCTCGCGGTCGCGGCCTTCGCTCGCGCCTTGGCAATTTTGCGCAGGTGCGCTGCCGAATACATACTGCCCCTGCAACGTGAGGCGCGGCACAGGCAGGGCTCATCCTCTTCGCCATCGAAGAGGTTGTAGTCGTAGGTGAGTTCTTCGCCCGGTTCGATGTCGCGCCGTGCGATGATCCAGACCCGCCCGCCGATGATGTCGGTTTCGCAGTTCGGCTGGCAGGAATGGTTGATGAAGGCGGCCACGCCGTAGCCGTCCACGACGTGCTTGCCGCTGTCGAGGCCGAAAAGATACGTCTGGGGCGCGCCATCATACAAATCATCGGCCTGAGCGTTGCTGAGGCGTTCGCCCACATATTGCACGACCAGCCTTCCCTTTCGAATCGGGGCGGTCGTATAGCAACCGCAGGAGTGGATGCGAGATTCGCGAAGGATCAGGGCCATGGCGCGTGCTTCTATCTTTAGCACAGTCGGGCGGGGTGGGGACAAGAGGGAATCTTCGCGGAGGGAATCTTGGTTGGGTTCCTTTGCGTCCTTTCCGGAATTCTTAGCGAACTTTGCGGTTAAGAGCTTTTGACCGCAAAGTTCGCAAAGGGCTCGCCAAGAACGCAAAGAGGTCTCGGGCCCGCCTTGATCCGAGCAAATCGGTCCCAGCCGCTGTTAAGATGCAGCGGGAGACCGATACTATGGTTCAGCAGCATCCACCCCGTTTCCTGAAGATCGTCGAAGACGCCAAGCAGCGTGTGCGCGAAACGAACGTCGACGAGATTAAAGCCCGCATGGATCGACGCGAGAAGTTTGTCCTCATTGATGTCCGCGAGGATCGCGAATACGACCGGGATCATCTTCCGGAGGCGGTCCACCTGGGCAAGGGGATCATCGAGCGCGATATCGAGGGAAAGTATCCCGATCTGAATACTCCGCTGGTGCTCTATTGCGGCGGCGGCTTCCGTTCCGCGCTGGCGGCCGACAGCCTGCAAAAAATGGGATACACCAACGTGCTTTCGATGGATGGCGGAATGCGCGGCTGGCGCGAGAAAGCCTATCCGCTGGAATCGTCGGAGTAGGCCCGTGCGCCACGCTGGACTGTCCCTCCGCCCTCCGTTGCATCGGCCAAATTCCTGAACAGCAGGCACTTCCGAGCGCCCGGCGAATTGCGTAACGGTCGCGTATCTGAAAAAATACTTTCGGGTCTCCTTCGATGTCTCAAATTGGAAGCTTTGCGCTCCTGCTGGCGCTGGGCCTTAGTTCGTATTCATTCCTCGCAGGTCTTCTTGCGTTGTTCGGGCGCGATGCCGGTTCGCTGCGCCTGGGAGAAACGGCTCGCCGGGCCGGGATTGCCGCCTTCGGGGCCGTGCTGCTGGCGGCCGTGGTCCTGGTGACAGCTGCGTTCCAGGATGATTTTTCCCTGGCTTACATTTTCCATCACAGCAATCGCGACTTGCCCGCCGCTTACAAGTTCGCCGTGCTGTGGTCCGGGCAAGAAGGATCCCTGCTGTTCTGGTCGCTCCTGTTGGGCGGCTACGGCTTGGTGCTGCGGATGCGCTACAAAACCGACCAACGGTTGTTCGCGCATGCTTCGGTTGTAATGGCCGCGGTGCAAGTGTTCTTCTTGCTGCTGCTGAATTTCGCGGCGCACCCCTTCGCCATCATGGAAGGTGCGCTCCCGCAAGATGGCAACGGCCTGAACCCGCTCCTCCAGTATCCGGAGATGGTGATCCATCCCCCCATGCTCTACCTGGGGTATGTCGGATTCACCGTTCCCTTCGCCTTCGCGCTCGGCGCCCTCATCATGAAATACCCCGGCGAAAGATGGATCCAGATCACACGCCGCTGGACCATGGTGACCTGGTGCTTTCTCACAGTCGGAGTTTTCCTCGGCGCGCACTGGGCCTACGCGGTGCTGGGCTGGGGCGGCTACTGGGGATGGGATCCGGTTGAGAACGCTTCACTCATGCCCTGGCTCACCGGCACCGCCTTCCTGCACTCGGTCATGATGCAGGAGAAACGCGGCATGTTGAAAGTCTGGAACATGTGGCTGATCTTCTCCACCTTCCTGCTTTCGATACTCGGGACCTTCCTGACGCGCTCGGGCGTGATCAGTTCGGTCCATGCATTCGCGCAGTCCTCGATCGGCGACTGGTTCGTGGTATTCATGGCATTGACGCTCGCCACCTGCGTGTTCTTCTTCGTGAGGAACAAGTCGCACTTGAAGAGCGAACATAAGCTGGAGTCGCTGGTCTCCCGCGAATCGAGTTTCCTGTTCAACAACTTGCTTCTGCTGGTTGCCTGCTTCACGGTGTTGTGGGGAACGCTCTTCCCGATCCTCTCCGAGTGGGTCCAGGGACACAAAGTCACCGTCGGCCCGCCTTTCTTCAATCGGGTCATCGTACCGATTGCTTTGCTGCTCCTGCTGCTCACCGCCGTCGGTCCGCTGCTTGCCTGGCGCAAGACCTCGCTGGAGAGCCTCAAGCGGAATTTCCTGCTCCCGGCGGTGGGCGCGGTTTCCATCGGCATCGTGATGATCATCTTCGGCGTGCGCCCCTGGGAGGACCCTTCTTACTTCTATGCCACGGTGGCGGCCGTCCTCTCCATGCTCGTAATCTTTACGGTCATTTCGGAGTTCATCCGCGGAGGCCGCGTCATCGCGGGCAAGGGTCAGATGAACCTGCTCGCCGCCATGGCGCACCTTTGGCATCGAAACACGCGGCGCTACGGCGGCTACATCGTGCATTTCGGCGTGGCCCTGGTCGTCATCGGAATTCTCGGCAGCCCCTTCAACAAGGAAGTCGAGAAGGAGATGGGCTACGGCGACAAGATTTCCATCGGCCCCTATACGCTGGTCTGCCAGTCGTACACCCAGGACGACAATCCCAACTACGGCAACGAGTGGGCGATCATCAATGTGTTCCGGGGCGGACGGCAGATCACAACTATGTATCCCGAGCGGCGCTTCTACAAGTCCAGCGGACAGCCGCAGACCCTGCCCCGGATTTATCCCAGCTTCAAGGAAGACTTCCTGCTGGTCACCGACCTGTATCTGGTTTATGAAGGCATTAATGAGAGCACAGGCCGGCCGATCATCAAGGCGCACCTCAACCCGATGGTGCCCTGGATCTGGACGGGACTGATCGTCATGGTGTTCGGGACCATCCTGGCTCTGGTGCCGAACGCGGCAGCGGTTCGCGTCGCTGTGCCAGCCCGAGTCGAGCCGCAGCCGGTGGGAGCAGGTGACTAGTGAACTCCCAATTCTCAAAGCGCAGCGCCCAACTCGCCGCCGTTATCCTGGCGATTTTTCTCTTCATGGGCGCCGGCGACGATGCCCGCTTCAACAAGCTCGGCCATAGCATGATGTGCACTTGCGGATGCGGACAGGTGTTGCTCGAATGCAACCACGTTGGGTGCCAGTCGTCCGACAAAATGCGAAACGAGTTGATCGCGGCGATCGATCGCGGCGACAACAACGACCTTATCCTGCAGGGCTTCGTCCAGAACTACGGCCCCACCGTCATCGCCGCCCCGACTGCCACCGGTTTCAACCGCGTGGCCTGGGTCATGCCATTCGTAGCTCTGGCGCTGGGTATGGCCTTCGTCGTCTTCGTCGTGCGGTCCTGGAAAAACAAACCTACGCCCGCGCTGGCTGATGGCATCATCGTGCCCCAGGGCGGCGAACTCGACGACTACAAGCGTAAGGCCCGCCAGGAGACTGATTTATGATTCTTTATGTCTGCGCCGCCGTCACGGTCGCCGCGCTCTATTACGTGTTTTTCTTCCCGGGCGAGGTCTACGCCGGACCGGAAAAGACGCGGCTCATCTATCTTCGCGAACGCAAAGAAGCGGTTTACGAGAACCTGCGCGACCTGAATTTTGAGTTAAAGGCCGGCAAGGTGCCTGACGCCGACTATCAGTCCATGCGGACCTCGCTCGAAGAAGAAGCAGCCGCCATCCTGGCCGAGATTGCGCGACTGGAACAAGCTGCCGATGCGGCGCCCGCGCCGTCCCGCGTCTGAAAATTGAAAGGAGTGGACTTGAAGAAATTCGCAAAGTCCCTAGCAGTCCTCACGCTGTTGAATCTGGCATCTCTCGCCGGCGCGCAACTCCTGACCGGCACGGCCACCAACGGCACCACCGGCAAGCCGGCCGCGGGCGATGAAATCATCCTGATCAATTTGTCCAACGGCATGGAACAAGCCGCCAAGACCAAGGCCGATAGCAGCGGCAAGTTCAGCTTTAAACTCACCGATGGCGGCGGCCCGCACCTGATCCGCGCCATTCACCAGGGCGTCACCTATCACCAGATGGTCCCTCCCGGCACGACCTCAGTCGATGTACAGGTGTATGACGTCGCTCGGAAGATCGCCGACCTCAGCATGACCGCCGCCGTGATGCGTTTCCAGGCTGACAGTGGGCAATTGGGAGGCGAGTATCTGTTCGTGGTCGACAACACGTCGTCACCTCCCAAGACGCAGATGAACGACCACAACTTTGAGTTCTACCTTCCCGCAGGCGCAAAAGTTGAGGAGGCCCAGGCAATGGCCCCGAATGGCCAGTGGATCAGCGCCGAAGCGGCTCCGCAGTCGGAAGCAAACCGCTACGCTTTTGCCTTCCCGTTGCGTCCCGGTGAAACACGATTCAAGTTGCAGTACAGCCTTCCCTACTCCGGTCAGATCAAGATCGATCCCAAGCCGCTCTATCCCGCCGAGCACTTGGTCGTGGTCCTTCCAAAATCAATGCAGTTCACCGCCGCGAACCCGGCGGCCTTCCAGACGATCCAGAACCCCGGGCAGAGCGACACGCTCGTGCAGGTCGCACAACAGACCAAACCCGGGCAGCCCCTCAGCTTCACGATCGCAGGAACCGGGACCATCACTGAATCGCCCGCGCAGGTGGCCTCCGGCGCGGCCCAAGGGCAGGGGCGCGACAACCGTCCCGGTGGCGGACTGGGCGCACCGATTGATGCCCCCGATCCTTTGAAGCAGTACCGCTGGCCCATTCTCATCGGCTTCGCACTCGTTCTGGCGGTCGGCGCCTGGGTGGTGATGAAGCGCCAACCAACGACCGTCGGGGCCCCAGCGGCGCCCATTGCCGACCCACGCCTGGCCCCACCTGCCTCCGCCGCGTTCCCCGCAGCCAGCGCACCGGCTACGAAATCAGCCATGCTGCTCGAAGCGCTGAAGGAAGAAATGTTCCAGCTGGAACTGGAACGTCGGCAAGGCAAGATCGCGCCCGCCGAATACGAAAAAGCCAAGGCGGCGCTGGATCAAACTCTGGACCGGGCGTTGAAACGACAGGGCTAGGCGTAGCGCCGGCGCCTCGCCGGCTGTCCGGTGGGCGCCCCGCCCGCCGAGAGTGAGGGGCGAAGAGCGAACAGCGAATAGCGGGCACCTAGCGCCCAAAGCCCACGACTCTGCATCTAACAACAGAGGTACTTTTATGGGTAATACCTTCAAAACCGCATTTCTCCTGACGGCGATGACGCTGTTGCTCATGATCGCGGGCCGCGCTTTTGGCGGCCAACGCGGCATGCTGATGGCGCTCATCTTTGCCGCCGTCATGAACTTCGTTTCTTATTTCTTCTCGGACAAGATCGCGCTCGCCATGTACCGGGCTCAGCCCGTCTCGCGGGAAGACCTGCCGCGCGTGTACAACATCGTTGAGCGGCTTTCGCAAAAAGTCGGCTTGCCGATGCCCAAGGTGTACTTGATTCCGAACGACTCGCCTAACGCATTCGCCACCGGCCGCAATCCGAACCACGCCTCCGTCGCCGTGACCCAGGGCATCCTCGGCCTGCTCAACGACGAAGAACTCGAAGGCGTGCTGGCCCACGAACTGGGACACGTGCGCAACCGCGACATTCTGATCAGTTCGGTGGCCGCGACCATCGCCGGCGCTATCACCTATCTCGCGCATCTCGCCCAATGGGGCATGATTTTCGGGGGCGGCGGAAGCGACCGGGGCGAGCGGCGCGGGGGCGGCGGAGGCTTAGCCGCGTTGCTGATGATATTCCTGGCGCCGCTTGCAGCCGGCCTGATCCAGATGGCCGTCTCGCGTTCGCGCGAGTACTCCGCTGACGAGACTGGCGCGCACTGGACCGGCAATCCCTACGCCTTAGCCAGCGCTCTGGCCAAAATCGATGCCTATTCCCGGCGGATGCCGCTGGTAGCCAGTCCCTCGACCGCGCATCTTTTCATCATCGCGCCGTTTCTTGGTGGGATGAGCTTCGGCAACCTGTTCTCCACCCATCCGCCGACCGCCAAGCGGATCGAGCGGTTGACCGGAAGGCCGGCGGAATTCATGCAGTGAGTTCTCAGTTCCCGGTTCTCAGTTCCCAGTTCTCAGTTCCCGGTTCTCAGTTCTCAGTCAAGACCAGTACAGCTCACGCGGCGCGGTTCTTAATTGAGCTGATCAGTCCGATAAGAACCTCCCATTAGCGCCTCCAAACGGATTGTGAAACATCTGCCGACCTCGCGCTGTGATCAGCAACCACAAGAAATGGTCGGTTTTCACTGGGAACTGAGAACCGGGAACTGAGAACTGGGTCCTATGACATCGGTAACCACCGCCTCCCGCGGCCACATAGTAGAATCGCCCTCAATGGCTCCCGAAACTCTGGTAGCGACCTCCCGCCGCGCGGTGGAACTGGAACGCGCTCTACGCAGCGTCATCCGCGGCCAGGATGACGTGCTGCGCCTGGCGTTGGTCTCCATCTTCGCTAAAGGCCACCTGCTGATCGAAGGGGCTCCAGGAGTCGGCAAGACCACGCTCGGCCAGGCGCTAGCCCGGGCCATCGACTGCAGCTTCCAGCGCGTGCAGTTTACCAGCGACATGTTGCCCTCCGACGTGCTGGGCATTTCTATTTACTCCGCGATCGAGCAGAAATTCGAGTTCAAACGCGGACCGGTCTTCGCCAATGTGCTGTTAGCCGACGAGATTAACCGGACAACGCCCAAGACGCAGTCTGCGCTGCTCGAAGCCATGAACGAAGGGCAGATTACGATGGACGCCCATTCCTATCCGCTGCCGCAGCCGTTCCTGGTTATCGCCACCCAGAATCCGATTGAGCACCACGGCACGTACCCTCTGCCCGAGTCGCAACTCGACCGCTTCCTGATGCGGGTGCGCATGGGGTATCCAGACGGCGACGCGGAGCGGGAGATCCTTCGCGCCGAGGCTGGCTCCACCCAGCTCGAACGCCTCCGCCCCGTGCTGAACGCCGCCGACGTGCTCGACATCCAGCACGCCGTAACGCAGGTGCACGTGGACGAAGCGCTGATCACTTACGCGCTGGCGATCGTGCGCAAAACCCGCGAGTCTGACCATCTTTCTCTGGGCGTGTCGCCACGCGGCTCGCAGATGTTCTACCACGCCGCCCAGGCCATGGCCTTCCTCGACGGCCGCGATTATTGCACTCCCGAAGACTTCAAGCCGCTGGCCGTCGCGGTCTTCGCTCACCGTGTGGTGGTCAGCTCCCTGTACGCTTCCACGCTGAAAAAGTCAGAGCAGGCCGAGCAGGTGCTGCGCGAGATTGTGGAGAGCGTGGCAGTGCCGGTCTAGGTGCTGGAAGTTGCGAGTTCCTGGCGACTTTGCAGTAGAGCTTTTAACCGCGAAGCTCGCAAAGAAAGCCGCAAAGGACGCAAAGTGAGTCAGCAACCGGGCGAGCGATCCTACGGAGCCGATCCCCCGTAGCTCTATAATCTCGGGCTATGGCATTTCTGCGTTTCTTGATGCTGCTCGCGCTTGTCGTTTGGCTCGGCGGGCTGATCTTTCTCGCCTTCGTCGTCGCGCCCACCGCGTTCACACCGGACCTTTTGCCGACGCGTCATCTCGCCGGAACGATCGTTGGCCGCTCGCTCGGTGCGCTGCACTGGATGGGAATTGTTTCGGGGATCGTTTTTTTGATCGCGTCGGCGGTTTACAACCGGATGACCGTGGGGAACGCGCGGCCGCTGGCCACTCGTCACCTGCTGATCGCTCTGATGCTGCTATTGACCGTAGTCTCGCAGTTCGCCATTTCGCCCAAGATGCTCGCCCTGCGCGCCGAAGCCGGTGTGATCGACAACGTCCCGCTGGACAGCCCACTGCGTATCGAGTTCAACCGCCTGCACGTCTGGTCGGAGAAGTTCGAGCAGGGAGTATTTCTGCTGGGATTGGCTGCGCTCTTCCTGACCGCCCGCGCGCTGCACTAGAGGTGTAGCAGCGTCCCTTGGACCTTCGCTCCAGGCAGGGTCTCGCCTCATTCTGGAATTCATCGACAGCGGCGTCCGCCTCGCATGATTTATTCTGTTTGTTTCAGCATCACTCGAATCTCGCAACCTGTGAGCGGCGACCTGTCGCCTTCATACTGAGAACTGAGAACTGAGAACCGGGAACTGAGAACTTAAAATGAAAACCGGCATCATCGGCCTGCCCCAGGTAGGCAAAACATCGTTGTTTCGCATCCTGACCAAGGCAAATCTTTCCGAACAGGCGTACTCCAACCCGCGCGAGGCGCATGTGGGTGTCGCCAAGGTTCCGGACGAGCGCCTCGACAAACTGGCTGCGCTCTACAACCCCAAAAAGCTGACGCACGCCTCGGTCGAGTACGTGGACGTCGGCGCCATCGGCCAGGACGCACTGAAAGAGACTGCCTACATCGGCCATCTGCGCAACGTGGACGCGCTCATCCATGTGGTACGGGCCTTCGACGACCCCGCCGTCCCGCACGTGGGCGCGATCGACCCGTTGCGCGACATCAAGAATGTCGAGTTTGACCTCATGGTCAGCGATCTCGGCCAGATCGAAAAGCGGCTCGAGCGCCTGGAAAAAGATCTAAAGAAAATGCGCACGCCCGAACTCGAGCGAGAAAACGAGTTGATGATCCAGGCTAAGGCCCACCTTGAAACCGAAAAGCCGCTGCGCGAAATGGAGATGACCCCCGAGGACAAAAAGCGCCTCCGGGGATTCATGTTTCTGAGCGAGAAGCCGATCCTCTACGTGCTTAATATTGGCGAGAGCACCGAACTGGGTAAAGACCTGGAAGCGGCGGTCGCGAAATACAAGCTGACGGAAGTGGCCGCGCGTCTGAATGCCGGGGGAAGTGCGATCTGCGGCAAGGTCGAAGCCGAGCTTTCAGAGATGTCCGACGAAGATGCCGCCGAATTCCTGGGCAGCTATGGACTGACGGAAAGCGGCCTGGCGCGCCTGATCCGCACCAGCTATCACCTGCTCGGATTGATCTCCTTCTTTACCACCGGCGAAGACGAATGCCGCGCCTGGACCATTCCTGTGAACACGCGTGCCGTGAACGCCGCCGGCGCGATCCACTCCGATCTGGAAAAGCACTTCATCCGCGGCGAGACCATCCGCTGGGATCAGTTACTGGAAGCCGGTTCCGAAGCCAACGCCCGCGCCAAGGGGACGCTGCGGCTTGAAGGCAAGGACTACATCGTGCAGGACGGGGATGTGATGCACATCCGGCATAGTGGCTAGTTCTCAGTTCCCGGTTCTCAGTTCTCGGTTGTTTGCGCCGCAGCTTCGGGCTCACAGCGTGCCTTGATCACCTTCAGGACATTTCGGCAACGGTTCCGAAAATCTGGAAACCTCGCTCCACACCTGATAGGCTTGCAACTCCGCATGCATCCCATTACAACCAGCCTGCTGCTCGGCCTGACCGCGGCGATGGCCAATGTGTTCGGCGGCACCATCATTGTCCAGCGCCATTGGGAGCGGCGTTACCTGAAATACTTCATCGCGCTGGGCGCCGGATTCATGCTGGCGACCGCCCTGCTGGAAGTGGTCCCCGAAAGTCTGAAATTAAGGGGCAAGGACGCAGCCTACCTCGTGCTGGCCGGTTATCTCATCATCCATTTCTTCGAGCACACGCTCGCGCCCCACTTCCATTTCGGTGAAGAGGTTCACAGCGACGAATTTGTTCACGCGCATAAAGGTT
>Ga0209726_10001681_pt1 | contig 34966 bp, 35 predicted proteins | sample Subgrocontami54m_FD_187453 | JGI IMG/M metagenome (GOLD analysis project Ga0209726, IMG submission 187453) | Subsurface groundwater microbial communities from S. Glens Falls, New York, USA - GMW46 contaminated, 5.4 m (SPAdes) (version 3) | ecosystem: Environmental > Aquatic > Deep subsurface >...
TGCGATAATGCCAGCTCCAGCGCCTTCTTGCGGTTCTCCAGCTCAACAGTTTTCTTCTGCTCTACCATCTTATCCTCCCTAGAAATCCAAATTTATGGAACCGCTGCGGGGGACTACAGACATGCGTGAACATAAATTTGGGTCGTTACATTATTCAACGGTTCATCCGTCGACAAATTGGCCTTCGCCTTACGTCCACTGTTCCGTAAGCTCGAGCCCCCAAAGGAGACAAAATTATACAAGACTCCCTATACAATGTCAATAAATTATCCGGCGGGGAACAGCAATAACTGGTTGAAATCAATCAAGTTATGTGTCTGCAAGTCAAGGACGACAACTATCCAGCATCGCGTGCAGATCTTGAGCAAAATTGGGTTTGAGCTTGATCAATTTTTCGAAATAATTCTTCGCGGACGCGCAATCACGAAGTTTCAGTGCGAGCTCTCCTGCCTGGAACAGGGCATCGGGACTGTTGGGCTGCAGCTGGACCAGCCGCGCAAAGGTCGCGAAACTTTGCGCGTCAGATCCCTCCTCACGCAAAGCGAACCCCAAGTTGAAAAGAGCATCGACGTGTTGTGGATCCAGGGAAAGGATCTTCTCATAAAGCCCGCGCGCCAACGCCCACTCAGCCGTCGCCGCGTAAGTGTTACCGAGATTGTACATCGCGTTGGTATCGCCGGGGCGCAGCTCCAGTGCCCGCAGATATTGCTCGCGCGCTTTCACAAAATCTTTCTTTCGCTCATAAACCGACCCTGATTTCGTCGCGCGATAGAACACGATATCGTCTTGCGCCATATTTTGCGGCGGGAAGATCATTACGAAAACAATAAGCGTCACAACCGTCGCTAAAATCGGCTTGAACCGTTTTAAACGCACCTGTCCAATAAGCCAAACAAGCGCGCAGGATTCATAAATGATCAGAAATGGCAGGATCGTTGCGCGATGACGGTCGGTCAAAAAGAAAACCAGCGTAAAGATCAGCTGACTTAAAATCATAATATTGAAATAGTCCGTTTCACGATTACGACGTGCGAGGATGATCCCCATGAAGGCAAGCGGGAAAACCAGCGGAAGTGGATTGATATCCAAATACTTCTTCCAGTCCCTCTGCAGCAACAGGTCGATATCGTAAGCGTATTCGGTATCGGTAAAAAATAATTTGAACTTGCGGGCCAGCAGCCGCAAATACCCGGCTGGATCATTTTGGATAAACGAAAGGGCCTGGCCGCGCCAGAATTGCACGACTTGCGCCGGGCTTAACTTCTGCTTTGCCAAAGCTTGCGCCGCGATCACCTGGTCCGCGTCCTGTCCGGCGTGCGTGGGACGGATAAAATCCAGATTTTCAAAAACTCCCGTCGCTTTGGGATTATTTCCAACGTAAAAACTTAAACCGTTTTGCGCGCTGACCCAGATCCAGTCGCCACCGACGATTTTGTTACGTAGACCCGTCAGCCCTAAGATAAGGAACGTCCCAAGAATCAAAGGTAGCAATGTCCTTGATGACCTCTTCCACGTCAGGGGCCACGACTTCCATAATATATAGATCAACGTCAGGGCCGTGAAGATCAGGATCTTCCCGTCGCCAAGCGCCGTGATCCCGATCAGCAAGCCCAGCAAACTCCACACACGCCAGGTTCTTATTTTATCCCTGTTCAGTAATGCCAGGACGATCGTAAGGCCGAGGAAGATCAAAAACGGTACCGGCACTATCAGCCAGTCGTAATGGATGAGGGTAAAACTGGCGGCCGCCAGAAAGCCGGATAAAAGCGCGACCTCTTTTGAGAAAAGCCGGCGGGCGATCAGGTAAACCAGAACACAATTGAACGACCCAAGGAATATATGCACCAGGCGGATAAAAAATACGTTGCCCAGGCTCCATTTCTCCAAGACAGCCAGAAAATACGGGTACAGTGGCAGTCCCCAGAATGTTTCTGTTCCCAGCCAGTTCCCGGTCGCGATCTCCTTCGCCCATTGCTGGTAATAGAGAACATCCCCGCCGGGATGCTCATAAAAAAAGTAATTATTCTTCAGGAAAATCCAGTAAAAAATGCGCAACAGAAAAGCAGTGAGAAAAATGATGGCAAGAGGTGTGAAGCTTTTTTGAAAAGGTTTCTCGATGTTCGCTGCGCTCATTGGCGAAACCAAAGCTGGGCGCAGGCGACCGCCGTGAGCGCGGCGGTTTCAACTTTAAGCACGGTTTTCCCCAGTGAAACGCTGATACATCCGTGCGCGCGGGCGAGATCGTATTCCTGCGGCGTGAAATCCCCTTCCGGCCCGATCAAAAAAGCGACGCGCGCGGGCGACGGTACGGCTTTAAACGCTTCAAATATATTCTTGCGCTCACCACTTAAACTGGGAATAAAAACGGTCGTGCCTTTGGGAAAAGATTTTAAAACAACTGGCAGATCTGTAATCAGCTGAATAACCGGCACCCGCAAGCGTTGAGACTGTTTAGCGGCATTGACCGCAACATCCTGGTAGCGGGCGATCTTGCGCTGTAACCGGTCTCCTTTTAATTCCATTTCCGTGCGCTTTGTTTTAAGCGGAATAATTTCGTCCACGCCCAGTTCCGTCGCCTTCTCAACGATCCATTCGAACTTGGCTTTTTTCGGGACGGCGCAGGCCAGGATAATGATGGGAAACTCGGGTTTACTTTTACGGATGGATTCAACGACGACCATGGCTTTCGCAGGCTGGATGCTCTCAATGCGCCCCGTGGCCTCCTCGCCTTGATCATTGAAGATCGTTAATGTGTCGCTCCTTTTAAGACGCAGGACATTGCGCAAATGATGCAGCTCTTTGGGGTCGGTGATGACGACCGGGGAATTTTGGAGATTGGATTGGGGACAGTAAAAGCGGTGCATAAACTGTTCCTACAAAACCTTGCCAATGCGTTTCTGTTTTGATAATATAAGGGCCACTTTCATGGGTCGGTAGCTCAGCTGGGAGAGCGCTTCGTTCGCAATGAAGAGGCCGGGGGTTCAACTCCCCCCCGATCCATTCTACTTCGTTCCCTCAAAATCGTTAACGTCCATGCGCGGGCGGACTGACGCGCGTGAATAATCGATACGTCGGATTGTTCACGGTATTGGCCGCGCGGGCGGGATCGGCGATCGTGTTAAGCGTAATATCAATATAATCGAGTCTATCGTTGGCGTCATCGACAACATCAAAATAATCCACCGGCGGCGGAGGCGGATCGAGCGTCACGAGCTTGATCGCCGCCGATCCCTGGTTGCAATCGCTAAAATTAGCTGGCGGCACGATGTCGCTCGCGTCTCTGTCCGCGCATTTCCATAAGGCATCCGAGGAATCGTCATACCAATAGCATGCCCAGGTATCATCGTCATAGGTTGCCGTAGAAGGACTATTGTCGTCATTACGGAAACAAATCGACAGTTTATCGGGCGTGTCAAAAACCACCCCCCGGTCGCCATTATCCCCCACCGCCCTGTTGGCATCCTCAACTATATAATGCATGGCGGTCGCCGTCTCTACGGCGAGGACGGTCCCCTCTCCTGTGGAATCCCGGGCCTGCTTAACGAAAACACTGAAGGCAGCCACACCCGCCATCACAATACCCATGAGGATGGTGGCTACTAAAAGTTCCGTGAGCGTTAGACCTTTGTGCATTATTCTAATCCGGATAATAGACGTTCATCATCAACTTGCGTGGGACCAGATCGGGATCTGGATACGCTGAAGGATTAACTTCTTCTAAAGTCCAGTTGATCGTATAATCTCCGATGGTATTACTATGCATGACCCCGGTTGCCAGCGGTCCCGTATTGGCCTCCCACTCCGTGGCATCAACCTGACCGCGCAAATAATCCATCATATTCTTCGCGTGATACGCCGCCTCAACCTCTCGGGACACTTGCAAATCATGCGGCCTTAACATCGTAACCGTCGTCATGATACCGAAAGCGGCCAAAAGAAAAATAACAGATGTGACAATCACCTCAAGGACCGACGCAAATGCCTTTTTCTTGACAATACGGATCATATTTAGGGACAGGCAGCGACGGCAAGACAACTCCCGCTATCGCAACAAGGGTTCGTTGCATCGATCGCGGCCTCGGTGACCTTGAGGGTATAGGAATCCCAGGTGCCGATCGCCTCGTAAACGCTACCATTGGCACTATTATAGTTGTAAGTTGTTCCCCCGTTCGCAATAATGTTGATGGACAATGCGCTGTTGATCTCTGCCATATTCTTATCGACCCCGCCCGTGTTCCAATACTTGCCGTCATAAGACCGGTAAAGCAGGTTTGCGGCGTGGATGGAGGTCAACTGGGTGAGAATATCCCGTTCATGGGCCTTTTGCATGGATTTATTGTAATTCGGGATGGCAAAGCCGGCGATGATCCCAATGATGATAACGACCACCATCAGTTCCAGCAAGGTGAACCCGCACTTAAAAATGTTGCGGACTTTTGTCATGGGCTTCCTTTTACTGATATACATCAATTGCACACACCGCTGGGACAGCCTAATCGCGCGCAAATACCTGTCGGGCTTACCGTACCCCCGCAGCGCACTGTGCCATCCGTGTCAATAGACAGTGTATATTGATAGCCACCGGCATCACGCTCTATTGAAGCCAATGGTTCGGGCGAATCGAATACCTCTGGCAGTCCAAAATTTCGCGAAGGAGAAGTCGTGACATCTACATCTAGGTCAGTAAGTGCAGCAGCATAAGCGCCGTCGTGCTCAAGTTTATAAACTTCCTGGGCGTTTCTTAACGTTTCGAGGATCTGGGTAGCTTCCGCAATCCGGGATTTTTCAACTGTGTGGAAAAAACGCGGCGCGGCCAAGGTGGCGAGGATCCCGACAATAACGACCACGAAGATCAGCTCGATAAGCGTAAACGCCTTCTTACCCCAAATCATGCGCATGTGTCTGTCTACCCCTTAAACAACAACATCGCAGGGAAAGCAAATTGGCGTTCCCTACGATGTTGTTATGCTTCTTCTTATTAAAGACGGCACAGATTACTTAATACCGGCAAACTTCCCTGTTCCCGAACGCGCTACACCACTACCAGAATCATACGTAAGGACAACAGTGCTTGATCCATCACCACCGTCAGTAGCATTTCGGGTCGCCGTAATCGTGTATGCATCTGTTGCGGTTGTTGCACCTGTAAAGGCATAAGCAAAACGTGTGCCGGGTGCGCCATTTGGATCTTCGATATCAAGCGCGGTCAGATCGTCACAAGCAGTGTAATCACCAGTGCTAAGATAGCATCGCTCCATGGATTGCCGTATAGCACCCATCTGCGTAAGCGCCTCTGTGCCTTTGGAAAATTCCACCATTCCAAAAAAACGCGGCAGGGCCAAACTGGCCAATACGCCAACAATGATAATGACTATGATAATTTCCAACAACGTAAAACCGCTTCTATTCTTCTTAAGGTTCATTTTTCTTCTCCTGTATTTTCTACTTTGATTGTTTTATTTACACTATTTTACCGGTTGCGAAAATATCTAAGTAACGGTATCTCGATCCCGCCACTCTAATTCGTATATGACCGAACTAGTTTTCGATATCCTCAAACAACTACGATTTCAAAAAAACGCCTATTCTACCCTGTAGAATAGGCGCACACCACCTGTTATTGGCAACTGGCTACCCTGCACCGCTCTGGTACAGGGCCCTGTAGTTTTGTGCCCTACCCTTACGGGCAGTTTACCTTGAGCAATAACAACTATTTACCTTACCTTCTACAGAAGGTATAACATATGAAATTGCGCTTGTCAAATAGCGAGGATCTGGCCTCACATACTGCAATTTATACCAAAAACACGCCTGTATAAAGACAAATTTAAGAAATTTTTAGCGACTATTTGCCTCCGCCGCCCCCTAATTGGGCGATATTAAACATCGGCAAGAACATGGCAACAATGATCACCCCAATGACGCCACCCATAAAAACGAGCATAAAGGGCTCAACGATCGTGGCAAAACGCTTCATGAACGTTTCCACGCTGTTCTGGTAATAGGCTGCCACGTGCTTGAGCATCTTGCTTAATTCTCCGGTCTCTTCGCCGACCATGATCATCTGGATGCACATCGATGGGAAAAATCCGCTTCGCTCCATGGGGGTCACCAAAAGCTCGCCCTGTTTGACCGCCTCCTTGATCTGGTTAACGACCAGCGCGCAGGTATTGTTGTCCACCAGCCGCTCGGTAATATCCAGCGCGTACAGGATCGGAACACCGCTGTCAATGAGGATAGACATCTGTGAGGCAAACCGCTCCAGGATGATATGTTGAAAAATCTCTCCAAATGTCGGCAATCCGAACAAAAATTTTTCGAAGGCCATCTTCCCGTGATAGGTCCGGACGTAATTCCTAAAAAGGATACCGGCCAATATTAAACCGCCCAAAATCCAAAAGAATTTATTTCTGACGAATTTAAATATCATTAATAGCTGGGTGGTGATCCAAGGCAGCTGGGCGTTCATGGAGGTGAAGATTTCTTCAAATTTGGGACCGACAAAAAGCGCGAAAAAGGCGATCGCGCCGCAGGCGACAACAAACAAAATCGCGGGGTAAATGATGCCGGAGATGATCGCTGAACTAAAGGCGGCCTGCTGCTCGAGGTAAAACGAAAGTTTTGCCAGAACCGCGGGGATAGTTCCGGAGGCTTCCCCCACCTCCAGCAAGCTTACCCAGAATTGGTTAAACACCTTCGGATACCGGGAGAGCGCCACGCTCAAGGAAGTCCCTTGCTCAACGTCCTGGCGAATTCTCTGGATCACTTTCGAGAACTGCTCACTGTCCACTTGCGTTTCAATAACGCTTAAACTGCGGATAAGCGGCACTCCGGCCTCAAGCATGGTGGCCAACTGGCGCGAAAAACCCAAAAGATCCTGCAGCTTGACCGATTTGTGGGTAAATCTCTTTCGCCTGGCAGAAACCACTGTCTCCTGCTTTTTGCGCGAAGGCTGCACGACCATCTCGGTAATATTAACAATGAAATATCCTTCCTTCTGCAGCTTCGCCACAAGCGCGTCTTTGCTTGCCATGTCAACGAGATTGCGATAGGTCTTTCCACCGCTATCTTTGACAATATAAGAAAATTTTGCCACGCACGGCTCCTTTATTCAAAAATCTGGCCCCACTTAGGTGTCGACACTGATGCGACAGACCTCGTCATAACTTGTAAAACCTTTTTCAACCAGACGGATACCTGACTCAAAGATCGTGGCCATACCGTTTTTGCGTGCCGCATCCTTAAGTTCCGCATGGTTCGCCCCCCGGGAAATAAGCGCCCGAATTGCATCGTCGATGAGCATGACCTCCGCAACCACCATGCGGCCTTTATACCCTGACCCCTTGCAGGCCTCGCATCCACTGGCCCGGTAGATAAGATCACTTTTGAATTTTATACCGCCATGCTGCTCCGGAGCGGGCTCATATGGCTCTTTGCACCTTTGGCAAAGTCGCCGGGCCAAACGCTGGCCCATGATCATGATCAAAGAAGGGGTCAAAAGATAATGCGGCACTCCGATGTCGATCAACCGGCTGATCGCGGAAGCGGCATCGTTGGTGTGCAAAGTACTCAGTACAAAATGTCCGGTGAGCGCCGCGCGCACACAGATCGTCGCGGTTTCCTGATCCCGGATCTCCCCGACCATGATGACATCAGGATCCTGACGCAAAAACGCCCGCAGCGCGGTTGCGAAAGTAAGCCCGATCTCGGGCTTGATGGCGACCTGATTGATCCCTTCGATCTTGTATTCAACAGGATCCTCGACAGTAATAATGTTCTTTGCTGGATCAATGGTCTCGTTGACGGCGGCATAAAGTGTCGTGGATTTTCCGCTGCCCGTTGGCCCGGTAACAAAAAACAAACCATAGGGCGCGGCCAGGGCCTTGCGCAACAGATCAATTTGCGCTGCATCAAATCCCAGGCCGGCCAATTCGAGAGGGACTGTCCCTTTGTCTAAGATACGCATAACGACTTTTTCGCCCCAGACCGTTGGAATGGTCGAAACGCGGATATCCACGTTACGGTTCTCCAGCTTCGCCATGATCGCGCCATCCTGGGGGAGACGTTTTTCAGCAATATCCAGTTTCGCCAAAATTTTAATACGGGAAATAATGGGCAAATGCAGGTGCGGGGCCGGCGGCGGGATATTGTATAATCTTCCATCAATACGATAACGCAACATGATTTTATTTTCAAATGGTTCGATATGGATATCGCTCGCTTTCTCATCGATCGCCTGGCGGATGATGAGATCCACCAGTTTAATGACGGGCGCCTCCTCGGCCTTGGCGATCAATTTATCAAGGCTTAACTCCGCGGTGCTGTTCCCATCCTTGGGCGCGGAAATCAGATCATCGTCTTTGAACTGGGTATAGGAGCGTTCCACCGCGCGATCAAGCATCGAACCCCCTCCGTCGGACCCCTCCCCCTGCTTAAAATAAAATTCGTTGATGGCCCCCTGGATAGCCGTCGGTGTAGCGATCACCAGGTTGATCTCACAACCGGCGATCCGTCGCAAATTATCCAGCAAAAGAAGATCCAGAGGATCATGAACAGCGCAGGTCAGGGAATTAAGATGATGGGATAACGGAAGAACACAACTTTTCTTGGCAAAATCCGCGGGAATGAATTTTTCGAGATCTTGATCCGGTTGCGGCTTCAAAAGATCAAGGTTCTTGGAAGAATAAAACGGGATGCTCATCTGCGTCCCGAGGGCCTCAGCTATGTGCTCCTCGGTAATTATTCCAAGCTTGACAAGGATCTCACCGATCCGGCCTTTTTCCTTCTTCTGGGCATCGATGGCGTCCTGGAGCTGTTTTTCGGTGATCAATCCCTGCCGAATTAAGATTTCGCCTAATTTTAAATGGGCCATTGGGTGACGGTGCGCGAGAGCGCCACGGAGGTATTATTCTTTGTCTAAAACCCTTTTTGTTCGAATCGCGAAAGCTCTTTATTGATCTCTTCAACCCGAACCGAAGGAATATTTTTCTGGAACACCATCTCGGGGATCCGTGCGGAAGGTAATCCAGAGGCCAGATCTTCCTGAATAATATGCGGTGTGATGAATATGATCAATTCCCGCTGCGCTTCATCCTTATCTTTGTGCCGGAAGGCCGCTCCCAGAACAGGGATATCCCCGAGGAACGGAACACTTGTCCTGGTCTCTTCCACATTGGTACGCAACAACCCGCCCAGCACGATCGTGTCGCCATCGAGGACGCGCAATATGGATTTGGTACCGCGCTCTTCGGGGTCTTTGAACGTTTGGCTTCCGAATGTCTGTCCCGTCCTGGCCTGGATAACCCGCGGCTCAATGGCCATGGTGATCTCATCGTTGTCAACATCGGCCTGCGGGGTCACCCGCAAAAAAATGCCGGTGTCTACGCGCTCGGCCTGGCTTACGGAAACCGCCGTGCTTTGCGAAGAGGTCGTTGTCGACGCCAAACCGATCGCCTCATTGGTCTTGATGCTGATTTCCGCTGTCTCATTATCGAGGGTCAATATCCGCGGCCGCGCCAAATTTCTCGTATCGGATTGTGTACGCAGGAACTGAAGGGTCATGGTCAATCCGGCAAACGATAGTGTACCAACATTATACTCATCGAGGCCTTGCTCCTCAAACAGAAACCCTTGGTTGCCGATCTTCCCAACATTGGCCATGGCCTTATTACGGTCAAAAGGATACAAAGTATTGCGCTCGGCGCCAGTGAACGTCATGGGCGTATCGCCGAATTTAGCGCCCAGGAGATCCGCCGTTGTTTTAGAAATATCGAGCATTTCGACTTCAATAAGAATCTGTGGGACTTTTACATCAAGGCGCGCGATGGTCTGCTCAATGAGCGGGAACTGGCTGGGGATGTCCGTTACGATAAGGCTATTGGTGCGGCTATCCTCAACGACCTTCCCGTCCGGGGTCACCATGGCTTTGAGGGCCGCAACAATGCCTTGCGAGGATTCGCCCGAACTGACCGAAGCGTTCCCCCCCTGCTCTAGCGTCAGGGTCTGATTTAACTTCGAAGAAACAACTGTCGCATATTTCAAACGATAAACCCGGGTGATAAGCTGCTTAACGGGCTTATCCAAAGGACGAACAATGAATATATTACTGCCGGGCTTGATCTCATAGGTCAGGTTATTGCTGGAAAGAATACGCTCAAGGGCTTCTTCAATAGGGACCTTGTCCAGATAAATGCTGAGCGTTTTCCCGGACACTTCCTGGGAAGCGATAAAATTCATGCCGGATTGCTGGGAAAGGATCTTCAGGGCATCGTTGAGCTGCGCATCCTTGAAATCCATCGATATGGTTTTGGCCTCCTGGCCGGAAGGGTATAAATACTCATCGATATTGGTCAGATCCTGCGCGCCGGCATCGCGCGAAAGACCGCACCAGCAAGAGGCGCACAGAAACGATACGGCCACCATCATTGTTCGTTTTTTTAAACAGTTCATCTTTTTATCACCGATTTTCTGCTCCGTAAATACGCGGTTCTAATGCTTGACTTCTAAAATTTGGGTCCGATCTTGGAACAGCACGGTAATACCACCCTTTTGAATATCGACTATCTTCACCCCGGAAACCATGTCCCCGATCTCAACGATACGCCCATCAATAATGGCTTGCGGACGCTTCGTGTTCCAAACTAATCCCGATATATTAATGGCCGGCAAAGGTTCTTCGGGGATTGGCGGCGGCAAAACTTCCTGCACGGGAGGCATAATCGGCGGCGGCTCCGTCGGTGGAGGAGAAGGCGGCATAACAGGCCTCTCTGCGACAACAGGGCGAACTGGCTCCACGCGTGGCACCTGGATCTCTTCAACGGGCACCCGCGGCGTAAACGGATCCTGCTCCGGAAGTGTCTCAAAAACGGAATTATCAACGATCAAGCGCAGTCCTTGCGCCTCAATAATATTTATTATAGGGAGGAACAAAGAAATATGCCATAATATTAACAAAAAAATTACTCTATTCATTTTTCAACCTGATGGAACTGATCTCCATATTAGCTTCCACCGTTTGTTTTCGGGTTTCCGCCACCCTTTCATTGCCTTTTTGTTCTTTCATCTTTGCAGACCACCGGTCTACCCGCAAGGAATACGGCGCATCCTCGATGTCCTTCATGAACAAAATGATGTTCTTGTAATTAGCCGACGTGATGTTGAGCTGTACGCCCGTCACAGCAATATAATCGTCACCCTTTTCCTTAAGCGGCGAAAATGACAAGACCTGCACCTGCCGGTACGCAGCAAATTCGGAAAGCTTGTTGATCAATTGATCCGTCAAAATGGACTTAGGAAAATGTTCAAGAAATTCCGCGTATTCCCCCTTAATCTTCTGCGATTCCTTCACCGCCTCCAGCCGCTCCTGCCTTTGCTGGATTTCCCACGTCATTGTCTGCGAACGCTTACGATAATTTGCCACGATGCCGTTGGTCGCCAGAACCGTCACCAAGATCAGGAAAATGTTCAAGGCGATGTCAAGGCGCTGCTGTAACATCTCGGCGATCTGCCGTGCGTCAATGTTCTGTAAATCCTTGACGTTAAAATTCTTTAACGAATCGACCATTTTCTTCATCTTATCTGTATTCATATTCTACCGGCACATTAAATGATAAAATGTCACAGAATATTTTCCGTAAGATTTCGCTTGGATAGATTCAAAATCCATTTTGTCAAAAAAAGCGGAAAATTCCTTGCTCCCCTTGAAATTCGCCAATAGGCCATTAAGCAGCTCAAATTGATCGCTGGGATTGCTCGAATAGGCATATCCCTGGATATCGACCGCCGGCTTGCCGGTTGGTTGCGCCAGCGCAGCACCCTTCGATGGAACCGCGCTTTTTCCTTTTTGCTTGTCTTTATCCTTATCGGACAACAAAAGCGCCGGATAGACAATGTCCATTTGTTCCACCCAGACACCGTCCGGAAGAAGCTTTGGCATCGTCACCAAAAATGCCGCAACGTCGCTTTCCGCCTGGAGATTCTTGAAATAATTCAATTTTTTGCCTAAAGTTTCGTTTTCCAGGCGCAGCTTTTGAACGGATGTATCTTTTGCCGATTTTAATTCCCTGCCCAGCGCCGATGTGCGGGCCTCCTCTTTTTTGATCATAAAATTCGCCGCAAAGAACGAAGCAAAGATGATCGGCAAGCAGACTAATGCCGTGACAACAACACTCTTGTAATTGACAGTACGCTGGACCGGCATGGAAGCTAACCTGACCGTTTTAGTCTTGATTTCCAGTAAATTAAGATCAGCGGGAAGGTTAAATGAAGGATAGAGGACGGCGCCATACGCCTTAAGAAAATTAACGTCCGGGGATGACGCGTTGGCCAGAATCGAATCGGTTGTTATGGCGGAGGCGGGCATGTGCAGGTCATCTTCCAGGCGACGGATCATCTCCGCGGAATCTGCGGATGAAAGGATCAGCATTTTTTTGACCTTAAACCGTTCTTCCTGGCGATTGAAATAGTTCAAAGAGATCCTGACCTCATTCATCATGCGCGTCATTAACGCCTGGGGATCAGGGCTCTCCTGCTTTGCCCCGGGGATATTTAACTGAAATTCCCGCACAAACTGCGGCATATGATGATCGACCACAATAATATTGCCCAGTTCATCGCCTATCTCAATAAGCGCGACGGTCTCTTCCTTGGGCAGCAGTTCTTTTGCTGCCATAATCCGAATAAGACTTAACGTCGCCGGTTCCGCGATGTGGACGCGCAACGCCGCCTGTTCCAGAATCTGCCGGTAACTTTCCAAAACCGCTTTTTTAATAGCGACGAATATAATACGAATGCGTCGCAGGTTCCCTTCCGTGACCGTCATTGGATAAAACGAATAAGACAGATCATTGAGCGCGAACGGCACATATTTGCTGGCCTCAAAATCCACCACCCCCTTAACTTCATTGGGCTGCATCCAGGGAATAACGAACGAACGGAAAATAATGTCCCGTGTCGGCAAAGAAACATAGGCCGTCCCGGAACCCAGCTTATGCTGACGGAATGTATTCTGGATCAGGGAAATGATCTCCATTCCCGTTGGACTAAACGGTCCGGCCTCAATGGAACTGCCGCCGGCATCCCGGGGCAGTGGCACGCCAAAGGTCGCACCCGGTTTCCCGGCCACTAGCGACACGATCGAAAGATTATTTTTTCCCCAAAATATGCCGAATTGTCTGCTTTCACCCATAATCCCGCCTCAATAGCGTCCCAAGATCAATTCCGCTTACCGGCCTTGCGATATTGGGATCTCAACCACTTGTCGATTTCCCTCTTGTCGAACCGCCAGACGCCGCCCATTTTGATACCGGCGATTTTCCGTTGATTCAACCAGTTATAAATCGTCTGTTTTTGTAATTTTAGATACCTGGCCAAATCTTCCACATCTAATAAATTTTTCATAGGCTTACGATGACATTAAACCAATCCCAACTTAACTAATTTTCATTAGACTATAATGGATTTACTTTGTCAAACGATTTACCAGTAATTTTACCGTAGGGAATTGAAAACTCGATGGGAAAAACGCGGGGTGCTCAGAAGATCCTAGTAAGTGACATCGATCGAAAGGTCGTTGGTGCTATATCCGTTAAGTCCCGGCCCGTTAATGTTCGCGACAACCGTAAACGGAATACCATCAAGGTTCTCGATGTAGGTGATCGTGTTGTCCGGTGAGATCGTCCATTGGTTGGCATATAAATAAGGGATCGCGCCCAAGGCGAGATATTCCGCCTGCACATGCTTGACTTCACCTGAAGTGCGCAGAACCTGCGTGACATTCAAGCTGACGATACTGACCGTCAGGATCATCATGACGATGATGATCATCAAAACGGTCACAAAAACAATACCCTGATCATTTTCCCGTAATTGACGCAGCATGATCGTTTTCTCCTATCCCGCAAACGGCGTACTGCCGATATAGCTTTTACACCTGGGGCACATGAGAACCTCACCCTGTTTATAGCTGATAAAAACACACGTGCAGTACGGACACTGCTGCACCTTTTCAACGGTATCTGCCGGTGTCGCTGTTGTGTCCCCACGAAAATTATAAAATATCCATAACACAAAAACAACCGCTAAAAAAAGAGATAAAACAATGGCGATGGCCAGAACGACGTCAACTTGGATCATCGTGAAAACAACCCCAAGGGATTATAAGGCGCGATCTCGTGATCTGCTTCTATCGGAGCAGCAACGGGCTCTGTTTGTTCTTGCTTTACCTCAGCCGGTATCTCGAAAAGCGTTTTTCTTACGATCTTTTCCTGCGTCCCAACGGATCCGGGAGAAGCAGGCTGACGGGACGGCCCCTGGATGAACCGGCGCCCGACGTTTTCCGAGAGAGAAAAAAAGTTCTCCATTTCACTGCCAACAGAATCCGGAGAGAATAACAAGGGCCCTTGGGCACCTCCCCCCTCCTGAGAAATATCGCCGACATCCTGCATCTTTAAAATCGGCCCTAAAAAAACAAACGACGGCTTAAAGCTCACATGTAATATGGGAATGGTAAATATAAAAATACTTAAGACAATGACGTGAGCCATCAATGAAAGAAAAAATGCTTTAACTGGAAAATGTCGCACAGACACGCGGAACCGTCTCGCTAATTCTGGTTGGTCGCTATATTGATACGTTCGATCCCCAAATCCCGGCACAGATTCCACACGTCAACAATGCGTCCGATCGAGGCCCTGCGGTCGGACCTGATCAGCAGCGGTTTTGTTTTATAATTGAATTCGCGCAATTCCCGGCTCAACTCCTTAAGTGTGACAACTGTTCCGTTAAGGTAGACCACGTTTTCGCTGGTTACGGTCACGACGACCGTTTCTTTCTGGATAACGTCGCTGGTCACCGCCTTGGGCAACGCAACGCCAATGCCGGATTGGAACGTAAATGATGAGGTGAGCATCAAGAAGACCAAAAGCAAGAAAAAACAATTGATCATCGGGACGATATCGATCGATCGCAATCCATATTCCGGTTTATGGGACCTTTTGAATTTCATATCTTACGAATCTTTGAAAATCTCGGCCGGGACACCGGACTGCGCGATGTGGCACATAAAGTTGACCAATTCGGTTGCGGCCCTTTCCATCTCAAGGGTGAACTGGTTGATACGGCTCACGCAATAATTGTAAGCGACAAAACTGGGGATGGCCACCATCAAACCGGCCATCGTGGTTATCAATGCTTCTCCGATCCCTCCGGCCAAGTCCCCCGGCGTGAGCGGGTTAAAAGCGGCCGCCCTGACCTGGATCGCATGAAAACAGCTTATCATGCCGGTCACGGTTCCCAAAAGTCCCAAAAGCGGCGAAATGTGCGCGACCGTTGCCAGGATCCCCAGCCGGCTTTCCAGTTTGGGGATTTCAAAAAGGCTCGCGTTTTCCATGCTTTCCTTGATTTCCTCCCGCGCCGCGCCGAATTTCAACACGCCCGCCCTCAAGATCTTCGCGACCGGGGACGAATGAGCATCGCATAACTGGACAGCCTCTTTGATCTTGTTATCCCTAAGAAGGCTAAAAATGTTCTCCTTGAATTGCGACGTGTTTATCTGGATCGTGGAAAAATAGATCAATTTTTCAATGATGATCTCCAAGGCAAACACCGAACATAACAGAATAGGGATCATCAGCGGACCGCCCATCTTCATGATCTCCCACGCGTTCATCGCCCATATACCATTCATGTTCCCCTCCTTGCCTTAACCCATCATGGCTGGCGAAAAATATGTTCGTTGATCCAGTCCATGCGCTCCTGCGCGAATTTCAACTCATCGGTTTTATACTGGATAATTTTTTGATAAACCGTTTTTGCGTCGTCCCATTTTTCGGCGCCCTCGAAAATGCGTCCCGCCCGCAAGTAGGCCTTGACGATCCAGACCGTTTCTTTCGGGTATAAGTACGCAAGCTTCAGATATTCTTCGACAGCCTTGTCCTGATCATTTGTAAGTTCATACAAATCGCCTACGGCAAACTGCAACTCGGCATCCTTGATCTCCCCGGATCCCTTAGGAGCGCTTAAGGCGTTTTGATAAGCCTCAATGGCCTTCGTATAATCCTGATTCTTGCGATAGACCTCGGCCATTTTAATAAAGGCGTCGCGTCTGAATTCCGGTGAAGTCTTGATGATATCCTGGTATGTTTCCAGGGCGGAAGCCGAATCAAGCTCCCGGGAAAGGATATCGGCGATGGCCAAACGGGCCTTGGTGTACAATTCTCCATCAACGGGATTATTGACCCGTTTGTACGCTCCAACGGCCTGGTCGTATTCCCCCTTGGCCTGATAGGCCTGGCCCAGCTCGTAGAAAGCCAAACTTAATTTGGTGCTCCCCGGAAAATTCGCAATGAATTGCTGATAATAAGCAATCGCCGCGTCGTAATCAGCTGACTCCAGATAGTGATCTCCCAGCCAAATGATCGCCTCCTGGGCGACCGCCGTCTGCGGATATGCGGCAATAAGGTCAGTAAAACGTTTGATGGCTTCCTTAACATCACCGATTTTATAATAACATTTGGCCATGCTCATCTCAACGTTTTTTATCATTGCCGTCTCACTGGGATAATCCCTGACAATGATCTGAAAGGTTTTGAGGGCATTGGCGTAATCCTGCAGGTTAAAATAGGACAGCCCGAGAATATACTGGGCCTCGGCGAGGAACGGATTTCCCGCGGCAACGGTGCCGATAAACTGGGCGATCTGGTCCCGGGCGGCGCCCCAATCTCCTTTCTTAAAATACGCGAGCGCGAGATAATAATCGACATCGGTAAGATATTTGCTTTTCGGAAAATTAGTCTTAAGGCTGCGCAACGACAAGGTGGCGGCGTCGATTTTTTCATTTTTCAACAACGCAATGCCCTGCCGATACTGGACATAATCCGTATAAGGACTTTCCGAATAATCGCGGAGGACCTCGTCATAGACCTCTACCGCCTTATCCAGCTGTCCGACGTCCTGGTAGGCGTCGCCGATCTGGGTCAGGGCGCTGATCTTCACGGTCTTGTTGGTCGTCGTGTTCTTGATAAGTTCGAAATTCTTGATCGATTCATCGATGTTGACTCTCTTGAGATATGACCAGGCCAGTCCAAAACGGGCCTTCTCCAGGACATCGGCATAATCTTTTTGTTCGGCGAACCGGTTGATGATGCTCTGATAAGAGTCGATGGCATTGCCGTAATCCTCCCGCAAATAGTAGATATTCGCCTGCCCCAGATAAGCGTCGCTTAGCTTCTTGCTGCTCGGAAATTTCTCGATTACCTCGGCGTACGATTTAAGCGCCTCGGGGTAGTCCTCCATTGCGGAGTAAAGACTTGCCCGGCCCAGAAGGACATCGTCGGAAAGGATCCCTTTTTCTTTTGAATAAGAATAGGCCTGATCAAAATGTTGCTGGGCTAATTTAAATTTTTCCAATTTCAGGTAGCTCCATCCGAGACTTACCTGGGCCATAAGGGTCAACTTCTGATCATACGCCAATTCTTCCGCCTTCGCATAATAGGTCACCGCCGTCAGGAAGTCTTCCAGATAATACGCCGACTCGCCCATATAAAAATAAACCTCGGCCTGGTGGGTTGATTGCGGATAGCGTCCGATATAATCCTTGAAATAACCGATGCTGTCTTGGTATTGTTGCTGCTGGAACGCGATCTCGCCGATCTTAAAATGGGCCTCTTCCGCCAGCTGATGCTCCGGAAATTTTCCAATGAGCTCGATGAATATTTTTTGGGCTTTCTCCAGCTGGTTTTGCTCAAAATAAACCCAGCCGAGAGAATAATACGCCTGGGGCGTATAGATAGAATCCGCGTAGAGCTTGATCAATTGCGTGTATTGCGCCTCGGCCTGGGTGTAATCGCCGCCTTTAAGATAAGTCTCCCCCAGCCAGAACAAGGTCGCGTCCTTGAACGCCGATTCTTTAAGGAGATCATGAAAAACATTGTAGGCCTTGAGATATTGACCCTTAAAGAAATAACATTGGCCCAAAAGAAGATTGGACTCAACGCGCCGGTCGGTTTGGGGAAATTGCTCCTGAAGCTGCTGGATGTAACGCATGGCGACGTCGTAAAAACCGTCTTCAAAGGCCTTTTGCGCGACGAGAAACAGCTCCTTTTCGCTGGGCTGGGCCAGCCCCGGGCCGGCCATCGCCGCCCAAAAAAAAATTCCGGCGGAAAGGATGACATAAATACGTTTGTGAAAATTGGATCGCTTAAACATTACGGGCATTATAACAGTTTTATGTCAGATATTCTTTCAAATATTTCGCCGTATATGATTCTTTATGCTTGATCAATTCCTCGGGGGCGCCGCCGAAAACCAGCTTCCCTCCCTTATCCCCGCCTTCCGGGCCAAGGTCAATGATATAATCGGCATTTTTGATGACTTCCATATTATGCTCGATGACCAGGACGGTGTTGCCTTTTTCCACCAGCCGTTGCAGGACCTCAAGAAGCTTATCGACATCGGCAAAATGCAATCCCGTGGTCGGCTCATCCAGAATATAAAAGGTGTTGCCGGTTGAGACCTTGCATAATTCGCTGGCCAGCTTGACCCGCTGCGCCTCACCGCCGGAGAGTGTCGTGGCAGACTGTCCCAATCGCACGTAACCGAGGCCGACATCATTGAGCGTTTGCAGGGTTTTACGGATCCGCGGGATATTTTCAAACAATTTCATGCTTTCCTCCACGGACAAATTCAGGATATCGGCGATATTCTTTCCCTTGAATTCGATGGCGAGCGTCTGTTCGGTGAACCGTTTGCCCTGGCAGGTTTCGCAGGTCACGTACACATCGGGCAAAAAATGCATTTCGATCTTCAAGATACCGTCGCCCTGACAGGATTCACAGCGTCCACCCTTGACATTAAAACTGAACCGTCCGGATTTATAGCCGCGAATCTTCGCCTCGGGTAAACGGCTGAAAATATCCCGGATATGACTGAACACTCCCGTATAGGTCGCCGGATTCGACCGCGGCGTTCGTCCGATCGGCGACTGGTCCACGACGATCACTTTGTCGATATGTTCGATCCCCTCGATCTTCTTGTGCTTTCCCGGTTTTTCCCGGGCGCGATAAATTTTCTGGGCCAGGGCATTGAACAAAACATCGTTGACCAGCGTGGATTTACCGGACCCGGAAACACCGGTCACGCAGACAAATTTTCCCAGCGGGATGCGGACATCGATGTTTTGGAGATTATTTTCCCGCGCCCCGATGATCTTTAAATAGTTTGTTCCTTCCAGACTGCGTCGATGCGAAGGCGCATGGATACGAAAACGCCCGCTCAAATATTGTCCCGTCAGCGATTTTTCTGATTTCAAAAGCCCTGCCACCGTGCCAGCATAGACGACCTCACCGCCGTGTTCCCCCGCTCCTGGCCCTAAATCGATAATGTAATCGGCATGACGGATGGTCGCCTCATCATGCTCAACGACGATCAACGTATTGCCGATATCCCGCAGGGCATGCAACGTCGATAAAAGACGCTCATTGTCTCGCTGGTGAAGCCCGATACTTGGTTCATCGAGAATATAAATGACACCCACCAGCCCAGAGCCGACCTGTGTAGCCAGCCGGATCCGCTCGGCCTCCCCACCGGAGAGCGTGGCGCTCTTGCGCTCAAGCGTAAGATATTCCAGCCCAACATCGATACAAAAATCCAGCCTCCGGCGGATCTCTTTAAGGATCGCTTCGCTGATCAAGATCTTTTCTTTTGACAACTTCAAGGAAGAAAAAAAGGCTTTCGCCTGCGTAATGGATAACGCCGTTGCCTGGGCAATATTTTGGCCATTGATCTTCACGGCCAGGGATTCATCCTTGAGCCGCGCGCCCTTGCACGCCGGACATGGCAACACGGACATATAGCGGGAGATCTCGTCTTTGAGCCAATCGCTGTCCGTTTCCCGGAACATCCGCTCAAGATACCGGACAACGCCTTCGTAAGGTTTACCCCAGATATCATCGCTGGAGCCATAAAAAATGATATCTCGCATTTTTTTGTTCAATTGCACAAATGGTTCATAAGCATCGATACGGTGGCAGCCGGCTAATTCGCGCATGACGGCGCGATAGTACATCAGATATCCACGGCGCCCTTTTTGCGCCGGAGCGATCGCGTTGACCCACGGCTTGCTCTGATCCGGCACGAGAAGTTCTACATCGATCTCCATGCGCGTGCCTAAACCGTTGCAGGACGGACACGCGCCATACGGCGAGTTAAAAGAAAAATTGCGCGGCTCGATCTCGGGGATGCTGATCCCGCAATCAATGCACGCATAATTTTCGCTGAATATCCTTTCCGGATGTTTGCCCTGAAAATCCGCGATCAAAAGACCTTGCCCGGCCTGTAAAGCAGTTTCGACCGAATCGGTCAATCGCTTCTTAATATCCGCCCGCACGCTCAACCGGTCGATCACGACTTCAATATTGTGTACCTTATATTTGTCCAGCTTGATCGGATCTTCCACGCCATAGACTTTCCCGTCAATGCGTAACCGCGCGAATCCGGCCTTGGCGACCTTGGTGCCCATATCACGGTATTCACCTTTACGCCCGCGGATCAATGGGGCTAGCAACGTGATGGACGTTCCTTCTTCCATATCCATGATCTGCCCAACAATCTCGGGGACCGTCTGGCGTTCGATCGGTTTATTACACTTATAACAATACGGTGTGCCCACGCGGGCGAAAAGCAGCCGCAGATAATCATAAATCTCCGTTTGGGTGGCGACGGTCGAACGCGGATTGCGGCTGGTCGTTTTTTGCTCGATGGAGATCGTGGGAGAAAGTCCGGAAATGTGTTCGACGTCAGGCTTTTGAAGCTGTTCCAAGAATTGCCGGGCATAAGCCGAGAGGCTCTCCACGTAACGCCGCTGGCCTTCAGCGTAAATGGTGTCAAAAGCCAAAGAAGATTTTCCGGAACCGCTTAATCCCGTGACGACAACGAATTTATTACGGGGGATCTTCAGGTCGATGTTCTTGAGATTATGCTCTTTGGCACCGCGGATAATGATGTAATCGGATTGCATGGGATGGAATAAGGAATGGTGGTAAATCAAAAATCGCCATGTCCCGAGGATGTCTCCCCGAGACATGGCGACGTTGCACAAAACGCTACACTATTTTCTTTTTGCTGCTTTCTTCCTTTTACCTCCACGGACCATCTTGGCGCAAGAAATGTCGCCGTGCTTGTCAATGAAGTAGAGGTATCCCGCTACTTTCTTGATGCCGACTTTTGCGACCTTCTTCGCCTGCCCGCCTTTTTTGCTGCCGCGAGCCATCTTCGCGCACGACACGTCGCCGCGCTTGTCCACGAAGTAGAGGTACCCTTTTTGCTTCTTGACGCCTACTTTCGCTACTTTCTGAGCCATTGACTCACCTCCTTTTATTGAACTGCTGTTTAATGAATTAAGATTTAAGTTCCGATACCTGTCCCCTGACAGAATTGTTTCAAGGTCTGCATCCCGGAGAGGACCGCCAGATAACTTGTCTTAGGGTTCTCCGGTGAGACCACATTGTCGGTACGCGTGACAATGCGCCCGAAATCACCGATAATCTCTATTTCATGGGAATTGCTCTTGTATTTCGGCGAAGTCATGATGCAAACGGTCATCTTGTCCTTGGCCCTTGACGCCAGGGCCAGTGTGGCGGCGACGTTGATATTTTGCGGGAAAAATTTTACCGCGGAGTCCACGTTTCCCTTAAAAAGGACTGTTTCTTTTTTGATGGTGGCAAGATCGATCCCCTTGCGACGAAGATAAGGATTATCAGTAAATCCATTCAATGGTTTTCGGGTGGTCAAGTTGATCTTGCGGATACGTGCCAGGCTGGCGGACTTGATGGCGTCAATGCCGGCGATAGCGCCGGAGGGAACCAATAGGTGACAGCCGCGTTTGCGGGCCAGAACAAAAAGGTCTTGAGCGTTAAGAAGTTTTCCAACGCTCATCGCGATGACATCTCTTTTCCTCAGGAGGGCCTCCCGGACAATTTCTCTAGTACTCGTAGCATTAACGGCTTCGATCACCAGGTCGCAACTTTTAATAAGTGCTTCTAACGAGCTCTTTCCGATCGGACCGGCAGAAAGTTCTCGTCGCAACCTCTCAACCCTTCCATATTGAATATCATAAAGACCCGTCAATTGGCAATCTTTTTTTAATTCCTTTGAAATGTAGCGCGCGATCCCCCCGCCGATGGCGCCGCAACCTACGATCCCGATTTTCAATCTGCGCTTTCGATAAGACATCACGCCTGCACGATAATATTATCGATCAACCGCGTTTTGCCGAACCACACGGCAAGGGCGATGATCGTTTTTCCCTGAATTTTTCTAAGCGGCGTGAAGATATCCGCATCCACACATTCAACATAATCGATCCGTCCGGAACTTTCCCGACGGATACGCGAACATATCTTGCCAATGGTCGCCGCTACCGAATGATTTCCCGAGATCACGCTGTGCCGCGCTTCTTTTAAGGAACGGTATAATACTGCCGCTTCCTTACGCTGACTCACTGATAAATATTGGTTACGTGAACTCATCGCCAATCCGTCAGCCTCACGGACTGTCGGACAAATCTTCACGGTGACGGAGAAATTCAAATCCTGCACCATGCGCGTTACGACCGCCGCCTGCTGCGCGTCCTTCTGCCCCAGGTACAAAACATCCGGCATCACGATATTTAATAATTTTCCAACGACCGTCGTGACTCCCCTAAAATGCCCGGGGCGGGATTTACCGCACAACACTCGCGTCATTTGCTCCACTTCAACATATGTCAGATACCCTTGCGGATACATCTCTTTTGCCGACGGTATGAACATTATATCAACCTTTTCTTTCTTTGCCAGCTTTTTATCGTCGCGCTCCCGACGGGGATATTTCGCGAAATTTTCCCTGGGGCCAAATTGTTTGGGATTTACAAAGACGCTCAAGACGACGAGATCATTTTCCCGTCGGCAACGGCGCAAAAGCGAACGGTGGCCGTCGTGCAACGCGCCCATGGTAGGGACGAAACCGACGGTCTTGCCGGCCGATTTCGCTTTTCTGATGCGCTGCTGGATGGAACTAGCGAATCTTATGACGCGCATTAAACGATTCTTCCAGTAAACCGGGTTCGATTTCCCTTAAAGGTTCCAGGACAAACGCCCGTTCAAGCATGCGGGGGTGCGGGATCTGCAATTGTGGAGTATTCATAGCAACGCGATCATACAAAAGAATATCAAGGTCGATGGTACGCGGGCCGTTGGGTACGCCGCGCGCGCGGCCCAGCTGCCGTTCGATTTTCTGGCAAACAGACAACAGTTCAATGGGGGATAGCTTCGTTTCGATCTTGACGACCGCATTAAAAAATTTACCTTGCGGCGGGCCGCCGACCGCGTCGGTCTCGATGATCGTGGATTGCCTGATCACTACAACGCCATTTTCATGCAAGAAAGTGACCGCACTTTGAATGTAGAAAGCACGATCACCCAAATTCGAACCTAATGCGATATAAGCGATTGCCAAGTTATAAAACCTTTTTAAGGCGCTCCACAGCCTCATGGAGCCGTTCTTTGGGCATGGTCAGCGCCATACGAATATAACCCTCACCGGCTTCTCCGAATCCGTTACCCGGCGTGACGACGATGTCCGCCTTATCCAAGAATGCCTTAGCTGTTTCCATGGAACCGGTAAATCCCTTGGGGATCTTTGCCCAGACATAGTACGCGGCCTTGGGCGGTGTGATCTTCCAGCCGATGGCGCGCAGGCCGTTGATCAAAAGGTCGCGACGTTCCTGGTAAAGATTGCGCATTTCTTCAATGGTCGAAGCAGGCATTTTCAGCGCGCTGATCGCGGCCACCTGGATCGCCTGAAAAATCCCGGAATCAAAATTCGTTTTGACCTTGCCCAGCGCGGCGATCAGCGTCGGATCCCCGCACGCCCAGCCGATGCGCCAGCCGGTCATATAATAGGTCTTAGAAAAGGAATGGAATTCAATCGCCACGTCCTTGGCGCCTTCGATCTCCAGAATGCTCACCGGCTTTTCATTATCAAAATACACTTCCGAGTAAGCCATGTCGGAGACGATAATGAATCCTTTGCTGCGCGCCAGGTCGACTAAGCCCTGATAGAATTCCCGGGGAGCGGTGACCGCGGTCGGATTATTGGGATAATTGATCAGGACCATCTTGAGATCTTTGATCTTTTCAATTTTAGCCAGATCGGGCACAAATCCCTGGCTCGCTTTAAGCGGCACGGGAACGATCTTTGCGCCGGCAAACAAAAGCGCCGGACGATACGCGGGATATGCCGGATCGGTTAAAGCTACTCTATCTTTGGGATTTATAATTCCGAGCGGTAAATGAGCGAGCCCTTCCTTGGAGCCGATCAATGGATAGATTTCCGTATCGAAATTGAGCGCGACATTAAAACGCGCCTGAAACCAACGGGCAATTTCCTGGCGTAGCGCGGGTAATCCAGCGTCTAAGGCATAATGATGATTGCTGCCGTCATCAAGCGCCTTTTTCATCGCGTCGATGATCGGCGGATGCGTTGGATAATCGGGATCGCCGATCCCTAAATTAATAACATCGCGGCCTTGCGCTAACGCAGCGCGCTTGGCCTTATCGATCTCCACGAACAAATACGGCGGCAATTCCTTTAATCTGTCGGCAAATTCAATGTTGATAGACATAGTGCTAGCAACTCCCTCCATTATTTTGACTCCAAAACATCCTGCATGTTGTACAAACCTTTTTTCTTGGTATCGAGGAATTTGGCGGCGACGAGAGACCCCTTGGCGAAAATGTCACGGTTCTTGGCATGGTGCGAAATCGTGATGACATCTTCCGCGCTTTCAAAGGAAACAGAATGGTCGCCCACGATCTCGCCCTCGCGGATCGATTTGATGTCCGCGACCTTGACTCCCGAGGCGGCCTCCACAATTTCAGCCAAAGTTTTTGCTGTCCCCGAAGGCGCGTCTTTTTTGTGGATATGATGCGCTTCGGTCATTTTGACGCTGTAGCCTTTGACCGCCTTTTGAGCGGCGAGTTCGGTCAATTTAAAAACGATATTCACCCCCACAGACATGTTCGACGAAAAAACGATCGCGATCTTGCTCGAAGCTCTTTTGATCTGCCGCACTTGGGCTGGCGTGAACCCCGTCGTCCCGATGACCATTTTTACCTTAAACTGGACGCACGCCTTAAGGTGCTCGATCGTCGCTTCCGGTGACGTGAATTCAATTAAAACGTCACAACCTTTAAGCCCCGCCAACTGCGTTTGGATGGGAATCCCGTTGATCGTTTCATGGACCTTCGGATTTTCCTCATGCTCCAGAAGCGTTTTGACGGTAAATTTTCGGTCGGCCAACGCCAGCTGCGCGATACGCGCGCCCATGCGTCCCTGACAACCGCTGATAGCTAATTTGATCATACGAGCTGACCTTTCAGCAATCCGTAATTATGGAGCGCTACTTTGAGCTTCTCAACATTTGTATCCTCCATATCACATAACGGAAGCCGCATTTGCGATGAACACAGTCCCAACAATTCCATGGCTTTCTTAACGGGGATGGGATTGGTCTCAATAAACATCGCCTTGATGAGCGGGATCATTTTATCGTTAATGTCGGAAGCCTTTGATTTATTGCCGCTGTTAAAGGCCGTGATCAGAGCGACCACATCTTTCGGGATAATATTGGCGACAACGGAAATGACCCCCACGCCGCCGATCTCCATGACCGGAAGCGTGAGCGCATCGTCTCCAGAAAGAAGAAGGAACTTGTCACCACAAGCCCGGCGGACATCCTTCATCTGCTGGAGATTGCCCGAGGCTTCTTTGACGCCAACGATATTTTTGCAATCACGGGCCAAACGGGCGACGGTGTCGGTCTCGATGTTACGCCCGGTACGGCTTTCAATATTGTAAAGGATGATCGGAATTTTCACGCTGTCCGCGACCGCTTTAAAATGCAGATACAACCCCTTCTGCGTCGGTTTATTATAGTAGGGCGTTACGACGAGCGCGCCGTCCGCGCCTGCCTTGGCCGCGTGCTGGGTAAGCGCGACCGCCTCGGCGGTCGAATTCGAACCTGTCCCGGCAATGACGGGAACACGCTTCTTGACCGTAGCCACACAGGTTTCGACAACCAGGTTATGCTCTTCATGGGTCAATGTCGGCGATTCGCCGGTCGTTCCGCACGGGACAATGCCCTGGGTCCCGCTTTTAATCTGAAATTCAATGAGTTCCTTGAATTTGGCAATATCAACTTGACCATTCTTAAAGGGTGTCACGATCGCGACGATGGAACCTCTAAACATAATATTCCCCCTTTGCTATGAATTGCGCACTGCCTTTGAGCCAAACATTCGACACAACACCTTTTGTGAGATCAAACTTAACTTCCAAAATCTCTCCGCTGGCCGTGCGGACGTTCATGCCCGCCGTCTTTTTATCCTGGACGCCTGGGTTAGCTTTCAAATACGCGACAATAGCCGCCGCCACACTTCCCGTCCCGCACGCTCTGGTTTCATCTTCCACGCCGCGCTCATACGTGCGCGCGTTGACCAGGCGCTCATTGATCTGTTCCACAAAATTCACATTCGTTCCCCGCGGTTCAAACCGTTCATGATGGCGGATGACCCGTCCGATCCCCGCCACATCGATGCCTTCAAGCCCGTCCACGAACACGATCGCGTGCGGCACGCCGGTATCGATATAACTGACGCGCATCCTGCGGTCGTTGACGGTGAGCGGAATATCGGCCTGATAGCCAGTAGGCGCGCTTAAGTGGACGCGCGCAACCTCTCCAGTTGCCGTTGCCGAAATAATTCCCGCCAGCGTTTCAACGGTAAAAAGTTTCTTCCGTGGCTTTTTGTTGCGGACGATATACGCGGCAATACAGCGCGCGCCATTGCCGCACATCTCAGCCTCCGAGCCATCACTATTGATGATCCGCATTTTATAATCGGCTTTCACAGATTTATCCAGGATCAAAAGCCCATCCGCACCGATCCCTTCCGTACGGTCACAGGCCTTCATGGCGAGCTTCTTGTAGTTTAACCCCGCTGCGGCGTCAATGACGATAAAATCATTTCCCGCCCCGACCATTTTTGTAAAGTTTATTTTTCTCATATAAATGAAGGAACTGTCTCCCCGCGCATTAAATCTTCAAATGTTTCCCGCTGTTTGGCAACTTCAAACTGACCACCTTTGACCATCACTTCCGGCGGCCGGCCGCGCACGTTGTAATTGCTGGCCATGACATATCCATAGGCACCGGCGCTCATGATGGCCACCAAATCGCCATTTTTCAACACCGGGAACATTCGATCCTTGGCAAAGAAATCCGCGCTTTCGCAAATCGGTCCGACAATATCCATCTTTGCTTTGCGGGCCTTTGTTTCCACAACCGGAACAACTTCGTGATACGCGTCATAAAGCGCGGGACGGATGAGGTCGTTCATCCCCGCGTCAACGATCAGAAATTTCTTGAAGCCATTATCCTTGAGATACAGAGCTTGAGTGACCAGGATCCCGGCATTGCCTACGATGAATCGACCGGGTTCCATGATAATCTTTAAACCGGTTTTGCGCAAGTGCGGCAAAACCGCGTTGGCAAAAGCCTGCGCCGTCTGCGGCTCTTCGTCCTTATAGATGATCCCCATGCCGCCCCCGATATCGAGATATTCCAGCGCAACACCATCTTTTTTCAAAACATCCAGAAATTCCAGCACCTTGGTCATGGCCTTAAGAAACGGCGCGCGCGTCGTGATCTGTGAACCGATGTGGATGTGCAGACCGCTCAACTGCACGCTCGGATATTTCGCGGCGGAGATCAAGATTTTGCGTGCCGTTTGCAGGTCAATGCCGAACTTATTTTTCAGCGTGCCGGTGGTGATCTTCGCGTGCGTCAAAGCCTTCACATCAGGATTGATCCGTAGCGCGACCTTGGGCTTTTTGTTCATCTTTTGGGCGATACGGTGAATTTCCTCCAGCTCCGGCAAAGATTCCACGTTGAACAAAAGGATCCCCGCGTTGATCGCTTCAACGATCTCCTCTTCGGTTTTCCCAACAGAGGCGAAAACGATCTTATTGGCGGAAACGCCGGTACGAAGTGCTTTTTTCAGCTCGCCGCCAGAGACAATGTCAAACCCCGCGCCCAAATTAGACAAAGTCTTTAAGACCGCCAGATTATCATTCGACTTCATCGCGAAACAGATCAGCGGCTTGACCGGCGCAAAGGCCTTCTGGATCTTGGTGAAATGATCCCGGAGCGTATTGTGACTATAAAGGTAAAACGGCGTGCCCACCTTTGCGGCAACGTCTCTTACCTTCACATCCTCACAATGCAATTCCCCATTTTTAAATTTAAAATCGTGCATATCTTACGCCTTCATTTCTTCCTGCGGACTGATTTTTTAGATTCAACCGAAGTCTTCGGGTTAAGCAATTTATTTATCACTTTTGTCGTTAAAAGCGGATGAAATGTTTTCAACGTCGCATTATCAAGGGAACGAAGCTCAACGTTATTCTTAAGCTTGTATTGGATCAGTTTCCCGATGATGGCGTGCGCTTCCTTAAAAGGCACTTTATTTTGAACCAAATAGTCCGAAAGATCAGTCGCGTAAAGGCATTCATCATCAAGCTGTTTCTTGATGTTCTCTTTCTTGAATTTTACGTTCATGAAAAGTTCCGCAAGAACATTCAACTCTTTTTGCACGATCTCAAAGGAATCAAAAAGCGGCTCTTTGTCATGCTGCATGTCGCGGTTGTAACTTAACGGTAGCCCCTTCATCATCACCAAGACATTGACCAGATTCCCGTAGACCCGCCCGGTATACCCCCGCACCAGTTCAAGGACATCGGGATTTTTCTTCTGGGGCATCAAGGAGCTTCCCGTGCAAAAGGCATCGTCGATATCGATAAAATCGAATTCTTTCGTGGACCAGAGGATCATATCTTCCGCCAGCCGGGACAAGTGCAACTGCAAGATCGCTAACGCGCTTAATATTTCGATCACAAAATCCCGGTCGCTGACCGCATCAATTGAATTTTCCGTTGGCCGGATGGCATCGTGGTTGTATTTTTCCGATGGAATAAAAGTTCCCGCAACCGCTCCGGCTCCCATGGTCAAATGTTTCTCGATGCTATTTTCATAAGCTGTGGTCAAGCGCGCGCCGTCACGATGAAGCATCTGCGAGTAAGTGGATAAATGATCATACAACCTTACCGGGATAGCGTGCTGAAGGTGTGTATATCCGGGAAGATAAATATCTTTATTCTTTTTCGCCAAGTTAAACAGACTCTTATTGATGTTAAGGATGCCCAAAACAGTCGCCCAGATCTGGTCGATGCAATAGAGCTTCACATCAAAGACCACCTGATCATTGCGCGAGCGGCACGTATGTAATTTCAGGGCGACCCTACCCACCTTTTGTTCCAGTAAATGCTGAATATACGAATGAATGTCCTCAAAAGATGGATCGATCTTAAATGACCCGCCTTCAATGGACTTCAATATCGCCTTAAGACCTTTGGCAAGTTTATTATGCTCTGCAGGACGCAGCAATTTTGCACGCTTCAAGGTCGCAATATGATTGAGCGAACCGATGCAATCATACTTTGCTAATTTTTGGTCAAAATGGATCGACCCGGTAAACTCTTCAACTAGTTTATTGGTTTTTTTACTGAATCGTCCACCCCATAGTTTACTCATATGCGCTCCTTAAAACGGCAGACCCCACAACTTGATAAATCCTTCTGCCAATTTTTGGTCAAAGACATCTTTCTTGCCGTAGGTTGCTAATTCCATTTTATAACGTGAATTGGGCGATTTGCGCCCCACCACCGTGCAGTTGCCTTTGTACAGTTTCAAACGCACCGTGCCGCTGACGCGTTCTTGCGTTTTGTTAAAGTAAGCGTCCAGTTGTTTCTTCATCGGCGTTTCCCACAATCCGTAATAGATCAACTCGGCATATTTTTGCGCAATCGGATTTTTATAATGCAACGTCTCGCGGTCCAGGACCAACGCTTCAAGCTCCTGACGCGCTGCATGGATCAGCGTGGCCGCCGGGTTCTCGTAAATTTCGCGGGATTTGATGCCCACCAACCGGTTCTCGACCATATCAACACGCCCGATGCCGTTTTTACCGCCAAGTTTGTTAAGCGCTTCGATCAATGCCAACGATTTTAACACCTTGCCGTTGATCGCAACCGGAAGCCCTTTCGCGAACTCAACCTCGACATAAGTCGGGACGCTCGGCGCCTTTTGTGGGCTGACGGTCAGTTTATAAATTTCTTCCGGCGGCTCGATCCACGGGTCTTCCAACACACCGCATTCGATGCTGCGGCCGTACAAATTGATATCGACGCTGTACGGACTTTTCTTGGTGACATTAACGGGGATCTTGTTCTCCTGCGCGTACTCGATCTCTTCTTCGCGCGTCTTGAATTCCCAGATACGCACCGGAGCAATAATCTCGAGCCGCGGATTCAAAAGCCGCGCGGTCACCTCAAAGCGCACCTGATCGTTACCTTTACCGGTGCAGCCGTGGGCGATGGCGGTCGCTTTTTCCAAATGCGCAATACGCACCTGATGCTTGGCAATAAGCGGCCGCGACAAAGCGGTCGCCAGATAATATTTATTCTCATAAACCGCGCCGGCCTTGATCGCCGGAAACACATAATCCTGGATAAATTCTTCCTTAAGATCCACCACGTGGACTTTGGACGCGCCGGTTTTGAGCGCCCGTTTTTTGATGACGTCGAAATTTTCATTCTGCCCGATATCCGCCATAAAGGCGATAACGTCATAGTCCCGGTCCTGCAACCATTTGATGATGCAGGATGTATCCAACCCACCTGAATAAGCTAAAACAACCTTTTTCATAAAATTCTCCTTAACTTAGTGGTAGAGCAGTAAAGTGATAAAGTGGTAGTAAAAAGCTAATTACGAAATTTACCACTTACCACTTTTACCACTATACCACTCTTCTCGCTTACGCTTTTTGAATCAAAAATGCCATGATCGCTTTTTGCACGTGCAACCGGTTCTCGGCCTGGTCAAAGACGATCGAATGTTTGCCGTCGATCACATCCGCGGTCACTTCCTGGCCGCGGTGCGCCGGTAAACAATGCATGAACGCAAATTCTTTCTTGGCCCCCTTAACGAGATTGCTGTTGATCTGGAATCCCTTGAAATCTTTCAGCCGCTTCTTGGCCTCTTTTTCCTGCCCCATGCTCACCCACACATCCGAATAGATCACATCCGCACCCGTGACCGCTTCTTTCGGGGAATGCGTCAGAAAAATCCGCCCCGCGGTTTCCTGGGCGAATGATTTGGCCGCTTTAAGGACATTTTTATCCGGCTCATATTTTTTCGGTGTCGCAATATGCATATGAATTCCCATCTTGGCGCAACCGATGAGAAGCGAATGGCACACATTATTATTCCCGTCGCCCACATAGGCCAGGACAATGCCTTTTGTCCTTCCAAATTTCTCCTCGATGGAAAAAATATCGGTCAGCGCCTGGCAGGGATGATGCATGTCTGAAAGACCGTTAATGACCGGCACGGACGCGTGGCGCGCCAGATCCACAATGTCCTGATGTGTGAACGTGCGGGCCACGATCACCTCAAGATAACGGGAAAGCGTCTGGGCAACATCGGAGGTTGACTCACGCACACCCAAGTTAATCTCACCCGGCCCTAAATAAACGCAATTTCCCCCAAGCTGGAAAACCCCCACTTCAAAAGAAACGCGCGTGCGGTTCGACGGCTTCTGAAACACCAACCCGACCGATTTGCCGCGTAAATGCTCGCCCCCGTAACCGCGGTCGCGTTTCAATTTGGCCGCCAACTCAAAAAGCACGACCATCTCCGCCCGTGTCCAGTCATCCAAACTGATGAAATCCCTTTTCATGAGGCCACCTCACTGATTGCTTTTTCTAAGATATGGACCGCTTTATCGATCTGCTTTTTGGTGACATTCAACGCCGGCATGATCCGCAAAATATTTCCTTGAGTGCAATTGATGATGAGGCCATGGCGCAGGCACGCTTCAAATATTCCCTTGCCTTCGATGTTTAACTGAATGCCGACCATGAGTCCAACGCCACGGACTTCCTGGATACACTTAAATTTCTTTTTCAATCCGTTGAGCCGGTCGATCAAATACGGCCCCATTTTTTTGACGTTGCCGAGCATCTTGTCCGCGAAGATCGCCTTGAACGTCCCCAATGATGCCTTGCATACCAACGGGCTGCCGCCGAAGGTCGAGGCATGCATTCCCGGCTTAAATACATCCGCAATGGCGCGCTTGACGACCAACGCGCCGATGGGGAGCCCGCCACCGAGCGCTTTGGCCAGGATCATCAGATCCGGCTCAATTCCATAATGCTTGAACCCGAATATTTCGCCGGTACGTCCCATGCCGGTCTGGACTTCATCAAGAATAAGCAAAATATCTTTTTGCGTGCACAACTCACGGATCTGTCGGACATATTCTTTTGAGGCAATATTGATGCCCCCTTCGCCCTGCACAAGCTCGAACATGATGGCGATCGTCTGATCATTGACCGCCGCCTTGACCGCGTCGATATCGTTAAAGGGGATCGTTTTAAATCCCGGCGGAAGCGGGTGAAATCCATTTTGATGCTTCGCTTGTCCCGTCGCCGCGAGCGCTCCCATCGTGCGGCCGTGAAAGGAGTTGGTCATCGTAATAATTTCGTGGCGACTTGCTTTACCATGAACCACGTTGGGTTCATGGCCATAAGCCCGAGCGAATTTGATGGCCGCCTCGCAGCCTTCCGCGCCACTATTGCAAAAAAATACTTTGCCCGGAAACGAGCAACGGATAATTTCCTTGGCCAGCTTGGCCTGGTTCGGATGGTAAAAATTGTTTGGGATATGGATCAACGTACCGATCTGGTCGCGCACCGCGGACATCACTTTCGGATGGCAGTGCCCGACGTTATTGACCCCCCATCCGGGGAAAAAGTCGAGATACTTCTTTCCCGTCACATCCGTCAGATCCATTCCCTTGCCTTTGACGAACGCGATCGGCACCCGGGAATAGGTCGAAAGGATATATTGATCGTAAGTTTCAAATATTTCGTTTTTTAACATGGCTATTTTTTCACGATCTGCGTCCCAATACCGCGGTCGGTGAAGATCTCCAATAAGAGCGCGTGTTGGATGCGCGCGTCAATGATGTGCGCTTTGCGCACCCCGCCGGCCAACGCGGCAACGCACGAATTGACCTTGGGGATCATCCCGCCCTGGATGATCTTCTGCTCAATAAGGCTTGTCACCTCATCCGCCGTCAGTGTAGACAAGAGCGACGCCGGGTCCTCAATGTTGCGCATAACACCCTGCACGTTTGTCAGTAGAACGAATTTCTCCGCCTTGAGCGACCCGGCAATGGCGCTGGCCACCTCATCGGCGTTGATATTGTGCGGCTGTTTCTCCAGCGAAATTCCCATTGGCGAAACGACCGTAATGTCTTCCTTATGCAAATGTTCTTCCAAAACTTCTTTCTCGATATTCGTGATGGTTCCCACGTATCCAAGATCTTTAGACGCTTTCTTTTTCTCCACGTACACGATATTCTCTTCGCCCTTTAAACCCGTCACGGCGCCTTTGAGGTCTTTGATCTCCTGCACAATGCGCTTATTTAATTTGTCGAGTTCTTCCTGAACGATCTTCAGCGTCGCCTTGTCCGTCACCCGGATGCCTTCATGGAATTCCGCCTTGATGCCTTCTTCTTTCAGCCGGCTGCTGATATGCGGGCCGCCGCCGTGGACAATCACGGTGCGAATACCGACGTAACTTAAGAAAATAACGTCCTGAAAGATATTCTTGCGGATCGCCGGGTCATCAAGGATGCTCCCGCCGTATTTGATAACGAACACTTTACGGCGAAAGGCATGAATGTAAGGAATCGCCTCAATGAGGACCGCCGCTTTTTTAATGAAATTCTCCATATCAGTTATACGCCCCGTTGATCTTCACGTAGTCATAAGAAAGATCACATGTATACACCGTAGCTGTGGCACGCCCTTTGTTCAAATTGACCGTGATCGTGATATCCTTGCGCGCGAAATCGCTGAACTTAATTTTTAAAGTGTCTTCTGTTACGCCGGAAATCCCCAGCGATCCTACGGCGGCGGCCACGCGTCCCCAGTTCGGATTGCTGCCAAAGGCGGCTGTCTTGACCAAAACGGAATTGGCGATCGCCAGTCCGGCCCTCTGCGCCTGCGCGTGCGTTTTGCCGCCTAAAATACGAATGTCAATGAACTTGGTCGCTCCCTCACCGTCCAAAACGATCTTCTTGGCCAGGTCAAGGCACACATGCGTCAACGCTTTCGTAAAAATATCAAGATCTTTGCCCGTGCTGACAATTTTTTTATTTTGCGCGGCTCCGTTCGCCAAAACGACCGCCATGTCGTTGGTGCTCATGCAGCCGTCGACCGTGATGCTGTTAAAAGAACGCTCGTTGGCATAGCGAAGCGATTTTTGCAACATCGATGCGCTGATGGCGGCATCGGTGGTGACAAACGCCAGCATGGTCGCCATATTGGGCGCGATCATCCCCGAACCCTTCGCACAGGCGCCAATCGTTACGGTCTTGCCGCTTAATTTGATCCGCACCGCAATTGTTTTCTCTTTAAGATCCGTCGTCAAAATAGCCTGTGCCGCTTTTTTGCCACCTTGCGCGCTTAAGCCCGAAACCAATCCTTTAGCGGCATTCTTTATCTTTTCAAACGGCAGCGGCCGACCGATGATACCCGTTGAGGCAACGACGACTTTTTCTTTTGAAATGCCTAGTAATTTACCAACAATTTCCGTCGTACGATGCGCGCATGCCAATCTAGCTTTACCGGTAAAACAATTCGCGTTGCCGCTGTTGGCGACGATCGCCTGCGCTTGGTGACTGCGCAAATGTTTCTGGCTGACCAAAAGCGGCGCGGCCTTGACGGAATTCTTCGTGTAGACCGC
>Ga0209726_10001690_pt1 | contig 34805 bp, 31 predicted proteins | sample Subgrocontami54m_FD_187453 | JGI IMG/M metagenome (GOLD analysis project Ga0209726, IMG submission 187453) | Subsurface groundwater microbial communities from S. Glens Falls, New York, USA - GMW46 contaminated, 5.4 m (SPAdes) (version 3) | ecosystem: Environmental > Aquatic > Deep subsurface >...
GGGCGGTGTGTACAAGACCCGAGAACGTATTCACCGCGGCTTGCTGATCCGCGATTACTACCGATTCCGACTTCATGAGGGCGAGTTGCAGCCCTCAATCTGAACTGAGGCGAAATTTCAGGGATTCGCTTCACGTTACCGTGTTGCAGCCCATTGTTTTTCGCCATTGTAGTGTGTGTGTGGCCCAAGGCATAAGGGCCGTGCTGACTTGACGTCTTCCGCTCCTTCCTCCCCGATGTAATCGGGGCTGTCTCCAATGATAATGTAACATTGGACGCGGGTTGCGCTCGTTTCCCCACTTAAGGGAACACCTCACGGCACGAGCTGACGACAGCCATGCAGCACCTGTGCTATCATCCTTGCGGATTTCTCCCTATTTCTAGAGAAATGTACGATAGCATGTCAAGCCTTGGTGAGGTCCTTCGTTTTGTCTCGAATTGAACCACACGCTCCACCGGTTGTGCGGGTCCCCGTCAATTCCTTTGAGTTTTAGCCTTGCGGCCGTACTCCCCAGGCGGTCTGCTTAACGCGTTAGCTTACGACCCATCTGCAAAGCAGAAAGATCTAGCAGACATCGTTTACAGCTAGGACTACACAGGTATCTAATCTGTTTCGCTACCCCAGCTTTCGTGCCTCAACGTCAGGAAGATCCCAGGTGCCTGCCTTCGCCTTTGGTGTTCCAGTTAATATCAACGCATTTCACTGCTACACTAACTGTTCCAGCACCCCTGACAATCCTCAAGTTTTATAGTATCCTAACCCTTCCTATGGGTAAGCCATAGTATTTAAGAAAGGACTTACAAAACCGCCTACGCACACTTTACGCCCAATGAATCCGGATAACGCTTGCCTCCTACGCATTACCGAGACTTCTGGCCGATAACGTTTTTACACGTTATGACTTGGACTATCTCTTCATGTTTTTAAAACATGTTCCACGTATAGTCTCTGAGGGTTCCCCGCCAAAGGCGGGGTCTTCCCTGCTGATTGTTCTGCAACCCCTATGCCGTCTCGAAGCTTTTTCGGGTTTTGTTTACCATTTTAACTACGTTTAGAAAAACCAAACATGAGTAGATAAACATTGACAGAAGATCCCAGCATATAGTGAAATTTATACTACGCGCCTATCCCGTTTCTTACGGGTCACGTAGTTAGTAGAGGCTTATTCGCCAAGCCGTGAATGGCCTGGCAAAAGGAGTTTACAACCCGAGGGCCTTCATCCTCCACGCGGCGTCGCTGCGTCAGACTTTCGTCCATTGCGCAATATTCCCGGTTGCTGCCACCCGTAGGTGTACTGCCCGTGTCTCAGTGCAGTTGTGGCTGACCAACCTCTCAGTCCAGCTACCCGTCATCGCCTTGGTGGGCGTTTACCCCGCCAACTAGCTGATAGGACGCAGGCTCCTCCCTTAGTGGGCAGTTAAGCCCTTTACTCTTGCGAGACCATGGACTATTACCCCATCTTTCGATGAGCTATGGTCCGCTAAGGGGTAGATTCCTACGCGTTACTCACCCGTCTGCCGGTTTGCTCCTTGCGGAGCCCCCTTGACTTGCATGCCTAAGGCACGCCGCCAGCGTTCATCCTGAACCAGGATCAAATTCTCAAAAAAATTTGACTCAGTCATCCCGACGTTACGTCGGGGCAACTTTGTCTATTCCTACCACTTTCTGGTAGACAACCATTTTGGTTGTGCTTGTGCTTTTAAATTATTAATGAGCTCCAAAGCCTCATGGCTTCAGGGTAAACTTTCTGCATTTTTTCTAAAAGCTTGCCCCAAGCAGTGAAGTGAAAAAGAGACAAAAAATCCCGCCACAGGCGGGTTGAGTCCCCAACGTCTCTGGCGAAATGTTTTACATAGCTAGAATCTATTATAGAAGAATTATCTCGTTTGTCAACCCCACGTTCTTTGTCTGAATTTTAACGATTGCTCCTCTCACCGTTGTCTTTCCTATCTTCTTTCTTATCTCGTTTTTCTTCTTTATCGCTTTCCTCCTCCTTTTTTCGTTCTTCTTCTCTATGCTTTTTTTCTTCTTTTTCTTCATCATCTTTTTTCCGCTCTACCGAATGCGTCTTTGTCCTCTTTTTAATATCCTCAAGCTCATCTTTTGTTTTTTCAATAGCAGTCCCAACAGTCGAGGCAGAAGGAGCAGGAGGCGTTTGTGCAATTTGACTTTGCGTTGGTGTAGAAGGAGGGGGGGTTATTGTTGCTGTAGGAAAAGGCGTCGAAGGCAAAGGTCGTGTTGATGGTTTCGTCGCAGCAACCCGTGTGGGTTGCACTACTCTTGTGGACGAGGGCCTTACTACAGTTGGAGTAGCAGTTGGCCTGGTATCTTGTCTTGAAGAAGTAACTATTACCTGCGTTTGTTCCCTAACAACAGGTGCTTCGTTTGGTTGTTCTTGCTCTTGCAAAGATATTGTATCTGGTGTTTCTACACTATTTTCTTGGATAGCATTTTGAACGTTCACTTGCGTTTTTATTTGTGTCAAACGGCTCTGGTAATCATCAATTTTGGCAATGAGCGTTTCTTCAAGTTCTTCTTTTTTTTGTGTATCAGAAACATTTGCAATTGTGTTTTCGGTCTGACGAATTTCTTCAACAAATGTATCAAGCGCCGAAACATCACCACTTGCAAGAAGAAGCATCTCTGCCTCTGTGTATCGCCTATCTGCCAAATTCGTTTGAAAGTATGCTTTTGTTGTAGGACTAACCGATGCTGCAGCAAGAATGAGAATCTCAACTCCCCGCTTATACGGGTAGAGCAAATCTCCAGGAACCGTGTTTTGCGAAAGAATAAGAAGAAGAGTAAACGGAGCAAAGAGCACTGGAATAAAAAGCGTGGCAGAACTAAAAATCCTATTCACTCTACTACTGTAGCGAAAAAAGAAAAGGTTTGTCAAACTTTCATACTAATCCTTTTGACGTTGACAAGTACATGAATTTGAGCCATAGTATGCAAGGTAATTATTTTCATGGAGATCATTCTTCTTATTGCAGGTATTTTTCTTTTTGGACTTGTTAATGGCATTGTTTCTCTTGTCCGATTAATCAGTCATAAACCTACCAATTCTCAGGGTTTTTCCAGACAACAATATCTTCAGGAAGTCATACAAGATCTCGAACTCGAACTCAAGCGCTACCCAAACGATGCTCACTTACAAAACTTGCGAGATCGATATAAAACAGAATTGCAAAACTTTAAGGAAGCATCTCCAGAGCAAATTTCATCTCAAGCGCCTGTTGTAGCAGCTAGTACAACTGTAGCTAATAAACAAACTGAATCATTTTGGGAAAATTGGTACAAGGAAAATAGCATTAACTTTTTACTCTATGTCGGTGCATTTTTTATAGTCTTGTCATGCATCATATTCTTGTCTTTCACATGGGATACGCTAAGCGGTATGACACGCTTCTTAAGTTTTTCTCTCTTTACTGTGTGTTTTGGAATTGCGGGAGTATACCTGTATCGACTACCAAAGGTTTCCCAAGCAGGAGTAACATTTTTAGGAATTACAGCCCTCCTTATTCCACTCAATGGCGCCGCGTTTCAACGCTTTGTTTTACAAACAAACGATCTTAACTCCTCTATCTGGTTTATTACGTCTTTTCTGTCTCTGATTTTTTATCTGCTACTTTTTAAAATCATTCCAAATCGATTCTATACTGTATTACTCAACCTCGGATCTTTATCACTTGTTGAGTCATTTTTAAGTTTTTACACTCCCGAAACAGAAAATTATATTTTCGGTGCACTTGTTACCTCTTTTGCTCTTTTTGGAGCCTATCTTATGCTTAAGAAATATATGGCAAAAGATGTACAAGATACGTTCGATGGAAGCTCTCAAATCATTTTACTAGCATCCTTAATCTATGGACTAATAACCCTTGGCATGAAAGGAGATATTTTTATTTGGCAAGCAAGTCTTGCCCTCTACTTAAGTGGAGCTTACTATCTACTGCGTTATATCGTAGAGAAAAACAGAAGCCTCATAGTAAGTCTTATTTTCTTTTCTACAGCAACTTTTTTCGAAGCACAAGTACTTGACTTTTCTTCCTTTGCAACAAGCCTATCTATGACTACTGTTGCTTTTATTACTCTCTTTTGTAGTTATTTGCTACGAGAGAAAAACCGAGAATCAACTTGGCTTCTAAGATCAAGTCTTATCACTGGTGTTTTTGCTCATCTCTATCTTGTCTTTCCAACAATACAAAAACAGGCAACACAACAAGAATTTACCCTGCTTACACTAAGCATATTAGTGTTGACTTTTTGCTCCTACATTATGCATCAGAAAAAAGAAATGCTCTATGCTACATTTGCATATCTCATGCTTTTTCTCTGGGTCTTTAATGATGCATACATATCGCTTGTACTTCCCTACCAAGAGTCTGTGCGGGTTAGTTTTTTATATTTTGCCACGTCAATTGTCTTTGCATTTTTGTACAACGACCGAAAAGACACAAAAGAACCACTTCTATTTAGCGTGCTTTGCAGTATGGGTTTTTCCTTAGGTGTTGGGTATTTATTTAATGAACCTTTCTACTTTAGTCTTGTTTCATTTTGCAATTTACTCTTTAGTCTTTTTCTTCTCACAAAATTCAAAGAGAATGAAAAAATTTTTATTCCTGCAGTAACATTTCTTATTTTTGTATATTCCCTTATTCGATCAAATAACATTGATATACAATACGCCTTCTTTGCAGAAACGATAGCTTCGGGTATTTTGTATCTTTGTTCTTTTATTCCAACAGAATTTGTCACGAATAAAACTCAGAAGACAACACTTCGCAATATTGGCCTTAGCTGCGGTGTATTCTTTGCATTAATAGCAGGCGCAAATCCAGACCAGAAATCATTTATAAGCACTGCCTCCTTGCTCTCCCTTATCTTAGCCGCTGTCTATTGTAATCATTATTATGTCACTACAAAAGCGCAAACCTTTGCATATTTTGCATCTTTTCTTTTACTCTGTGTCTTACTTCGGATATTTTACAACGCAGAAATTGATAATATGCAATTCTATATTCAACCAATTGCATACTATGCCCTTGCCTCGGGGCTATACAAATTTAAAAAACAAGAAGCAAATGCAGATACAATTGTTGCACTCGGGCTTGCAATAAGCATTGTTGCTTTATTTACGCAGTCTTTTGGACGAGAACATATTATCTATGCAGTGTATTTAGCACTAGAAGGATTACTATGTATATCTCTTGGGATTGGACTTTCGGAAAAAACAATTAAATACGGCGGCCTTATTGCAGTTATCTTGGCTGTTTTTGCACAAACAAGTGACTATATTTTTAATCTCCCCCGTTGGCTACTCGTTGGCATTCTTGGATTACTTATTTTAAGTACGGGAATATATTTGCTGCGAACAAAAACAAAAACCTAATATGCATCTGATAAATCAAATAAATCGGATTGAAGTCTTTAATTAAAGAACGAGATAATCGCTCAAAAACCCCTAAGCGTTAACTCCTAAAACCTACAAGACCTGGTTCCTTACAGGGATAGCACAAGCAATCTTGACAAGCATATTTTTAACCTGTATAATATGCTTAATATAAGCAAAACATATACAAATAATATAAATATGCAAAATCGCGTGCAAAAACTGATAACGTTTTCTCCCAATCTTTATACGCTGATTGAAAGAAAAACAAAGGCTTTAGGTATTTCTTTCCCAGAGTATATCCGTATGCTTGCAGTCTCCGACATAAAAAAACAGGTAGAAGAGTTGCCAATGGTAGATGAAAAAACAGAAAAATTGATTGCGCAAGGTCTTCAAGACTTGAAAGAAGGAAGATACACCGATATCAAAACAGAAGAAGAACTTGATAACTATCTAAAAAGTCTTTAAATGGTATGTATATCCTCCGTTTCTTAGATTCCTTTAAACCAACATATGATGCTCTCGTAAAAGGAACTCGAGAAAAAGAGAAACGAACCAAAAAAGCCTTAAACCTCTTAAGACAAGAGCCTTTTTATCCCTCACTAAAATCACACAAGGCCAATACTAGGAGCTTTGGAGAAAGATGGAGCAGCTGGATTACCGGCGACTTACGAATTATTTGGGATTTTGATCAAGAAGAAAAAATGATAATCATTCTTTTTGCAATAGTAACTCATACTGGAACTCACAGAGAGTATAAATAATTCACAAATACACAGTGTTGAAAAATACAGACCTATCACCTCAGAGGTGTTACAAAGATAACACCTTGGGAAAAACTTACTTCTTTTGTTTCATCGCTTCATACAAAACAATTCCCAAAGAACCGTAACATTTAAACTTTTGGCTATGTAAGGGGTCTTCCTACTATTCATTTTGAGAGGTGTACGGTGAGCTTATACCCCATCACTTGTGCAATTTTCTGTAAAAACTCAAGAGAAGGATTAACGCTGCCAGATTCCAAACGGGCAATCGCAGATTGTTTTGTCCCAACTTTTTTTGCTACATCAAGTTGGGTCATTTTACTTTTTATTCTGGCTTTAATAAGCTGCGAAATCACAGCATACCTAGGAGCAAGTTTATCAAACTCCCTTTTTGTTGCAAGATCAGACAGTAATTCTTTCTCCAAAACTTCCCATGTACTCATAGCAGTTAATTTATAACATAAACGTTATAATAATGTCAACTCTTTCATTCGTAAATGTGCCAAGTTTAATTCTTTCTGTGGTGTTTTTTGCTTTTGTTTTTTAAATCCATGGAGTAAATAAATGGTTTTCTGCTTGAAAAAATAGCATATACGTAATTCTTCTTTTCCTCGTATCCGAAGTTCATATAATCCCCCACCCAACATTTTCGCATGAGGCATACCAAGCATATTCCCATATTGTTGTAAAAGCCTGATATTGTGGATTATTTTTGATCGTGCTTGTGGTTGTTGCTTTTTAATAAAGACGTCTACTGGTTTTTCTCCTGCACTTGTTTCGTACGTTACTATTATCCATGGAATAACATCCATAGAACGATTATAGCAATTTATTAAACTTTTTCTTTTGACTTCATCGCTTTATACAAAACAATTCCAAGGGAAACCATGACATTGAGCGACTTATTTACTCCCCACATAGGAATTTCGACGATTTGATCTGCTATTTCCAGCACCTCTTTTGATACCCCGTCTGTCTCATGCCCAACAACGAAAGCTATTGGAAATGAGTAATCTGCTTTATCATACGGAACACTTTTTGAACCCTGTTCTATAGCTATAGTTTTGAGTTTTGAGTTTTGAGTTTTGAGCTCGTGGAGTGCGCCAACCGCAGTTGGCGAGTAACTCCACGTTACCCACTCGGTGGTATTTATCGAAGCCTTTTTGATACGTGTATGTGGTGGTGTTTCCGTTTGTCCACAAAGTATCACTTTTTCACAAGCCACAGCATCGGCAAGTCGAAATATAGCACCTATATTGTAAGTATCTAAAACATTATCAAGAATAATATACAAGGGATGCTTTTTAATTGTGATACGTTCTTCTTCTGTTGGAATTTTCTTTCGAAGTTCCTTTGCTCCTATTTTCATTGCGGTATTATAACAAAAGAGGAGGAAAAATTATTTTTTAACGCTACTACCCTTTGCTGAATCCACTTGTGTTTCTGTTAAAGATGCATTTTTTATTTCGCTTGTTGTATACCATACTTTTCGCAACGCCTGTGAGGCTTTCTGTGCTTCTTCGATTGCACGTTTTGCCTCTTGTAACGCTTGCTCTTGCGCTTTTAATAAACTTTCTTGCCTTTTTCTTTCTGCCTCAAACTGCTCCAGAGCTTTTTGTAGCGTTTCACTTTTATTTCCATTTGCTTGTTTTATTGCCTCTTCTCGTCGTTTTAATGCTTCTTTGGCTGACATGCTTGCTTGTTCTCCAAGAACTGCTAATTGGCGTTCGATTCGTTCTGCTGAAGGATTAACTTGTTCGACCTCAGCTGCAATAGTACGATGAAGATCCTCTTCAAATTCTTTTAGTATCTCGTCAGCAGGCAAAGCATCTTCAACCACTACTTTTGCTGCTAAAAGCTGTTCCTGTGCTGCTTTTGCTTTGAATTTTAATTCCCTATTATCACTTGCTTCTAAAACATCAAGTGTTTCTTGTTTGCGCTTAATATCGTTATTTATCTTGCGTGCTAAGTCTGAAACATTTCTACCCGATAACTGCGCTTGCGCAACCAATTCTGCGGCTTTTTGTAAATTTTCAGATACGCCTTGCAAGGCAATATCAATACCCGGTTTGTTGTTTTTTGCAAGCATAAAACGAAGCTCTGCCATACGCTCTCCTGCAATGTCAGATCTGGCTTTTGCTTTTGCTTCAGGAGAAAATGCAAAGAAAAGACGCATCTGCTGCTTTAGTTGATCAAGAACAAACAGTGGACTATCTGGGAGCAAAAGACCTGGTCCTTCGCTGGTAGGTGGAATTTGGGGAACTTGCGTTTGCGCTCCTAATACATCTTCTTTATGGTTTGCGAATGCTGGGCATCCAGAAGATGCTAGAAAAACAAAAGAAAGGATAACAACAAACGATTTCCTCACACAGTTATTATGAAATGATTCTTACACTAATGTCAAGTATTTATTTGCAAACCAGCACTACTTTAGTATCAAATGTTACAAAATCTGTGTCAAGCTGATTGCCTACGTTCAGTTTAGATAAATATAGTTGACACCAAATCGTTCTCTTCATCTATAATACTCGTATGACAGCAACTGGCCATGCAGTGATAGGAACAATCATTGCCGCAAAAATAAGTAATCCCTACCTTGCTATTCCTCTGGCCATCGCATCACATGTTGCTGCAGATATGATTCCCCATTGGGATACAGCAACCAACAGAGAAAAAAAAGGTAAGCAGCGAGTACTGGTCGAAACACTTTTTGATATCGCTATTGGATTTGTTATCTCCTATGTTATTTTAGTTATTTTTTTTCCAATGACAAATCCCATGTATGCGCTCTTTATGATTCTTGTAGCCCAGTCTTTTGATTGGCTTATGGCTCCTTACTACTTCTTCAATATACGTTTTTTCCCTTTTGTTTGGGCCTATAAAATGCAAAAGAAATTCGACTCAGAACTCGATAAACCCTGGGGTATTGTAACTCAAGTTGCGATGGTCTTACTGCTTCTCCTTCTTGCCCATCTTTTCTAGTTTACAAAAAAAGTTGACAAAAAAATAAAAGTATTCTACTGTTATGTTGATGGATCCAAAAACAGAATTATCCTATGCGCCTCCTGGCCATCCAAGCAATAAAAAAGTATTTGTACTTATTCTGCTTTTTCTTGTAACTGCTCTTTTTGCCATTGCTTCTGTTTTTCTTGTTGGAAGTAAAGTAAAACCAGATGTAATACAAACAACACTGCCAACACCCACTACTTCTTCTTCGCAAAACACTTTCTTGGAACCTACTATTCTCCCAGGAACAACCTCAGTTCCAGGAGCAAAACCTCCAATACAATAAAATTGTATCTTCTTACTATTGTCGTTGTCTTAAGGGCAAAATCTTTGCTATAATACCAAAATGGCAAGAATTATTAATGTCGGCCTCATCGGTCTTGGCACTGTTGGAACAGGCGTTGCGCAACATCTAGAAAAAAGGGGAAAACAATTTGGCATGCAGCTAAAAACCATCGCTGTTGCAAACAAAAAAAAATCACGTGATACAAAAATTCCCCTTACAACAAACGTTGATGCAATCATCAACGATCCTGCAATTGATATTGTTGTTGAACTGATTGGTGGAATTCAAGAAGCTAAAGATTATATTGTCAAAGCACTAAAAAATAAAAAAAGCGTTGTTACTGCAAACAAAGCTGTCCTTGCTCGATATACTAAAGAAATCTTTTCGACAGCCAGAGAAAATTCTGTTGATGTAGCGTTTGAAGCATCAGTTGGTGGCGGTATTCCAATTATTCAAATACTCCGAAGCCTTCGTGGAGAAAAAATTACCAAAATAATGGACATTCTTAACGGCACAACAAATTACATCTTAACGTGCATGGAGGAAGGATTAACATTTGAAAAGGCACTCAATGCTGCGCAAAAAAATGGCTTTGCCGAGAAAAACCATATCCTTGATACTGGTGGATTTGATGCACGCGATAAGCTTGCAATTTTGGCAATGCTTGTCTACAATACCCAAATTAACCCTGATGAAATTCATTGTGAAGGCATCACAAATATTACCCCAATAGACTTAGATTTTGCCAAGCGGTATGGAGAATTTGAGGGAAATACTGGGTATACGATAAAGCTTTTAGCAATTGCCGACAACGGCAATGACACAGTGCATCTTCGCGTACATCCAGCACTTATTCCCAGTACTCATCCCCTTGCTTCTGTTAAAAACGAAGTGAATGCTGTGTATTTTGAAGGAGAACTTGCAGGACCGCAACTACATACTGGCCGTGGTGCCGGCCGGCTAGCAACAACAAGTGCTGTTTTTGCTGATATTATAAGAGTTGCTCAAAATATAAGACGGCACACTACAGAAGATCTCCCCACTCTTGATGGAAAAACAGCGTTTGATGATGCAAATGAACTTGAGCGGCCAGGATACATACGAACCCACCTTCTTGACGAACCAGGAAGTGGCGCAGAAGCGTATAGTATCTTAGCAAAACATGGCTTAAACATTGGAAATTCCGTACAAAGTTTAAAATACGAACAACGAGTACGAGGAAAACTGTTTGTTCCGGATATTGTTACTGTCCGCGCAGTATCTGAAAATAGGATGAAAAAAGTTTTAAACGATTTAAGAAGATCAAAACGAGTAATTGGCAAACCCATTTTTATTCGCTTTGAGGAGTAACTACCCTGCTTGCTCTTTTCACCTTTGAAAACATATGAAAACACCATTTGTCGTTTTACTTTCTGTTGCTGTAACAATTCTTTTTACACTCCTTGCTTTTTTTCTCTACGAAACCAATGACTCATTACAAACCCAAAAAAGAGAGATTTTTGGCATGCGTGCAAGCTACAACAAGCTTAAACAAGAATACGATACATTATGGGAAAAAACGAAAAAATTGAAACAAGTTACCGTTATTACCAATAAGAAGAATTCAAAAAACGGTGAGGTTGCTGAAATTATTGATACGTTTGCCAAAAAAGTTGATGGCGATATAAGTATGTACTTTAAAAATCTTGCCACAGAAGAATCAGTTGTTGTTGATGGAGAAACAAAATATTATATGGCAAGCCTTTACAAGGTGATCTTGACTCTTTTTCTGCTTGATGAGATAGAAAAAGGGAATACTACCCTTGCAACACCTATTGGAACAGGTAGCGCAACTCTTGGTGAAGCACTTAACAAAATTATTACAGAAAGCAACAATGAATATGCTCAGTTTCTTGCTGAAGAGTATGGATGGATAACAATTGAAAACGCAATGAGCAAAAAACTAGGTATCTCGTTTAGTTTTGATAAAGATCTTTCAACAACTGTCAAAGACATTGGATTTCTTTTTGAAGATATTGCCCTCTCCCTTCGAGTGCAGGATTCAGAAAGTAATTATTTGCTTGATCTTTTAAAAAATCAACAAAGCCTTTCAAAACTACCTAAGTATTTACCTAAAAATGTGTTATCCCACAATAAAACTGGCGAATATAACGAATTTTCTCATGACGCTGGCATTTTTTATACACCAAAGGCAAATTATATCTTAGTGTTTATGAGCAAAACACAAACACCAGATGCAACAAACGAATCCATGGCAAATATGTCAAAAGAAATCTACGAAACGCTTAACAACTAATGCTCTGCTTTCTTAATATCCTCAAGCTTCCAAGCTGCAAAGTCACAGTTGGGATAATTGGAGCAGCCAAAAAACTTTCTGCCCCGTTTCGTTTTTTTCACAATAACGTCACCCTTATCTTTTGGGCACAAAAGACCAGTTTTTTCGACAAATGGCTTTGCGTATTTACATTCTGGAAATTTTGAGCAAGAGAAAAATTTTCCAAATCTTCCAGTTCGAATAACTAAAGGACTACTACATTCTGGACATTTCTCGTCTGTCTCCTCAACTTCTATTTTTACCCGTGTTGCTGTTTCTTTGACTGATGCAAGCTTCTTTTCAAAAGGAGTGTAAAACTCACGCATCACAGAGACCCATTCTTTTTTCCCATGTGCAATATTATCAAGCTCGTCCTCCATAAGTGCTGTAAACGGAATGTCGTCGATATCCGAGAAATTTTTGACTAAAAAATCGGTTACTGCCACACCAATTGGCGTTGGTATAAATCGTGCCTGATCTCGTTCGATATAACGGCGGGCTTCAATTGTTGAAACAATCGTGGCATACGTTGATGGTCGACCAATCCCCTTTTCTTCAAGTGCCTTAATAAGTGATGCGTCGTTATAGCGTGGCGGAGGTGGTGTCTCATGCAAAACATCCGACATCTCTTTTACTGTGAGCGTTTCCCCTGTTATAAACTGAGGAAGCCTTGTGTCTTGCAGTGCTTGTGGATTTACTTTTAAAAATCCATCAAAAAGGAGCACTGAGCCAGTTGCCTTAAACCGATAGATTTTTCCACCTTCCAGGTGGTGTTGCGCCTGCGGCACACCTGGAAGGTGAGGTTCTTTTGTATCTGCCAGCACCGTTGTTGCTTCTGTAATAGCATCTGCCATCTGTGATGCTACTGCCCGCTTCCAAATCAACTCATAAAGTCTCCATCCTTGTTCTCCAGCGATATTTGATATTTGATATTTGATATTTGATATTTGCCCAACCGAAGTTGGGCGTATGGCTTCGTGTGCTTCTTGCGCCAATTTTTGTTTTGTTGCATAGTAGCGGGGTTTTTCTGACACGTATTTTTCTCCATACTCTTTTTGCACAAATGATCGAATGGTATTTTGTGCAGAAAGGGCAATGGTTACTGAATCTGTTCTATGATACGTAATATACCCTTCCTCATAAAGTTTTTGCGCCAGAGACATTGTCCGTCTACCAGCTAAAGAGAGCCGACGTGATGCATCCTGTTGGAGTGTCGAGGTTGTATATGGTGGCTGCGGGGATCTTTTCATTTCTTTTTGCAAAACATCCAAAACTGTGAGTGTTTTTTCTTTTAGGTCTTCTATAATACGTTTTGCATCTTCTTCTTTTTCGATCGTTGTCTTTGTTACTTTGTAATCACCATCATACAATTGAAAACTACTCTGCAATTCTATTTTTTCCCCATTTATTTCAAAAAGATCAAAAACTACATCTTGCCCTTTTGTAACTGTCACGTGAATTGTGTAGTACGGCTTTTTAGCAAATTTTTCAATTTCTTTTTCCCGCTCAACAATAAGACGCAGAGCAACTGATTGTACGCGGCCTGCAGAAAGTCCCCTGCGTACTTTTTGCCACAAGAGCGGTGAGAGCTTGTAGCCAACAAGCCTGTCCAAAACTCGACGCGCAGTCTGCGCATCAACTAAATTTTTATCTATTGAACGCGGATTCTTAAACGCTTCTTCGATTGCTTCCTTGGTGATTTCATGGAAAACTATCCGCTTAAATTTTGCATTTTGATTTTTGAGCTTTGCATTTGAGCTGAGCACGTCTTTAACGTGCGAGGCGATCGCTTCTCCTTCGCGGTCTGGATCGGTCGAAAGAATGATACTGCTTGCTGATTTTGCTGCAGATTTAAGCTCTGCAATAATTTTTTTCTTATCAGCCATGACTTCATACGCAGGTGTAAAATCATGCTCCACATCCACCCCTAAGGTGCTTTTTGGCAAATCCATCACATGCCCCATTGAGGCGCGAATTTCATAATCTTTGCCCAAAAACTTTCCAATTGTCCGGGCTTTTGTCGGTGATTCAACGATAACTAAGTTCATAAAATACAGTGTAGGTTACATTATACAAGCAGTGTCAAGAGGCATTACTCCAAAACAAGTGTAAATATCCCATCAGAACTTCTTACCTTCCCTTTTATTTCCAGCATCGACAAAATACTGCCGATTTTTTTAGATGTACTACCTGTTTTTCGAACGATCTCATCAAAATGCATCTGCTCATTTTCCAAAATATCAAGGATTTTCCTTTCTTCGTCTGTTACGTCTCTTAATTTTGAGTTTTGAGCTGTAGTTTTGAGCGTTGCGTTTTGCACTTTGAACTCTGCAAGGATGTCCTGCGCTTTCGTCACCAACTTTGCCCCTTTCTGAATAAGCTGATACGGCCCTTTCGATAAGTTTGAAGTAATCGGCCCTGGCACTGCAAACACTTTTCGATTGTTTTTAAAAGCATAGTCGGCTGTTATCAACGCCCCTGAATCCTCTGCTCCTTCTGTAACGAGAACGCCAAGGGAAAGTCCTGCAATAATACGATTTCGAGAAGGAAATGAACCTTTCATGGGGGGCTGCCCAAGCGGAAACTCCGAAACAACACAACCATTACCCGCAACTATACTATTATATATGTATTGATTCTCCCTTGGCGTGCAGCAATCAACCCCACAACCCAATACCGCAATTGTTTTTCCGTTATTTTCGATAGCAGTCTGGTGCGCCACTGCATCAATACCCATTGCAAGTCCAGAAACAATGGTAAACCCTGCAGCGACTAGATCTCTAGCAAACATTTCTGTGACCTCTTTCCCATACTGCGTAATTTTTCTTGTCCCAACAATTGCAATGTTCAAAGGGGTGGCAAAAGCGGGAAGGCTCCCGACAGCACGCACTTCGTCCGAACTTTTGTGAGACTTAGAAGGCGTACTGGCGGGAAAAGAGCTTTTGACAGGACCCCGAGCAAAACTACCTCTTACATACAACACAATTGGTGGATTTTTTATGGCTTTAAGAAGATCTGGATACTCCTCATCTTGCTGTGTGAAAAATTCTACTTTGTTTTCACGAAGTTTCCTTGCATAATCGCTTGGAGAAAAGTCATTTCTAAACTGATCAAAATTTGTCGCCAATACTTCATTTAATTCACTATTCAAAAGGTCATTTCTACTTGCAGTAAAAGCAGCTTTTGCACTGCCAAATTGCTCCAAGAGAAGTTGCAAGGTTTTTGGCCCAATGCCCGGAAACACCGAAAACCCTAACCAATAATTTCTCTCATCCATAGGATTTATACTATAGTAGTACACTTACAGATATCGAGACAAGCCTTATTTTCTTTTCTCTTTCTCCTGTGGTATCATATTGCCTACCTATGACAAAAATCGAGGCTGATGATACGTATGTCTTTGATGATTATCCAGAAGATGGCAAAAATCGTCAAAGTAAACAACGGCTTCAGGCAAAAGAAACTGCAAGAGTCATGGTAAACCATCTCCGCGGTTTTTTTAAACCTGGGGATGATACTGCGGATACTTTTTTGCAACAGCATGTAACAACTAAATCCCAGAGAGTTAACTTAACCGGAAGCAGCAAGTATGGGAGACTTGTCGGTGAAAAAGCGCTGGAGTTAACCATTGCTCAAACGTTCGCATCGCTTATTAGTGCCCATGATTGGGATAATAATGATCATTATGTCGTCTACTTAACTGGTTCCTATTTCCTTGGTATTGGAAAACGTGCTCTTACGACAAATCAGGACCCGGCTTTTCTTTTGTCTTTTTGCCAAACACTTGAAGACGGTCTTGCCATATATAGAAGTACGTATCTAACCGGAGAAGACGAGGTATTGGACGAGAGCATTAACATCCTAAATATGAATGACCCTAGAAAAAGGGCTACTGCTCTTCAAAAAATAAAGCAAAAAAGAACGCCCCCCACTGCACTTTGACTTTACCCCTGCTTTTCTCCTATACTCCACTTGCGAAAGGAAAAAAGCCAAGAAATAGCTTCTTGCGTCTTTGTTTCTTTTGCACATTCTGCTTTGCAGAAGCCCTTTGACAAACTGCGTAAAGTCAAAAAAGATACTTCGTTTCGGCAGAGATTATGGGAAGATAATAGCCTTTTATCTTTCTTTAATCTTTGCTGGGCGGGGTAAAGAAAATAAAAATTAGGAGGTTTATTATGGTTTCAAAGCTTTGGACTATAACACTCATACTCCTAGTCCTTTGGGGTATTGGGTTTGCAATTAACATTGGAGCATGGATCCACTTTTTTCTCGTAGTAGCTGCTATTACGTTCATCTATATGCTTATATACAGCGTAGATGAACAACGCAGAAACAAAAGAAAAAGACAAGAAGAAGTTCTTGAGGGACACGACTAAGAATATGGTCCGTGAGGATAGATAAAAAATGGAGGCCGCCCCCTCCATTTTATTTACAGAAGGAGAAAAATGGTCAATAAGAAAAGAAAAAGATCTCCCATAAGAAATATAACTGTACACAAGTCTCAACTTGTATTAGGGACTGTGGTTAAAGTCGAGAGTTACTCCTTTGTCATCAGATTAGATAACGAAGGTGAGCTTAAAGCCCAAAAAAGCTCTCGAAGGATTGTCCACGACAAGCATGGAACAAATGACATGATGGTTATAGGCCAGCCAGCTTCCCTTCAACTTCGAAAAGTTTGTAAGGATGATCGTGTCATATGCCAAATCCCGAAAGAAGAAGGAGCTATATGGACACCAACGTGGGACTTCATAAACAAATAAATGAAAGAGATTTTCCGCAGAAAGAAAATTAAATACGTCAAAGGGCAAATTGGGCACCATGGAAACGAGATTGTTTGAAATTATTTGAGACCTCTCTGCTTGGTCTCTTTTTCGAATTTATTCGAATTTCAAACTTTCTTCCTGGTGCCTTTTTTGCAGCTTATTGACCAGAATTTGGTAAAGATTGAGGGCTAAATCGTTGGATGATAAAAAATAGAATAGATGCAAAAAGTGCTGCTACTACAGACTGCAGGGCACTTGCCTCCCCGACAAAGAGTAGGTAGAAAAAACTTCCAAAAAACGATGCAAAAAAGGTAAATGGTATTGTTTTAACTTCAAATTTTCTTTCATACAAAAAAATGACAAAAAGAAAAACAACAAAAAATAAGCTGTCTTGTCCTATGTTTCGTACAAGGACGATATCAAGCACTATACCTGCAAAAAATGCTACGACAAAAATACCTGGATCTTTTTTAACGAGATACCCCAGAAGAAGCATACACAAAGTTACAGGAATAGTAGTAAGAACACCTTCTAAGATTACTCCTGCAAAAACAAGTATTATAAAAATCCAGTAGCTCATTCTTTATAACTAGTGACAACAAATACCGTTGTGATATTTTGGAAGTTAACTAAACTTTTTACCTGAGCACTCTGAAAAAGATTGCTTTGTGTTTTATCAATAGAAGCTATCTTGCCTACAATAAGATTTGGTGGATACCCAATACCATCCTCATGTACATCTCCTTTTGTTACAACTGCTTCACCAACGCTAAGATTTTCCGAAGACAAAACATTGGTAAAAATAATATTCCCTCCATTCAAACCATTTACAACACCTAAAGTCCCAGACGCTGTCATGGCGGTAAACGATGAAGAAGGATCCGTTACTAGAGTAACTTTGGAAATGGCACGAGACACTTTGGTTATTTTTCCAACAACGCTGTCTTTTAAAACAACAGCTTGTCCAACTTTTATACCATCTTTTTCACCTCTATCAATAATCAGCATTGTTGGAGGCGAAACATTTGGAATAAAACGAGGCATACCAATAACAGAAACTGGAGAAAGTATGTCGCTTTTTGGATATTCTGTTTGAAACTGATCTTTCAGGGCAAGTATCTCTTGTTCTAATTTTTTCTGGTCAACAATTTTTTTATGAAGATGTACGTTTTCTTCCCGAAGTTTTTCTGTTTCGCTGTTAGAAAAAAGACTGGGAAATCGAAAAATACTACTTGCTGTTTTTTGGAAAGGTTTTACTGCAGATTCAAATACTCCGCGGACTCCTCCAAACCACCATGTTCTACCGATGAAAAAAAGAAGTAACGATAAAAAAAGAATGAGAAGAAATGTAAGAAAGAATCGTTCGCGATGACGCATACAAAAAGCTTAAAATGAAAAGCGAAAAACGTAAAACAACAACTCAAAAGATAAAAATTTTGACTTTTGCCCTGTTATTTTGCGCTTTGAGTTTTACACTTTGCACTTACCTGAGTCCTCCTGTTACTTTAACCCTATGAAGCAACCTTTCATCTTCCAACACCTTTGCTGTTCCCCTAACAACAGTTGTTAGGGGATCATCGGATACGATAACCGGTATATGGATGCGTTCAACAATTAAATGGTCAAGCCCAGAAAGCAGCGCTCCGCCACCGGTTAATAAAATGCCGTGCTCTAAAATATCCCCTGTTAACTCTGGTGGCGATTCTTCCAACACCTCGGCAATTTCCTCAATAATACGAGTCAGCACGCTCGCTAGTGCTTCCCTAACCTCGGTTTCTGTAATGCGAATGCTTTTTGGCAACCCTGTTTCTATATCTCTTCCCCTAACAATTGCCATCTTCTCCCCCTTCTCTTCTTCAATTTGAACTTTACCGTTTTCATCTTTTTTCTCTAATTTTTCGTCCTTGTTTTCCTTTTTTTCTTTTTCGCTTTGCACTTTTCGCTTTTCGCTTTTCTTATACGCGCTTCCGATTTTCACCTTTAGATCTTCCACTGTCTTTTCTCCTAATATAAGTCCATGGCGAAGCCGGACATAGTGCAAGATTGCCTGATCCATCTCGTCCCCTGCAACTCGTAATGATCGGCTCACCACAATACCTCCAAGCGAGATAACAGCAATTTCTGTGGTTCCCCCACCTACATCAACAACCATTACACCAGTTGGGGCAAAAACAGATATGCCCTCTCCAATTGCCGCTGCCATTGGCTCTTCAATAAGATACGCTGCTCTAGCTCCAGCGATAATTGCCGCTTCCCATACTGCTCTTCTTTCTACTTCTGTTACCGCTGAAGGAATGCCAATAACAACTTTTGGCCGTGCGAAAGATGACGGAACAATATTGCCAACATCATGCACTTGTTGAATGTAATGGGTAATCATTGCTGCGGTTGCATCAAAATCAGCAATAACACCATTTCTTAGTGGTCGAACAGTTGTAAGTGTTGCTGGCGTTTTACCAACCATATTTTTTGCTTCTGTACCAATTGCAATTACTTTTTTTGTTTTTTTATGGATTGCGACAACCGATGGCTCACGAATAACAATACCTTTTCCCTTTACCCAAACAAGCGTATTAGCAGTACCCAAGTCAATACCTATATCGTGGGAGAATAATGAAAAGAAACGATCGAACATAGATTAGCGTCTAGCAACTAGCGTTTAGCGTCTAGTTGAGGAACAAAAAACAAAACGCTAGAGCTTATAACTAAACGCTAGTTATCATACCATCTTGTCCATATATTTCCAATATGCTAACATTAACAACATTACCCTAATGAACATCGCAAAAATCTGCAATCGTATCATCGAGTATTCCTTCTACGCCCTCTTTTTTTTTGTTCCCCTTTCATTTGCTGGCGATACCTCAGAGCTTTTTGAACTTAATAAAATCTGGCTTACTTTTGCACTTACTATTATTATTGCAGCTGCATGGGGAGTAAAAATAATCCTGCAAAGACAAATTCATATTCAGAAAACTCCTTTGGATATTCCAATTCTTCTTTTCCTTTTATCACAGCTTATTGCAACAGTTTTTTCTCTTGATTCTTATATTTCTCTGTGGGGGTATTACTCTCGGTTTAATGGTGGCTTCTTATCAATACTTACCTATGTTTTTCTCTACTATGCATTTGTTTCGCAAGCCAGCGAGCTTCAAAAAGAACGTGATCAAAAAAAACCATCTCAACAAGATAACTCCTTGCACCTTCCTTTTCTACTTGGCGGTATGGCAATTATTCCCACCGTACTTTTAATCTACTATCTCTTAACTCTGGCATTTCCTTTTCTCTTTGGATACTTTAACAATGACGAATTTACAAAGTTTATAAATCCTCTGATAATACTTAGTTTTATTGCCTCTTTTTTTCTTTTTATTTTCGCGATACAAGCTTCTTTTATTAAAAAGGTTCTTTGTATGTCTCTTTTTTCTGGATGTATTGTCATTCTATGGGGATTACCATCGCATTTTGGCTATGATCCAACGTGTCTTCTTTTTCGAGGAAACTTTGATGTTTCTTGCTGGACAGAAGCATTTCAACCAAAAATACGCATCTTCTCAACGCTTGGTCAACCGAATTGGCTCGCCGCCTACCTTTCAATTTTACTACCTATTGCAATAGCCTTCGGGATTGTAAATTCAAGATCTGGAGAGCAGAATCCTCAACAAATGCAAAATGCAAAATTCAAAATTTTTAACTTTGAACTGCAACTTTTAACTTTTATCTTTGCACTTTTAACTCTCCTATTCTACGTCGCGATTCTGTTCACCGGTTCCAGATCCGGCTTCTTAGGTTTACTCGCAGGTGGAGCAATCTTTTTCTTTTTGAGCAAACAAAAAATCATGCTTTTGAAATTCGTTGTTTTTCCCCTCCTTATGCTCTCTCTTCTTATCGGAACACCCCTTGACCAACAGCTCAAACAAATTACAGGAAAATTCCTCCCGAAATCGTTTTCTACGATAAGCGATAAGCCACAAGCGATAAGCAATCCGAGCGGCCCTGCACTAGAAACTGGCGGTACAGAATCTGGAAAAATTCGCCTTATTGTGTGGCGCGGCGCAATAGACGCATGGCTACATAATCCTCTGTTTGGTACAGGTGTTGAAACATTTGCGTTTGCTTACTATAAATATAGACCGGTAGCACATAATGTAACCTCTGAATGGGATTACCTATACAACAAGGCGCATAATGAATATCTTAATTATCTCGCAACGACCGGGGTTTTTGGTTTAGGCACATATCTTTTTATGATTTCGGCCTTTATATTTTTTGTCATAAAACAGCTGCTTCAATCACAAAACAGCACGAAAACTTTCCTCCTTGCCTTCCTTGCAAGCTATGTGTCTATTCTTGTCTCTAACTTTCTTGGTTTTTCTGTTGTCATTATTAATCTTTACCTGTTTCTTATTCCTGCATTCGCTTTTGTTTTTGCAAACGCACTTAACCCAAACAAGGTATTTTCCTATGGAAATAGTGTTCAAAACCCAAAACACCAATCACAAAACATTACTTTTATACAACAGCTTGCTTCTGTAGCAATTGTTATTATTGGACTTTTTTTCCTTTTTACTCTCTATCGTTTCTGGGAAGCAGATAAAGCATATGCCAGAGGATTTAATCTTGACCGTGCGGGTGAGTACCAATACGGCTATCTTGATCTTATTACCGCTGTAGAAAAACGGCCAAGCGAACCGGTATTTCTCGATGAACTCTCTTATAATACGGGTGTGTTATCTGTTGCCTTAGCAACCCAAAAAGATCAAGATGCTTCAGAGTCGGCAAAAATTGCAACCTATGCAGCACGACTCGCAAAAGAAACTCTAGCCCTTAGTGACAACATTGTTTCAGATCATCCAAATAATCTTGTTTTTTGGAAAACTCGTATTCGTCTTCTTAACCTTTTAAGCCAAAATAATCCAGACTATCTTCCCCTTGCGCTTGATGCCATAAAAAAAGCAAGTGAGTTGGCACCAACTGACGCGAAAGTTTTTTATACACTTGCCATTCTCTATGGACAAAGTAATGAGCGAGAAAAAGCAATCGAAACACTTGAAAAAACAATTCGTCTTAAACCAAATTATCGTGATGCGTATTATGCGCTTGCTCTTTTTTACCATGATACCGCTACTGATAAAAATAGCAAAGTTATAAACCCAACTCTGCAGCAAAAAGCCATCGATACCATGCAATTTATTGTTGACAATATTGCCTCAGACGATGCCCAAGCAAAAGAAGCAATCAAAACCTGGAAAACACCATAGCTTGACAGCCTTTATACATATCTCTACGATACATGTATGGATCCATCCATAGTACCTGAAGAATCCCCACAGAAAAAAAATTTTCAAAAGTATCGTTTCCTCTTACTTATTTTTTTATTCTTAATTGGGATTCCTCTTTTAGCATATTTTTTGGGTATTCCCAGGCACACAGAAGAAAAAACGTTTACACTTGTAGAGAGTTCGCCAGACGACCAAATATCAGACTTTCCAGTTATTGGACAACCAACATTTGTCTTTTCTAAAAAACTCAATGTTGAAGAAAAAGATTTAGCAAAGTACTTTACGATTGAACCCTCAGTTGAAGGAAAGTGGAAAATAGAAAAGAATGGAAAAGTAGTCTATTTAGATGCGAAAAGTTACGAGAAGAATGGACTTCCAAAACTCCTCTCCTACGACACAATCTATACGGTAAATGTCAATAATGAAATGAAAGCAACAGATGGAAAAACTCTTTCTGGAAACACGACTGTTACATTTCAAACCCAAAAAGACCCGTCTTTTCTTATCCGAACTGATAATAAACTACTTGTTACTTCTCCGGATGAAACCCCAAAAATTACCTTTTACCAAAAGAATCAAATAAAAGAGCAGCTATCAGCATCTCTTTTTGTCACAGTTGAGAAGACTTCAAGAGATGATTTTCTTGCATACTTTTCCCATAAAAAAGACAAAGATCCTTTCTATGTTTTGCCAAAAAAAGAAAGAGTGAAAGTATTTGCCGAAACCCTTCCAACAGTTATTTCTGGTTCTGAATATAGTCAAAATGCAAATGGCACAGTCACTCTACCTGAAAAACTCCCATCTGGGATATATGCTGTTACATTGCAATATCCACACCGTGGGTGGGGAGAAGAAACGTTTTTTATAGTGTCATCAAAACATATTCATCATATTGTGCATGACAGCGAACAACTTTCTGTTTGGACAACAGATGGAACAACTGGAAAAGTTATTCCTAACGCATCAGTTGAGCTCTTTTCGACCATTGATACAGCAAAATCTCTTGTAAAAGGAACTACAGATGCTAAAGGTATTTTTACTACAAAAAGCGTAACTGCTATTGATTTTGCTATATCAAATGTTTTAGATGATATCGCAATAAGCAAAGTTTTCCCCATAAAAGAAACATCCAACGCTTACGCTGTTTTCTCATACACAGATAGGCCTGTCTATCGACCCGGAGATACCGTGCATTACAAAGCAGTAGTTAGACTTCGAGATAAAGGGAAGTATAGTATTCCAAAAGGAAAACTCTACTTTCGCCTTGCAAAAGACTACAGCTGGAAAGAGACAGAAAAAGATCAAAACTATCAAGAACTCTCAATTGATGAAAATGGATCGGTAACAACTGACATTACACTCCCTGTTCAAATAGCAAACCTTTATCCATCTGCTGTGCTGGCAATAAAACAAGATGATATATATAAAGAAATAGACACGCTCTATCTAACAATTGAATCGTATCGAAAACCGGATATGGAAATAACTGTCACAACGAACGATAAAGAATACATAAGTAAAGATACTGCTACCCTTACTGTTACTGCAAAAACACTCTACGGCAGCCCGCTTATTAATACACCCTTTTCTTATAGAGTACTCGCGCAAGACTACACAGAAATAAAAAATAGAAGTCAGGAGTATATTATCGAAGAGGCAAGTCCTTACTATGGCTACGGAAAAGAGCTAACACTTGGCAGTGGCTTATTTGATGAGAAAGGAAAGGGCACAATCAGCTTCTCAACAGACCTTTTAGGATTTGAACAAAGCCAAATTATTACCCTTGAAATAACTCCAGAAATTGGCGCAGCCCCATCGACTGGGAAAATTGCAAAACTTATCCACAGGGGGACATTTGCAATTTTTTTTAACAGCAGAGAAACAAATGTAGAAGATGGTATTACAGGAGATATCGTTGTGCTTGACCACAACAACCCAAGACAAAAAGTCTCAGACCAACAACTCACGCTTTTGCTTTATAAAACTCCAAACTACTCAGACAAAACAGAGCTTATCAAAGAAGAAAAAGTAACAACAGATAAAGATGGAAAAGCCTCTTTCTCCTTCGATACATTGACGCAGGGAAGTTACAAAATTGTGGCATTTGGTGATGATACCAGGGGAAACACAATAACAAGTCAGTCTTTTATCTATGTTGCGGCAAAAAAAGACGAGAAAGCAACTCCTACAACAAAAGACCCATTCACCATTACCCTTGACAAAAAAATATATGCACCAGGCGAAACTGCAATACTTACCCTTAATGCAGATTTTCCACTACAGGATGTTTTGCAGGTAATAAGCAGTGCAGAAAAAGATGGGTCATATTTTGAAAGAAACGCGCAAATAGCATCTGTAACAACAGTTTCTGCCAGCTTCACTCTTCAGATTCCTCTTGCGTCCGACCAGTCCCACCCCCAAGGAATTGATATATTTGCAACCTATAACCAAAAAGCATACTCCGCACACGCAGATATTTATGTTAAAAATGACAACAAAAAACTTTCTGTTAAGGTGACATTTGATAAACCTGTTGTAACTGCCGGAGAAACAATACGTGCTGAAATTACAACAAAAGACCATGATGACAAACCAGTTTCAGCTGACGTGTCATTTTCTCTTATTGATAAAGCTTTACTGCAAATTGGAGAAATAAGCGGTGATATTTTTGATAGTTTCTATGGGAATCTTCCAACATCCTATGTTACAAGTACAAACTCAACAGAAGGTGTTTCTATTTTTGAAGGCGGAGGCGGGGGTGGATGTTTTCTTGCTGGAACAAAAATTCGAATGGGAGACGGAACAGAAAAAAACATTGAAGATATCGTTGTTGGAGATACAATACTAACCCGCCAAAGCGATGCAAGCAATATCCTAACAAACGACACGGTTACAAAAACGTTTTATCATGTTGTTTCTCACTACCTTACTATTAACAACACCCTGCATATTACTCCCATACACCGAATATTTGTCAATGGAACCTGGAAAATGGCATCAGACATCACAATTGGCGACACATTGCTTACTGAAAACAACGAATTTATTGTTGTAGAAAGTATAAAGCCACACTATGGCAATTTCCCAGTTTACAACCTTGCAACAAAAGAAAAACATACGTTTTTTGCACAAGGGTTTTATGTCCATAACGAAAAGGGAATGGATCCAAGAAAGGAATTTGCCGATACAGCATACTGGAGCCCGCATATTAAGACCGATAAAGAAGGCAAAGCAAACGTTACTCTCAAACTCCCCGATAATCTTACTACTTTCACAGCACATGCTGTTGCACAAACAAATGATTCTCTGTTTGGACATGACATAGCCGAGCTGATATCCAAAAAAGACTTTACCATTATTCCAGTCCTTCCCCCTTTTGCTTACCAAAAAGAAAAATCATACCCATCGTTTCTTTTACACAATGATTCGAATAATCCTGTCAATGCAACATTGCAGTTTTTGGCAAAAGATTTGGGTGTGAAAGAAAACAAAACAGTACATATCCCCTCTCATGATGTTGTAAATGTTACATTCCCAGTCCTTATTGACACAACAAAAAACACGCTTACCTACCAATTGGAGGCCAAAGACGAAAAAGGCAAAACACTAGACTTAGTTGAACTTACAAATCCTACAATTCCTAAAGGAGACATTGTTTCAACATGGGAAAGTTTTACGGGCAAAAAAGAAGTAACATTTTCTCCAAACGTAGCAAACCTTGATTTTCATCGACTTTTTGTCTCTGTTGATCCCCATGCTGCACATAGCCTTTTTAATAGCAAATTTTCTGGATATTCCCAAACCTCATCCATACTTGGCCAGGAGCTGTATGCATGGTCATACATTCTTGAACAAACAAAAGAAGGCGCAATTGATCCAACATGGTACAAATATGCAGAAAGTAAAAACAATTTCCGTTTTGCAGTCGAAAAAGTCCTTATGCGCCGGGTTTTACAGCAAATGCCAAATAAAGATAGTTTTGGAACGTATTGGCCTTCTGAATATAACTATAATAGCGATTCACCAACATCAATAACACTTTGGATAGCGCTTTCCCTCCAGGAAATAGTAAACCGTCATCTACTCGATGAACTTGCTCCTGAGTTTCAAAAAGTCATACAACAAAGCAAAAACTATTTACATGAAATGTATCCCTCTTCATTTAGCAAAAATTCCACCCTTACTGCTTCTTTTTCACCTCTTGATGAAGTACTTTTTCAATGGCTTACAAAGGATACAAAAAAACCTCCTCTTGTTTTATATGATATAGAGCAAGATGCAGTCTTAGCGCTCCTTGGAAACAAAGAAGCATTACAAACATTAAAAACAAAAACCCTTCCTTCAGCTGACGATAGAATGATATGGGCTAACACAAATAGCCTAACAAGCATATTGCCAGTGTTGGCATTTGTCGAAAAAGGAACAAAAGAAGATGCAGACAAAGCCATAAAAGGTATGTCAATTGCCAAAAGCTCTCTAACACCAGACGCGCTTACTCTTTTGACTTCCGTAAAACATGCGGTAAAACAAAATCTTTTCTCAAAGGAAATAGTCTTACGAGTTTTGGTTAATAAAAAAACTATTTTTGAGAGGGAAAAAGTTACGGAAAATGTATTTATGTCTTTTTCCGAAAACTTTGTCACAAGTAACCAACCTTCTGGAAAAATAACCCTTGAAGTTTCACCTCAAGGAGCTCTCCCCTTCTACACAACAATTGTTACAACAACATATAACACTGCCCAGACAGAAGAAAAACCCTTTTATGCTCCACTTTTCAAATTCATGGAGCCAAAACAAGCAAAAGTTATAGAAGGCGCAGTACATCGGGTCTATCGTTTGCTTCCTAATGGAGAAACTGTTAAGACTATTCCGGTTGGCAAATCAGCAGCTGTTGCTTTACTGGTTGATAATAGGGTAATTTTTAACAATCATCAAAATCCAACTGGAGGCGTTGGATATCTTCAGGCAATTGATGCTGTGAATCCGTCTGGTATGATTCTTAATCAAACAAGCAATAACAGTCCAGAATACCAAAGCAATCTTAAAAATATTTTTCCAAACACAAATCCGAAAAACAATTATGTATCACCATATTATTTGCCCCAAAGCTACTCTGACCAAATTGTCTCATTTTCAGCAGGCACACAAGAAAATCAAGCAAAAACTGTTCTTACGTATGTTGTGTTTCAAATTAACCAAGCATTCTTGACCCATCCAAAAACAAGTATTGTATTTCCTATCTTAGGCATTATTGCTACGGAGAAATAATATAACGTAAGCTCACTCTTGTGCTATAATTTCCGCATGTTACCTATTGTCAAAGCGCCAAACGAAGTGTTATCGGCTCTTGCAAAACCTGTTAGCACAATAAATAAAGATGTCCTTTCGTTTGTTGAAGAAATGAAACAAACGCTTGCTGCGACTTCTGATCCTGAAGGTGTTGGACTGGCAGCGCCACAAGTTGGAAAATCTCTCCAAATATTTATTGCAAAACCAACGGTAAAGTCGCCCTTTCTTGTTTTTATAAACCCAAAAATTATTGCTGTTTCAGATGAAATGCAAGAGCTGAAGCGGCCAAGGCGGGTGGCAGACGTGAGAGGACTCCCGACCCCACTTCGCCAAGGCTTCGCGAGGCAAAGCAGCACTGGCGGGAAAGAAACGTCTGAGGGGACCCGCCCAAAGCGCGGCAAACTCGAAGGCTGCTTGTCACTTGTCAATATCTGGGGAACTGTGAAGCGACATGCAAAACTTACCCTTTTCTATCTTGACCAGGAAGGAAAAGCACACACAAAAGAATTTTCCAATTTTCTGGCAACAATTATTCAACATGAAGTAGATCATCTAGAAGGCATACTTTTTCCAAAACGAGTTTTAGAACAACAAGGCAAACTCTACCGCTCACATAAAAACGAAAAAGGCGAGGATGAATTTGAGGAAATAGAAATTTGAGGCTGCAAGGCCAGGCCTTGTCAGGGGTGTCCCTTTTCTACATGAAACAATTTAACAAAAAAACAATTTCTGTCGTCTTTTTCGGTAATACTAAGTATTCAGTTATCGTTGCAGAAATCTTGCATAAGAAGTTTGGCCTTTCTGCTGTTGTTACCATCCCCAATAGTCCTGTTCAGATATTTGCAAAAGATCATAAGATTCCATTCATTGAGTCTCGTAGACTAGACAACGAGACTATAAAACAAATTGCAGCATTCTCTCCTGATTTTTTGGTGGTTGCAGACTATGGCCTTTTACTTCCTAAAGAACTTCTTAGCCTTCCAAAATATGCACCGCTCAATGTCCATCACTCACTGTTGCCAAAATACCGCGGCCCATCCCCTGCGCCAACAGCAATCTTAAATGGAGACAAAACTTCTGGTGTTACTATTATAAGAATGAATGAAGCACTTGATGCTGGTGATATCCTGTCGCAAAAGAAATATACCTTAAAAACCGACGAAACCACAGAAACTCTACTGACAAAACTTAATACACTTGGTGGAGAAATTATTGTTTCAGTAATTGAGGATTATGCTGCAGGTAAAGTAAAATCAAAACCGCAGAAAGAAAAGGAATCCACCTTTACAAAACGCTTTGGGAAAGAAGATGGTTATATTGATCTACAAAACCCTCCCCCTCCCGAAAAACTCGACCGCTTGGTGAGAGCCTTTTACCCTTGGCCGAGCGTCTGGACACGCTTGCAAGGTGAGACCTTGCGAGGCAAAATCGTTAAGTTTTTACCACAGAAAAAAATTCAGGTTGAGGGAAAAAAACCGATGAGTTACAAAGATTTTATCAATGGCTATTCCGAAGGAAAAAACATTTTACAAAAACTGCAATTTCAAATTGTTGATTGACAGATGCATAGTACCACTTTATAATGAGCGCCACATGTCACACGCTCTCTCTCCAAAAGATATAGATACTTCGGTACGAAAGCTTATTTTTCCCCCAGATTATTCTCCAACAAAAACAATTAAAAATGTTTTTTTTATTGACTTAAAAAATAACATCGAAGAAGATGGTGATTTTTGCGAAATCATACGAATTGCTCATGGAAAGATAGAGCAGGTTCCCAACTTTAACCTTTCGCAATTAAACCGCACCAAACTAAATCCGGGAAGTGTGAAAGCTTGGCACCTGCACTTAAAACAAGATGTGTTGTGGTATTTAAATCCTGTTGACTACCTTTTTGTCGGGCTTTGGGATATTCGAAAAAATTCACCAACATGTGGTCTTCGTATGCGGGTGGTCTTAGGGGAAGGAAAAGCCCAGCTTTTGTATATCCCGCGAGGCGTTGCTCATGGATCTGCAAACTTTACTGCTCGTCCTGTACACTTATACTACTTCACCAATCGAAAGTTTTCGCTTGAGAATCCTGACGAGAAACGAATAGCATGGGATACAGGTGGAGCAGATTTTTGGACACCGGTAAGAGAATGAAACAAAAAGGCAGGATCATTTCCTTTAATAGTGTTTCCCTTTCTGCTGTTGACAACAAAAAAGAAATTCTAAACAGAATTTCTGGTGTTATCCAAAAAGGCGAGTATTTAAACGGCAATGAAACTAAAAAACTTGAAGCCAAACTTTCCAAGTTACTCGGCAATGGCTATGCAACAACCACTGCTTCTGGGCACGACAGCCTCTTACTTGCCTTGGCATCTTTGCACTTACAAAAAGATGACGAGGTAATCTTTCCTGTTAATAGCTACCCAACAGCCTTTCCTGTTTGCCTTTCGGGTGCAAAAGCTATTCCTGTTGATGTTGCTATAAACGGCCAGATAGATATAGAAAAACTAAAACAAAAAATTACTCCGAAAACAAAGGCAGTAGTACTTGTTCACCTCTATGGACTAATAGGAAATATCCAAGCAATTGTAACATTGCTTAAAGCAAAACATATTGTTCTTATCGAGGACTGTGCACAAAGTTTTGGATCTTTTTATAAAGACAGACCTGTTGGTACATTTGGCGATATTGCGTGTTTTTCTTTTTATCCAACAAAAAACTTAGGAACTTTAGGTGATGGTGGCGGTTTGTATACCAAACACAAACGTTTATATGATTTTTTTCTTCAAGCAAAATCGTATGGCGAGAAAAAGCGATACCAGAGCGAGTTCTTATCTGGACACAGCCGATTGCCAGAAATACAAGCAGCTATCTTATATATATATCTCAAAACGTTAACACGTGATTTTTTAAAGAGAAAAAAGATTGCGACATACTACAAAAAGAAAATAAAAGAAAAATCATTATTACCATTCGTACGAGTTCTTACCTCTGACCCCCAATCTGATCCTGTGCTCCACCTGTTTGTTATTGAAGCAAAAAGAAGAGATAAGCTCATGCAATTTCTGCAAAGAAGAGGCATACCAACGCTTATCCACTATCCATACCCAATCCACCTGTTACCAGCATTTAAACAGCTTGGATTGACATATGGTGATTTTCCAACTGCCGAAGGTTTGGCAAAGTCTATACTAAGTCTTCCATTTCATCAGTACCTTTCAAAAAGAGAAATTGATGTTATAGTAAATGCTCTAAAGGAGTTCTATTTAAAACATAAGCTTAACCCATAGGACAAGAAGCTCCATAAGGCTAAATACAATGTTTTTGGGTCGAAAAAATTGTGACTCTCCCCATCTTCTTTTATAATGATGGATCGATACCTCTCGAAAACGCGCGCCAAGAAATTGTGCTTTTTTAACAAGCTCAACACAGATAGCACCATGTTTGCTTGTGAGCTTTATCTTGTCAATAATATTTTTTCTAATCAACCGAAAATCACAATCCACATCTGTTATTGGAAGCACAAAAAACCATCGGACAAAAAGGCTATAGGCATTACCAATAACAATTCTATATGTCGGGTCTTTCCTTGCTAGTTTTATTCCATTGACAAAATCAACGTCGCTGCGCATAAGAGCAACTAAAACAGGCAACTCCCCAACATCATATTGTCCATCTCCATCTGTATAAAAAATCAGATCATAAGAAGCGTTACGAAATCCACTCTCTAATGCTCTGCCATACCCTCTATTTTTTGCGTGAAAGATAAGTTTGAGATCTTTATATTTTTTAGCCAATCTCTGTAATATTTCTCGGCTTTTATCAGTTGATCCATCATCAACAACAATCACCTCGTACTTGTTAGTAATATCTTTGAGAACTAAGAATGCATTTTCTACCAACTCCCCAATACTATGTTGGTCGTTGTAACAAGGAAAAAATACTGATATATTTGGTTTTACTGGTTTCAGCGCTATGAAGCTATTCCGACTCTCAACACTTCTTCTATTTTGTATTGTCTTTTTATTCATGGGTATTTATGTCGAAAAATCCTTCTCCACAATGAGACGAGTAATGTTTCATGATTTTGACGAAGCACATCGGGCAGAAAAGGCAAAACGAATGAAAGAGTACAACAGTTATTTTGTCCCCCTCACTGGCAGTCCATATGACAGGGTACCACAATTAAACATTCCTTTCAAAGACTATCCTGAACTTCGCCTCTACTACCACCCGGAGCGGCCTTTTTTTGTGTATCTTTTAATGATTGCATCAATAAGTATGTTCGGGGCAACAGAACTCACCTATCGACTTCCGTCATTTATCCTTGGCATGTCTGTCTTTTTTGTCTACGTTTTTTTTGCCATAAAACAATCAAAAAAAGTCCCTATACTTGCTCTTTCTACGGGAATGCTTATGCTTATGACCTCGTATGATCTGTGGCTTTCATCACAGTACGCACAGCTTGATACGGGACTTACCGTATTTCTCTTCGCAAGCCTCTTGTCTTTAATTACCTACTGCGAAAAAAGAAGATTGCCTTTTCTTATTATCTCTGGCATAAGCTTTGCTTTGGCAGTGTTAAGTAAAGGACAACCAGCGGTGATATTTGCGTTTCCCCTATGCGCACTTTTTTTACTCAAAAAGCTTTCGCGAAAAGAAATACTCATATTTATAGCTTCTGCAAGCACGCTTCTTGTACCGTGGGTGCTTGCACTGCTTATTCTTCTTAAAATTGAACTGTCTGAGTTTTTACGCATTTTCTTTGGATTTGGCTTTGACTCTACCCAGCGAAATATCCACCACGAGGCCCCAATTTTCTGGTACTCGCGCTGGTTTTGGGAATCATTACGACCTGGATGGACACTGTTTCTTATCTTTTTGACGTTTGATATTTTTAAAGGGAGTTTGTCGTGGAAGAAAAAAACTCTCCTAAGCTATATACTTGGAAGCTTTCTTATTTTTTCCCTCCAGACAAACAAGATATGGTGGTATGTCCTCCCTATTGTTCCAAGCCTTGCTTTTTATATTTTTCTCTCAACCTCAGATTACCTACAAAGATACCCAAAGAGACTTGTTGCTCTTGCTTTTGTTATTTTTTTAAGCTCTCTGCCAATTTTTCTTAAGGCATCAAACACAACCGTCATGGTATATGGATTTATCATAACTATACTATCAGTTTTACTGTTAATAAACGACAAACTCCCTAAGCTTGCGCTGCTTGTTAAGAAAAAAGAGGTCTTATTTATCACGTCTGTTACCCTATCTCTTGCTTTTTTTTACACTCATTTTCCAAAAATTGTCCCGTATCACAAAGAAACAAAAGCAGTAGCAAGCTATTTTGCAACAATTCATGAAGAGAAGAAATGCTTGTGGATATACGATATGCCAACCGAAGCAGCACTTTTCTACAGTAATGCTGGCGAGATAAAGGCACTCAACTTTGAAGAAACAAAAACGCAGCTTTTTTTGGAATGCGATAAGTACCTTATTACCGCTGCGGAAATAACTGACCCGGAATTCTGGTATCTACCAAAAAAAGAACTTTTGTTTCAAAAAGGAAAAATAAAGCTCATAAAACTATATTGAATGCGAGCATTGAACGCAGCGCGTTATAAAGTTGCTGTCGAGGATGAAACCTGAGGTACAACTGGAGTTTTGACTTGCTTTTCTGCTTTCATTACCTCTTTTACACGTCTTAAACACTTTGTGCACAACTTAAGTCTTTTTGAAGTTCCATCAATAATTACTTTTGCCCGATGGAGATTGGGTTTAAATATTTTTGTGTGCTCTTGTGCTCTTTGTTTCCACCTGGCACCGGCAACACCAGGATGATGACGATGAGTTTTTCCAACCATCCTGCCTTTTCCACACATATCACATACAAATGCCATAGGAAAATATGATATCATATTAGCGCATCGTAAACAATATGGAACTACTTATTGGACTGAGCATCTTAGTATTTTCAGCTATTATTCATGAAGTTGCCCACGGGTATGCCGCAGACCGGTTTGGCGACCCAACAGCTCGTCTTTTGGGGCGGCTAACCCTTGATCCCAGACCCCACATTGACCCCTTTATGACTATTCTTTTGCCACTTGTCATGCTACTTTCTGGTTCTCCTGTGATTTTTGGCGGAGCAAAACCAGTACCTGTTGATCCATTTAATCTTAAAGAAGGAAGAAAAGATGTAGCGCTTGTGGCTCTGGTTGGCCCACTTACCAATGCCATTATTGCAATTGTTGCAACGCTTATTTTTCGCTTTTTAGATGCAGTACCACTTCTTGTTCCAGCAATTGTTGGTTGGTTTCTTATTGAGGTTATTAAATACAACTTGCTTTTAGCAATTTTTAATCTTCTCCCTATTCCGCCACTCGATGGATCAAAGGTATTTGCAATGTTGCTTCCCGAAGAACAAGCAAATACCTATCTTTCCCTCCAACGTTTTGGCATGTTTATTTTGTTATTTTTGCTCTTTTTCCCCATTGGCGGCTTTTCTTTAATGCAATTTGTCTCAACCCTGCTGCAGTTTTCCTTTTCTCTTCTCTTGCCGTAGCCGAGCTTTTCATTCTGAGAAAATGAAGAATCTAAGGAGTGTATCGGAAAGACTGGGCAATTTTGTCTAGGTCGCTATAGAGAATGGGTGAAAAGGTAGAAAGAATATATACATAATTATTAACATAAATATAATAAGATTTTTGTTCCATACTTTCTTCTGTAAATCTAACTATTCTCGACAGCCCCTCATATCCATCTATGGTTAGCTTAGTACTATTTGTGCTCACTAATTTTCTTTTTGAATCAAAATTAGAAATGTAGCTATCTAAATCATTAAAGTTAGTTCCATTCCTGACGATAGCGATTTGGCGATTTGAAGATATGAGATAGACTGATGAATCACTGTCTTTTGTTTGAAAATCAGAATTAATTTGTATAGAGAAATGCATATTCTTTGACTGATAAGTTTTTGTTTCTTTCTGCATTATGGCGGAGTTACTAGTATTACTACTTTTACTCATTGCTACAAAATAACCAACTACGCTGAGGAATAAAATACCACCCACGACACCCAATCTGAAAAATTGATTATTTTGCTTTTTTATTTTTTTCATAATTAATAGCTATATTCCAGACTACCTTGATTTGTCTTAAGTTGCAAGAGTGTTAACCCATCACGAACTTCTTTAACTTTTTCGCCCTTTGGTTCTTTTATTATAATTGTGCTTTTATTTTTCTTTGCATCATACTTAATTTTAATTTTTACTTCGTCCTTTATGGAAAATTTTTGCTCGAAGTTTTTAAAGTCAACTTTTAATTGATTTTTAACAAGCGCTATTGGAGCTTGGTCGTTATATTGCAGAGCATGCACAGATAGCTTATCTTTTTTCTCTTTATCTTTTTCTCTTATATCAAGTGAGATACTGTTGCCGGCCAAATCAGAAATTGTGTACAAAGAGTCCTTTTTATCCTGGTTTTCAACAATAATTGTAGTTTGGTTGGAATCTATTCCTTCTACTATCACGTCCTTACTTGTCTGGTCTATAAATATTTTGGCTTCAGGAATAGTTTTATCAATAGCAAATTCTATTGATTTGAAATCTTCGATATTTTCATCGTTGTCTGCTGAATAAAATTCAATCTTGTAATGTTCTTCTGTTACAAACAATAAGGGTGATGTATATACTTCCCAATCTTTGCCTTCGATTTTATACATT
>Ga0209726_10001691_pt1 | contig 34802 bp, 32 predicted proteins | sample Subgrocontami54m_FD_187453 | JGI IMG/M metagenome (GOLD analysis project Ga0209726, IMG submission 187453) | Subsurface groundwater microbial communities from S. Glens Falls, New York, USA - GMW46 contaminated, 5.4 m (SPAdes) (version 3) | ecosystem: Environmental > Aquatic > Deep subsurface >...
AGATTCCCGTCGGCGACGCCATGATCGGGCGCGTGGTGGACTCGCTCGGCCGTCCCCTCGACGGCAAAGGACCGGTGCTCACCGACCAGTTCAACGCCATCGAGCGCATCGCTCCCGGCGTGGTGGCACGCCAGCCGGTGAAGGAGCCGCTCCAGACCGGTCTCAAGGCCATCGACGGCATGATCCCCATCGGACGCGGCCAGCGCGAGCTGATTATCGGCGACCGCCAGACCGGCAAGACCGCCGTGGCGCTCGACACCATCATCAACCAGAAGGGCGGCGACGTCGTTTGCATCTACGTGGCGATCGGCCAGAAGCGCTCGACCATCGCGCAGGTGGTCAAGACGCTGGAACAGTACGGCGCGATGGAATACACCATCATCGTGGTGGCTTCGGCGAGCGATCCGGCTCCCATGCAGTATCTCGCGCCATACTCCGGCTGCGCCATCGGCGAGTTTTTCCGCGACAACAAGCGCCACGCGCTGACCATCTATGACGACCTCTCGAAGCATGCCGCGGCATACCGCGAGATTTCGCTGCTGCTGCGCCGGCCGCCGGGGCGCGAGGCCTATCCCGGCGACGTATTCTATCTGCACTCGCGACTGCTCGAACGCGCCGCCAAACTGAATAATGAAAACGGCGGTGGCTCGCTTACCTCGCTCCCCATCATTGAGACGCAGGCCGGCGACGTTTCCGCCTACATTCCGACGAACGTCATCTCGATCACCGACGGGCAAATTTATCTGGAGACGGACCTGTTCAACTCCGGCATCCGCCCCGCCATCAACGTGGGACTTTCCGTCTCGCGCGTCGGCGGCAACGCCCAGATCAAGGCCATGAAGCAGGTGGCCGGTACGCTGCGTCTGGATCTCGCGCAATTTCGCGAGCTGGCCGCGTTCGCGCAGTTCGGCTCCGACCTCGACAAGGCCACGCAGGCGCAGCTCAATCGCGGGCAGCGGCTGGTGGAGATCCTCAAGCAGGATCAATACGCACCGTTGGCCGTCGGCAAACAGGTTCTCATCATCTATGCCGGAACCAATGGTTATGTCGACGATTTGCCGGTGGAAGAGCTTCGGGCCTTTGAAAACGGGCTCTACCGCTTCGTGGACACCTCGCACCCGTCGCTATTGCAGAAATTGATGGAGAAGAAGACGCTCGACGACGCGATGCGCAAGGAGTTCGACGAGGTGCTCAAGCAGTACAAGGAACGGTTTGCGTCCGAGCGGGCGCAGGCCGTGGTTGCGCGGTAGTTTTTGAGTTAGGATCGGGAAGCATATCGTATGCCCAGCTTGATTGACATGCGCCGGCGGATTCGCACGGTGCGCAACACGCAACAGATCACCAAGGCGATGAAGATGATCTCGGCGGCGCGTCTGCGCAAGGCCCAGGAGCGCGCCTTTCACGCCCGCCCCTACGCGGCTCTGATGAAGGAAGTCCTGGCGAGCTTGGCTGCCCGCTCCGTCGAGCAGCCCGGCGAGGAGCGTCATCCTCTGCTGGTGCGCCGCCCCCAAAAGCGCATCACGGCAATCGTCCTCTCGGGCGACCGCGGCCTTTGCGGCGCCTTCAACACCAACATCCTTCGCGCCGCCGAGCGCTTCCTGGCTGAGCACCTCGAGCGCAAGGTCGAAATGGTGGCCGTCGGACGCAAGGCGCGGGACTATTTCCGCAGGCGCAATGTGACCATCCTCAACGAATTCGTGGGCATCTTTGCGAAGCTCGATTTCAGCCACGCCCGCGAAATCGCCTCCGACATCATCGCCTCCTACGCCGAGGGTGAGACCGACGGCGTTTATCTGATCTATAACGAGTTCAAGAGCGTCCTGACGCAGCGCGTGGTCGTCGAGCAACTGCTCCCTCTGCCGGAGTTCCGGCCTCCCGATGCCAACGCCGTGATGGTCGATTACATCTACGAGGAGCCGCCCGAGGAGATCTACGCGCGCCTGCTGCCGCGATACGTCGAGATACAGGCCTATCGCGCGCTGATCGAATCCGGCGCCGCCGAACATGCCGCCCGCATGACCGCCATGGATTCCGCCAGCAACAACGCCGGCGAGATGATCGATTCTCTCACGCTGCGCATGAACCGCATCCGCCAGGCCGCCATCACCCGCGAGATCATCGAAATCGTCAGCGGTGCCGCCGCGCTGTAGCGAATTAAGAAACTGACGTTTAGTGGAGCTTGACAATTGGCGAATAAAAGGCGAATAATAAGTTGCATGAGTAATGAACTGCGAATTGACCCACTCGTCAGCCAATGTTACTTCGAAGTAAAATTATAAGTGAAGCGAAAGGCTTAATGCTTGCATCTGTGGTTGCCGTTAAGGTTAAATAGGAACGATTATGGAACCCACAAAGTCTTTAATGGCAGGCCCTGAATTTATTTTAGCCGCCTTGGCGGCATCAAAGGGTGCCACTCACTCGCCAGTTCAGGTACAAAAACTGTTTTTTCTTCTAGACCGGAAATTGGCTGGTGAAGTTGGCGGTCCGTACTTCAATTTCACTGCTTACCACTACGGCCCGTTTGACCGAACCATCTACGACTTATTGGAGCGGCTCGCCGAGCAGGGATTTGTGGAGATTTCAAGTAACCCAGCGCTTAGGTATCGAACTTACCGTCTTACGCCCGAGGGCCAGAGGGTCGGCGGAACATTTCTGAACCAGCTCGACCAGCACATCGTCGATTATATGGGCAAATTATCTGATTTCGTGCGTGGGCTTTCTTTTGCGGAATTAGTATCGGCCATTTACGCGGCCTATCCGGAAATGAAAGTCAACAGTGTCTTTCGGGAATTATATACTTGACTTCCTCGCCTAAATCCGATAGAATATGATTTAGATAGAAGGAGTCAATGAATATGAGCCGTTCAACGATCAGCACCTTTGAATTATTCGAGAGTTTCCCGGACGCGGAAACGGCCCGGCAATATTTGGAAACGATGCGCTGGCCGAAAGGTCCGATCTGCCCACACTGCCAAGAGAGTAAGCGCATCACCGCGAAAGCGGATGGATATTACCGCTGCCTAGCGTGCATGGAAACTTTCACGGTTCGAACTAAGACGATCTTCGAACGGTCTCACGTGCCCCTCCATAAATGGTTGTACGCGATGTATCTCTTGATGACCGCTCGCAAAGGAATTTCCAGTTTGCAATTGGCAAAGGAAATCGGGATAACGCAAAAATCCGCATGGTTCGTGTTAGGGCGGTTGCGTGAGGCGTGCGGAAACGATCTGACGATGCTTCGGGGTATCGTTGAAGTTGACGAAGCCTATATCGGAGGCCGGGAAGCCAACAAGCACATGAAAGATCGGATGTATGGCGATAAAGGCGTTCCGAGCAAAACGGCGGTGATAGGGTTACGGGAGCGCGGGGGTCGCACAAAGGCTGTTCTACCGCAAACAGTAAGCTCGATCTCGCTGGAACAAGCAATCCGCGACAACGTTGAGCCGAGCGCCACGATTCACACAGACGAATTCGCCGGTTATAAACAAGTCGGCAAATCCTATTCGCACGAGAGCATTAATCACAGCAAGGGCGAGTATTCCCGCAAGGGCGTTACCACGAACAGCGTTGAAAGCGTTTTTGCGGTGCTGAAGCGCGGGCTACACGGGGTTTACCACCATGCCAGCAAAAAGCATTTAGCCCGGTACGTTGATGAATTCACCTTCCGGCTGAATGAGGGAGACGTAAAACGCCACACGCTGGAGCGCCTGGCGAGTTTAGTGACTGCCTCTTTTGGCCAGCACATAACGTACAAACGGTTGACCGCATGAAAGAACTGGAAGCGTTGAACAAGATGATCGGCGTAGTGCTCGCTTACGGGCCATCCCGGAACCGCAAAAAGAAAAAGAAATTGACCAACCCCAAGAAATCCAATTCGAAACGACGGGCACTGCCGCGATAGCGGTACTGCTCACATAATCCCAAGAGTCCTCGAATCGGATTTGGGGACGGTGCAGAGGTGTATCTATGAGGATAACTAAGCCGCTCAATAGAAGTTGCTATACGGATGCGGAACTGGATGCTGATCCCGTGCTGAGTCGGAGAGTGCGGGCCGAGCGCAGAGCCGTATGGGATAAAGCAACTAGGAAGCTACAAGGTCAACGTGACGGCACTGTTCGCAATAATAAACGTCTATCGGCAGGGCGCTCCGTGGGTTAATCGCTACTCCGTCTTTGTCACGAGAGCTCTGGTCCAGATAGACAGGGAGCGCGTAGGTTCCCTCAATCTTGGCCATCATTGATTTGCACTTCGGACAATGTTTCGATGGATCGGGCGTAGGCATAGGAATCATCATATCGCCGCACGGCTAGGAAGTAAAGTATATAATTCCCTGTCTTTCAGCATTAGCCAGCCTAAGTCCACCCAAAATGACTGTTCTCGTGGGTTTAAAATGTCGGGGAGGTGTTGTTGTCGGTTCCGACAGTTCGGCGACCTTTACAACATCCACACCCAATTTCAATACCATAGAGCAGCCGACAAAGAAGGTCTTCGTCATCGACAATAAGGTAATCGTCGCAGGGACGGGCCAAATTGGCCTCGGGCAGCGTTTTAGCGCCGCGGTTGAAAAAGCATGGAACGAAGGAGCTTTTAAGGGAACAAGCACCCCGCTCGAAATTGCGAAGCGATTATGTGCGGCAGGCATAAAGGATTTCGGAGAGACCTCTGTAATTAAGGGACAGTACGGTGCTCTTGTCGCTTTTCCGTGCGGCAAGAAATATTGTCTGTGCGAATTTTCCGTATCAGACTTTCAGCCTGAACTGAAGGATGAGAACATTTGGTACGTCTCGATGGGCAGCGGCCAAACTATCGCTGATCCTTTTCTAGGCCTGCTTCGGAGAGTTTTCTGGAAAGACTCTCCACCGGAGTTGAATGAGGGAATTTTCGCCGTGACTTGGACATTGCATCACGCGATTGAACTTAACCCAGGCGGAATTAAAGGGCCATCGCAAATCGCAGTTTTGTCTCCTGATATGAAAGGTGACCTCCGCGCGCGTTTATTGGATGACGCAGAATTGGCTGAGCATCAGGACAATGTGCTTGGCGCCGAAGGGCACCTAGGCGGGTATTCCCAAAGGTTGAGCGGAAAGACGGAACCGAGCAAGGAGATCCCATCACCTTGAAGATTGGATATTGAAGGCAGACTACCTCTCCCCAACAAGCCAGCTCGCCCTTTCATCTTGGACTGACACATTTCAACTCCAAAGCAGGGATACGATGTAATTGGACCATTCCATTTCCCCCACCGCCGGTTGTCAAAGCCTCGAAGCATGTTATATACTTTGGCTTATCCGCGGGAGTAACTCAGCGGTAGAGTGCGACCTTGCCAAGGTCGAAGTCGCGGGTTCAAATCCCGTCTCCCGCTCCAAAATTTTCCGCGTGGGGCTGGCAGCGCTATGACGCTGGCCGGATGGATCGAAACCGAGGCGCGGTACCCAAGTGGTTAAGGGAGAGGTCTGCAAAACCTTTATGCGGCGGTTCGAATCCGCCCCGCGCCTCCAAAAATCCTTAAATCTAATACGCGCCCGATCAATGCGTTGGGCGCTTTCCCGGAATCGGTAACTGCCCCGGATCAGCTGCGGCCCCGCCCCGCTCCGCACTTGCTGCATGGTTCTTTTCTCATTTCCTTTGGCTCCTGGTCGCTATAGAAAAAATTGTAATCAGGAAAGCTCGATTTACGGATTTAAAACTGAACACAATGGCAATCCACTTCCCGACCGACTCAGGCCCTTCCGCCCGGTACTTCCACTCCCCGGTCTTAATGTCCTGCTCCGGTGGATCATAAATCCGTCCCGATCTGAGCACCTGCCATGCATCCGCCATGGTCAAACCCTCATTGGCTAATTCCTGGCGGAAATGTGCCCCTGGAATAACCTCACCCTCTTCCAGGCACCGCCGCAGAAGACGGGCCGCCTCGGATACGCTCAAGAATTTCTTCTCCATCTCGCTGTGGCCCCTCCGTTTTTGGCCTGCCGCCATTCTCCAGTAACTCGGAACCGGGATGCAAAAACGCAACATTTTTAGTCAGTGGGTCGAGACCTTTTTTCATGCACCGTTTACGCTGGTTTGCACCCAGTGCTTTCTTTTAAGCAGTTAGTGTTACCAAAATTTGGCAGGGTATAGGGGAAGGGAAAATCACGTCGCCCTCGGTTTGCTTTTTGGAATATAGGCAAACCAAGAGCCCGTATACCATGATTTGTATTCCTGGTGGGTGTGCTTCTCGCGAAGGACAGCGTACAGGTCGAGGCGGTGAACCAGGAGCCATCCTTCGGTTTTCTTATGCCGTATTTTTCTGGCAGCCGCCCATCTGCGGATAGTCTGCGCCTTCACTCCGGCAATCTTGGCCGCCCGGCCAGTCCGTATCCAAATGGAGGTGTCAATAGGCCCGCTCGCTTTTTTCTTAGAAGTGCGCTGTCCCGCCCTAGGCTTGCGCGCCTTCGGCACCGGGGAGCGGCCGGCATCTGAATGGGTCAAGCTCTTGGGCTGTTCTATGCTTTTCGGTTCACTGGCTATACTCTTTCCGAATTCCTCCAGGTCATCGGGGTGCACGCGCACGATCCCACCAAGGCGGACAGCGCGCAATACGGGCCTGCGAGCACCCGAGGCGTGGGCATAGACCCAGGCGGGCGAGACACCCAGAACGGCTGCGGCCTGCTTGACCCTTAGCAGGGGCTTCAGTGGGGTCTCAGGTTGGTTGGTGATTGCTCCCATCTCATACCCCGCTGGCCCCTGGGTCTACCATTTGCCTTTGGAGGATTCTTTCGGTGGGCCATCTCGAAGACCGCAGCAACGGAGCATAGCTGGCCACCTGGCCAAGGGCTAGACGGCCGCCCCAATTTTAACTCTAGGCGTACTGATAGGACATCTTCTCCGAATCAATCTCGATTCGGACGGGAGGTTTGCGGTCCTTAATGCGGGGGAAGGCTTCCACTGTGCTGGCAGTGGATCCCTGCAACCCTTCTCCCAGGACCAGGGCCAACAGGCGGATCAAACGTTCGCTTTGGTCTCCTACGCGGTCATCGTTGTTTTCCCACTTGGAGAGCGTAGTCTTGTCCACATGAATCAGCCGGGCAAACTCTTCGCCGGTCTTGCCCAGGTATTTCCTCAGGAAGCGAATCTCTTCCCCTCGTAATCGGTATGGCTTGTTGACGATCCCCAGGGCTATTACCTGCATGAGGCGATTCAGGCGCGGGATGATGGGGTCTTCGTTCCCGCAGACTGGACAGCGAATGATCTCAATCCCATGCAGGGTGACATGAGGCAGCCCGCTTTCCCGGAATCGGTAGCTGCCCCGGATTACCCGCGCCCCCGCCCCGCACTTGCTGCATGGTTCTTTTCTCATTTTCTTTGGCTCCTGGACGCGATAGAAAAGATTGTAATCAGGAAAGCTCGATTCACAGTCTTGAAACTGAACAGAATGGCAATCCACTTCCCGCCCGGCTCATGACCTTCCGTCCGGTACTTCCACTCTCCGGTTTTGATGTCTTGTTCCGGCGGATCGTAGATCCGTCCCGTCTTGAGCACCTGCCAGGCATCCGCTATTGTCAACCCCTCATGGGCTAATTCCTGGCGGAAATGTGCTCCCGGAATCACCTCATTCTCTTCCAAGCACTGCCGCAGAAGATCAACCGCCTCCTGCCTGGAAAGGCACGGCACACTCACCATGTTGGTAATTTACCAACTCCAGGACAGCTTGTCAAGAGAAAGGAGTTTTTCATAATGCGCAGGCCTGAAAGAGCACGACACAAGTCCGGGATGAGACTGTCAGCCACCCTGCAAGCCAACTCAGCGCGAATGAGGGCTATTCTCTGGATGCCGAAGGGTCCTCTTGGCAGCTTCGGAACCATCACCCCAGCTCAATCACCGCCTTCACCGCGCGCTCCTCCGGGTTGTGATGCAGCTCAAATCCGAGCCGGGTGCAGATCTGTTGCATTTCGGTGTTGTCGGGAAGGATATCGGCGCTGAGGCGGCGAACTTTTTCAACGCGCCCAATCTCGATCAGACGGCGCAGGATCTCCGAGCCAACGCCGCGATGCTGGAAAGGGTCGCTGACCAGCAGCGCGACCTCGGCATCGGCGGTGCCTCCCAGGCGCGTCCATCTCCCCGACGCGACGATCTCCCGCTCGCCCGTTTCCCGGTTCTCGTGTTCGGCGACCAGGCCCATTTCGCGGTCGTAGTCGATGAAGCACATGCGGATCAGCCGCTCGTGCGCCACGCGCTGGTCGAGGCTGACCATGTGGAAATAACGGCGGTAAACGCTGTCGCGCGAAATCGTCTGGTGGAATTTCACTATCATCGGCTCGTCCTCCGGGCGGATGGGCCGGATGGTAACCTCCGTGCCGTCCGGCGCCGTCCAGGCCGCCACGTATTGGTTCGGATACGGGCGGATGGCGAGTCGCGGCAGCGCGTCCTCGTGAACCTCGCGCCCGTGGACGACGATGCGGGCGTCTAGCGCGACCATCCCTTCGCTAGAGACGAGCAGCGGATTGATGTCGATCTCTTTGATGAGGCACTCGGCGACCACCAGATGGCTGAAGCGGACCAGAAGCTGTTCGAGCGCGGCGAGGTCGGCGGCCTTCCTCCCGCGAAAGCCGCCCAGGGCGCGATAGATGCGGGTCTGCTCCATCATGCGCCGTGCCAGCGTAGTGTTCAGCGGAGGCAGGCCGAGCGCATGGTCCTCGAAGACTTCCACCATCCGGCCGCCCGCGCCAAACAGCAAGACAGGTCCGAATTGCGGATCGAGCGTCGAGCCGAGAATCAGCTCGTATCCCTCCGTCTGAATCATGGGCTGAACCGTCACGCCCAGGAAATTGCCGGGACCTGCTTTTTCCTCTACCGATGACTGAATCGTTCGATAGGCGCTCCGGACCGCGGAGTCGCTTTCCAGATTGAGTTGCACGCCGTTGACATCGCTCTTGTGCGTGATGGTCTCCGACAGTAGCTTCACCACCACCGGGTAGCCGATCTCGGAAGCCACTGCCGAGGCCTCGTCTTCGCTCCGGGCGGCGCGCGTTGGGACGGTAGGAATTCCGTAAGCTTCCAGCAGTTGCTTCGACTCGAATTCGGTAAGGATGGTCCGGCCGCTGGCGCGGGCTTGTTCGATCAGCTCGCCGGCCCGTTCGTGGCCGGGCTTCGCGCCGGATTCCGGAACCAGCGCCGGCGTTTCATAAATTCCGCGGAGGTTATACGTGTAGCGCCACATGTATTGGAAGGCGCGCACGGCGGTGTCGGGGTAGGGAAACGTCGGGATATTGGCGCGGTTGAGAAGGTTCTCTCCCGCCGCCACCTGCGCGCCGCCCATCCAACTGGCCAGAATTGGTTTGTGCCCGAGCTGTGCGAAGCGGGTCAGTTGCTGGGCGGTCGCGGTGGGATCGGTCATGGATTGCGGGGCGAGAATCACCAGCAGTCCGTCGCTGTTGGGATCGCGCGAGACGATCTCCACCGCTTTGCCGAAAGTTTCCGGGGATGCGTCGCCCAGGATATCGACGGGATTGTTGCGGCTCCAATGAGGCGGCAGGAACTGGTTCAGGGCATCGAGCGTCTCGGCCGAGAGCTTCGCAAGCTCGCCTCCCAAGTCCATCAGCGCGTCGGTCGCGAGCACGGCGGGACCGCCGGCGTTGGTCAGAATGGCGAGGCGCGGCCCTTCCGGGCGCGGCTGCTTGGCCAGGACCTCGGCCATGTAAAAGAGCGCCGAGATGCTGTTCACCCTTAGCACGCCCGAGCGGCGCAGCGCGGCGTCCAGGACCTCGTCGCTTCCCGTCATGGCGCCCGTGTGCGAGGCCGCGGCCTTGGCCGCCGCTTCGCTTCGCCCTCCCTTAATCAGAATGATGGGCTTGCTGAGCGCGACCTGCCGTGCAGCCGATAGAAACGCGCGGGGATCGCCGATCGTTTCCATATAGAGTATGATGCTGCGGGTGCGCGGGTCGTCGCCGTAGTATTCGATCAGGTCGCTCCAGCCGACATCGGCCATCGAGCCAACCGAGACAAAGGCGCTGAAGCCGACCATTTCCGTCAGGCTCCAATCGAGAATGGCGGAGCAGAGCGCCCCGCTCTGGCTGATGAAAGCTACGTTGCCGCCGAGCGCGATGGGACTCGCAAACGTCGCGTTCAAGCCGTCGAGCGGGCTCATCACGCCCATGCAGTTTGGCCCGATTATGCGGATACCCCCGCGACGCGCCGTTTCCACCGTTTGCGCTTCGAGCGCTGCGCCCGCGGGTCCCGATTCCTTGAACCCGGCCGAGATGATGATCGCGCCTTTCACTCCCGCCTCGACGCACTCGGCGATCACACCGGGAACGCTCGCCGCCGGAACGGCTACAATCGCTAGATCGGGTCGCTCGGAAAGAGCGCCGACGCTCGGATACGCCTTGATTCCCAGCACGCTCGTTCGTTTGGGATTCACCGGGAAAAGCGTGCCCCCAAACGGACTGCTCAAGAGGTTCCAAAGAATCGCCCTTCCGACGCTCCCCTCCGTCTCGGTCGCGCCGATCAGAGCCACGCTGCGCGGCTGGAAGAAGACATCGAGCGGATGCGGCTCACTACGCCTCAATACCTCGGGGGCGGCAGCGAGTCCCGTGGCGGGTCCCCATCTCCTGCCACCTGGATTCGGGCGGCGATTTGCGGGAGTGTTTGGCGAATCGGGTAGTGGAGTGTCGGCGCTCATAGTTCGTTTTCCTGATGCGTGGATTGGAAGAGGGCCGATAGGGCGCCCGTTCACAGACTCCATTCTATTGAGAAATGCATTATAGTGATCAAGTAATTCGTCAGGGCACGGCTTCAGCCGTGCCGAAAAACGACGCCATCAAAGCGGCTTTAGCCGCTGAGGTCAAGGGGTACTCAACCGATATTTGGCGGCGATCCAAGACCAACCTCAGGCGCTAAAGCGCAGCTGATCCATGGCGCTTACGGCACGCCTGAAGGCGTGCCCTGACGGCAAGTTTCATCATCATATTTCATGGTCCACAATTGGTCCAACGGAACACCCTTACCATCAAAAATCCGCCAGGTCGCCGGGCGGAAATGCCACGCGCAGTGCATTCAACACCGCTGCGAGATCGATCAACTCTTGGGCCACGGCTCCCGCGACCGGCCCCAGGTAACCGGCCGCCGCAAAAATCATGCCTACGACACTCAGCGCCATTCCGCCGACGGCGCTCTGAAGTGCGATCAAGCGCATCCGGCGGCCGATGTGAATCAACTCATCCACTTTTCGCAAAGAGGTTTCGAGAATCACGGCGTCGGCGGCTTCCGACGTGATGTCGCTGTTCTGTCCGAACGCCACGCCGATGGTTGCCGCCAGCAGCGCTGGAGCGTCGTTGATTCCGTCGCCGACAAAGAGCGTCCGGCCGCGCTCGGTTTCGCTGCGGACAATCTCGACCTTTTCTTCGGGGCTTTTTCCGGCGTGGACCTCCGTGATGCCCACCATCTCGGCCAGATACCGGACTTCCGACTCGCGGTCGCCAGAGACCAGCATGACTTTTTCGACTCTGTGGTGCGGCTTCAGATGCTGCACGAACCGGTCGCTTTGCGGGCGTGGCGAGTCGTGAAAGCGGAAGGCGGCGGCGTAAGTCCCATCCAAAAGCAACAGGCATTCGAGGCCGGAAGCCAGCGGCGGCAAGCGCAGAGTTGCCGGAACCTTTCCCCGTCCCGTAATTTGAATCGACTTGCCACCGGCAACGCCGGACAATCCCTCGCCGGGCTTTTCGCTGACGCGGCTGGCGGGTTCCAGAACTAAACTGGCCTCCTGCGCCGCGCGCATAACGGCGCCGGCCAGGGGGTGCTTGGAATACTGCTCGACGCTCGCGGCCATGCGCAGCGTCTCCTCGCGGGAGAAGCCCGGCTCCACGATCACGCCGGTCAGAGTCGGCTTTCCATAAGTCAGCGTTCCGGTTTTATCGAAAATGATCGTTCGGCAGGTGTCGATTTGTTCGAGCATGGCCGGGTTCTTGACGATGATACTTAGCCGGGCCGCCAGCGAAATAGCTCCGATTACCGCCACCGGAATTGCGATCAGCAGCGGGCAGGGCGTGGCCACCACCGTTACAGCCAGGAAGCGGAGCGGATCGTGGCTTGTCGCCCAACTGAGCGCCGCGATCCCGAGCGCCAGCGGCGTATACCACGCTCCGATGCGGTCTCCGATCCGGCGCAGGCGCGGCCTGTTCTCGCCGGTTGCCTCGACCACTTGCATGATCTTCGCGTAACGCGAATCGACAGCCAATTTGGCGGCTTGGATCGAGAGGGCGGAGTCTCCGTTGATGGCGCCGGAAAATACTTGCGATCCCGGCGCCTTCGAAATCTCGAACGGCTCGCCGCTCAGATAGGACTCATCCATCACGCCCTGGCCTTCCACCACCACGCCATCCACGGGACAGATCTCGTGAGGAAAAACCATTAGCTCGTCGCCGATTGCGACCGATGCCAAATCGACATCCTCGAAGCTTCCGCCTTTCTTGTGGTGCGCCGTGCGGGGCATCCGGCGGGCGAGCGCGTCGAGGACCGATGAGGCGCGGCGGCTGGCGTAGTGCTCGAGCGCGGCGCCTCCGGAAAGCATCAGTACCACGATCGCTCCGGCCAGAAATTGGCCCATCAGCACCGCGGCGACAATCGATACGCCGGCCAGCAGGTCGGAGCCAAAGTCGAACGCCAGGAGCTTTCGCAGGATTTTCGCGAGCAACGGCCCGCCCCCCAGCGCCAGCGTGACGTAGAGCGGAAGGTAGAAAATGAAGTGCGAAAGGCCGGCAACGTGACGCAGGATGAGATAGAGCAGGATCCCCGCCGCCGCCAACGCGGCGATGTAAGTCTCCTGCGGACCGTGAACCAGCGATTTCCCCCGGCTTCCCTGCGGGGGACTCATGGCGGCGTGCGAGAAAGAAGCCGGAGAGAATCCTTCCGGGCGCTTTGGCGACGCTCGCTCCGATTCCGTTTCCAGCGCCCGGCTATTCATCGCTTCCATCCGATCTCGGCGAGCGTGACGTTGATTCTAAGACAGGCCATGGGAATTCTACACGATTCGCCGCGTTCGTTTGCGGCGCATATCAATACATCGCACAATAGGCCGGAAGCGCCGCTCTGGGCTGTGATGGCCGTCACGGTGTCGCCGGTATCGGTCAACGTAGAGTGGTAAGTGAGAGCCTGATGACCCTCCCCCAGTTTTGAAAGGCGGTTCCGATGAGCCCTCGGCCCCAACGGGGCCACCCGTGAATAGCCGTAGGTTTCAACCTACGGAACCGGAGCACATAAGATGAGCAACCCCGAAGGGGTTGACCAGCCCGTCCGTTGCCCATGCCCTATCTCACCCTGCGCTGGGCAACCCCTTCCGGGGTTGAAATTCCTCCCCCAGGGTTCTTCGGTCCGTAGGTTGAAACCTACGGCTACTCACAGTATTGCCCTTCGGGCAATGCCATCAAAACTGGGGGAGGGCAAGGCTTCTAGCGCATTGACGCAGAAACCGGCAGCGCGCTAGAATTAACTATCCGGTTAGTTAGTATGTCTTTCGGCTTGTTATGAAAGAGAAACCAAAATCCGCATCGGCCTCGCTGCCCTCCCTCCGGGGCGTTGGGACGCGTTCCGCGATCCTGTCCGCCGCCGCGCGCAGCTTTGCGCGAGCCGGGCTGGCTGGCGCCCGCACCGAGGCCATCGCGTCGGCGGCCGGCGTCAACAAGGCCATGCTGTATTATTATTTCAAGAGCAAGGAACTGCTCTACGCCGCGGTGCTGGAGAGCCACCTCAAGGAGTTTCACCGCCGCGCCATGGAGGTGCTCGCGGAGAAGGGATCGGCGCGCTCGACCGTATTGCGTTTCGTGGAAACGCACTTCGACTTCATCGGCAGCCAGCGCGACTATCCCGTGCTTTTCCAGCGCATGATGATGACGGACGCCAGGCGGGGCGCGCGGTTGCTGCGCAAGTATCTTGCGCCCGTCTCCCGCAAACTGTTTGACGTGATCCAGCGGGGACAGCGCACGCGCGAGTTCCGTCCTCTCGACAGCCGCCATGCCGTCATCTCGCTGGTGGGCTTGAACGTATTCTATTTTTCCACCGCCCCGGTGATGCGATTGGTCACTCGCAGCGATCCGTATTCGGCGGCGAATTTGAAACATCGCAAAGACGAGGTCATTGAATTTGTGCGTTACGGCCTTTTCCGCGACCCGGAGGGACCTGTTTCATGATTCTGAAGCGTGTGATCCTGATCTTGCTTCTGGCCGCCGCGGCGGGCGCCGCGTACCACTGGAGGCCGCGGCCTGCCACGTCGCTCACTCTGACCGGCATCGTCACGGAAGACGGCGTGGTCGTCAGTTCGCAGGTCGCCGGACAGCTCCGGGAGCTTCATGTGAAGGAAGGCGACCACGTCCAGAAGGGGCAACTGCTGGCCGTCATCGAACCCAAAGAGTTGAAGGCGGACGAGGCTTATTACACCCACAGCGAGGAGGGATTGAGCGATCAGGTCGGGCAGGCAGAGGCGGCGCTGCGCTATCAGGAGTTGCAAACGCGCGATCAGATTCGCCAGGCCGAGGCCGCTCTCGCAGCCGCCCAATCGCAGCAGAACGAGGCTGAGGCCGACCTGGAGCGGGCGCGGCTGGACTATGCGCGGAATGCCGATCTGCACAAGCAGGGCATCGTCCCATCGCAGGTCAACGATGCATCGCGTACCGCTTTCGACGCCGCCAAGGCCCATGTCGAAACGCTCGCCAAGCAGATTGAGGCGCAGAAGGCCGCGGTAGCGCTGGCTCACTCGAACGCCGAGCAGATTGCGATGCGGAAAAGCCAGTTGCTCTCCAACCGCCATCAGCTTGAAGCGGCAACGGCTCAGAAACAGAAGGCCCAGGTGCGACTGGGCTACGCCGAGATCCGCTCTCCCATCGACGGCATTGTGGATGTCCGGGCTTCGCTCCAGGGAGAGGTCGTCAACCCGGCGCAGCCCATTGTGACTCTCATCGACGAGGACGGCTTGTGGGTTCGCGCCGACGTGCCGGAGACTTACATCGACCGGATTCATCTCGGCGACCGCATGACGGTGCGATTGCCCTCGGGAGCGGAGCGCGAAGGAACCGTATTCTACCGTGGCATCGACGCCGGCTATGCCACGCAGCGCGACGTCAGCCGCAGCAAGCGCGACATCAAGACGTTTGAAATCCGCTTGCGCGTGGACAACAAAGACCGTAGCCTGGGCCTTGGGATGACGGCCTACGTGCTCATGCCGCTGGGGGAGCAGCGCGAGAACTCTTTATGGGAGCTATTGAAGTAAAGGATATTTCCAAGCGCTTCGGCGATTTCACGGCGGTCGATGCCGTCCGCTTCGACGTGGAGCACGGAGAAATCTTCGGGCTGCTCGGTCCGAACGGAGCGGGGAAATCCACGCTGATCCGGATGCTGACGACGCTGATCGAGCCGAGCGCGGGAACCGCCGTCGTGAACGGCTTCGACATCCTGAAAGCGCCCGACGGCGTGCGGAAATCCATCGGCGTAATCCCGCAGGCCATGACCAGCGACCTGGACCTGAGCGCCGAGGAAAACATGCTGATCTACGCCAAGCTCTACGGCGTTCCGCGGCAGCGCCGTAAGACGGCCATCCGGGAACTGCTCCAGGCCGTGGAACTGGAGGCTTGGGCCGACCGTCCGGTGAAGAATCTCTCGGGAGGGATGCGGCGCAGGCTGGAGATTGCGCGCGGGCTGGTTCATCAGCCGAAGATTTTCTTCCTCGATGAGCCGACCACCGGCCTCGACCCCGTCTCGCGCGTCTCGGTTTGGGAGATGCTGAGTCGGCTGAAAAAGGAGCGCGACCTGACGGTGCTGCTGACGACGCACTACATGGACGAGGCCGACAAGCTTTGCGACCGCATTGCAATTGTGGATCACGGCAAGCTGGTAGCTCTCGATTCACCGCTCAAGCTCAAGGCGTCGATTCCCGGAGAAAATATTTTGGAGGTCAGCTTCTCCGGCGCGCCGGAAGGATGGGTGCACACTCTGGAGAGCCTGCCGGGGGTGGAAAACGTGAAGACGCAGGATCACATCTTTCGGATTGGCTCGTCGAACGGGCCGCTGACGACCACTTCGCTGGTGGAAGCCGCCCGCGCCGCGCGCCTCACCATCCAGTCTCTTTCGGTGCAGAGCACCACGCTCGACGACGTATTCATGCATTACACCGGCCGCCAGTTGCGCGATGCCTTGCAGGAGGCGGCTCCGGCCGACAGGATGGGCGCAATACCACTGACGGGGCGTGGGTGAGGCACGGCCGGTCCGGTTGCGCCGCTTGAGCATTTCTCCGGTTAGTGTAGAGTGTCGTCAGGGCATGGCTTCAGCCATGCCGATACGGCGTGCATTTTGGGTATGGGCTTTAGCCCCTGAGGTACGTCCCTCAGCGGCTGAAGCCGCCCTCTAATCGATCTCTTAGCGGCATGCCTGAAGGCGTGCCCTGACGCTCTACACTAACCGGAGAAATGCCGCTAGCGGGAGGCTTATGCACCGAATCATGGCACTGATCGAACGCGACCTGCGGCGTTTCCGCCGCAGCCCGATTCTGATAATTGTGTCGATGGTCTTCCCCATTCTTCAACTCATCGTGCTGGGCTATGCGTTCGGAGGCAAACTCAAACACCTCACCGTGGCCGTGGTGGATCAGGATAAGAGCATTCCCGCCGTGCAGCTCCGTTCGATGCTGGGCGCCATTGAAAACAACGCCGGCACCTTTGAAGCGGTCGAGTATTCCGATCTCGGCCGCGCGCTCGAAGACCTCCGCAATGGGCGCGTGAACGGCGTGCTGAACATCCCGGCGGAGTTTTCGCGGCGCCAGTTTTCCCAAACCTCGCCGCAGATCTCGCTCGTCGAAGACAACACCGACAGTTTTGTGGCATCGACGATGGAAGGCGCCATGACCGGCATGATCAATGCCTATAACCTGGCAGGACCGCGGAACCGCACCTCCGGCCAGGCGACGCTCTCGGTGGTCGAAATCTATCCCTATGTTCCCTACATCCAATATCTCTTGCCGGGCTCGATCGTGCTCTCGATTTTCGTCATGGTCATGATCGGCGGCGGAATCATTTTTATCGACGATAAGGCCCGGGGCCTGCATGAAGGCTATCTGGTCACCCCCATTACGAAGTTCGAGCTGATCATGGGGTTCAATCTTTCGGGAACCATCAAGGCGATCCTGGCCGGCGTCGTGCTGATGACGGTGGGATCGCTGATTGCAGGCATCCCGAACGCATTCGACCCCATCCGTCTGTTGCAGATGTTCGCGGTGATCGCGGTTACGTCGCTCGCCCTGGTGAGCATGATGTTCCTGCTGATGGTGCGCGTGAGCGATCCGCTGGTGCCCCGCGCGACCTTTGGCGTGCTGAATACGCTGCTGTTTTTTCCGAGCGGGGCGGTCTATCCGTTGCAGGCGTTCCCTGGCTGGATGCGGGCCATCGCGACCATCGACCCTTTCACATACGCCGTGCACGCCTTCAAGAGTATCCTGCTGAAAAACACGAGCATGACGGCGATCTCCACCGATCTTATTTATCTCTCCGTTTTTGCGATCATCATGATGGCCGCGGCCACGCTCCTGTTCCGAAGGACGCTCTAGCATCTTCGCCGGACACTGACAGAGAGGAGACAACGTATGCTGAGGATTCTAATCCACTGGGCATTGAGTGCGCTGTGCTTTTTGGTGGCGGCTCAATTGGTGCCGGGATTTTATGTCAAGGGGTTTGGCACCGCGCTATTCGCCTCGTTGCTGCTTGGACTGATCAACAGCACGCTGGGAATCTTCCTCAAAGTGATCACGCTGCCGTTGACCATAGTTACCTTCGGGCTGTTCTGGTTCATGATCAACGCCGCGATGCTGGAGCTGGCCTCGGCGTTTGTTCCTGGATTCGAAGTACGCGGGTTCTGGCCGGCGTTTTTGGGGGGCTTGATCCTGAGCGCTCTCAACCTGGTCGTGCGGAAGCTGTAGTAGATTCCAGAGCGGTAACAGGATTGACCTGCCATCCGCAGCAGCGTCTGAACCAGCACCGCTGGGTGAATTCGCCCAGCAAGCTCCTATTTCCATTCCATATATTCTATTGAAAGTAATAGCAAATGCACAAACCATAGCATTGGCACCGTAACTGCATCGGCAAAAGGGTACAAGACTCTAAATTCCTAATGTTTGGAAGCTGAGGCTATCCCGATTTATGACCCAGCCCGAACTGCACATTTCCGCCACGGTCTCAACCTCCGAGCCTCTCTTTGAGAGGCTATTCGAGTCCTCTCCCGACGGCATCCTGGTCGCCGACGGCCATGGCCGGATCGTGCGCGCGAACGGGCAGGCGGAACGAATGTTCGGGTATCAGCGGGGCGAATTGCATGGCCAGCCCATTGAGGTCTTGGTACCGGAGCGCTTCCGCGACACCCATGCTTTCTTTCGCCGCGACTATATCGCCAAGCTTCGGATGAGTCCGGGCAACGTCAGCGTCGAGTCATTTGCCAGGCGGAGCGATCGCACCGAATTCCCCGCCGAAATTACTGTCACCAACGTCGTGGAGGCCGCCGAAGGTCCGCTGGTGCTGGCCGTGGTCCGCGACATTTCCGAACGCAAGCGGGCCGGGGAGGCGCTGCGGGAATTCCAGGATTTTCTGGCCAACATCACCAACGCCATTTCCGATCCCGTATTCGTGAAGGATGAGCAGCACCGCTGGGTCACGATGAATGACGCTCTTTGCAACTTCATTCAGCGACGGCGGGAAGAACTGACCGGAAAGACCGACTATGATTTTTTCCCCAAGGAAGAAGCCGATGCCTACTGGGCCAATGACCGGATGGTTCTTGAAACCGGGCAGAAGAACGTCACCGAAGAGGTAGTCACGGATGCGCAAGGGACCACTCATGTTGTGGTGACCAAGAAGGCTCTTTACACTGCAGCGGACGGGAAGAAGTTCATTGTTGGCGTGGTCGGGGACATCACGGAACACAAGCGGGCCGATGAGGCGCTACAGGAGCGGGAGCGCCTCCTGCAATCCATCCTGGATAATTCTCCGGCTACGATCTATATCAAGGACCTGGAAGGACGCTACCTAAAGGTCAATCGGCATTGTGCGGAGGCCCTCGGCGCAAGCGAACAACAGATTTTGGGAAAGGTGGTTCACGACTTTTTTCCCAAGGCGCTGGCGGATCGAATTCAAGCTCACGAGCAAGAAGTTCTCGAGAAGCGTTCCGCGATGCAGTTCGAAGATCTGATTCCTCGCAAAGACGGGCTGCACACTGCCCTCGCGATCAAGTTTCCGCTCTTCGATTCCGCCGGCAGCCCCCACGCCATCGGTGGAATCTCAACCGACATTACGGAACGCAAACGCGCGGAAGAGGCGCTGCGCCAGCGTGAGGAACTGCTCGAGAGCATTCTGGACAACACCACCGCCGTGATCTACGTCAAGGACCGGGAGGGACGTTTGCTGCGCGTGAACCGGCAGTATGAAAAGTTGTTCGGGATCGCCAAAGAGCAGGTTGTCGGCAAGACCGACTACGACCTTTTTCCCAAGGATAAGGCCGACGCATGGCGAACCAACGATCTGAAGGTACTCGAAACGGGCAACTCGATGGAGTTCGAAGAGGTGGTCCCGCAGGAGGACGGGCTGCACACTTACATTTCGATCAAGTTTCCCATCTACGGCTCTTCCGGCATTCCCTCCGCCGTGGGCGGAATCTCCACCGACATCACCGAACGGAAGCGAACCGAGGCGGCTCTGCTGCTGGAGATGACCAACGTCCTGGTCTCCAACCTCGATCCCCAAAAACTGTTTGCGGCGGTTTCGGCCAGTATCCGGAAGATCGTCGAGCACGACTACGCCACCTTGTTGTTGTATGATCCGGAAACCAATAGAATGCGGGTTCACCGTCTGACTACGCCGAGCCACGGTGAGCCTTTGCAGGGAGAGTATTTCTTACCTGTCGAGGGGTCTCCGGGTGGATTTGTCTTTTCCACACGCGAGCCGGTGGTGATGAACCGGATGGAATTAGATCGCTTTCCCGCCATGGCGATGCGGCACTCCGAGCTGCTCCAGCGATGGATCGATCGGGGAGTCAAATCGGTCTGCTGGCTGCCACTGGTCCACGGCGAGAACGCACTCGGCGTCCTGATCGTCGCCATCGAGCGGGAAGACGCTTTTCCGGAGCAAGCCGTCCGGCTGCTGACGCAGGTGACCAGTCAAATTGCCGTGGCGCTCGATAATGCCTTGGCATATCGCCAGATCGCCGACGCCATGGACCGCCTGGCCCAAGAAAAACGCTACCTCGAAGACGAGCTGAAAACCGAGTTCAACTTCGAGGAGATCATCGGAGAAAGCGCCCCGTTGAAACGCGTTTTGAAGAAGGCGGAAACGGTCGCGCCGGCCGATGCGACCGTGCTGATCCTGGGAGAGACGGGAACCGGCAAGGAACTGATCGCGCGAGCTATCCACAATCTCAGCCCGCGGCGCGGACACACCTTCGTCAAGCTGAATTGCGCCGCCATCCCCGCCGGCTTGCTCGAAAGCGAGCTGTTCGGCCATGAAAAGGGCGCCTTCACCGGCGCCATCGCTCGCAAAATCGGACGGCTCGAAGTAGCCAACGGCGGGACGCTGCTGCTCGATGAAATCGGCGATATTCCGCTCGAGCTCCAGCCCAAGCTGCTCCGCGCGCTCCAGGAAAAAGAGTTCGAGCGCGTCGGCAGCACCCGCACCATTCCCGCGGATGTACGCGTGATCGCCGCCACCAATCGCGACTTGGCCGAAATGGTGAAGGATGGCCGCTTCCGCCGCGATCTGTTCTATCGCCTGAGCGTCTTTCCCATCACCCTGCCCCCGCTCCGGGAGCGCACCGAGGACATTCCGCTGCTGGTTCATTACTTTTTGCAAAAGCATGCCACGCGCACCGACAAGCGCATCAAGACCGTGCCGCCCGAAATCATGCAGGCGCTGGTGCGCTGGCACTGGCCCGGCAACGTGCGCGAGATGGAAAATGTAATCGAACGCGCCGTGATTCTCTCGCAAGGTCCCGAGCTGCGCGTCCCGCTGTCGGAGTTCACGGTAGAGGACTCCTCCACCCCGCTTCCTTCCCAAGCCGGCTCCTCGACGCTGGAAGATGTCGAGCGCGAGCACATCCTTCGCGTACTTCGCGAGACCAACGGAGTGATCGCCGGCGAAGAAGGCGCGGCCGCCAAGCTCGGCCTCAAGCGCACCACCCTCAACTTCCGCATGCGCAAACTCGGCATCGATCGAAAAGACCTCTAGCCAATTTTCAGGTTTGGTGTATAGCTTTATTACGATGTCATCCCGAACGAAGTGAGGGATCTGCACGTCTGCGTTCTTTCCGCAAACAATAAACCAACCCCAAAACACCCTAATAATGCTACGGGAACCTGAACGACGCTCTGTTACAGCTTGTCCAGCCCTTCAGTCAGCTCGATATACGTTCCCCAGGGATCGGTGATAAAGGCGATGGAAAGGCCCGGCGCGACTTGCGGCGAATAGGGCCGGTCGAACTTCATTCCGCTCGCCTCCAGCTTCTTGCAAAACGCCTCGAGGTTTTTGATCTCGAAGCCGATATGATCGAGCGCGCGGCCTTTGGTTGGCTCCAGGGGAGTGGGGGATTTCGAAAACGTCAGGTTCTCGCCGGGGACGTCGTCGGCCTCGTTGTCTCCGCGCTTGCCGGGCTTCGCGCCGAACGTCTTGGCGTACCAGGCCTTGATTTCCGGTATGGCGGCTTCAGACACAAAAAAGTGGATATGGTGGCTGGCAATCGCTTCTTTCATCGCGGTGTCTTCCAGAATTTCAATTCGCAGATTGTCGGGGCTGATCACAAAAGCCTGATGCGGCCAGCGCCCTCCGGGCTCCGTCTTTAAACCGGCTGCCTTCCATTTGTTAATTGAGGCCTCAACATTGGGAACCTGAAACCCAACGTGATTCACAACGGATCCCACGCTGCCGCCGTTCGGCTCCGCCGGCTTGAGAAAAATCAATACGCCTGGGAATTTGATCACCTCGAACGACGCGAATTTCAGCGGAGTGCCGCCCATCGCAGCCCAGAATTTCTTGCTTGCCTCGGCGTCCCGCACATTCACATGCAGGTGCCCCATGGTCACTCCCGCCTCGTTCGGCGCCAACAGTTGCGCCTGCGATACGGCAACCGGCAGCAGCGCCGCCACAGCTAAAATCAATATCCGTGCTCTCATGCATCACCCCGCGTCTTAAGAAATGACAAACCGTTTCCGCCTGGCGACGTTAAGGATGCCCATCTCCAGGCCAAAAAGCAAGTGGTTTGGGACGCCGTCTTTAATGGTACGCCCTGAAAACACACCGCTATTATCGCGCAATAAAACTCTTGCTTTTCCAGGCCCAAGAGGTAGACAATGTGGCTAACTGCCTCGCCCAAGAGCGTGTTCCAGGGAAAGGAGGCTCGTTTGGGATCGCCGAGGCAGGCGCTGGATTCAAGGTAACCAGGCAACCAACCAATCAATTCGGCCCTCGCAATGTTTGCGTGTGGCTGCGAGCTTCGTAACAAGCAAAGGCGTTCCGCCCAGAAAGTCGGGCCGAGGTTCCAGTTCAGATCGTTCCGCGGGCCCAGGGTTTTCCGGGAGGGCGCAAGGAGGAACAATGGACGGTTTCTCTCCGCTAACAATGTTGCTGGGTTTCTGGAGCGTGGTCACGGTAGTTTTGCTGGCTCTTTTCATCTACCGCGCGGTGGTGGGTATCCACGAAGAGAATCAAATTTTCCTGGACCGGGCTGAGGCTGCCATGGAGCAGGAGCAGGTCGAGACGCTGAAGCGCATCCGCGTGCTGGACCGCTATCTCAAGATCGTTGGCGTTATCTCCGGAATCCTCTTGCTCGCCATGGCGGGCGTGTGGCTTTACCAGGGCATGTACCCAACGATGACTGGATAGCTCGGCTTGCCCTCGGGCGCACCTCCGGCTTCCATGACAGGGATGTCCCTGCCTCGGAGGATCGGGCGGAGCACGCATTCTAAGTGTGCATGTTTTTATAGAGCAGCCGAGCCGGCGAATCGCAGGGACACGGAGTTCATACAATAGCGAAGATAGGTTGGTGCGGGGCCGTCGTTGAAGACGTGCCCCAGATGCGCGTCGCATTCCGTGCAGGCGACGGCCGTCCGCGACATGAAAAAACTCGTGTCCGTCGTGGTAACAATATTCTCCGGGGCGAGCGGAGAATAGAAGCTCGGCCAACCCGTGCCCGACTCGAACTTAGTCTCGGAGCTAAACAAAGCGTTATCGCAGCAGATGCAGCGGTAAATGCCCGTCTCGTGAAACTTCCAATACTTCCCCGAGAAGGGAAATTCGGTGTCGGCGTGGCGCGTGATCTGGAAGGCATTCGGAGATAACTGCTTCCGCCACTCCTCTTCGCTCTTGACGATTTTGGTCACGCGAACCGTCTTCAGCCGCTCGCCCGAATCGGAAAACCGCACGACGGTTACTTCCTCGGGCGGCCCCGACGCCGCAGCCGCGCGAACAAGCCGCGTCTTCCGCCGCGACCACCACACGTCGCCCCCAAACGCCGCACCCAGCGCCAAAACAAAAACCCGCCTCCTGATTTTCGCCGACCCGTCATCCCGGTCGAGATCGGAGTCAAACATAAAGGATGCTCCTCCGGAGGTAGGAGGTAGCGCAGAGTTTGCGCCTTTCAAACTCTGCGGCTCGTCTCCCGCACCGTCAAATGTCGTAGCCACGGCACGATTCTTGTGCCGTGGGTTTGTAAATCCCCGGAACTCGGAACGTGCTGCAATCGCGGGGGAATCGGCACACCTCAAGCAGTAAAGATAAAGAAGTCGATGGGTGGTGCGGAATCCTCACGCGTATATTTTCAAATGGAAGAGTCGGAGAGCACCTCAGCGGTTCTGAGCCCGTGCGAGGTCGGTAAGATGGATGAGGCGTCCCTTCCGGATGCCGGTGATCTTGACAACAGAGCCCCACAAAGGTTTTACAATGTCGCTCATCATACCCTGCGGCACGACCACCGTGGACTTGGCCCCATTATCGTCCACGATCCGTATCCTGTCGTCCTTATGCTCTAGAGAATCGGCATACTTCAGTGTGCCAATTATGATAACTTGATCTTCCTCATCTCTAGGCTTAGGACCCGGAACTTCCGTGATTTTTCCGGAGCGAACCGGACGGGAAACGGGTTTCAGAGCAACGGTCTTGGTTACTCCTCTGCGTGATGCCGTAAAACCAACATTCTCAACCTCCTCGCCATCAGGCGCAATGGCTTTCGCCAAACCGACGAAATTGGTATAGTACGCTTGGTCTGGAATTTTTTCGCGAAGAGATTCTTCCTCATTCTTCGCGAAATGCTCGAGGCATTCGATAATCTCGCCAATAACGGAGTCGGCTAGACCCATTCCAGGAAGGCTAGGCTGCGATCCGCCGACGATGAATGACACGGCGAAGCTGGCCGCACGAGGAGCGGTCATGTATAGTGAAACCGCCTGCTTAACTTCCTTGGCCGGCTGTCCTACATCCCTATACGGGCGCTGCATTTTTCGCTCAGCAAAACGGTAGAGCAATCTCTGTGCGTTCTGGACCCGCTCCAAAACCGCATCGGTGGGAGCAATCCCAAGGCCGATCCCACGACCCCAGAGTGACATTTGTATCTCTTCATCTGAGAGGGTGATCCCTCGCACGACTAGATGACGCTTGAAATTGATCTGCTCGTAAAGATCGCGTAATTCGTCAGCAATGTCGTTTGGAGGGCTACCGGCAAGAGCCATACAGACAAGCTTTTCAGCTTCCATAATGGCGCCGCTTTGTACCGCCAGCGATGCCGCGCTACGAAACAGGATAGATCGCGACGGCTCGGCATCGGGCCGATTGGCCAGAAGCTCGGCAGCCTCGCGCTCCAAACGGAATGCCTGATCAAAGTGCTTGTGCGCAAGCTCGAGATGCCCTTCCCTTCTGGTCTCGTGAGCCAGATCAGCTTGCTCCATTGCTTGTCGATGTAAATCTTTCACCTTACTCACTTGCTTTCCACCCTTGTGAGAGGCCGGCCAAACTCTACGACCGCGATGTAGGCAGGGCTTCCATGGATATCACTGACGCTGACCTGCTTTTTCTTCTGCGTTACCCGCGCTTGGACGGCGCTGTCATCGCCGTTCAGGATGCCCGAAACTTCAAATCTGGCTAGGCCCTTGAATGGTAGCTGCGAATCTTCCTCGTCACCGATCCAAAAGTCAAAGCCAGGACCCTTCGCCGACCTTTCCATGACAGTCTTCCCGACCGTTTCCCGCAAGACTAAAACCGCAAGTCCATAAGCCCCGTACTCAGTAGCCTCCTGAAGATCTGCGCAAGTGCGACGATGCCGTTCGATCAGGGCCTCCCATGTCAATTGGAAATCCGCCTTATTGTCCCCGTCGACTGACATAACAACACCCGACCGGTGGGATTGGTGCTCGAGACAAACGGCCGCACATGCCCCAATATAGTCGGCAAATGTGGGTAGTAAGCATGAACTGCCGTGGTTCAGGGGTAGTACGCTCAGGCTTTTTGGTTCAGCGTCTGTCACAATGGATGATATCGATAAGGGACTGCACGTCGCACGAGGATTCCCAGCCAGTTAAACCAACTAGAGGGGTCCCCCCGGTAAATCGCTATCTGTAATTTTCGCGGCTCCGCCAATTCGGGAAACGTCCCCGCGCGGGTCAGGTACAACCGGTTACCGCCATAATGGGGGTGCATTGACATACTTCGGTTCACGAACAAACGTATTGTAGCACCGAATGCCATACTCATTTTGCAGAAGGCGTTGGAGCAGGATCGGGCGGTTGCGGCGTAAGCGTCACGACCACGTCGCCGGGGCGTCCCAGGCGGAGGCGTTCGCGGGCCAGTTTTTCGATCGCGTCCGGATTGCTGCGGAGGTCCTTGATCTTGCGGGAGAGTTCGGCGTTTTCCTGCTTCAGCTTCTGTATCTCGGTGGTCAAGGTCTGAAGCTGGATGCGGCGGCGGCGGCTGGCGAGGTACCCGCTCTGGCCGAAGATCTCAAAGGCGCCAAAAGACAATACCGCGAGCGTGCAGGCGGCGACTAGAAGGTAGCGCTTTATTGGGTGCATGGGTGCGGCGTCAAATGACGTGTAGCCACGGCACGATTTTTGTGCCGTGGGTTTGTAAATTCTCGAAACGCGTAACTTCCCGGAACGTGCCCACGGCATAAAATGCATGCCGTGGCTACCACTGTCTTGCATCAGCCAAACAAGAACCTTCGGGCGGCTTGCGTCAGCTCCTCCAAAGCCTTTTCTGTCCGGGCCTCCGTATACAGGCGGCAGACCGGCTCGGTGCCGGAAAGGCGGAACAGGATCCACGAGCCGTCTTCGAGGATCAGCTTCAGCCCGTCCGTGCGGACCGTCTTCACGACGCGCCGGCCATCAAACGAATTATATTCTTCGCCGATGCGCTCCGTAAACCGCTTCTTCACCGATTCCGACAACGTTACATTTGAGCGACTGGGATAGTAGCTGCCGACCTTGCCGAAGAGGTCCTGAAGCTGCCGCGCGAGCGGCTGGCGGCGGGCGGCCACCATCTCGGCGGCGAGCAGGCAGGCCAGGATGCCGTCCTTTTCCGGGACGTGATGGCGGATGGTCAGGCCGGCGCTCTCCTCGCCGCCCAGGAGGAGTTTGTCCTGCTCGATCAACTCGCCGATATATTTGAACCCCACCGGCGTTTCATAGACCGGAATCTTGTGGTGGGCCGCGACGGCGTCGATTAGGTGCGTGGTGGCCACGCTGCGTGCCGCCCCGCCCTGCCAGCCTTTATCGTTCGGCTTTTTTTTCTTCAGCCACGTACGCGACTCCACGAGGTAATCGAGCAAGAGCGCAAGGATGTGGTTGGGAGAGATGAATGCGCCGCCTTCGTCCAGAATGCCGAAGCGGTCCGCGTCGCCGTCGGTTGCAAGTCCCAGATGCGCGCCACCTGCCATCGCCCGCATCGCTGACTTCAATGGCTCCATATATTCGCCGGCCGGCTCCGGCGGATGGCCGCCGAAGAGCACGTCACGATAGTCGTGAATCGTAAATACACCGATGCCGTTGTCGCGGAGCAGTCCGTCGAGGTATCCCCGCCCTGTGCCGTAGAGAGGATCGTAGACCAGCCGCAGTCCCGCCTCGCGGATTACGTCGAGGTCCACCTTGTGGGCCAAGGCATCGAGATATGCGGCGTGCGGATCGATCTTTTCAATAGCAGCGGTAGCGCCGGACGCAGGAGCCTGGCCTCCCGCTTCAATCTGCTTTTCGATTTCGTGTGTGACCTCGGGGAGGGCCGGTGCGCCGTTCGGCATCGAATACTTGATGCCGTTATATTCCGGCGGATTGTGGGACGCCGTGAAGTTGATCGCGCCCGAGGTTCCTCGGCGGAGGACTTCATAGGCCACCGTGGGCGTGGGAACGGCCCCGGTTGCAAGGTAACAGTCGATTCCGTAGCCGGCGAGAATCGCGGCAGCGTCTGCGGCGAATTTCTCCGAGAGAAACCGCGTGTCGTAACCGACGACGAGCGACGGACGGCGGGAGCCGGAGGAGGCCAGCACATAGCGCGCGATGGCCGCGACCACTCGCTTCACGTTGTCGAGCGTGAACTCGTCGGCGATGATGGCGCGCCATCCGGAGGTTCCGAATTTAATTGGCGGCATAGTGGTATCCTGAAAACATGTTTCGAGCCAAACCGGCAACCGCCGATGCTCGCGCTCTTATTCTTTTGCGCGGTTGAGAATTGGCTCCTCAACCGGATTGTGAGGTCCTGCCCATGAGAGATGACAATGACCGATAAAATCGTCGTTCTAATCACCTGCAAAAATGCCACGGAAGCCGGCCGGATCGCCCGGCGGCTGCTCGATCAACGCCTCATCGCCTGCGCCAACCTCGTGCCGCAGATTCGCTCCATCTATCGCTGGGAAGGAAAGATCACTTCGGAAAAAGAATGCTGGATGATTCTCAAGTCCTCGCGTGACCTGGTCCCTGCGCTCCGAGCCGAGATCGAAAAACTGCACAGCTATTCGGTCCCGGAACTGATCGCGCTTCCCATTATCGACGGCTCGCCGAATTATCTCAACTGGATTGCCGAGGAGCTGGAGAGCAAGAAGTAATCTGGACTCCGCAAAGCCTGGCGTGGGGCGCGATCGATGACGGCCCTGAATCCGGCTAAGATCAAACCGCTTAAGCTTCGAGTGGTCTCAAAAATGCCTCAATCGCAGTAGTGTCTGTAAGTCGGATAGCTTAGGAGGCGCGGAGAACTTCGGGGCATAAGAGATCCAGCGGCTTAGAGAGAGCCGCGGCATTGCCACAATTTGGACCCCGTTTCCATCTGCGTCCTTTCACCCACTCTGGAGAATGTTACGCCGGGTATGCTACGGATTCCGGAGAGAGAAATCTTCATACGAATCGTTGGGAGGCAAAGGATATGACAAGCCGATTTTTGAGTGTCGCGGTATTGTTCTTGGGAGTGGGATGTCTAGCCTACGCTCAGGATAAACCGCAGATTAATCGCACGGAAGCAAAGAATACCGCGCCGGACTCGGGGGCGGACATGTTTTCCACCTACTGCGCGGTATGCCATGGCCCCAAGGGCAATGGCACTGGACCGGCTGCCACAGCGCTAAAGAAGCAGCCCGCGGACTTGACTCAGCTCAGCAAGAAAAACGGGGGGAACTTTCCCGCCATTCGGGTCGCTCAGTTTATTGAAGGCGAAGAAACAATTGCATCGCACGGTTCCCGGGATATGCCCATCTGGGGAAATGTATTTCGGGGTATGGGACCGGTGGGAGGGAGCGCCGGAACAACCAAGCTGCGGATACACAACCTGACCGAGTACATCAAGACGCTCCAGGAAAAGTAGGGCTGCTTGCGGCGGAGTGCCGGCTGGGCAGTGCGAAACGATCCGTGTGTGGATTCGGGCAGGCCAACGCCGCAATCAAAATCAGCCACAGAGGCACGGAGGCACAGAGAAATTCTTGTAAGAAGACTAGCCCGGATTTCTCACCAGTCGAGCCCCCGAAGGGGGCGGTAGATTCTAGCCCAGCGCGTAAGCGCTGGGTTCCAGAACGACTAACCAGCAAGCCTCGGCAGGGGCGACAGATATCGGGACATTACACCCTGCGAATGCCTTCTGTCGCCCCTGCCGGGGCTCGCTGTGCGGAACCTTCGTTTCCCAGGGCTCACGAGTCTGTCGGAAATAGATTTTACTGAACGCGGAATCAATAACTTACAGACAATTCATAGAGCGAAAATCCACGCAAGTAATTGATTCTACGTAGAGGATTTTCTATTCCCGACAGACTCTCACGCCCTGGGCTAGAATCTTTCGCGCCTCCGGCGCTCCGCCGTGGTGAGAAATCCGGGCTAGAAACATAATGGTTATGCGGAGTGGCTGTTTTCCGCGGGGAACCGCGACGGGGCCCGTGGATTGTATCCCCGGACAGCCGGCGGGCGTTTCAGGGCAACGTGGGTTCTTTGATGTAGTCGGCTGGTATCTTGCCGGTGAGAGATTTGAGAAAGGCTATCAGCGAAGAGATATCGGCGTCGCTGAGCTGGATGCCCAGTTGGTGTTTGCCCATCAGGCGAACGGCGGTCTCCAGGTTTGCCCCGGAGCCGTTGTGGAAATACGGCGCGGTTTCGGCGACGTTCCGCAACGAGGGGACCTTGAACTTCATTTCATCCCCGTTTTGCCTGCTGACTTTAGAACGGCCGGGGTCGGATTGGTCGGGCCAAGGAACTGCCTGGCCGAGCTTTTCAAACTTCTGCCCGCCGACCAATATTCCTTCGTGACAGTCGGAACAGCCGTAGCTAACAAATTTTTGAAGCCCCGCTTGCTCCTCGGCCGTTAAAGCCGACTGATCTCCTCTCAGATAATCGTCCCATCGGCTGGGAGTGGTGAGCTTTCGCTCGAACGCCCCGATTGCCTTTCCAAAATTGTCATAAGAGACCGCGTCTTTCTCGCCAGGAAAGGCGGACCGGAATGCATCCACGTAACCGGGGACCGATTTCAGTATGGCGACGACGGCGCCCTTGTTCGGCATCGCCATTTCGATGGGATTGAGGACGGGACCTTTCGCTTGTTGCTCGACGTCCGGCGCGCGGCCGTCCCAGAACTCCGTAAAGTGGCCGGCGGCGTTATAGACGGTGGGGGCATTGCGCTTCCCGGTCTTGCCGGCGAAGCCGACCGAAACCGGAGTGTGATCGACGCCGTACTTCTCCAGCGGATGGCAGCTATTGCAGGATAAGTCCCGGTTTTTCGAGAAACGCTTGTCAAAAAAGAGCATGCGTCCCAGGTCGACCTTTTGCGCCGTGATGGGATTCTTGGGAGAGTCAAAAACTTCATCGAGTGGTGCGAAGGTTTGCCGGACCTCACTGTACGTTGGCGGAGGATGCTTGAGGGCGACGTTCTGGAGGGCGAATACGCTCGTGACAGCGAAGAAACATGCGATCGGAAAACTGAAAATATTCCTCACGAACACCTCTGCCTGCGAATGGCCGGACTCCTGAGATCGATTCCCTCCTGGTCATTTCATAAGGAATACGAGCCGAGCCTTACTTATCTTGCAACGTTGCGACGTATTCGGTCAAGTTGCGGATGCGAGCCGTGGCTAAAAGGTCGCCATCCATTTGACGAAAAATCTGCCCCCAAATGGGCATGTCGCGCGAGCCATGCGAGGCCAGCACATAATCGCCCTTGATGAACCCAGCAACTTTGAATTCCGGATACTTGTTCCCATTTTTCTTGCTGAGCTGAGTGAGGTCGGCGGGCTGTTTTTTCAACGCCGAGGCAGCCGGGCCGTTGCCTTTGCCCTTGGGGCCGTGGCAAACCGAGCAGTAAGTGGAAAACATGTCAGCGCCGGATGCCGGCGACGTATACTGTGCGGGTTCGCGACTGATCTGGGGCTTATCCTGTGCGTAGGCCAGGAATCCCAGCCCAACGAATAATATCGGAACAAGCGACTTTCGAGCCATCATGGTTCCTCCTCGCAGGCCGTCTTCGAACGATTCCGTCACCCTTGCTTCGAGCTAACTCCTCAGCAAGACTTGGGCACCCAATGGAATTCGGGTGGGCTTCCTCATTCCGCGCTTCCTGTCGTGGTGCAATTTATCCGCCGAACGCGAGGGATCATTTCCGGACAAGAAGAATAAGCGAGAGGCGGCAATGATCTTTTAGGCTCGTGAACATACGAATCCTTGCCGCCTTGAGAGTCGCTTCGCCTAAGCAAGGGGATAATAAGCCGTATTTAGACGAGGTGGGTCAAATGACATTGCCGATTGGGTGATTTCGCGCTATCTAGGGGCGGCCGTCCCGCGAAAATCGCTTCCCCGCCGCGGCAGTTTTGATCCCTGCACTGGATTGAACTACAATCCCAATCGTCAGCGCATCAGTAGGGACAAACATCGACCGGGGTGAAGGTCGACCCCGGCGAACTTCTCGCCGTCATGAAACGAAGTCGAATGGAGAGGAGAAATCACATGATCCGGACTTTGTTCTTTTCTACGGTTATTTCTATGGTTATTGTCGCAGGCGCAGTTATCGGCCCGATCGCGCCGAGGTCATTTGGGCAAGTGAAGAATTTTTCGCCCATTACACAAGAGATGCTTTTGAATCCGCCTGCCGAAGACTGGATCATGGCCAGCCGCACTTACGACATGCAGCGCTTCAGCCCGCTCACTCAGATCGGCAAGCAAAACGTGGGGACGCTGCGCATGGTTTGGGCACGCGGGATGGCGCCCGGCGTTCACGAGAATATTCCGCTCGAATACAAGGGCGTCCTCTATGTAGCCGAGCCGGGAGCCGTGATCGATGCGCTCGATGCTACAAACGGGAACCTCCTTTGGGAGTACAAGCGCAAGCTGCCCGACGACCTGAGGAGCTTTGTCGGCAACAGCGGAAGAATCCGTACCTTCGCCCTCTATGACGACATGCTCTACTTTGCTTCGCCGGAAGGTTACGTGGTGGCGCTCGACGCGAAGACCGGCGCGCTGCGGTGGGAAACGCAGGCGCACGACTACAAGATCCGCGCGCAGCACACTACGGGGCCGATGGTAGTCGAGGGAAAGGTCATCTCGGGGCGGTCTTGTCCGGCTCCGGTAACCAAGCGGGCCGGATGCTTCATCGTGGCGCACGATGCGAAAACGGGAAAGGAGTTGTGGAAGTTCTACACCACCGCGGCGCAGGGCGAGCCGGGAGGCGACTCCTGGGGAACCGTGCCCACCGATGACCGGATGGCGTCGCCGTGGGGAATGCCCGGAGGCTACGATCCCGTGCGCAAGCTGATTTTCTGGGGTGTCGCCAATCCCAGGCCGCATACCCGCCTGAAACGCCACAACGGCAATGTGGACGACATCCCGCGCGTTTCACCCGCCGATCTTTATAGCGATTCTACGGTGGCGCTCAACCCGGATACCGGGAAGCTCGCATGGTATTTCCAGCATCTGCCGGGCGACGACTGGGACTCCGATTTCACGCACGAGAGAATCCTGCTTCGCACGGCCCTGAACCCCGACCCCGCGGCGATCAAATGGATCAGCCCCAAGATTGTGCGCGGCGAGCAGCGCGACATCGCTGTTACGGTGGGCGAGCCGGGAGGCATCTGGGTGCTCGACCGCTCGAACGGCCAGTTCGTTTGGGCCACGCCGTTCCCTTACGACGTGCCGGAGTTCGTGGTTTCCAAAGTGGACGTTGAAACCGGCAAGACGTTCCTCAATTGGGACCAGGTCTTGAAAAAGGAAGGCGACAAACACCTCATCTGCTTTGGCAACACGCGAGGATACTGGCCCATGGCGTATCATCCGGGCAATAACTCGCTCTATATCTCCTATCACGATACCTGCGAAGAGAAAACCGCGGTGCAGAGCGAAGAAGGAGACTCTTCCAGGAACATGCGGCGGCCCGGCTCCGATCCCAACGCCTTCGGCGGAATCGCCAAGGTGAACATGTCTACGGGCCAGCTCCAGCGGATTTATCAGGCGCCGATCGGCGGCAACGGCGCCATGCTGGCCACCGCCGGCGACCTCTTATTTTGGGGAGACTTGAATCGCAGGTTCCGGGCCTTCGACGCCACGAGCGGAAAGATTCTTTGGGAAACCATCCTGGGAGGCATCATCCAAAACAGCACCATCACCTATGCGGTCAACGGAAAACAGTACGTCGCTGTGCTGACCGGCGACGGCGTTTCGCATACCGCGGGGCCATTGGGATTGGTCCCGGAAATCAAGCCTCCGCGCGGCCACAACGCGATCTACGTCTTCGCTCTGCCGTAGTCGGGGAACCCTGGAAGCTGTCTGGATCGTTATCGGCACCCCCGGGGGGCACCCTAATTTTTCGTTAAGTAAAGACTTCCATTTGCCGAAAGGCGTGGTAGAATAACTCTGCGTTTGCTGCTCTTGTAACACCTCTGGATTAGTTGAAGGAGACTACAAGCTTGAGCGTGTAGCTCCTTTTGCTGTGCTGCGTTCGGAAATGGCGGTCGCGAGGCATCAAATAGCACCAAAAAAAGTAGAGGTAGAGTTGTGAGAGAACAAGGTACAGTGAAATGGTTCAACGCCAGTAAAGGTTTCGGTTTCATCCAGCGCGAGAGCGGCGAAGACGTGTTTGTTCACTTTTCCGCGATCCAGTCGGAGGGGTACAAGTCGCTGAACGAAGGACAAGCAGTTGAATTCGAAGTGACTCAAGGACCCAAGGGCCTGCAGGCATCTAAGGTAGTCTGCCTCTAGGGAACGAGCGCGCCGGGGTAAGTCGCGGGGCGCTCATAATCTTCCACCACATTTCGGCGCCCCATTCCGGTTACCGGAGCGGGGCATACGAAAAATATCATCGTTGGAGCCAGCATGAACGAGACTGCCCTCCAGGGCGAACGGCCCTGGGAACAGCCCCTTTGGAAGCCTGCCCAAGGCCAGGCGGGGGTTCTTTTTTTCCTTGTAATAATCCATGTGCTAGCCGCCATTGGAATTATTTTTTTTCCGCTGCCCAACTGGAAGGTGATCGTCCTTTCCGCCCTGGTCGCGGTTCTGGGCGGCATCGGAACAACGGTGGGGTACCACCGCACGCTGGCGCACCGCACCCTCAAACTGAACAAGTATCTTCAGCACACGCTCATTTTCTGGGCCATGTTCAACGGATCGGGAGCACCGGCAAGCTGGGTCGCCTATCACCGGCGCCACCATTCCTGCTCCGATACGCCGGACGATGTCTCCAGCCCCAAGCACGGCGGCTTTTGGTGGGCACACCTGCGCTGGCTCTATCAATCTCCGTTAGCGGATGAAAAGAGGTGGTGTTCGGACCTGGGCACATCCTCTTACAAGTTCTGGACCCACGCGCAAGCACCGCTCTTGCTGGTGTCGATCTTCTGCGGGCTGCCGTTGGGGTGGCCGGCGTTCTTCTGGCTGGGTGCTATTCGCCTAGTGTATTCGCTCCACAACCAATGTCTGGTCAACAGCGTCATGCACCTGGGCTACTCCGAGGAAGGTGACTCCAGCAAAAACCTCTGGTGGCTGGGACCGTTCCAATTAGGAGCCTGGGGCGAGAACTGGCACCACAATCATCATTCCGCCGCCGGTTCGGCGCGCATCGGATGGTACTGGTGGCAGGTGGACGTCGGATGGTACTTCATCCGCGCCATGCAGTCGCTCGGCTTGGCCAGCAGCATCAAAGAGCACAGGCTAAGCTAGCTCAGGATTTCTCTCCAACAGTGTAGTGACGGATTCCGGGTCTGCACCTTCCTCCAGCCAGTGGAACTTCAAGGCTCCACCCGAATCTCCAGGGCGTCGTTCCAGTCTCGCCCTTGCTCATAGGAACCGCTTAGCTTCATCCCGACCTTGAATTGAGACCGGTCCGGGATGC
>Ga0209726_10001693_pt1 | contig 34791 bp, 30 predicted proteins | sample Subgrocontami54m_FD_187453 | JGI IMG/M metagenome (GOLD analysis project Ga0209726, IMG submission 187453) | Subsurface groundwater microbial communities from S. Glens Falls, New York, USA - GMW46 contaminated, 5.4 m (SPAdes) (version 3) | ecosystem: Environmental > Aquatic > Deep subsurface >...
GGATATCGCTCTGACCCTTGCCAAGGAAAAGCTCCGGGCTGACAAAGAGCGTCACAAGGGTGAAACTCTAGCGCTCGAACAAAAACAGCGCGCGATTAGAGGTACCAGATCCCGGGACACGACGAGGTAGCAGACGCGGCTGTTTTTCTACACCCTAGACGGGAACTATCGGAGTTGACACGCCATATCCACCCGCTGTAACGTCGTGACATCAAATTCGCAGGAGGCATCTCAATATGGCAGTCAAACCGGTAAAAGAGTTCGAGGTTCATCCCTATGTCCAATTCATGTTGGACAAGTATAGTCCGTATCGAAAATGGATCGAGTCCGAAGGCGTGCCGATCATCGGCGGGGCTTTCGTGCGCGACGTGCGCACGGAGAAGCTCAGCTATTGGCAGCGCAAAGATTGCAAAGGCGCCATCTGTACGTTCTCCGATCAGATGGTGGCCGACGCCTATATCGCCGAGATCGATCCGGGCAAAAGCACTAAGCCGCAGCGCCAGCTTTATGAAGAGATCGTCACCGTCGCCGCCGGGCGCGGGGCGACGACTATCTGGTACGAGGGCACGCCGAAGCGGACTTTTGAGTGGGAGCGGGGCTCGACCTTCGCGATCCCGCTCAACGCCTGGTTCCAGCACTTCAACGCCAGCGGCACCGAGCCCTGCCGCTACTTCGCCTTGACCAGCCAGCCGGTCGCCTTCGAGCTGTTCCGCGATCCGGAATTCATCTACAACACCGGCTACATGTTCAAAGACCGCTTCGATCCCGGCGACGCGGAATTCTTCTCCAAAGAAGGGAAATATTTCACCGAATACTACGGCGGCATTCTGCACTCGAATTTCATTCCCGACATCCGCAAGATCAACCTCGTGCCGCGGGAAAAACGCGGCAAGGGGACGCGCAACATGTACATCCACATGTCCGGCAGCGCCATGCTCGCCCATGTTTCGCAATTCCCCGTGGGGCGCTACAAAAAGGCGCACCGCCACGGCCCCGGCGCCCATGTATTTCTCTTGGATTCAACCGGCTACACGCTCATGTGGAACGAGGGCGAAAAACCCGAGCGCTACGACTGGCACGAGGGGACCTGCATCTCGCCGCCGGCCGGCGCCTGGCACCAGCACTACAATACCGGCAACCAGCCCTGCAAGTTTGTCGCGCTGCACGCCAACACCGCGGTGCAGAAAGAAGAGAAAGGTATCGAGCAGATCGAGTTTGAGGACGAGGACGATTCGATGCGCAAGATGTACGCTGAGGAGTGCGCCAAGAATGGCGTCAAGGTGGATATGGGATAACTTTCATTTTGGATTGCAGATACCCACGGGCAAGCCTGTGGGTATCTACAGAGCACGTTTTACTCACCATTTGCCGCCTTAACAATTATCCGCTTTGAGCCCGCAGGGCGATAAATAATTCGATCCAGCTTGACCGGAAGACGGTGACCGGTCGGAGTTAACGACCCCAAGGCCGTCAATCCACGCTCAACCCACTGAGCGCGACTCCGCTAGGGTTACGCGCGCCGACTCGGCCCACGTCGCGATCCGGCCAGAAGTTTTTCCGTTAGGAATCAACGCCACACGAAGCTCGCGCGATGGTTACGGTTATGACGATGATTCCAATGGCAGCCTGCTATGGATACGAATCCCACGGTCAAGGCGAACAGCAACACTAAAGTTTTCATTTGCTCCTCCTGTTATCCAATTCTTCTACTCTGCACGTCGTTTATGGACTTCTTACCTTTCGAATCGAGACCAAGGCCGGCCCCATTGATCGTCGAAGCGATCGAACCGGTCCGCCGGATGCCAATGGTACAAGTTCTCGTAACCAGGACCGTGCCGGCGCGGGACGCGATGCAGATGCCAATAGCCCCGCCGGTTGGTCTCGTACCAAGGCCGCTCGCGGTATACCGGTGCGTAACGGGCATCTCTGCGCCCGGGAAAAAAGTCGTGAGCGAAACTCGTAGCCGGCAAGAGTAACGCCGCGGCAAGCCATCCAAATATTGCCTTTTTCATCGTCATCGCCTCCTTTCACCGGTTTAGACGACGGCAGTTCTGGAATGTTAATGGAAGACGCGCGCATTCGGTTGTTCATATTCTCCGCTCGTGTTCGTACACCGAGCGCGATCACGTATCACGATCACGATGGCCCGCGGGGGTTTGTCCGCAATGAAGCAGATGAGGTTCAGAAGCCGTCTAGAAAATGAAATGTCGGCGGATGATGTTCAACGGTGAAGAATGCGAGCTACTCGCCCCTTCCGTCATCCGACCGGCGGGATCTATTGCCGTCTTGCTGAGCGCGCGGGTTCTTGCGATCCTCGCGTGGCGGTTTCTGCAGGTCGTCGTACCGGCGGCGCAGCTTATCGCGCCGGTCCTGAGGCAAATGTTGCCAGCGATTCCAGTCTTCGCGCAGACGCTCTTTATCCTTCGGCGGCAGATTTTGCCAGCGCTGGTAGTTGCGCTGGACGTTTTCTTTTTCTTTGGGAGTGAGATTGCGCCAACTATCCGCGCCATCCAACGCCCAACCGGCAACGGGCAAAGATAATAGCGAACAAAGAGCTATAGCGCTGAGAGTGCGTTTCAACATTTCAATCATCCCATATGCTGTTGCATCGGCTAACTTATCCGTTTCGGCCGGCCGACGACTCCGTCTTGCCGCCGTCGAGCGCTTCGAGCGTGGGTAGCAACTCGATCACATCCATCGAACTGAAAAACTCCAGCTGGCTGGCGTCGGTCAAAATCTCCTGGGGAATATTCCCCCGCCGTCCGACGGACTGGGCGTTCCACCCGCCCTTGCCGATGAGCAGCCCGACCGCGAGCACCGCGACGGCCGCGCTTGCAAAAACGGGCACGGCCCAGGCGCGCATCGGCGTCAAAAGATTTCGCCACCAAGAACTCCGCTCCCGCTGCGCTGCGAGCTTCGCGACGGTCTCGCGATAGTAGCCATCCCAAAAAGACTGCGGCAGGCTCTCGGGTTGCGCCATCTGCGGCAGCAACCGGCGCAGATCATCCAAGAAGCGCTGGCAGCGCGCGCAGGTCCGGATATGGACTTCGACGCGGCCGCGTTCCCCCTCCGAGCCGTCACCGTAGTAATAGAGCACCAAGTCTTCTTCAAAATCCCGGCAAGCGGTCTCCAGCGTTTGTTTCCTTTCCATCATCGCACTTCTCCTTAAACGAACTCCAATAGGCTCTGCCGGAGCGCGGCCACGGCGCGGTGCAGGTAGACCCGGACCGTCGCCTCGGTGGTTTTCATTACTTTGGCGATGTCCGCAATCGGCAGCCCCTGGTGGTTGCGCAGTAGGAAAGCCGTCCGTTGTTTATCGGGCATCGATTTTAGCGTTGACTCCGCTCGGTGCTTGGCCTCGCCGGCCATCGCTAGCTGCTCAGGCGCGCGGCGGCTATCCGCCAGTTCGGCCCGCTCCGGATTCTCTTCGACGATCGCGTCGAGGCTTTGCCAGCGCACCCGCCCCTTGCGGCGCGTATAGTCCAGGCAGAGATTAACGACCAGCCGGTAGAACCAGGTATAGAAAGTGGACCGGCCATCGAACTGCTTGATACGCGAAAAGGCGCGTAAGAACGCATCTTGGGATAGATCCTTGGCTTCCTCTTTATCCCGGGTAAAATTAAAGGCGATATGAAAAGCCTTTTCCATATATTTGCGCACCAGGATATCGAAATACTCCCCCTGGCCCTGCTGACACAAGGCCACAAGTTCTTCGTCCCGAAGCTCCTGAGGTTTCTGATCGTCCATTAGATAGCTACCCGCTCAACCCGCCCTCACTGCTTTAGACGGAGGAAATCACGAAAGATTAACAGGGGATTTAAGATTCCAGCTTACGGACCTTAAAAACGTGAGAATCCGCCTGAGAAATCAGGGGTCTAGGGCTGGATGTGCTCTGGGCGGCTTCGAATTGGGCTGGCTAAGGCAAATAGTTAAAAAGACTGAAAAAACTGCCTATCGTTCAGGGCTAATGCTTGGCATCAACACCCAATCCCGTGATCTTGATGCTGCCATGCTTCGATTTGTACTTGCGGTTAAGGTGGATAATAACTCCGGTCAACCCTTCAATCACATAGGCATTGCTCGCCGGCCCGCCGTCAAAAGCGGTCGCGCCGATGCGCCGGATGATTTCCATCACTTTTTGTTTCGCTTCCGAGTTGTCGCCGCACACCAGAACGTCGCCAAGCGGCGACCCTACGTCGCCAAGATCGAGGGCGGAAATGTTGTGCAGCGCGCCGATCACCGGAGCCTCGTCGCCCAAGATCTGCTGCGCTTCCTGCAAGGCGGAGCCGGCAGCCGGCACGAATGGCCTGACTTTGTTGAGCGGCACGACGGTGTCGATGACAATCTTGCCCGCGAGCTGGCCTTTGAGATCGCTCACCATCTGCGCATGCCCTTCATAGGGGACCGCAATGACGACGAAGTCGGCTCCTTGCACCGCTTCCTGATTAGTCATCCCTACTATTTCCCCCGCGCGCAGGTTCGGCTTCAGGGTTTCAACCGCCTTCTTGGCTTTCTCCGCGTCGCGCGAGCCGATGATGATTTTTACACCCGGCGCGCCGAGGCGCAGCGCCAATGCGCCTCCCAGATTTCCCGTGCCTCCGACTATAGCCACGCTAAAATTTTCCATGTTTTCTCTTGGAACTAACGAAAAAGATCCTCGGCTGCCGGCCGAAGCAACTCCTTCACCGATCCTTCCTCCTTTTTTTCTGTCTGGCAGCCGCGCACGATGACGACGGGAACGCCGTCTTTTTTCCCCATCACCAACTCCGCGGCCGCCGCGATCTCATCGGCAATCGCCGTCACGGCCGCCCTGAGTTCATAGCCGTAGCCATCCTTGGTTCCTCTTTCATCCTTAATCGACTTCATGCCCGCGATCCCCACCGCAACATCGACGGTGCCGACGCGCCAGGGGCGGCCGAAGCTGTCGCTAATGATCACCGCGGGCGCCTTGCCGTTGCGCTGGCGTATCTCGGCACGGATCGTTCGCGCCGACGCATCGGCATCCTTTGGCAACAACGCCGCTTGACCCATGCCGACATTGGAGCAATCGACGCCGGCATTGGCGCTGATAAAGCCATGGTGCGTCTCGACGATCAACGCCCTGCCGCCCTTGCGCACGATGCGCCGGCTTTCACCCAAGATGACTTCCACCAGCGCCGGGTCTTTATCCAACTCCCGCCCTAACTCACGGGCACGCTCAGAGAGTCGAATATCCTTCAAGCTGACGATCCGCCCTTCGGCCTTGGAGACGATCTTTTGCGCCACCACCAGCACGTCTTCGTCGGTAAGTTCGATGCCTTGCCGGGCGCACGCGGCGCAGATCAGCTCGCCGACGCAGTCGCCCGTGCGAACTTCGCCCATGCCTTCAACGCCGATGATCTCGATCCGCTTCATGCGCTTCCGGAGCGCCGCGCCCGCGCGTCCGTTTCAGCCACCATTTGGTGAGCCAGTTGAAAAGCTTCGCCGTCTTCGGAACCCATGGCCAGAAAGCGTTCGAGATCCTGCGGCTCGTCGATGTCCAGAGCGATGGCCTCGTTTTCAAAGAATCGCAGCGGCAAACCCCGCGCCGACACCTGGCTCAAGTGGTAACTGAAGCTGTCGTAGCCGAAGCGCAGCTTGATCACGTCAGGCGGCGCGAGCAATAGAGCATTGGTTCCCAGACGGTCATGGGAAGGGACCAAAAGCGCGAATGGCGTCGTCACGCCATCGGGAATCTGAGCCAGGACTTGCTCGATGTCCGATGCCCGCACCAAGGGCATATCGCCGGGAAGAATCAAAACTGCCTCGCGTCCCACGCGTTTCAGTTCCAGCCGGGCGAAATCCACCGCGCCGGTCTCACCGGTTTCCGAAGGTTCGCGAATCACCTGTGCGTCCATCGCCGTCGCAATCTCGGCGACGCGGTCGTTGCCGGTGACGACGAAGGTGGCCTCCAATCCGCGCGCCTGCGTGACCTCACGCAACACGTCGCGAAACATTGCCTCGGCTAAAAGCTCGCGATCAGCCGCGCCCAGCAGCGGGCTCAGCCGTTGCTTGGCGTTACGAAAGCCTTTGACGGGTAAAAGAGCAGATACTTTCATGTCCGCGTTAGAAAGAATTTTCTTAACACTATTTTCTGATCAAGGCCAAGAGCTCGCGGGCGAGGCGCTGCTTATCGGCGGGGGAGTTCATGCGAATATCCGCCGTTACCGCTCTGATATTCAATTCCTCGATCCCGGCTTTCAAGCTCTGGTCCTCATGCGCAATCACAAAAACGTCGAGATAGTCCGCGTAAGCTCGCGCGACACCGAGGGCCGACGCTTCCCAGCCGCTGGCGCTCATAAGCTTATGCGCCGGGCCGGAGATTGCGGATGCGCCGATGATGGGACTTACGCCGACGACGGTGGCGCTGGTTTCTTTGAGGGCGTCCCGGATTCCGGGCACAGCCAAAATCGGACCGATGCTGGTCACCGGATTACTCGGGCAGACAACGATCCCCGACGCGGAACCAAGCGCGTTTAGCACTCCCGGCGCGGGCTTACTTTTCACCACGCCGGCATAGTAGACCTTCCTCACCATCGGCTGCCAACGTTCCTTGACGAAGTACTCTTGAAAAGTAAGTTCCTTGTCGCCGGCCCTAAGTCTGGTCTCGACTCGGTCGTCGGACATGGGAAGAACCGCCGCTTTGATGCCGAGAGCTCGACAAATGTGACCGGTCACCTGGGAGAGCCTGACTCTTTCGGAAAGTAGCCCGGTCCGCCGGATATGCGTCGCGAGGTCCTTATCGCCGAGCTTGAACCAGGTGTCGGCGCCCAGCCGTCCGAGCTGCTCTAACGTCGTGAACGTGTCGCCCTTGATACCCCAGCCTTTGGCATCGTCAATCAGGCCTGCGAGAGTATAGGTAATTGTATCGATGTCCGGAGAGATATGAAGGCCGTGCAGAACACAATCGTCTCCTGTGTTACAGATGATCGTCAACTCGGCGGGGTCGATTTCCGCGGCCAGCCCTTCGATCAATTTAGCGCCGCCGGTGCCGCCTGTCAGCACGACGATCATTGCGAGATTACCGGGGTCGATGGAGCAATGGAGTGATGGAGTATTGGGAGATTCGCGAGCGGTCCGTTGTTTCTGACCAACCCGTCGCCGCCGCAAATTTGCTCCACGTAAGGAATCAGCGATGGCGCAAGGAATTTGTCGCCCTGGTGGATAAATTCAGGATAGATCGGCAAGCGCGCTTTCAGATCGAAGCCGGCCTCGGCGCTCTTTTGCCGCAACAAATCTAACGCCGGCCACGGTGCTTCGGGATTGATGAAGTCGGGCGTCAAGGGTGACACACCGCCCCAGTCGTTGATGCCGGCGTCCAAATAAAGCTCATAGCCGTCCGGTGTCAAATTGGGTGGCGCCTGAATATTCATCGCACCCCCGAGAATCAAGCGCGCAAGCGCGATCGTTTTCAGCATGTCCTCCCGCCTCGGGTCCGGATGGTCGTGCATCGGGATTTCCGGCTTGGCGCGAAAATTCTGCACGATGACTTCTTGAACATGGCCGTAACGTTCATGCAGAGCGCGGAGCGCGAAGAGCGAATCGATTCTCTCGTCCCAAGTTTCGCCGATACCGATCAGAATGCCGGTGGTGAACGGAATTCGCTGCCGGCCGGCTTCTTCGATTGTCCGCAGCCGCAGCGCCGGCTTCTTGTCCGGCGCATTGTCGTGCGCGCCGCCCGCGAGCAGCAACCGCTCGCTGGTGCTTTCCAACATGAGTCCCAGGCTTGCGTTCACTTTCTTGAGCCGCTGCAAATCGGCCTTGCCCATGACCCCGGGATTCGAGTGGGGCAGGAGTTCCGTCTCCTCTAACACCGCCCGGCAGGCTTCGTGTAAATAGTCCAAGGTGCGTTGCAGGCCGCGCTGGCGCAAAAACTCTTTCATCTCTGGATAGATCGCCTCCGGCTTATCGCCGAGGCTGAAGAGCACTTCGGTGCAGCCCAGCAGTTTTCCTTGTCGCACGACGATTAACACTTCATCCAGGGTCATCGTCTTGGCACCGGGTTCGCCTGGCGCCTTGCGAAAAGTGCAGTAGCCGCAGAAATCGCGGCAAAGATTGGTCAGCGGCACGAAGATTTTTGGCGAAAACGTCACCACCCGCCCCTTGCCCTGATCGCGCAACGTTGCCGCCGTCACGAGGAGTTCTTGAAATGCCTCACCCTTCGCCGCAACAAGGCCCAAAGCTTCCCGGCGGCCGAGCAGCTTTCCTTCCAAACACTCTTTCAGCGCCTGAAGCATCGCTCTTGGTTGAATATCGAATCGGCCCGCCGGTTTCAATCAACCGTGGCATTGGGTAGTGGTTCAATCTGATTGCAATAACCCGGCACTGTAGGGGCAGGCCCCTGTGCCTGCCCTGCTTTCGGGCGACCACAGGGGGTCGCCCCTACAAATTCTCGCGAAACTGAACCACGACACGGCGTTCAGGGAACGACCGCCGTGGGCAGTTGCCCTCGACGCTTTCGCTGTGGTACGTCTTGAGCGGTTGGTCACATTATAAACCATCTATACCGGAGGAAAATGATAGTGGAGAATTTCGATAACGTGCTCGTCATCGACGCCGACGGCCATGTCTACGAAGGCAACGTCGATCTCGCCAGCCGGATGCCGGAGAAGTGGCGTTCTCAGGCACCGATTCGGCTCAAGGACAACGAAGGGAATTCGCGCATTCTGCTCGAAGGGCGGCTCTGCTCGGCATCGCAGGGGCTTGGCCCGGGAGTCTCCGGACCGATGACGGAAAAAGCCCGGGGCTTTCGGCCCGGCATGGTCGATCCGGGGCGCGGCTCAAAGACATGGATCAGGAAGGTATCGACGTCGCGATTCTCTTCGGCACCCAGATCGCGCTGACGGTCAACGGCCTGATGAACAAGGAATTGGCGGCCGTGCTCTGCCATGCGGTCAACGATTGGCTGATCGAGTATTGTTCCGCTGACAAGAAACGGCTGCTCGCCGTCGGCTTGATTCCCTGCCAGGACCCGCCTGCGGCGGTCAAAGAGTTGGAATTCCTCGCCAAGGCCGGCGCGGTCACGGCGATGCTGCCGACCAACGTCTACGGCCTCAACAACATGGGCGACCGGATGTTCGATCCGATTTACGACTGCGCGCAATCGCTGGGCATGCCCCTGAGTGTTCATCCCCAGACCGGGCACGACGGCGTGCTCGGCGTCTCCGGCGTCATGGGCGCCGGCAGCGAGCGTCTTCGCAAGTACGCCTACGTCCACATGACCGCTTTTCCGTTCGAGTTGATGATCGCCATGATGCACATGATCGGCGAGGGGGTCTTCGACCGCTATCCGAAGCTGCGCGTCGGTTTCATGGAAGGCGGCGCCGGCTGGCTCCCCTACTGGGCCGAGCGCTTCGACGAACATATCGAAAAACTCGCGCCGCAGATGCCGGACCTCAAACGCCGGCCAAGCGAGATCATCAGAGGCGAACAGATTACACTGACCTGCGAATCCGAAGAGACGGGGCTCGACCGCGTCTTCGCCGCCAACGGCGAGAACACCGTCATGTACGCTTCGGATTACTGCCACTGGGATTGTCATTTTCCCTACTCCGCGAAAGACATCATCGACGGCAAAGATCTCTCCTTTACTCAAAAGGAAAAAATAATAAATAAAAATGCCATCGAATTCTTCAAGCTAGGAAACCTGCCCCAGCCGGGCGCGCTAAAGATCGCGAGCCGGAGCTGGTCCAGTGGCAGCGAACTAACGGCGGCTACCGCATGATCAAAAGGAGCGTTGTCATGACACGAACAAAACTTTTTACGGCTATTCTCGTTACGGTAATCCTGCAAGCATCGACGTTCGCCTGGGGCGCGGAAAGCTTGCAGAAGATTCGGGTCGGCTTTCCCTCCCTCGCCTTTTCTTACCTGCCCTATTACGTCGCCCATGAAAAAGGCCTTCTGAAAAAACATAACCTGGAAGCCGAGTACATTCAGATGCGCACCACCATTCAGCCCTCGGCGGTCATCAACGGCAATATCAATTTCTTTCCCTCGGTGTCGACCGGCATATCGGCCGCTGTCTCAGGCATGCCGCTGGTGGTCGTGCTCAACTTCTTCGACGGCGCGCCGTGGATACTCGTCACCAACAAGGAGATCAACAAGCCGCAGGACTTGATCGGCAAGACCGTCGCGGTCTCAGGGCTGCGAACCTCGCCGCATCTGTTCTTGCAAGCGGCATTGAAGAAATGGGAGATACCCGAAAAGGACGTATCGATCATCAGCACCGGCGGCACCTCGGACAGCTTTCTGGCGCTGGTGAGCAAACAGGTCGTGGGCACAGTGCTCACGCCGCCGTTCGACGACAAGGCGGTCTCCCTCGGCTTCAAAAAGTTCATGTTCTTGGGCGACCTGGCCGACATCCCGTACGTCGGCGTCATGACGTCACAGAACGAGATCAAAAATAACCGCGAGACCATCCGCCGCACCCTCGCGGCGCTGATGGAGTCGGTCGCTTGGATTCGCGCCAACCGCGAGGAGAGCGTGAGGATGATCGTCAGTAAGTTCAAAGTGAACCAGGCCGAGGCGGAACAGACTTACGCGACGCTGGCTAAAATGCTCAATAAGGACGGGCGGCTCACTCCCAAAGTAGCCCGCGGCTATATCGATCTCTTGCGCCAAGACCGGCCCATACCGGCGGACTTCGATCCGCAGAAGATCGTCGATTTCTCCATGCTGCCGGGTCCGCGTTGAGTCCTCGATGAAGGCTTGAGAATCGATGCATGCGTAAGCTGTTAGCCCTCGCCTTTGTCTTGCTCACCTGTGTTCCCGCGCTTTCTCAGTCGAGGGATGACAATCTGCGCGTCGCCACGCGGCTGGTCAAACCGTTTGTCTTCGAGGAGAATGGCCGGCTCACCGGCTTCAGCGTCGAGCTCTGGCAGGAGATCACCAGGCAGATGAACGTGAAGTCGGAGTTTATCGTCAAGCCGACGGTCAAGGAACTTCTCGCCAGCGTGAACTCTCACGAGGCGGCGCTGGGCATCGCCGCGATCTCGATTACAGCCGAGCGGGAGATCCAGTGGGACTTCTCGCAGCCCATGTTCGATGCCGGGCTGCAGATTCTCACATCTGCCCAGCCATCCGAGAGCAGTCTGTTGGGCAACATCGTCGCGGGAATTTTTACCCGCGATTTTCTGGCGCTCATCGGTATTATCATGATGCTGCTTGCGATTCCCGCCCATATCGTGTTTTTCCTGGAACGGCGGCCAAACGGCGGACTGGTCACCCATCGCTCTTACTTCCCGGGAATTTTCGAAGCCGCCTGGTGGGCGGCGGCCACGCTGGCGACTCAGGCGGACCAGATGCCCAAAAGCGCCGCGGCGCGAGTCGCTGCCGTCATCTGGATGTTTTGCAGCGTGGTCTTCATCGCTTACTTCACCGCCGGCGTCACCTCCTCGCTCACCCTCCAACAACTAAGAGGTGACATCAAAGGTCCGGAAGATCTGCCTGGAAAAAGGGTCGCCAGTGTCACGGGCAGCACGTCGGTGGAATATCTGCGCCAGCACAACGTTGAGCCGGCGGAATTCGCCAAGGTCGAGGAGGCCTATCAAACGCTTCAACAAGACCAGGCCGACGCGGTGGTGTACGACTCCCCGGTCTTACTTTATTACGCGTCGCATGAGGGCAAGGGCAAGGTTCAGGTCGTCGGCCCGATCTTTCGCAAGGAAAATTACGGCATCGTTTTTCCAGACAAGAGTCCGCTGCGCAAGCGGGTCAACGAAGCGTTGCTGAAACTCAGGGAAAACGGCGCCTACGATCAGCTTTACAAGAAATGGTTCGGCGGCAGCGGGTCGTAAAACGATCGAGTCTCGCGTTCCGGGTCTTGAGTTTCGAGTTCAACCCGAGACTCGAAACCGCCGAAGGCGCGCTTGACAATGCCGGGCCGCTTGGCGAGATATTAAGGATACCTCAGAAGGAGCCCATCTATGCCTTACAACGGCCATACCATCATCGACGGCGACGGGCATGTGATCGAAGATACTAAAGCGATCGTCGGATTCATGCCGCAGATTTACCGCGACAAATACGAAACCCACACTTTCTTCAACCTGTTTCCGCCGCTGGACCATCTCCATTCATCAAACATGCACGACTTCCCCCCAGGAGCTTTTAACAAAGTCGGCCCCGACGGATGGGTAGACTTCCTGGAAGACGTCGGCATTGAGACGACGGTGCTTTATACGACTCTCGGCCTCGCATTTGGGAAGATCGTCAGCCGCGACTGGGCCATCGACGTGGCGCGCGGTTACAACGATTGGCTCTATCACACCTACATGAAGCGGAGCCCGCGCTTCAAAGGCATGGCGCTGGTTCCGCTCCAGGAGCCGCAAGCTGCCGTCGAAGAGCTAAGGAGGGCGGTTAAAGAACTTGGCATGTGCGGCGCCATATTGCCCTCGACGGGCATCCAGTCCAACCTAGGCGACCAGCGCTACTGGCCAATCTACGAAGAAGCGAACAAGCTACGCTGCGCCATCGGTGTCCACGGCGGCGCCCATGAAAATCTCGGCCTCGACGACGTAAGCCCATATGCGCCGGTGCACGCGCTCGGCCATCCTTTCGGCCAGATGATTTCTTTCGGCGGCCTGATCTTCAACGGCGTCTTCGACAAGTTTCCCCACGTAAAGTTCGGCTTTATGGAAGGCGGGGTCGCTTGGTTGCTCGTCTGTTTGGAGCGGTTCGACCGTTCCTGGGAAACCCATATTCAGCACGACCCGCGAAAACGCTTTCTCGATCTTCGCCCCAAGGAAAAGGTCAGCGAATACATCGCTCGGCACGTCGACGAGGGGCGCATTTTCGTCGGCTGCGAAGGTGAAGAACCGGACATCGCCCACGCGGTCAGGAGGATCGGCAACAAACCCTGGGTTTACTCCAGCGATTTTCCACATGAGGTCAACAACGAATTCTGCAAGCACGAAATCAACGAGATGCTGGAAAACAAGGAATTAACGGCCGCCGACAAGGCGGCCGTGCTGCACGGCAACGCCTGCAGATTCTATAACCTCGGAGGTCCAGGACTGTAATTGTCATAATTGCCGTTCAAGTCGTTCCAATCGTTCAAGCCGTTCAAAGTGTTTGGTTCGGGCCGTTGGAACGGAGCGAAGCGGTTGAACGATTTGAACTTTTTGAACAATAGGAACGGATGTGGAGTTAAATCAATGAATAGCCAAGCAAGCATCGGCGTTATCATTCCATCGAGCAACCGCCTGACCGAACCGCAGTTCCACACCTACGCTCCGCCGGGGGTAGGCGTGCATGTGACCCGGCTGCGCATGACCGGCAAATTTCACAAACCTTGGGACGAACTCAAGCCCCAGTTGGCCGAAGCGGCCGCCGCGCTTTCGGACGTTAGGCCGTCCATTATTGTTTTCCATTGCACGGCGAACTCCATGGAGAACGGCCTCGCCCATGAAGCGGCCATCGTCGAAACCATTCAGCAGGCGAGCGGCTGTCGAACCATCACCACGGCCGAGGCGATCCGCGAAGCCTTTACGCGCTGCGCCATCAAGAAGCTCGTGCTGATCAGCCCCTATGTTCAAGCGACCAACCAACATGAGGTCAGCTATCTGAGCGAAGCGGGATTTACCGTGCTCCACGAGTTGGGTCTCGCTCTGGAAAGTCAGGGTTATGGAAACGTAACTCCGCAGGAATGGATCAGAGTCGTCAACGAGAACACCCGCCCCGACGCCGACGGCTATTTTCTGAGCTGCACCAACACGCGCATGATCGAAGCGATCGAAGAATTAGAGCGGCGCCTCGGCAAACCCGTGGTCAGCAGCAATCAAGCGACGCTCTGGGCGTGCCTGAAGCGCCTGGGGATCGCGCATCAGGACAAGCGGCTCGGCAGGCTGTTTTCGGCTGTAAACGAACTCACTTCATCTTAAGCTGCGTCGCGAGCTCCAGAAGAGCCGGCCAATCAGGAACAATAGACAGCCCTTTTTGGACTGTTTGTCTGGCTTCTTCCATTTCACCTTTTTTAACCAGCCGACTTGCGAGAGCCACGTGTGCATCGCCGTTGCTCGGTATAGAGTCCACCCAATTCCGATTCTCCGCGATAGCTCCATCGACGTTTCCTTGGCGCTCCATAGCCTCTAATAGTAGTTCATAGAGTCGGTTTTCTGGACCACACTCTTGAATTGCTTTACGGCATATGACACCTGCTTCCGAAAGATCGTTAGTCCTCAGGTGGACCTCAGCGAGGGCGCAGCGTGACCAGGTACCCGGTCGCGGGCGGGTCATCGCTTCGTCAGCAGTCTCTCGGGCACCTTTGAAGTCGCATTGTGCCAATTGCACACGCACCAGAAGATAGTAGAAATATTCATTTATCGCTCCAGCCCTTAACCTACGCCTGTAAAGCTCGCCTGCCTTAGCCAGTATTCCCCGGGCCTCAAAGAACTGACCTAGAACGATCGAGCATTGGTTATCTTCCCACGCTTGCCTCGCCCCGAGCTCATAAGTCACCAAAGCTCCCTCCGTATCACCGAGAGCCTCACGGAGACGCCCTAGAAGCACATAACTTGTGCCGTCGGTTGGCGTTCTCCCAATAGCGTCCTGATAGGCAGCCACAGCCTTCTTTAGAACTTCCGTTTTGATTTGCTCGCTCTGAGCATTCTCCGCCACATGCTCATAAAGTTGACCGAGAGCAACGCTGCCATGGGGACTCGAATCGTTTGCAGTTGTAGCTTGTCCATAAAGCTCTTCTGCCTTAATAAAATTTCCCTGAGCCTCACAAAGTTTTCCATAAGCAATCAAAACTGGCGTGTGCTTAACACCCGCCGCGATCGCTCCCTCGTAGACTTTCTCAGTCTCGTTTATCTTACCCAAGCGCCCACAAAGTTCAGCAAGAGCGACCCAACCAGAGCCTTCTGCCGAGTTCTCGTTTGTGGCCTTGATATAAAGCTCTTCTGCCTTTACAAAATTTCCCTGAGCCTCACAAAGTTTTCCATAAGCAATCAAGACTTGCATCTGCGTAACACCCGCCACGATCGCTCCCTCGTAGACTTTCTCGGCCTCCGTTAACTTCCCAACATGCTCATAGAGCTTTCCTTTGGCGACGTAAGCCTCTCCCATCCTCGAATTAGATTTAATTGCTTGGTCATAGGAACTGATGGCTCCGCCGACATCATCCAGCTTCTCTTGAATCTTTGCTCGTTGAAACCAAAGATTTCCACTGTTTTCATAAATTTCAATTTTTAAAGCATCTTCCACGCATTCTTTGGCCGCTTCAAAGAAACCTTGGTCAATCAAGCTTTGGCTGAGAGACACAACAGCGTTGACCCCTCTGGGTACAAAGCGAAGATTCCTCCGCAGCGACTCTAGTTCCCCCGCTTTTGCTTTCAGAAGGTAATATCGCTTCCAAAGTTCTCCGCTTCGCGGGCACACCTGAAGCCCCTTCGTTAGCCAGCGTTCGACCTCTTTTGTTTGACCGTCCGCGTTCGCAAGCTCCGCAGCAAGAAGATAAATGCCGTCCCAGCCTATCTTCAGGTTCGTCGCTTCGTCAATAACCAAAAAAGCAAGAGCGGAATCGTTAGGGTAAAGCGCTAGGTACCTACGAGCCACCTTCTCATATGCTTCGCCTAAGCAGTCGTAGCGTGTGCTCTTTTTATTGCTCGCTGATGGTCTAGCGAGGTCATTGCTAACCTCAGTAAACAAAGTTTCGGCTTCGAGCCAATTTGGATCAGTAATAGGTTGCCCGTCACTCATGTCGCAGAGCAAGCTGATTAGTAGCGGGATGCTTTCACGCGCGCCTTTTTCAATTGCCTGTCGATAATGGAGGGCTGCCTCCTCGTACTTGGTGGGATTCTGTTGCCGGTGGAGCGCCTTGGCCATCAGACAATTGATGTCCCAGGGGGCCATCTTGGCCAAGGCATCAGGGTCATCCTGTTGTGCTGCTCCAAGTCCTTGCAGCACGTCCCTGAGAAGCTTTTCTGCCCTGAAAAACCCGTAAGTGCGATAGTCGCGCCGATTGCCATATTCCATCCACCATTGTGCTCGCGGAATCTCGCGTTCGTAATAGTTTAAGAGAACAGCTCGCCGCCCAGCATCGTGCTCCCCCATCTCGTAGTGATATAAAGCTGTCCCACAGCTCTTCGGATCAGTGTACTTCGCTCTCATTTTTTCCGTCGGCCGAAAGAAGGGCTGTCCATTCTGGCGAAGAGGGAAATAGGTCTCTCCGGCTCTACGGTGAGCCTCACGATAGTGCTTTTGAAACTGAACTCGAAATTGGTCCTGCGCGTAACCGCGAACCAAGCTATGCATTGAGCATTGGAACTCGTCAAAGTTCAATAAGCTGCATCGTTCCAGAGTGCTGGAATCTCGTTTCAAACTAACATCAACATCTTCTGGAATTATTCTAGCCAGATGCTTCAGCTGGAGAAGTCTGAAGCCTTCAATGAATGTGGATGCGGTAAGCAGTGTCCACCACGCGCCTGGATACCGATCCTTAATAAACCTCAGCACGTGTTCCAAAATTTTCTCACCAACTCTTTCCCGAAGTCTTGTCTCCCCTTCCGCTGAGGGCAGCGATTCCATAATCTCAGTAATCTCTGCTGGGCGGACGGCGCGCTCAGCGGCATAACCGACCAAGATTGCCAGGGCTCCCGGATACGAGCCCAGAGTTTTGGCCACTTCGGAACGTAAATCTGGGAAGCGCCACTCTGCTTCGTCTAAATAGTTTATGGCTTCATAAGAGTTGAACCCCTCGGTTAGGTGATAAGGTCGAAAGTCATACGGTTTTACCAACTCGCGGTTCGTGACGAAAAGCAGGTCGCACTTGTCCCACTTTCCACTGATGGCGGCAAGAATTGCACTGAACCGGGCTTCTTCCAAAATAAAATCCTCGTTCAGTAGCGACTGCCCGTTATCAATTACCCATAGAAGACGACAGTTCGATAAAGTTTCCTGAAGGCCGTCCGCAAGCTCACTTGCATTTGCTAACAGAGTGGGGTTTTGGTTTAGCATACTTGCGAACGCGGGACGATCCCATGAACGATCTAACCGGCGAGCTAACTCTTCAAGCGCGCCTCTTGCCCACTCCGACATGAGACCTGGTTTGTCCGGTGGAAACTCGGGTACACACGTGTACAGAATCAATTCATAACGACTCTGCACATCCTCACTCTGAAGCCACTGCGCCAGTAACCAGGTCTTTCCGATACAAGTCAGACCGAAAAGCTGGACGGTTCTCTCTTTTTGCATTAGGTCTGACAAGGCTATTTGGTGGCGTCGAATAGGAACTAGCGGTCTTTTACGTCTTTCACAGACGAGTATCGGTTGATTCCATGGTTGCTCAGTTCCGAAGGTAAGAATCTTCGGATGCATAGCCCGAAAATCATTCCAGTGTTGCTCGGTTAGAAACCGCTGTAAAGTAGCATCGGGACGATCGGGTGATACAATCCAGACGTTGCGTTTTCCGTTCAGCTCTAATCGTTCCTGCGCGCTTACCAAAAGTTCGGTTGCTGCACCAACCATTCCCAGAGCCTCATGCTTCGGCGTTAGCGCCTCAGCACTTATTGGCCCCGTTAGCATAATTTCTGGATTCAATGAGATGGAACTGAGGAGACGCGGGTGTTGGCAGAAAAGCGCTATCGCCACCGGCAGCTCGATAGATCCCTGATCATAAACAACCTCGCTGCCTGCAATCCTTAAGTCGGGTAGACCTATAACGGTTTTAAATTCTGGCGACTCTGGCTTGTAACCTCGTCCTGCCAGCAAGTTAAAGGTCCGTGTGCGGCCTCGTCTGATTGCATCTGTAAACTCCGGCTCGACGTGTAGCCAAGAGGGCATTTCCCGCGATTCTTCACCCAGGACGTAAAACTGTGGGGCTTGGGCTGCTCGAGAATAATTCGCCTCAATCTTGACGGGAACAGCAACTCCCAGGCCATTAAATACTAAGGGAATATAGACAGTAGTGTCCATGCGTTCGATCAAATCAATCAGTATGGCGTGCGCAGGTTTTAGACGGGGACAATCGTTTATGAGGTCAGCCAGGAGCCGAGTCGCAGATACGTTGAGCGAACGGTGGGTCCTTTCTGCCCATCCAATCAATTCTCTTTGGAGTTCGACTTGCTCATCCTGACCTGGAATGAGCCTAGCTACCTCACCATAAATCGGCTCGTCGCGACCGGCACCCCTACCAACGATACGACGAATATACCGCGCCAATGCTAACAGAGTGGATGTAACCTTCTGTTCGTCAAGTTCTTCTGCAACGTCGTTAAGAGAATCCGCAAAGCCGGTAAAGAAATTTGACATCGATTGGGCACCGACATAGTCATAGCCCGATCGTTCAAGAATAGTCGAGATGGGGAAATCAACCAGCAAAGCTGCCATGCTCTTCAGTAACTCAGGGTAAAGCCACGTGCCATCCATGACTACGGGCCGAAGACGTTTATAGGCGTTGTTATAGAGTGAAGCACCAGACTCGGCCATAGATCGCTCTAGTGCAGCCGGATCTATCTGCGAGTGCATGAAGATCTTCAGTCGAGCGAAGTCAAGCTGGATTTCAGCGCATAGACCCAGAGAGCTCATCACTTTGTCCCCCGGGCGATGGGTATACCTAGAGAAATGAGAGCATTGATGATGTCCTCCTTGCTGCTCTCGTGTGTAAGGTCAAAGTCTTCGAGAGGTCCAACGATCGCCTTACTGCCGACGACGAGGGGAATCTCCTTATTAGCTTTATCCAACCAGAGCAGTACCTCACTGAGTTCCGGAGGTCCCATGCACTGAACAACGAGCCCGAATCCGAATTCATCAAATTCAAGTCGGACCGGCGAGGAAACACCGTGGACATGGACTTCTATCTCTCGTGGCCAACCCGACTCCGTTTGCTGTTGTGCCGCTACTCGTATTTCGGCCCTGTCGTCTTGCAACCTGGCCGGTTCTTGTACACCTATTGGTTGCTTCTTGCCTCCCGGTATGACTCGTAACCACGGTCGCGACCTCTCAACGTTCGTCATTTTTTCCGGTCCGTCCCGCAACGGCCCGACTGATTGTTCCCCCTCTAGAAGTTGATTCCGGCTAGCCGCAATATTTTCCGTCCTCTTTTTTTCCGGGGCCACGCCGAGACTTGGATCATTGATTGCTTCCTCACACATCCTTAACGTCATCTGACAGTAGCGACACCCCACCATGTGGGCCTTTTCCTGTGGGGTTTGAACGGTCGGTTGGAATACGAGATCTCGGAAACGAGTCAGGGGAGGGCAGTCAGGTGTTTTGTACCGGTGCTGTTCAAATTGGCCGGTCTCCGTGGCACTCACCGCTTGCAAAATCTTCTTTAATTCATTGTCGTCCATATTTACAGCTCCTCGAAGACTTTCGGAAATACTGCCGTATCTAATTACGAGATTCCCTTAGCCTGAAGGAATGTCGTCATATTCTGGATTGCACTTCGCTTAACGCGTGTCACAGTCGCGTTCGAGATATTCAACAGTAGCGCGACCTCAGTTTGCGTGATCCCATCTACAAAGAGAAGAGTTAAGACGAGCCGTTCCCGCTCACTCAAACGTAACAAACACTCACGTACTGACCGACGGAGATTTCCGGTGTCCACTGTCTCTTCAAGACTAAGAGGCTTACGCGAAAAGGCCGTTTCTTCAACGCGTTCTTCAAAGGCCGACTGCTCCTCAGCTTCATCGTCAGGTCTTTCTAGGTCGGTAAAACTTACTACCCGTCCCTGGCGACGCCAATAATCGATAAGCCGGTTCGTGGCAATGCGGTGCGCCCAGGTGTAAAAGGTTGCTCTTTTTATCGGAGAGTATTCTTTCAAAGTCCCCTTTGTCAGCATGATCCTCAATAAAGTTTCTTGAGCGAGGTCCTCAGCTTCATGGTCGTCCCCAATGATGTGAACGAAGAAGGGAACGAGTTTTCTCCGATATCTCTGAGAGAGATCGTTGAAAGCCGAATCATCTCCCCTGTAGTAACGGTCGATTAGCTCTTCATCCGTCGGCATTGACCGGTATGAACCTCCTCCCGCACGGAATCAGAATCGGCGTCTAGTTGGGCTAGATAAACCGCGTGACAATTCAAGTGTACTTTTCACAAACGATGCCGCGTCCGGCGTCCCCCATTATCTAGTTTAACTCGTCTATCCCGTCTGCCGTTCACGTGTCAACGGTCGCCCACCTTTAGGCACCTACCCAATATACGTAGAAGAGCTTCAATTTTTTCATGACCTCTTTAACTCTCGTCGGGAAAAAACACCCGGCTTCGAACGTATACCGGATTAAAGATGAGAAAAAGGAGGCCAAATGAACCCCTCGGAAAATCATCGAATTGATTCCTTGCCTTCCCAAGTCCACTTGAACCAGGCACCGCCCCATGGGCCGACACGGGCTTCGGACTTTTTGGAGATAAGGGACTTGCGCGAGGAACTCGCCCGAATAAACGTTGTGGTCTCGGAAAACGGTTTAGCCGTTTCCAGGAATGACGACGCAATACGAGGCTCTAATCAGGGTCCGTTCGCCACTTCTGCGTCGGATGTGCCTCTCGAACCGCGCGAGTTGGACACGCTCATCCGCATGAGGGACCCAACCACGGGGCAGTTTGTCGCGTTCGACCGAGAGACCGGGTGGTGGGCACGGTTCCCAACTGCCTCGCGTGCGGATGCGGCGATGCTAACACATTTTTACGAGAAACTGTCGCTAAAACAATCAAGAAACATACAGGATTACGCGCAAAATCGCACAGTTATCAGTGGCGCGATAATAGGGAGGAAAAAAGAATGAAAATGACTCGTGGCCCCTAATGTCGGAGTTGCCCGACGGCAAGACAGATCTCACACAGTGTAGAACCAAAAAAAGGAGACTAAAATATGAAAGCAATTACTCTCGGAACATTTTTCTTCGCTGCTTTTTTCGTAACGAAGGTAGGACTTGCCCAATGCACGATCGCCGACAGCTTCGCACTCCCGGTGGCGCCAGCGACACACTACAACGATACACAAAACCCGTTTCTTAATTACAATGCTGGCTATCACTTAGGGACGGACATCAACGGAATTGGCGGCGGCGCGTCTGACAGAGGCGACCCGGTACTTGCAACGGCGAACGGCAAAGTTATTTTGGCACAGGATTTGGGTGGTAATTGGGGGAAAGTGATTATTCTGAGACACGTAACACCGACTGGGCTCACGGTTGATAGCATGTATGCGCATTTGTTGAATATTTTCGCGGGTGTAGACCAGGTCGTGTGTAAAGGGTACCAAATTGGCCAGATCGGAGACGGGAACGGTCGTTATAAGGGCGCTGACCACCTTCATTTTGAAATGCGAGTGGACCCATCAATGGGAGCAAAGGCGGGCGCCGGAAATGTACAAAGTCTCGTTCCGACGGAATTGGCCACCATTTACAAATATACGGACCCCAGCATGTTTATCAGTCATGGATTTCTTTCAAAGCTATTCACTTTGGTGCCGGGCTGGAATCTCATCACCCACCCTTTCACCTCTGCGATTAGCCTCAACATCGCGCGGGTCCATAACGGAACGCAAAGCAAAACGGTTGCGGAGGCTGCAAACGCGGGGTGGATCTATCCGATAGTGTACGAGTTAGTAAACGGCGCGTGGCGCACGCATGACGCTAGTACCACGAGCTTCCCGGTAGAGCCTGGACGCGACTATTACGTGTATAGCTTTGCAGAGGGCGGTGCGATCAATCTCTTCGGGTTAATGGCCCCGCGCGATCAACAAGCTCAGACGGACATTCAAACCCGCGCAACCAAAGACGCTCGCTTTGTCAGCATGCGGCCCGAAAGCTTTAAGAAGGATTTATCGTGGGATCCAAGCTGGCAGTTGCGATGGATGAAGTTTAACTTTAGCGGTGGCCGCCTTGTTACGATCTGGCACGCGACTCACAAAACAGATTCCAGCAATCGTTGGGTCCTGTTCTGGGATCCAGACACTAACGGTTGGAACGGCTGGTCTCAGCCGTAAGTCGATACGGGACGAGACCAGTGACGCAAGTTAATGGTGTTTTGCTTTTGACGACGCCCCCGCGCCGCTACCGGCGCGGGGGCGCAACTTAGATCGTAGTGGTAAGCGCAACCTATCGGGCGAGACGCAACCCGCCCTTTGAGGCGCGGTTAAATACCCGCCGCCGCTACGTGAATCAGCAATTCGGCAGGCTATTCAGTCAGAGTTGATGGACGGCTGGCCGGTGCAGCGCCGCCAGTTTCTCCCGTAGCCCGGTATTTCTCTTTTCGACACGCAGATTGCGGATCGCCATGGCAACCGCCTTGCGGCTTCCCACCAGCACGACCAGCTTTTTTCCTCGCGTCACCGCCGTGTAAAGAATGCTCCGGTGGAGCATCATGTAGTGTGAGGTGTGCAATGGGATCACGACCACGGGATACTCGCTCCCCTGGCTTTTGTGCACCGAAGTCGCGTAGGCTAGATTGATCTCGTCGAGTTCGGCCGCTTCGTACTCTACCAACTTATCGAAAAAGTCGACCTTGACACTTCCCTCTTCGCGGTCGATACCGGCGATGCGTCCCAGATCGCCGTTGAAAACGCCTTTGTCGTAGTTGTTTCGCAGTTGCATGACCTTGTCGCCCACGCGCAGCAAAGTTCCGCCCCGCTCCAGCGCTTGGCCGGCTGGATTGACGAGCGCTTGCAGCTCGCGGTTTAAATTGACCGTACCCAGTAAGCCCCGGTGCATCGGGGTCAGCACTTGAATCGCCTGCGCGACCTCGTCGGGCGCCAATTGCCGCGCCCGCGGAATCTCCTCCCGCACCAGTTGCTTGACCGTTTGCAGGATCTCTTCCTCGCTCTCGTGGGCAAGGAAGACGAAATCCTTGCTTTCACCGGGATCCCCCAGCAGCAAAGAATGGCCGCTCAGAATTCGGTGCGCGTTGGCAACGATCAAGCTTTCGCGCTCCTGGCGAAAGATACGCCGCAGCACTACCTTCGGAATCACGCCCGAGTCGATTGAATCCCGCAGCACGCTGCCGGGGCCGACCGACGGCAACTGATCGACGTCGCCGAGGAGAATCAAGTGGCTGTGCGGATCGACGGCGCGTAGCAGATGGTCCATCAACGAGATATCGACCATCGATACCTCGTCGATGATGACGAAATCGACTTCCAATGGACGCTCTTCGCTTCTTTGAAAGCCGCCCTCCCGAGGACTGTACTCGAGCAGCCGGTGAATCGTCATCGCTTCTTCGCCGGCGCTTTCGGCCATCCGCTTGGCGGCGCGCCCGGTGGGCGCCGCCAATAGAAAACTCACCTGGGCGCGCTTGAGAATCGCCAGCAACGCCGTCAAAAGAGTCGTTTTCCCGGTGCCGGGTCCGCCGGTGATCACCAAAACTTTTTCGCGCAAGGCCTGTTGCGTGGCGCGCACCTGGTCTTCGTCAAGGGTCACGGCCGAGGGTCCGAACAACTCGGGGCTGACGAGATCGATGGCGCCCCGGGAAGCGTCGCCTGACCGGGCCCAGGGACCGATGATTTTCTCGCCCTGTAACAGCGACCGCGTAGCAAGCAGGCGATGGAACGCCGCCGCCACTCGCTGCTCCGCGTCGTAGAGTTCTTGGAGATAAACCCGCGTCGAGTCGTCCTGGAATCCGTCTTGAAGGATGAGTGCGCCCTGCGCCGCCAGCTTATCGATCGCGGCCTCCACCGGATCTTCCTCGACGCTCAGAAGCCCAGCGGCATTACGTTTAAGCACGGTCAAAGGGACGTAGCAGTGCCCTTGGTCGACGCATTCCTTGAGCACATGAAGCACGCCGGCTTGCAGCCGCAGAGGAAAATCACCGTGGATGCCGATGTTATGGGCGATGCGGTCGGCGATCACGAAGCCTACGCCGTGAACTTCCCGGGCCAGTGCGTAAGGATTCTCTTGAACTTGAGCGATCGTATCCGCGCCAAAAACCCGGTAGATCCGCAGCGCCAACGAGGCACCAACGCCGTGACCCTGCAGGAACACCATGACGTCCTGCATGCCGCGCTGTTCCTGCCAGGCCTGCATGATGCGCCGGGCGCGCACCTCGCCGATGCCGTCGACTTCTAAAATGCGCAGGGGCTGCTCGGTCAACACCTTCAGCGTATCGAGACCGAACGCGCCGACCAACCGCTTCGCGTAATTCGGCCCGACGCCCTTGATCAATCCCGAGCCGAGATATTTTTCGATCCCTTCGATGGTCGCCGGCTCGATCTTTCCCCAATGATCGACCTGAAACTGCAACCCGTAGCGGGGGTGGCGCTTCCAAGTGCCCGTGACCTTGATTTCCTCGCCCTCGGAGACCGGAAAGATTGTACCCACCACCGTCGTGCTCGGACCGCCGTCAGCGTCCAAGCGCGCGACGGTATAATGCGTTTCCGGATGTTGATAAGTGATCCGGCCGATGGTGCCCTGAAGCGTTGTGGTCTGTTGATCCGGCATCGGTAACTCCAAGCCGGTATCCTACTCGAAAGCGCTGGCGCGGTAAACGGCGGCGGCCTTGCGTTTTCACGGTGGAGAGATAGAATTTCGCTCAAATCGCGCATGTCCGCCGTCGTCGATAAATTTTGCCAATTCCGCGCCCAAGCCTTTCGCTGATCCCGCGACCGACCGCCGCCGTTTTCTTCGGCCCAAACGCCGAGGAGAAATAGGAGACGCATCCCATGATTTTGGAAAATATTTGGTTCGAAGCAGTCTTGATCTTTGTGTTGATCCTGGCCAACGGCTTCTTCGCCGCGTCCGAGATCGCCATGATCGCCACCCGCAAGAGCCGCATCGACACTCTCCTGGGAAAAGGCGTCAAATCGGCCGCCGCCGTGGCGCGTTTGAAGAACGACCCCGACCGTTTTTTGGCCACCGTGCAGATCGGCGTTACCGTGGTCAGCTCCTTGGCCTCGGCCATCGGTGGCGCGGCGGCCATCGTTTTTTTTAAGCCACAGATCGAATCTCTGCCTTTGCCCTGGGTCGCCCGCTGGGGCGAAGCTATCGCCATCTTGGTCGTCGTCGTGCCCATCTCGTATTTTTCCCTGGTGCTCGGAGAGCTGGTGCCGAAATCCCTCGCGCTGCGCTTTTCGGAACAGATCGCCTGTGCCGTGGCGCCGCCCATCGAATTCCTCGCCCGGATCAGTGCGTTCTTCGTGAAGACACTCACGGTGTCGAGCAACGCGGTGCTGTGGATCTTCGGCGGCAAGGAAGCGGGAGGAGCCAGTTTTATTTCCATCGATGAAGTCAAGTCGCTGATCCGCGAAGGGGCCGCCAGAGGCATCTTTAACGAGACCGAACAAGAGTTGATTCATAGTGTCTTTGAATTCGCGGACACCCCGGTCAAAGCCGTTATGACACCGCGCACGGAGATTCACGCGCTTGAAGTTCACGCTTCCTTGGCCGAGGTGGCCAAGAGTTTTATCGACAGCGGCTTTTCGCGGATCCCCGTGTACGAAGGCGAATTGGACCGGGTCATCGGGATTCTCTACAACAAGGATATTTTCAAAGCGCTGCAAGAAAAAACCGATTTCCGTATTCGCGACAACCTGCATCCCGCGTTTTTTGTGCCGAGTTCGCTGCCGATCAGCGAGCTGTTGAAACAATTACAGCGCCGCCATCTCGCCATCGCCTTGGTGGTCAACGAGTTCGGCGAGATCGAAGGCTTGGCTACGCTGGAAGACCTGCTGGAGGAGATCGTCGGCGAGATCCGCGACGAGTACGACCGCGAAGAACGGGGCCCCGTGGAACGGCTGCCCGACGGGTCCATGGTCATTGTCGGCTCGGCGCTGCTCAAAGACTTGAAGTCCGACTTCGACTTGCCGTTTGAAGAATCGCCCGACTACCATACGCTCGCGGGCTTTGTCCTGGCGCAGCTTAAACGCATCCCGCGCGGCGGCGAGAATGTCGAACACAACGGTTACCGGCTCACCATCGTCGACATGGAGGGAAGGCGGATCGTGAAGATCAAGCTCGAAGAAACCAAACCGTCCTGATTCGAAGAGTCTCAAGCCTCGGTTCTTCTCGCTTTTATGTGAAGCAGGGCTCGGAGATCGCACCACAGAGGCCCCCTTCGACGCCGCTCAGGACAGGCGCCGGGCGCGGAGTAAAGAGTTTTCGTTTATAAAATACTCCGAACTCTGCGATCTCTGTGCCTCTGTGGTTAATCCTTCTTCACAGGAAACCCAGAAGCACCCAAGACTCAAAGCGATGCGGCCATCGCAACGAATCAATAGCAACGAAGTTCGACCTCGTTGCCGTCCGGATCGAGAAAATAGACGGAGGTCGCCCGGCCGCGCGCGCCCCAGCGCGACACCGGCCCTGCACGGATTGGGATTTCTTTTTCCTTCAAATATTCGACGATGCCGGAAAAATCCTCCGCCCCGATGACCATGCAGAAATGATTGAGGTTGCCCGCGAACTTCTCGCCGCTGATATTGCCGGCGGCGGGATCCTTGATCGGGAAGAGATCGATGATGGTGTCGTCGGTGATGCGCACCGATGGGAAACCGACCTTCCCCGCTTTGAATTCACCGACACGCTCCGGCTGCAAACCTAGGGTTTCGGTGTAAAAATTCAGCGACCGGTCGATATCGCGAACGTTGAGCACGATGTGGTCCAGCTCGATGATTTTGATCTTTTCCATTGCTGAACTCCTCTGTCCGGCTTGGGTAAATTTTCTGACCTTCAGCACCCCTCTGACCAAGGCTCTTATCATTCTCGCGCCGAGACGCCAAGTCATGCCCTGATTCCCATCCCGCACAACGTACTCTGTAATGCCTTGAACCTAGAAGCACGCGGCTATACAATTTTTGACAAACCCAATGGAGGCTCGCCGTGGAAGAAGCTAAGATTTTAAAAAATCGATAGCTGGTTATCCCGGTCCACATCCGCAAAAAATTCGGCTTGAAACCGGGAGATTCCGTCAAGTTTTTTGATTACGACGGCGCGATCCACATCATACCGTCCACCAAAAACCCAGTGAAACAAGGCATCGGCATCCTTCCAAGGCGACCCTCTTTATCGAAAAAACTATTGGACTACAGGGCACAGGAGTAACTCGTTGCCATTGAGGTTAGATTCTTCGAGCACGACCAGTTTCATCGGAACTCATCCCGTCCCGCGGGCTTGACCTGCGTCGCACGGCGGACAATACTCACTACGGATGCCTATTCGCACGTTTCGGCACAAGGGATTAAAGCGGCTTTACGAATCGGGCGAGAGGCGAGACATTCCCTCCCCGCTCGCCGAGAAGATAGGCGACATACTGCTGGCGATCGATGAGGCGACCCGACCGGGGGAGGTGGGATTGTTTCCCGGTTGGCGTCTTCATCCTTTGAAAGGTGACTTGAAAGGCTTTTGGAGCGTCAGCGTAAGCGGCAACTGGCGCATTGTTTTTCGTTTCGAGAAGGGTGACGCGTTCGACATTGATTTGATCGACTATCATTGAGAGGAGACTTTGAAACATGCCCATGAAAAAACCCCCGCATGTGGGCGGCCTGATCCGCCGCCAAGTAATCAAACCGCTTGGGCTCACAGTGACCGAAGCGGCAAAGCTGCTCGGCGTCGGGCGACAGGCTCTTTCCAGCTTACTTAATGAGAAGACGGCGCTTACCAGCGATATGGCTCTTCGGGTCGAAAAGGCATTCGGCCCAAAGATGGAGCATCTTATGCGGATGCAGCTTGCATATGATCTCGCACAAGCGCGGCATCATGAAAGCAGGATCAAGGTCAAACGCTACGAAACGTTAGAACTTGCCGTTCGTTGAACAGAATTACCCAGTGTTAAAAATTCGGGCCCGCTGCTTTTCGCCACAAAGTCGGGAGTCCGTAGTACGGATGCAACCTGGTAAAATCTAGCAGTAAAAGCGTCGGGTGGAAAAAGTCCCGGATTACGTTTCGCTCTATCCGGGCTCGAGCGACTCTACGGCGGCGGACTGCGGCCGATGGCTTCCAACTCCTTCATCAACGCTTTCATTTCCTGCGGCGCGCCGACGCTGATTCTCAAACAGTCATCGAGTCCGGGTGCCTCGAAGTAGCGCACCAGGATGTTGTTGCGCTTGAGCGCCTCGTAGACACCTTTCAGATTCACGCCCTTTATCTGAGCCAGAATGAAATTGGCCTGCGACGGGTAGACACGGTAGCCCAATCGCTTGAGACCCGAGGTAAGGTTATTGCGGCTCGACTGAATGCGCCTGACGTTGCGCGTCATCCAAGGAATATCTTGCAGAGCCGCCGTCGCGGCAACCATGCTCAAACGGTTCACGTTGTACGAGTCCTTCACTTTCATCATGCCTGAAATGAGTTCTTCCGGCGCAAAACCGAGTCCAATGCGCATGCCCGCGAGCGAAAACGACTTGGAGAAACTGCGCAGCACGACAAGATTGGGTAGACGGCGGATGAGCGGCAGCGACGACGCGCCCTCGCTCCCAGCGAAATCGACGTAGGCTTCGTCGACGACGAGAATTCCGGAAACCTTCCGGGCGAGTTGCTCGATCTCTTGCAAACCCGCCAGCGTTCCCGACGGCGCGTTGGGATTGCATAGAAAAGTGAGCGCCGCGTTCTGCGCGGCTAAACTTTCCGGCAGGGAAAAGTCGCTCGGGTAATCGACCGCCGCGCGCACCCCATCCTGGATCTCGATCAACGTATCGTAGAGCGAATAGGTGGGGACCGGAAAAGCCACGCGGTCTCCGGGGCCGACGAAACTGCGCAGCAACATCGTGAGAATCTCGTCGGAGCCGTTGCCGGCGATGATGTTCTCCGGGCGTACGCCGTAAACTTCGGCGGCCGCGGAGCGGAGCGTGTCGCTCAATGGCTGGGGATACAAACGCAGCGATTCATTTGTCGCCTTGCGCAGCGCCGCCAGCACGCGCGGCGAAGGTGGATAAGGGTTTTCATTGGTGTTGAGCTTGATGATGCCATCGCCACGCGGCTGTTCTCCGGGGACATACCCCGTCATCGCGGCGATATTCGGTTTGAAATAACGTGACATGGAGGGGAATCTTATCCAGAGGCAGGCCTCTTTTCAAACCGCCGCTGCATTATACCGATAGAAGAATTAGCCAATCTGGCCAGCCGGTCCCTTCAGGGATGCCCCCAGCGCTTGAGCTCCATTGAAGACATTATTGAAGAAATTAGTGTCCAAGATGTGCAACTTTGTCCATATATTGTCGTTTTTAACGGTTACGATCCCGCAAGGGCCACGAACCGGGCTGTAAGTGATTGATTTTATGGGGTTCAGTTTTTTTGTGGTGGCACGTATTTGGCAAATAGCCAGTCTGATCCAATCTGCCGTCAGGGAGTCATTTGATCTCGAAATTTCCTATGGAACCAGTCCAGTACCAGCACAGCGCGCCGTCGGTCCAGTTGCTGAATGAGATCGATATTCTGCTGACGCAGGTGCGCCTGGCGGAACTTTACCTGAAGCAAGCGCAAGCCGCCGCGTCAGATCACGTCGTGCGCTTTCAGGAGCGCTACGAATCGGAGTTGGAGACTCTACGCGCCGCGATCAGTCAAAAAGAACGCTCCGTTAACGAAGGCTCGCTGCGCATCGCCGAGACTGAAAACCTTCACGTCCAAATCCAAGATCTGCAAGCCCGTTTGGAAGAGCGTCAACGGCTCCTCGAACAGAGGGATGGAAACTTCCAGCGGGTGACGGCGGAGCTGGCAACGTCGCGTTCGCAAATCACCCAACTGCAATCGGCGAACTCCGAAGCGCTCACCACCGCGCGCGACGCGGAGCGAGTTCGCCAAGACTTGCAAACCGAGATCGGCAAGCTTCGCAATGAAATAGGACAAATGACCCGCGAACTGCGGCAGCACCAGTCCGCAGCGCAAGATTCGGAGCGATGTCTTCAAGACCAACTGGGGCGGCTTAAGGATGAACTAGCGCAAGCGCAAGTCCTGGTTTCCACAAGAGAAAATGACTTGCAGCAAACGCGAGCCGGGTTTGAAGCCCGACTCGCGGAGTTACAAACAGCGCTCGGGCAAAATGACCAGGCCTTACAGGAGCGCCACGCCGCCATCGCGGAACTCCAGCGCAGCTTCGAAATCCATATCCACGATTTGAGAGGCGAGCTCGATCAAAAACAAGCGCTGCTGGAAAGCCGCGAAGGCGAGCTGCAGCAGCTTCGCCCCCAGCTGGCGGACTTGCAGGCGCGCATCGACCATCTCGATCTCGCTAATCAGGAAGCTGTGACAGCGGCTAGTCATTTCGACTTTGCGCGACGGCGATACGAAGCCGAGCTGAAAGAGCTAAGAAACGAAATCAATCACAAAGATCAGAGCTTGGCGGAACGGCAAGCCGCCGGCCGAGCCTTGGACGAATCGCGCCGAAACGAGATCGCAGAGCTGCAAAACAAGCTGGCTCAAAACCAGGGCGTACTCGACAAGAGCGGTGCGGATCTGCGCGAGACTCAGGCTCAACTTGCCAGCTTGCAGCAGCGAATTCCCGACTTGCAGGCCGAAGCGCGCACCGGGGTTGAAGCGCGGCTCGCGGAACTAGAGACCGCTTTAGCCGAGAAAGATCGAGCTTTGCAAGAGCGCGAGGCCACGGTCGCCGCGATCGAAGGCGATCTCCGGGCGAAGATTCACGACCTTGGCAGTCAGCTGGCGCAGAAACAGGACTTGATCGCCGGCCAGGAGAGCGGTCTCGCGGCACTGCGAACCGAGCTCAGCGAGAAAAACCGATCGCTGGCGGAACGGCAAGCCAAACTGGAGGCCCACGAGGCGGATCATCAAGCTGAGACGGAAGCGCTGAAAGTACAGATTGCCCACAGCCGCGGCCTGCAGGAAAGCAAAGAACGCGAATTAGAACAGGTTCTCAGTGAGCAATCGGCCCTGCGGGAACGGATAGCGCAATTGGAGGCTGCCGGCCGGGACGCCGAGGCTTCCGCCAACCGCCAGACTGAAGCGCTACGCTTCAGCCTTGAAACTGAGTTAAACGAATTGCGTACGACCGCCGCTGCCACGAAGCGTAGTTTTGTTGAACGGGAAGCGGAGCACCATAGCGTCCTCCAGCGCCACGCCAGCGAAATCGCGGAGCTGCGCGCCCAGTTGGCCGATCGAGAAAGTTCCCTTGAGCAGCGCACCGGCGAACTTCAGGAAGCGCGAACCGAAACAGCTGCGTTGCGCGAACATGCGGCGCAGCTCGATGTGTTGCAAAAACAAACCGAGCGCTTGCTGGCTGTGCAGGCGGAACAGATCCGTCAACGAGTGCGCGCGGAATTCGAGGATCTCGACGCCCGCCTGGAGAGCAAGGACCGCGAACTGCAAGCCGTCCGGGAGAGCGCCGCCGAGGCGCAGGCAAGTCTCAACTCGCAGCTAAGCGCGCTGCAAGCTCAACTGCTGGAAAAACAGTGGCAGCTCGAAAACACCACCGGCGAGAGCGCCGATCTCAATTCCAGTGTGAGCGGCTTGTCCGAGCAGGTTGCTCAGTTGGCATCCGCTGCCCGGGACGCGGAATCGCGAGGCGCCGCGGAGATGGAAGGCGTTCGTCTGGAGCATCAAGCGGCGCTGCTCGACCTTCGAGAAGAGCTGCGCGGAAAACAGCACGCTCTGGCCGAACGAGAAGCGCGGTCAACGGAGCTTGAACAGCGCCTCGGCACGCACATCTCCGACTTGGAAACAGAGCTCGCTGCAAAACAACGCTTGCTGGAACAACGCGAGGAAGCGCTGAACACGGTAAATTCCTCTGCCGTGGCGTTACAAGAACGTCTCACCCGCCTCGAAGCCTCAAGCCGCGATGCGCAAGGCGCCAGAGCCAAAGATGCGGACCTCATGAGGGCGACTCTGGAGGCTGAGCTAGCCGACCTGCGAAGCGAACTCCAACAGAAGGAATGGGCGATCGCCCAACGCCAGGCTTTAATTGACAACCTGGGGCAAGGACACAATGACCGGATTCGAACGCTAGAAACTAAACTCGCCGAGCTACGGCACGTCGCCGAGAACCGCGCCACAGAGCTTGACCGAGCAACCTCAGAGCGGCAACGGCTACTCAGCCGCATCGATCAATTGGAGAGCGCGGCCGCGGACACCGAAGCGACGGCCATCAGCCGGGTTGAACAAATCACCCTACGCTATGAGGCTCAGATGGCCTCTTTGCAGATTGAAATCGAACAGAAAATGGCGTCGGTGCTAGCTGAGCAAACGGGGGCCGAAGACCGGGAACGCCTGCGCGCGGAATATGAGGCGCAACTGGCAGCGCTGCGGGAGGAACTCAGCCTGAGGGAACGTTCCGACAAGGATCAACGCATGGTGGAAACCGCGCAAACCAAACCAGGCCAAACCTTTCACTCCCGTAGTGACCGCCGGTGGCGATCCTCTGGCGGGTGGAAGCGGCGCTGGAAAACCTAGCCGGCTCGCTTCTCAATTTTTCGGGGGGTAAGTTATGGATACTCAAAAAATTGCCGAAAACGTGGAGCCCCACGGGCAAGCTCAAGGCACCTTCCTGTACACCCGTGGAGCGAAATCCTGAGCAAGAGCCCCCCGGCCAAGGCCGGGGCTCGCGTCGAAGGGTCGCCGGGGATTGACTCGTCAATCTGTTTCTTCTTACCGAACGTCATGTGATAGAAGGAAAGTTATGATGCAAACAGACCGGGTGCCCACAGGCATCGCAGGCTTCGATAGCATGGTCGAGGGCGGCCTTCCCAAAGGCCGGTCGATTCTCATCACCGGCGAACCGGGGACGGGCAAGACGATTTTTTCGCTTCAGTTTCTCTTCGAAGGACTCTTGCGCGGCGAGCGGGGCATCTATGTCGCCGCCGACGAAGAGCCGATGGACATCCTCGAACAAGCCGCCTCACTCGGTTGGAACTTAGAAGAGTATGTCGAGAAGAAAGAATTTGCGATCCTGACCGCCGGCGCCTACCTGAGCTCGGTGTCCGGCGGGCCCAAAGATCGCCAGATCGACATCCACAAGGCGATCGGCGACTTGGCGAAATTCGTCAATCAGCTGGAAGCCAAACGCCTTGTCCTGGATCCCGCCGGCCCCTTCGTGATGCTGCGCGACACCACGACCCGCATTCAAGACCAAACCCGCCTGTTGATCAAACTGCTACGCACCTCCATGCCGACCACCAACCTGCTGACCTCCTACGCGGTGCCGCGAACCGGCGAGCGGACCATGCGGGGCATTGAAGAATATATGGTCGCCGGAGTCGTCGTTCTAGAGATGATTTGGCGGGAGGAGCGGCTGGCGCGCAGCCTGATCGTCGGAAAAATGCGCTGCACGGACGCAAAACCGGTCCAGCATGAGTTCGATATCGTGAAAGGTAAAGGTATCGTACTGCTAGAACATGCTTAGCGCGGGGCGATTTCTGTTACTCGCCGATGATGAACGTCAAGCGGGGCACGGCCGTGCCGCCGGTCACGATCGTGCCCAACATATGGATCGGTGATCGAGGTTCAAGATTATCAAACCGCCGTACCCCAAGACACATGCGCGCCACGTTCAACTTCCTTGAATTGCCGAAACAAAGTAGAGAATAATCGCTCCCGATTCTCGTTCGCCGCCGCGCTTGACAGCAACGGGATCGATGCTTAACTTTTTCGCAAGTTTAGGCCAAACATATGCGCCTCGATAAGCTTACCACCAAGTCACAAGAAGCGTTGCAGCAAGCCCAGCTCCTGGCGGAAAAACGCAACCACCAGGCCATTGACGTGGAGCATCTGCTCTTCGCGTTGCTAGGCCAAAAGGAAGGCGTGGTCTTCTCGCTGCTGCAGAAACTGGGCGCTCCCGCCGGCACGCTGGTGGATCGCTTGCAGAAAGCGTTGGACCGTTTGCCCCAGGTAACCGGCGCCGCCGGCCAGACCTTCATCACGCCGCGCTTGAAGAAGATCATCGAAGGCGCGGAAGCCGAAGCCGAAGCGCTCAAAGATGAATACGTCTCCACCGAGCATTTGTTACTATCGATGGTGCAGGAGAGCGGCGAGAGCGGAAAGATCCTGCGCGAGCTCGGTGCCTCGCGCGATAAGATCCTCAACGCCCTGGTCACCATCCGCGGCGCCCAGCGCATCACCGATCCCAACCCGGAAGAAAAATATCAAGCGTTGGAAAAATACAGTCGCGACTTGACCGATCTCGCGCGCAAAGGGAAGCTGGATCCCGTCATCGGCCGCGACGACGAGATCCGCCGCGTCATCCAGGTGCTGTCGCGCCGGACGAAAAACAATCCGGTCCTCATCGGCGAGCCGGGGGTCGGCAAGACCGCCATCGTCGAGGGTCTCGCGCTGCGCATCGTCAACGGCGACGTGCCGGAGGGCCTCAAAGAAAAACGCCTGGTGGCGCTCGACTTGGGTGCGTTGATTGCCGGAGCGAAATTCCGCGGCGAGTTCGAAGACCGCCTCAAGGCCGTCCTCAAGGAAGTCACCGAAGCCGCCGGCCAGATCATTCTTTTCATCGACGAACTGCATACGCTTGTTGGCGCCGGAGCCGCTGAAGGCGCGATGGACGCCTCGAACATGCTCAAGCCGGCGCTGGCTCGCGGCGAGTTGCGCTGCGTCGGCGCGACTACGCTGGATGAGTACCGCAAGCGCGTCGAAAAGGACCCGGCGCTGGAGCGCCGGTTTCAGCCGATCTACGTCGGCGAACCTTCGGTGGAAGACACCATCGCGATCCTGCGCGGCCTGAAGGAAAAATACGAAGTTCACCACGGCGTGCGCATCACCGACGGGGCGATTATCGGCGCGGCCACTCTATCGCACCGCTACATCAGCGACCGCTTCCTGCCGGACAAGGCCATCGATTTGATCGACGAGGCGGGCTCACGCCTGCGCATCGAGATCGACAGCATGCCCATCGAGATCGACGAAGTGGAGCGCAAGGTCCTCCAACTGGAGATCGAAAAACAGGCGCTCAGGCGCG
>Ga0209726_10001699_pt1 | contig 34693 bp, 24 predicted proteins | sample Subgrocontami54m_FD_187453 | JGI IMG/M metagenome (GOLD analysis project Ga0209726, IMG submission 187453) | Subsurface groundwater microbial communities from S. Glens Falls, New York, USA - GMW46 contaminated, 5.4 m (SPAdes) (version 3) | ecosystem: Environmental > Aquatic > Deep subsurface >...
CCTTCCCCAGCTTCCACCTCCACGATAATCACGCACGTCCGTTTGGTGACGGGACTCTCTCCCAGCCCGAACCGCGCCGCCAGGTCCACCACCGGCACCACCGAGCCCCGCAGGTTGATCACGCCCCGGATGCTGCGCGGCACATTCGGCAGGCGCGTCACCGTGTCGTATTCGATGATCTCCTTGACCCGCAGTATGCCCACCGCGTATGCTTCCTCCGCCAGTAGAAACGTGAGAAACTGAGTCTGCTCGTTGCCTTCCACGCTGTCGCTCATGCTGACGCTCCTTCTCTAGAAACGCACGAACTCTCGTTCGTTGGCTTCGCTGTGAGGTTTGCTCGAACCGTTCGGCTTGAAAGCCCCGTTCGGTTTCCCGGAACCGTTCGGTTTTGCGGAAACGCCGGCTACTTCCATCAGCGGCGCGGCGCTGCTCCGGGTGGCCGGCGCAGCCGTGGCGTTCAGCCGCTCGGCCCAGGTGCGCGCCCCGCGCGAGACGTTGGGCTGCCTCTCGCTGAAAACTTCCCGATTGCCCACGCGGAAGCAATTCATCAGTTGCTGTAACGATTCGGCCTGTGCGGCCATTTCTTCGGCTGTGGAGGCCAGCTCTTCGGAGGCCGACGCATTCCGCTGCGTGACCTGATCGACCTGGCCCATGGCTTTGTTGATCTGGCTGACACCGGAGGCTTGCTCGCTCGATGCCGCCGCCACCTCCTGCACCAGTTCGGATGTCTTCTTGATCGCGGGCACCAATTCGTCAAGCATCTTTCCCGAGTGTTCCGCGACGGTCACGCTATTGGCCGCCAGTCCGCTGATCTCCTTTGCCGCGGCCTGGCTGCGTTCGGCCAGCTTGCGCACCTCGGCTGCGACTACGGCGAAACCCCTGCCATGCTCGCCGGCCCGCGCCGCCTCGATCGCGGCGTTCAAGGCCAGCAGATTGGTCTGGTAAGCAATTTCTTCGATGATGTTCACCTTATCGGTGATCGCCTTCATAGCCGAGACCGTTTCATGGACCGCGCGGCCGCTTTCTTCCGCATCGCGCGCGCCCTTGCTGGCGACTTGCTCCATCTGCCCGCTGTTCTCGGAATTCTGGGAAATGGACGCACTCATCTGTTCCAGGCTGCTGCTGGTCTCCTCCACCGAGGTAGCTTGTTCGCTGGTGCCTTGTGAAAGGGACGAAGAAGTGGAGGCAACCTGCGTTGACGCGCTGGCAAAGGCACTTGCCCCTGTCTTGACTTCAATGATGATCTTCTCGAGTGTCTCGACGAAAGTGTTCAGCGACGCCGCCATGTTTCCGATTTCATCTTCCGTGGATATCTTCATGCGTTTCGTGAGGTCTCCCTCTCCGCGCGACAGTCCACTCGACAATTCTTCCAGGTAGGCATCCGCCGCCTTCACCGGCACAACGATGCTCCGCGAAACAAAAAACAAAATGACCATCAGAATGGCCAAGGTGCCGAGCCCCATCAAAATCGTATTGATCTGGCTGGCTGATAGAGCGTCCAGATCCGCCTTGGCCCAACGTTCCATTCCCATATAGCCGATCGCTTCCCCTTCGCTAACCTGATGACAGGAAAGACAGCCTTTGTCCGCGCGGACTGGGAATAATCTGAACAGGAAGGGAGTGCCACTGGCATTTCTTCTCAGCTCGGCAATTTCTTTTTGTGTCCGCTGGATGGTTGCGATTTCCGTTACAGATTCGGTCTTGTCTTGGGAGGCTTTATCGGACGATCGAAAAACACGGCCGTCCGGGTATAAAAGGTAGACGCGCTTCACGTCACCCAGCGCGCCTACTTTTTCTAACATACTGTCGATGGCATTCCGGTCGGCGGCAAGCATGGCATAGCGCAAGGACGCTTCCATAACGCTGCCAACCTTTTCGGATTCCTGGTACAACTTGCCGAGCAGCGTCTTCTCTTTTTCTCGCCACTGCAACCAGGTAGCAAGGCCAATCGCTACTACCAGGCCAGTCGCCACGGAGATTTGAATCCTGGCGGATAAGCTCTTTCTTACCGATGAAAACATGTGATGCCTCCTCCAAAGCCGGGAAAAAGAAAAATCATGCCGGTGGTGGTGCTCCCGGTTCGCAATCTCCACATCTGTTAAACCTTCCTCAAGAGCCATTCATCTCGCATCCGGATTGCGAATTGATGATCGATGGTGCGCTCAGGTTTGCGGCTTCGCTTCCTGGGGGAGGCCGCAATACGGTGAGACCGAGCATCACGTCGGTGGACAGAACCTTGTCCACGTCGAGCAAAAGGACGAACTGCTTCCCCATCTTGCCGATGCCTTTCAGGTAGTCGACGTGGACGCGAGTTCCGAACGAGGGCGGCGGCTCGATTTCGCTCAGCGGTAAATCGATCACCTGGCTCACCGCGTCCGCCGTCACCCCCATCACCACGCGTTTCCCTCCCCCGGCTTCCACCTCCACGATAATCACGCACGTCCGTTTGGTGACGGGACTCTCTCCCAGCCCGAACCGCGCCGCCAGGTCTACCACCGGCACCACCGAGCCCCGCAGGTTGATCACCCCTCGAATGCTGCGCGGCACATTCGGTAACCGCGTCACCGTGTCGTATTCGATGATCTCCTTGACCCGCAGTATGCCCACCGCGAATGCTTCCTCCGCCAGAAGAAAGGTAAGAAACTGAGTCTGCTCGTTGGCTTCAACGGTGTCGCTCATGCTGTCGCTCCTTCTCTAGAAACGCACGAACTCTCGTTCGTTGGCTTCGCTGTGAGGCTTGATCGATCCGTTCGGCTTGAATGCTCCGTTCGGTTTGCCGGAACCGTTCGGCTTTGCGGAAACGCTGGCTACTTCCATCAGCGGCGCTGGGCTGCTCCGGGTGGCCGGCGCGGCCGTGGCGTTCAGCCGCTCGGCCCACGTGCGCACTCCGCGCGAGACGTTGGGCTGCCGCTCGCTGAAAACTTCCCGATCGCCCACGCGGAAGAAGTTCATCAGTTGCTGCAATGATTCGGCTTGCGCCGCCATCTCCTGGGCTGTCGAGGCCAGCTCTTCGGAGGCCGACGCATTCCGCTGTGTGACCTGATCGACCTGGCTCATGGCTTTGTTGATCTGGCTGACACCGGAGGCTTGCTCGCTCGATGCCGCCGCCACTTCCTGCACCAGCTCCGATGTCTTTTTGATCGCCGGCACCAGCGCCGCCAGCAGTTCGCCAGAACGTTCGGCGATCTTCACGCTCGAGGAGGCCAGTCCGCTGATCTCTTGCGCGGCTGTCTGGCTGCGTTCGGCCAGCTTCCGCACTTCGGTCGCAACCACGGCAAACCCTTTTCCGTGCTCGCCGGCCCGCGCCGCCTCGATGGCGGCGTTGAGCGCCAGCAGATTGGTCTGGTAAGCGATCTCCTCGATGATGGAGATCTTTTCCGCAATCGCCTTCATCGCCTCCACGGTCTCTTTCACGGCCTTGCCGCTTTCTTCGCTGTCCTTGGTTCCTTTGAGCGCCATATGCTCGGTCTGGCGGCTGTTCTCGGCATTTTGTGTGATCGAAGCGTTCATCTGTTCCAGACTGGAGGTGGTTTCCTCCACCGAGGCCGCCTGCTGGCTAGTTCCCTGCGACAAGGTCTGCGACGTGGCGGAAATCTGCGCCGCCGCCGCCGTCAGCCCGCCGCTGCTCGTCTTGACCTCGGTAATGATCTGGATCAACTTATCCGCCATTCTCTTCATGGCCGCCATCATCCGGCCGATTTCGTCGCCGCGATCCACCTCTATGGCCAGGTCCAGATCGCCTTGAGCGACCCGATCGGCCACCTGCATTGCTTTCGTCATCGGAACAACGATGCCGCGGGTAGCCACAATCGTGGCCCCGACGCTCACGCCGGCGGCGACGATCAGGAAGAACAGCAACAAGAGAGTCGTCTTCCGCTCCGAGGCTGCCACCACGTCTTTGGCGGCGTGCATTTGCTCGACGTTCTTCGCGGCGAAATGGTTGGCGGTCTGTTCCAAGCCGTCATAGGCATCTTTCACCTCGGTGATCGCTTCACTAGCCTGTTGCGGTCTGGTAATGACTTTCGATTCGATCTTGCTCTGCACTTTGCGGAAACCATCGACGTAGCTGGACAGACTGGTCTGCATCTTTCTGGTCGGGGACTTGTCTTGCTCGTCGGTGATCAACTGGTCCAGATGGTCCAGGTCGTCTTTGAGCGAGGCCACCCCGGCGTTCCACTTCCCCAAAAAGGAAGCCTCCGCTTCCTTGACGCCGATGTTGAGAAAATAGTCCTTTTCGATGCGCCGCAGGTCCAGCGTATCGGAGCGCGCTTGCGCGGAATACTCGGCCAGCCGCGCCTCGGTGGTAACAATTCCGTCCAGAACCTTGGCGTTGCTGGTGATTCCCCAGTAACCGCAGAGGGCCACGGCGGCCGTCAGAGTCAGGACCAACCCGAAGGCCAAGGCAAGTTTTTTACCGATGCCCAAGTTTTTCATATGCAACTTCTCCATTTCCTCGAATCCGTTCCCGTACGATTACGCCGTCGAATGTTGTGTCAATCCTGTCCTGTGCCGCAAGCCGTGAGAAAACATCCGGGCGACTCTCGCTCGCCGCGCCGCAGGCGTGATATCCGCGTCCGCCGCATTTCGTTTCCTCCCCTGGGCCAGGAAGCCGCGGGGCGCCGCGTAACCTTTCCCGAAGCTCTCCGGAAATCCAATCGCGTCCGGCCGCCTGGCTCGCTCAAGCATGTAGTTTGACCTCCGCCGGAAGAGAAACCTCCCGCAGGATCGTCGGCGCATCCAGGATGAGAGCGACACGGCCGTTGCCGAGGATGGTCGATCCGCTAATGCCACGCAGGCGCTTGAACAGCTTTCCGAGCGGCTTGATCACCGTCTGGTGCGCACCGTAGAGGGCATCGACCACCAGACCGGCCTCAAGCTGGTGATGCCGCACGACGACGATCTGCTCGCGCTGCGCTTCGCCGCCGGCCGCTCCGAACAGGTGGCGCAGGCGCAAATAGGAGAGCGATCTGCCGCGGAGATTGATGATTCCCTGTGCGAAGTCCCGGCGGCGCTCCTCCGGCGGCATTTCCAGGCATTCGACGACGGCATCCAGGGGAACCACGTATCGTTCCTCGCCGACGCCAACCAGAAATCCGTCAATGATCGCGAGCGTCAGCGGCAGCCGGATCGTGAACGTGGTTCCCTTGCCTTCCTCGCTTTCGACGGCCAGCGTTCCGCGCAGGGCTTCGATATTGCGCTGGACCACATCCATCCCTACACCGCGCCCGGAGACGTCGGTGACTTTGTCCGCCGTCGAGAAGCCGGGCTCGAAGATCAGCCGGAACAGTTCGGAGTCGGGCATCTTTTCCGGCTCGGCGGCGATGCCCCGGGCGCGGGCGACCTCCGCGATTCGTTTGCGGTTCAAACCGGCGCCGTCGTCGCGGAGCTGCACGATGATGTTTCCGGTTTCGTGTTGGGCCCGCAGAACAATCCGGCCGCACGGGTTCTTGCCCGCCGCTTGGCGCCGCTCGGGCGTTTCCAGGCCGTGATCGACGGCGTTGCGGATCATGTGCGTGAGCGGGTCGCGGATCAAATCGACGACGGTGGCATCCACTTCCACGTCTTCTCCCTCGATATCGAGCTGCGCCTGCTTGCCGGAGGCCGCCGCGAGGTCCCGCACCGTGCGGATGAACTGCCGCAAGGTCGGGCCGACCGGCACCATGCGGATCTTCATGACCAGTTCCTGCAGATCGAGATAGAGCCGGTCGGAATCGCAGTGCGCTTCCAGAATCCGTTCTTTGCCGCGGCCCGGGAGTTCATCCAGCATTTGGCGCAAGCGGCCGCGAGCGATGGCGATTTCGCCCGTGAGGTTGAGCATGCGATCCAGCTTCTCAATGTCCACGCGGAGTGTCCGGCTACGCTCGTCCCAGCTCTGCTGGTCGTTTTTCCGCCGACCGGGAGAATTGCGGAGATCGGGCGCCGCCGGGGCGGGGTTCTCGCCGGTAGCAGCCGGAACAAGACCGGATTCCTCGGCCAATAGTTCCAGTATTTGCCGCTGCGGTTCCTGCATTTCCACGTCCCCCGCCAGCGACATGGAAATTAGATCTCGCATGGCGTCCACGCAGTGCAGCAGCGCCGTGATGACTCCGGATGTGGACGCGGCGGTGCCTTTCAGCAGCCTGTCCAGGCAGTCTTCCACGCGATGCGCGAATTCGGTGAGACCCGTATAACCGAGGGTGGCTCCGTTCCCCTTCAGGGTGTGCGCCACCCGAAAGATGGTTCGGAGCATCTCTTGGTTGCCGGGGGAGCTTTCCAAAGCCACCAGAATCTCTTCCATGCGGGCGAGGTTCTCGTCGGCTTCTGCCCGGAACGTTTGCACTAGAGCTTGGAGATCGAATTCCACGGTATGCACCTCACAGGAGCTTGACCAGGGCGCTGCCGTCATGCGGGTGAAAGACCAGCTTGCGCCCGCGATTGCCGCCGACGTCCGATGCCATGATGGGAATTCCAATAGCGGCCAGCGCGCTCGTGGCGATCTCCGCATTTTTCGTTCCCAAGTGACTTCCTTTGCCGCGCATGGCATCCAGCACACAGGCGCCGCCGAAGACCTTGGCTTGCAGGCCGCCCAGGCGGCTTCCCACGCGCAGCAGCCGTTCCACCAACAGTTCGATGGCCACGTTTCCGTAGCGCAAAGCGGTCGGGGAGGTTTTCAAGCCCGTCGGCAGCAGGTAGTGATTGATACCGCCGATCCCCAACTCCGGAGACCACAGGCAGACGGAAACACAAGAGCCGAGAATCGTGTTCACCACCACCGGCTCGGTCGAGACGAAAATCTGGCCCGGGTGCAGGTAGACGTGGGGCAGCGAGGCTTCGCCGTTTACGCCGGCCTGCCACGCCGTCTGTTCCACGTCTTGCCACGCCAGCCCGGCAAAATTCGTCACGCGGCACCTCCGCTCGCAAGGGGCTCGGCTTCCGTCAACTCCGTGCAATACAGGGCGCTCGCGACGTGCGTTTCCAGCAGCCGAAACAGCTCGCGGTCCAATTGATGCAAACCGCTCTTTTGCGGCAGCAGCCGAAAAAGGGCCAGAGCGCCGGTGACCATGCCATTGCGCTTCAGAGGAATGCAGGCGGTCAGGCCGGCTTCGCCTCGCGGGGAGCACTGGACATCCTCATCCTCCTCCGCCCAATAAGACTCCCCGGTTAGCGCGGTGTGGCCGATGTGACCGCAGCGGGGCAGAATGATTTCGCGTCCCGACACGTCGAGTCCGCAGAAGTCCTCCAGGAAAAGCCATCCGTCGCTTTCCACCCGATACAAGATGTATTCTTCACATCCCACCAGGTTCGCGATGATCTCGCGCACCGTCAGCAGCACTTCCTTGCGGTCCGCGCAACTATGCAGGCGCTGGCAGGCGACCACGAGAGTCGCGAGCATCGTGTTCAGCTCGGCCGTCGCGGCATGGCGCTCCGCCAGGATTTGCTGTTCACGGCGGATCTCCTCCAGCTCCCCTTTGAGGCGGAGACGCTCGGTTTCGAGCGCCTGCACTCTCGGTTCGAAGGTTTGGCCCGTATCGGTCCTTATGTCTTCCTCGGGGCGATTCGGATCCGCGGCTCTCGTGCCCCACAGGGTTGCCGTCTCCTGGGTTTGGATGTTCATCGCAGTGCCTCCTCCTCCGCGCCGATCAGGTCGTCGATTTTCGAAAGTAGTTCTGTGCCATTGACCGGCTTGGTTACGTAATCGTTACAACCGCTGGCGTACCCTAACTCGACGTGTTCGGGCTCCCCCCTGGTGGTGACCATAATGATGGGAATCTGGCAGGTGGTCTCCCGGAGGCGAAGCTGCCGGCAGGCTTCGATTCCAGTCATCCGCGGCATCACGACGTCCATCACGATAAGGTCGGGCAATTTTGCCAGAGCCTTTTCGAGCGCTTCCTGGCCGTCCCGCGCCACGATCAACTCAAAGTCGCTGCGGCTTTGGAGGATCATTTGCTCCAGCAGCAAGGCCGTGCTCGAGTCGTCAACCAGAAGAACTTTCTTGCGCGTCATGCTCCGACCTCCATGATTCCGTCGCCGAATCCCAATCCCGTTTTCGGCAGAAGCATCGGCACGGGGAAACCATCGCCCGCCAGCAAACCGCTCTCGATCAGGTTTTCCGCGGACATGGGGCGGGCCAGCAAAAAGCCCTGCATCAGGTGAATCTCCATGTCCAGGAGCACTCCCAAATCCGCTTCGTTCTCCACTCCTTCGGCGATCACATGGGCTCCGAAATTGCGGGCCAACATGACGATGGATTGCAGCACGGCCAAGCGATGCTTGTCGGAACTGCAGCCGTTCACCACGTAAGCGTCGATCTTGAACGCGTCGGGATGGCAATCGAGAATGTGATTGTAATTGGCCTGTCCCGCACCCACATCGTCCAACGCGATCCGGACGCCTAAAGCCCGCAGATCGTCGAGCGCCCGGCAGGTGGCGGCAACGTCCCAAAAAGGCATCTCCTCCAACAGCTCGATCATCATGCGCCGGGGAGGGATTTCCAACTCCTCCGTCAATTCCTTCAAGTAGCCTAGAAAGCCGCGGTCCCGCGCCAGTGTGGTGGCGTGCACATTGACCGAGAAGAGGGGCCGGAAGGGAAGAGCCGAGATCGCGCCGAGCATCATTCGGATGCAGGCGCGATCCACGGCGATCTCCGCTCGCTTGCGCCGAACGTAGTAAAACAGAATATCGGCTCGGTCCCGAAAGACATCTTCCGATCCGCGCGCCAGGCACTCGATCGAGTGCAGCTTAGGAGTTCGATCTTGAAAGTCGAAGATCGGCTGAAACATCGGGTGGAGTCCCCCGGGGCTCAATACACTATCCAGCAGGGTCGACAATCCCATATTCATCCCTCCAGGAATTCCAGAACGATCCGGTGCAGTGCCGACAAAGCAATCGGTTTGTTGAGCACTCTGGCGACCCCGCAGGCGTACGCTTCTTTTTCCACCTCGGGAGTGCTGTAGGCGGTCAACAGAATGATTCGGGTTTCGGGGGACCGGTGGGAGAGCACGCGAACGAGCTCCAGCCCCTCGTTGCCCCGGATGGGGGTCAGGTGAAGGTCCGAAATCAGAACCGCGTAAGTGTTCCCGGTGACCAGAGCTTCGGCTTCCTCCAGTTCAGCAGCCCATTCCACGTCGAAGCCGCAAACCGTAAAGTACCGTTTCATAGCCACGCAAACTTCTTTTTGGTCGTCCACAATCAGTATTTTTGGTCGCACGCCGAAGTTCTCCGCGCTATCGCTTTTGGGGTTCTGCGCATCCGTGATGACAATTTCCTGTGTCATAACCGCCATCAAGTGCACAGGGGTTGCCAAACCCGGAGGGAAGAGGAAGAATCGCTAACCATCTGGCAGGACTGGAATTGGAAGGAGGGAGAGAGGAAAACGGCGGGAGCCGGAAACAATTATTCTCGTTTAGAGAGTTTCCGCAGTCTCGTTTGAGACGGAGACATCCATGGCTTTGACCTTCTTGTAGAGCGAACTGCGTGGAACCCCGAGCCGCTGGGCGGCCCGCCCTACGTTGCCATTTTCTTCTTCGATCACCTGTTGAATGTAACGGTGCTCCATCTCCGCCAGGCTGGCGCCGACGGGCCCGATTGCGACGGGCGTTTCGTGGGAGGGCTGCAACTGGTAGCCAAACTCAAACCGAAGGTGCTCGGGCCGCAATACCCCGTTTTCGCTCAGCAGGACGGCGCGTTCCAGGACGTTGCGCAGCTCGCGGATATTGCCCGGCCACGAATACCGTTCCAGCGCTGATGCCGCCTTGGGGGTCAGTTCGACCCCGGGCTGTTTCAAGTCCGCCGCGATTTTTTGGAGCAGTTGCACGGCGAGCGGTGTGATGTCTTCGGGCCGCTCCCGCAAGGAGGGAATCCGGAGCAGCACGGTGCTGATGCGAAAATAAAGGTCGCTGCGGAACTTCTCTTCCTTGATGAGCGCGCGAAGTTCGCGGTGCGTGGCGGCAATCAGGCGCACGTCCACCTGGCGGTCCCGCACGTCTCCGAGCCGGCGGAAACGCTTTTCCTCAAGCACCTTCAAGAGCTTGGCCTGCACCATCGGGTCGGCGTCGCCGATTTCGTCGAGGAAAACCGTGCCGCGGTGCGCCACATCGAGCAAGCCCATTTTGTTGCTCACGGCTCCGGTAAAGGCTCCGCGCTCGTGGCCGAACAGTTCCGTCTCGAGCAATTCACGCGACAAACCGGCGCAGTTCAAATCGACGAATGCTTCGCCGGCTCGTGCGCTGTGCTTGTGCAGCCACATAGCCAGGGTACCCTTGCCGGACCCGGTCTCGCCCTCGATCAACACCGTTCCTTCGGTTCGGAGGGCGTTTTCGGCCAGGCCAGCCAGCTCGCGGATCTTTTGACTCTGGCCCACGAAGGCGTCCAGAAATTCCCGCGCGATGCGGGATTCGCTGGCGACCACTTTCAGGCGGTTGCGCTGGTTTTCCAGCGCCCGCTGCAGGATGCGGTTGAGCGTGGCCAATTCCAAGGGCTTGGTCACGAAGTGTTCCGCGCCGGCCTTCATGGCCTGCACCGCCAAATCCACCGTTCCGTGGGCCGTCAGAATGATGACGGGGACGTCCGGCTGCGCCTCCAGCAGGGAAGGCAAAAGAGTCAGAGCATTTCCATCCGGCAGCATGTAATCGAGCAGCACCGCATCGGGACGGGAATCGCGGCAACTGTCTATGGCGGACTGGCAGGACCCGGCCTCGAGAATATCTAAGCCCTGGAGTTCCAGGTAACGCCGGACGGCCAATCGGACCTGCGGCTCGTCATCAACCAACAAGACTTTGGGCTTTGACATCGCTGTCTTCCACCTCGTGTTTGGATTCGCAACCCGCCTCCCGGAAGCAGACGCGGACCACGGCTCCGCCCTCGGGAGCGTTCGAGACGGCTAACCGCCCCGCATGCGCCTCCACAATGCGCTGAGTGATGGCCAGGCCAAGACCCGTTCCCCCATCGCGCCGGGTGAAGAACGGCTGGAACACCTTGTCTAGATCCTCCGGGCGGAATCCCTGCCCTTGATCTTGAATGCTGCATTCGATCCATTCACAGTCGCCCTCCCGGAAACGGCGCCCTTGGATAAGCACGGTGCCTTGGTGCGGCGAGTGCTGCACGGCGTTCTCGATGAGATTGCGAAAAACCTGCACCAGACGGTTTGGGTCCATGGGAATGGCCGGCAATTGATGATCGACCCGATTGTCGATCTTCACGCACAACCTCCCGGAGAGCGGTTCGCACTCCGCGGCGGCCATGCCGACGACCGGCCCTAAACTCCCCGGCGATAATTCCACCGGAGTAGGCTTTCCGTACTCCAGCAGATCCCGCATCAGGGCATCCAGCCTGCCGACTTGCTGGCGGACGGTCTCGAAGAATTCCTGCGCTTCCGGACCGACGACGTGGACGGCGTCCAACACCTCCAGTGTGGCGGTCAGAATGAACAGTGGATTGCGCACTTCGTGAGCGACGGCGGAGACCAGCGCCCCCATCGCCGACATTTGTTCCGTCCGGTGCAGGGTTTCCTGCATCGTCACAAGTGGTGTTAAATCGCGAACCAGGACGGTGAAGCGTTCTCCCACTTCCGAGTCCGGTATCTGAACGCCGTCGAGCTGCCAAGTCCGTCCCCCCCCATCCCGTTGTTGAATCGAGACCGGAGTAATTCCCCGGCGCAGTTGTCCGACGATGGTAGCGAACGAATCGGCCAGCGGACAGATGTCGGTTTCCCCACATTTCGGTCCGGTTTGCGTGAATTCGCCTCCACACAATCTCAGCGCCGCCCGGTTGGCACGGTGGCACTTCCCGTTGGTATCCAAAACAACGAAAGGAGATTGGATGCAGTCGAACATTTCCTGCCATTCCGCGGCGGCTCTCTTTATCTTTTCCTGGCTCTCCCGCAAAGCGGTTTCGGTGCGGCTGCGTTCGTCCATTTCCTGCCGCAGCGCGCTGTAGGTGTGTAGCAACGTTTCTTCTTTGACTTCCAGCTCGGCTTTGGAGACCATGGTAGCCTGCAGACGCTCAGCCATCCGGTTGAACTGATCAGCCAGGGTTGTAAATTCCTGGGGTCCTTCCAGCGAAATGCGGCGAGGCGCCTCCGCTTGCCCGATCGCGGCTGTGCCTTCCTCCAGCACCTTCAGCGGTTCGGTGATGCTCCGCAACAGTCTGCGCCCCAAGACCCCGCTTGCCACCAGCAAGGCGGGAATCAGCAAGCCGAGCAGCAAGAGCGTGCGCCCCGTGGTTCGTTTTGCAGCCGCGTTGGCGTCTCGCAAATCCTGCTCCACGATGCGCTGAATCTTCCCGTGCAGCAATTTGTCCAATTCAGTTCGCCGTTCGAGGATGCGGGTGGCTTCGGCGCGCATCCCATCGCACAGCGCGGCCATTTCCGCGATGGCGGATATTCCGTTCGCCATGGGATCGGAAATTTCCTTCAGCCGCCCGCGGTCTTCCGGTGTCAGCGCCAGGCGTTTCAGGCGGAGGCGAGAGTCGTACAGTTCCTGCCCTACGCGGGAAAGAGCGCTGGCGAATTCTCCGGCGTGGTCGTGCCTATAGATGGAAACCAGTGTCAGGACCGTGGCGCATTCTCTCTTCAGATCCCTCAGGACACGGGCGCGTTCGCTCGCCGGGCTTCCTTCCACCTCGGTCCATCGATCCACCAGCGCTTCCGTCTTGCTGATGTGTGTTCGCACCTTTTCCAGCATGGAGCGCCCGGCGTCCTGCGCGTCCATGAGCCGGTCGCCGGCCCGCTTGTAGTCGCTATAGAGCGCTGCCACGCCGTTGCCCGATTCCTTCAGTTGCTCGGAGTAAACGAGTTGGTCGTACTGCGCTTTCAACCGTGCAAAATTGTCGCTGCGGGTCTGTACTTCGTCGCGAAGCTTCTGACTGGGCCTGGCCAGATATCTCTGGAAAACGGTGCCCGTTTCGATTATGTTTATCTCCATTTCGGAGGCAGCCTGGTTCAGGGGACCCTGCACATCCGTCACTTGCCGCAAAACCGACCGGGATTTGGACATGCCGACGTAGGCCGTGACCAGCGCCGCCACGCTGACGGCCAGGATCACCGCGTGCGAGACCTTGAGCTTCATTTCGATGGTCTTTGGAAAATGCATCGCAATCCTTCGTAATGGGCTTCCTGGAGCCGCTTTTGCGGTCTCCTTGGTTCCAGTTGAGAGCAGCTCGGGAGCCATTTTACTTGTAATACCGAGCACCAACAGCGAACCACGGTCCCTAGAGAAGCACCACACAAAAGTATCAATCATGGAAGGGAGGCGTGCAATGAATCATTCGCCTCATTCTTATTAGGTCCCTAGTACCACGCGGATACGCCGCAAGCAGTTGTAAGAAAGCCGGAAATTAGAGCAAAGAATTTTTCGGTTGCGCGGAATTGTGAGTGAGATTGCACGGAACTGTGGGCCAGGACGCACGGAATCGTGGGCGATGGTGTCAAACCGCTGGCAGTATTCCACGTCATGGGCGCACCGTTGCTGCCTCCGCAGTTTCGCGGCGGCTGTAGTCCAACGCGATGTTCATGTGCACTCTTCCGCAGGAGGTCTCGAAGCACAGCGCCAGGGCTTCGCTCTGGCTTGTGCCGGCACAACCGCCGTCGTCGGCCGTATGCAATACCGGGGGGAAAACTTTGAAGCGAAACCCCTGGTTGTTGAGCAGCGTGACCGCATTGCCCACGACCATGTTGGCCAGTTCGCAGACGGTTTCGCGCGCGATTTGTTCGGAGGATCCCGCTTCTGCGCCGGCCAGCACTTCGGCCACCCGCAGAGCCGCTTCCGGTTCCAGGTCGAAGATGATGCAGCCTTCCAGGTCGCCGCGGATGACGACGCTGGCGGCGACGCCCTTGCGACGGTAGACATCCTCCTGCATGGCGACTTCACGGACCTCGGCGGGGGAGTGCAGCATCTGTCCCAGCACGCCGTCGGCTGCGTTGATGAAGGGTTGAATCAGCTCAAGTCTCATAACGCCCCGGCTTTCTCGACGGTGGCCCGTGCGGGAGCCTCTTCCCCGCGAAGCAAGTGGTGGATCACCTCGGAGAGCAGTTCGGGATTGGTGGGCTTCTGCAAGAAATGCCGCACGCCCTTGCGTAGCGCCTCCGAGACGTTCTCATGGTCGCCCACCGAAGCGACCATCACAATCTGTGCCTCCGGATGGTGACGGATGATCCTCTCAGCTGCCTCAATTCCCTCCATTTCCGGCATCGTCACGTCCATGAATACGATATCGGGCCGGAGGCGGTCGTACTGCTGGATGGCTTCCAGACCGTGACCGGCTTCGCCCGCCACTTCGCCGCCGATCATCTGCAACATGCGGCCCAGGTTCTTGCGTGCGAAGACGGAATCGTCCACCACCAGATAGCGCACCGGCTGGCCGTCCCGGTTTCGCAGCGCGGATTCGTTTTCTCGCATACGACCCTCCTTGCCCGTCTTCCCATGCCACCCGTACGCCCGTGACCTGCCATCTCAAGCATCGCGAAGGCCCCCGAAGCGCCTTCCCTCGCACTCACGCCGTGCCGTCGATCCGCTGGTAAGCGGTGCCGTTGTTCTGGTGGATCATGCGGAACTTGTCGGTGAGCCCGAACAAGCTCTCCGCTTGCCCCACGAGCAGATACCCGCCCGGATTCAGGCAACGGAAGAATTTCTCGGTCAGCCGCTTCTGCTCGGCGCCCTCGAAGTAGATCATGATGTTGCGGCAGAAGATGACGTCGCTTGCCGGCGGCAGGTATTCCGCTTTGAGATTATGCATGTCGAATTGGATCAGATCCTTCAAGGCGGGCTTCACACCGTAGCGGTCGCCAATTTTGTCGAAATACCGCAAGCGATGGCTGTACTCAACCTCCTCCATCTGATTTCCGGGATAGACGCCGGCCCGGGCGGTTTGCAGGGCGGCGTAGCTGCCGTCGGAGGCTAGGATTTCTATCCGCCACGGCGGCGGCACCAGCGGTTTGAATCGGCCGGCCTCCGGTGGCGTTGGATGGCTCAAGTAATAGGAAGAGACCGCGTCGCATATCTGGATGGCCAGCGTGTACGCTTCCTGCCCGGTCGAGCAGCCGGCGCTCCAGGCTCGCAGCGTCCACTCGCGACGGGCGACCTTGCGGGTCAATAATTCGTCCAGAATCGCTTTTTGGAAAAGCTCGAGCTGAGGTTTGTTGCGGAAGAAACCCGTCTCGCGGGCGGACACGTTTTCGAGCAACGCCCCCAGCTCCCGCTTTCCCTCCCGGCTGGTCAGTAAACGGTAGTAGTTGTAAAAATCGTCGAAGCGGCAGGCTTGCAGACGTTGCCGCACGCGCTCTTGCAGCAGCGGAATGCGGGCCTCGTCGATAAATACCGCGCACTCCTGATATAGCAGCGACTGCAACAGCTTTAGCTCTGCACCGGAAAGTCCAACTTGCGTCGCCAAGCTCATAGGTAATTTGGCAGGGGGTGCAGTGGCACTCCCTCGCGTCACGAGTGTTTTCTCCGATCGTACCAACTTCCAACCATGACCGAGCACGCTGGTTGCCAGATGTCGGCAACTCCGCCCCTGCCTCCGGAAGCCACCTTTATTCCCGGTATTTCCAATACTTAGCCCACTTCCCGCGATTTCATGCGAATCGGCGTGGCGATGCGGTTCGTCTACAAGCCGGACGCCGGCTGTCTCGCACGGAGACTCCCGACCGCGCCGCTCTTTGCTTTCGCCAAGTTGTAAATACCGAAAACAGAAGCCTCTAACGAGGTTTCTTGAGCGGCTGACGCCCTGGCAAAGCGCGTGCTGTTATGTCAGCGGAAGATTGCATGTTTGGTAGGAGGTTACCTGTGCTGAATATAAAAAAATCCGCATTCCCGCCGCTGCGGCTTCCGGCGCCGGGCGCTTTGCCTCCCCCTAAACAAGGCGATATCCGCAGTCTGGTGTCCCTGTTCCCCAACGCGAAGCCCGTGTATATCCCGCTCCGTGTGAGGCCGCCGTTCGGGACCGATGGGATCTGCGAAAAAACATCAGCCCTATACCTGGCACGAGACGCCGTGATTTTCTTGTCGGATCGTGCTCACCGCAATGGCGAAACTCTGCTGCTGAGGCACTTTGCGAGTGCCGACGAGAACCCCGCAACCGTCGTGGCGGTGCTTTATGAGGAAACGCGCATGGCCGTGGCCGTGCGCTTTGTAGACGGCCTCCCGAAATGGGTTGAAGCCGCGTGACCGCGATTTTGCCGCTTTGGTTTGGTTCAGCGCGTGCGCGTGTCGTCGGCGGAGCGAATACCGTCCGTAATAGCGGCGGCGGGAGGAACGTGGTTGGCAGGCAGGTAGAAGAAAAGACCGTTGAAGGCGGAAACTGCAAAGGCTGGCTGGCCGCTCGATGCATGAAACGCCAGCCGCTCGATGGGCAGCGTCTCCATCTCCGTGTTCACGTCGATCCGGCTGTAGTGTTCGCCGGCGTCGGAAGACTCGAATATCCCCGAGTCGCTGGAAACCAGAACGCGATTGGGATCGCCGGGCGAGACGGCAATCTCGCGGATGGCAGAGTAGGGTAGCCCGTGGCCGAACTTCTCCCAGTTGCCGCCGCCGTCGATGGAGCGATAGAGACCCGTGGACCCGCCTACAAAAAAAACGCCGGAGCCTGAGCGGGAAGAGGCGACTCGATGTACGCGAAAGAGCGGATCGGAGTCCACCTGCAAATCGCTCCAGCTACGGCCGGAATCGCGCGATATTTTTATTCCCGCGCCGGCGATCGCAAGCAGGATATCCCCCGTTACTCCACCGGTGGCAAAACTAGTGATAGTTGCGCCGGAAACGGAAAGCGGGACGCGGTTCCACGTCCGCCCGTCCTTGCTTCCGAGCAATCCCGCGGAACTGGCCGCGTAGATCGGCTCCTGCTGGTCGCGGCGATAGAGCGCCCAAACTGTCACTCCCGCCGAAGAAGCGTACTCCGGCGCGGCGGTGGAAGTCTTCGGCGGTTGTTTGGTTGGAGTTCCTCGAGATGATGCCTTGGCGGGAAGCCGCGCCGGCGCAGGGGCCTCAATCCGGCTCTCGCTCTTCCACTCTTTCAAATCCGCGGACAGTTCAAAGATTCCATCGGTCGTTCCCGCGAGCAGCCGCCAGGACGGCTGAGTGACGAGCAACAGCGACAACACCTCCCGGTCATCCAGGCCCGGCGCCGCGGGCCGCCAAGTCACTCCGTTGTCGTCGGTGACCAGCACGGAACCAACCTGCCCGTCTTGCATCAGCGAAGCGAAGAAACGTCCCGGACTCGACGGATCGGGTACTATGCCGGAGATCTGGCGCTGTGCGAAGCCGCCGTTGGCGGATTCGAAAACCTGTCCCGCGTCGCGGCTCTCCATCACGCCAGATTGATCCAATCCCAGAAAAACGTGGTTCGTATCGCGAGGGTCGATGGCAACGGCATTGACGATCCAGGAGTTATTCGTCAGACGCGACCAGTGGGCGCCGCCGTCGCGCGTCCGCCACAATCCTTCCGTGGTTCCCGCGTAGACGGTCTCCGAGGTGCCACCCTCCATGGCCAGCACGCGAGTGCGCCGCGAGCTATAGGGAATGCCTTGAATCTTCTTCCACTCCCCGCCTCCGTTGTCGGTGCGATAGATGCCGGAGCACGCGCTCAGGTAAGCCGTCTGGGAATGAGCGCGGTCGATGACGATGCTGAACACATCGGAATCGTCGATGATGCCTTTCTTAACAGAAAACCAGTGCAGCCCGCCGTCGTTGGTTTTCCAGGGCAGGTGCCATGTGCCGGCGTAAATGCTGGATGGATCAACCGGGTCGATGGCGATGGATTCGACGTTGCGGATCTCTTCATGGCGTGGCGGAGAGATGCGCTTCCACGATGCGCCGCCGTCGTCGGTGTGAAAGACTCCCTCCAGACTCCCTGCTACAAGAATTTTGGAAGAGGATGGGGCCATGGCCAGCGCGCGAACCGACTGGCCGCCGATCCCGCCGAGTTCCTTCCAGGTGAGACCTCCGTCGTCGGTCTTAAATACGCCGCCCGTGGGGCTCGCCAGGCTCCACAACCCGGCATAGAGCACGGCGCTGTCGGAAGGGTCCACAATCAAACTGTCCACCACCCAGGCATCCGGCGCTTTGAACCCGCGCAGAAGTTCCCACGACTTGCCGCCATTCTGCGAGACATAGATTTGTCCGATGCGCGTGCCTAGATACATCCGGTCTGGACGCACGGGATCGACGGCCAAAGAGCGGACATCGCCGCCGAATGGGCCGACTGGCATCCAGCCGGCACGAGCGGATGATGCTGCCGATGCAGCGATGAGCAGAGCGAAAACCAGGAAGAACAGCGAACGGTTGCGCGCTATGTGTCTTGGCAGTGTTATTCGCGGCATTTGGGGAGATCGGCTCATCCAAGAGGTGCCTCTATGAGCCGCAAACCTTCTCGTTCCGGCGTTGAATTGCCTGAGTTGTTGAGCCGTTTTATTGCAGGTTTGCAGAAGGAGCGTATCGGCTGACATTTGCGTGCGGGCCAAGACACTCCTTCCATGGATCGCAAGCTAAGAGGCGCGGGTCTGTTTCGCCCGCGCCCCTGTGACTTCCGCCACTTCCTAGCGCGCCGCGGCAATCAGCGTGCGCAAGGAACCGGCCTCCGGAGTTTTCCGCTCGGCCGATTGCGCCACCGTCGCGTGACCGGGACCGCCATGCCCTGGCTGGAGCACCTGCGCGCTCTTCTTTGCCGGAGCCTTCGCCGCTGCTCTGCTCGCCGGTGTCACACGGCCGGCTGGCGGCTTGGCTACCACCTCGCCAATGGTAAGCGTCTCACCGCGAGGAATCTGGTAGATCTCCAGCTTGCGGTTGGCAGGCCCACGGGCGTTGGTGCCATGGCGAGCCTCCACGCGGCTGTCGGCAATGCCCTTCTCCTTCACCAAGTACGCTTTGCCGTTGGCGGCGCGCGCATCGGCCAGCCGTGCTGCACGAGCCTCTCGGGTGTCGGCAAAGCCAACCACCGCCAGCGTGTCGTCGGGCTGATTTCTCAGCGCCAGCGCAGCATCGTCCAGCTTCGCTTTGCAGACGTTGTCCACCCTTGAGGAGCCGGCCTTGAATTCGCATGTCCCCAGCAACTGGACGGTGCGGCGAGGCGGTGCCGGCGGAGGCGCAGGCGGAGCCGTGACGGTCACGTTCATGGTGCACTCCGCGCTCAGGTTCCGGTCGTCGGATACCTTCACGCGAATCGAGTAGGTTCCCGGACGCAATCCGGTGGTGTCAAACCGAACGGTTGCGCCCGTGCCCTCCACGCGGCCTTCTGTCGTTGTCCATTCGTAACGCAGCGGACGGTTATCGGGGCTGTTGGCTCGCGCGTTGAGGCTCACGATTTCGCCCGCCTGAACGCTGGGCCGGTCGGCCGAGCAGGTCACCGTTGGCGGCTTGGGCGCCGGCGGCGGCGGCGGCGGAGCTGTCACGGTCACCCGAGTACTACAGTCGGCGGAGTTGCCGGGAAGGTCGGTGGCCTTCACGGTCTGCGTATAGGTTCCGGGTTGCATATTGTCGGTGCGCAGACGAACGGCCGGTCCGCTGCCTTCAATCGTCCCGCCCGTGGTGGTCCATTCGTAGGTGACCAGCTTGCCGGTGGAAGAGACCCCTTGCGCGGAAAGATTCACCACGGTGCCGGCCCCGGCCAGAACCTCGGTCGGATCGGCCATGCAGGTGAGGCTCGGCGGAGTCGGCGGGGCCTTCTCTCTTCCGCCCGTGCTATAGCTGAGATCGGCGACAAAGCCGTGCTTGTCGCCGCCAAACTGGTTCAGCGGGTGGCGGTATCCGCCGCTCAGGGCCAGGCCCTTGGTCAGCCAGGCGCGGAAGCCGATGGTCCCATCCACAGGATCGCGGGCATCAAACGAGGTGACCGGAGTGTGGTCGCCGGTATAAACCTCCGCAGTGATTTCGCTCATCAACTGGATGCGCGTGGAGCGCGGAATCACGATGCCAAAACCCAGGGGAACCGAATTGGACAGTTCCATCTGCTGGCGGTCGCCGGGGCCGGGGTCGAAGTAGTCGCGGAAGCCGACGTTCAGGTCGAGTTCGGCCATGTTTCCGATATATTTGCTCAAAACGAGGTCGGTGCCGATGATCCAGTCGCCAGTCTGCGACGGCCGAAATCGCAGAAAATTCACCGAGCGGTGTGTCGGAATAACTCCGTAGGCAGTGACGGAGAGCCCCACGGGAGCGCCTCTTTCCTCCGACACGGGATTGATCTTCAATCCAACATTTACAGTGCCGATGCCGTTGCTGCCGAGGTGATCGCCGATCCACGGCAGGTCGTTGTAGTAGCCGGCGCGGCCGGTCAGCGTCCCCGTGCGAGTGGCCGGGAGACGCAGTCGCGGCAGCAACGTGCCGGGCATGAGTTCCGTGGGCAGCGGCGTGGCGCCGGGCGCCTGCGTGCCGAACAGGCCAAGGGCCTGTTGCCCGAAGCTCAACTGGTCCTGCCGCCGGGCGAGTATATGCCTATTAAGTTCGACGTTGATACCCAGCTCGAGCCAGTCAGTGATGCCGAACGCGCCGGAAACTCCGACCGTGCCGATGGTCAGAAAGCCGGGATTGCGGTTGATGCGGTCGTAAAAAACGTTGAAGGATCCCTTGTACTTCGGAAGGTTAGGGGCGCTATATACTTTCCACAATCCCGTGTTGCCATAAATTGTGGAAATGGCCGGATGAGGAGGCGGTTCATCGGCGTTCTGGGCTTGTGCCGCTGCGCACAATAGCAGAATTGATGCCGCAACTACTAAGCTAACGATGAAGAGTGAATTTCTACCAGTGAACTTCCGCATGGCCTGCCTCCTGAAAGTGAATCGAGAAGATGATGATACCCACAATAATTCACACCTATTAAATAAATATCAGATTCGAGCGAGTACTAGGATGAAACTTTGTAATCGAATTGTTGCAGTGAACCAGATTGGTTAACAGTCCCTACATGATAACTCAGGGAGAATAGCGATTGGGGAGCGTCGGCTTAAGCGATATGATTAGAAATCATAGGGTTACCTGGATTCCCGATACAATGTCAAGGATGCCGTTTCGGTCTACGGACTCGGCCGGTTTCCCGTCACGTTGTATCAAGAACAATGGCTGAAGCTGGTGGCCATGGCGGATCGGATTAAGAGGTTTATCGAAGAAAACCGCGGTACGTTTTTTATTTTGAATGGTGGGCGGTGCAGGGATCGAACCTGCGACCTCCTGCTTGTAAGGCGGGCCAGCCTTTTCTTGCATAGTTAAAACAACTCCCTCACAATCTAGGCATTAGGAGCTCAATGTCTACACTAAATAAAAGCGTCGTAGATAATTCTGTAGACGAAGACGTCCTCCCGGTCAAACAGAATCAACAAACTCAAATTTTTTGACATTCGGTCAGCAGAGAACATAACAAATGCGATCGGTTTACCAGAATGAGGGCACTCGGGTCCTTAATCAGCTGTTGAGAACAGCGGATTTGGCCTGATCGAGATCGGGCAGCCGGAGTGTATTCTTCGGCTTCTCTTTCGATACGGTGTGTTTGTTTTTCACGTGATGGGACCTCCTTAGCCCCATCACGAATACGCTCGGTGTCGGTTTTCCGTTCGCTGCCGCCAACTCAATATGCCTCGGAATGGTTACGTCCGCTCCGGTTTCTACTGCTCATTGGAACTCCTCTGTATCCGTCCTCCATAAGATTCTCTCTCCCTGTGGCCGATACAAAAATCCCCGGTTCGGTCAAAATGGCCTCAGCGAGGTTACGATCATTTGCTCAAAACAAGAGTGTAGCTGCACGGATTGCACCCGATTGCTATGATGGGACAATCACAAAATTCTATGCGGCGTTTCTTACCAGCTGAGCTTGACTCCGAATTGGATCTGGCGCGAAGTGGTCGAGGTTGTCGTTATTATTCCCGCGGAGCTGGCGGTCGCTCCTGAAGGAGTAAGCACCACCGGCGAGGGCAATCCGAAATTCGAATGGTTGAAAAGATTGAACAACTCCGATCGAAACTGAAGATTCCAACGCTCCGACAATCGCGTCATCTTGAAGAAGGAAATGTCGAAGGTGGACAGGCCGGGACCCGTCAAAACGTTTCGCCCCACGTTACCGTAGGTACCAGCGAGAGGAAGCGAAAAAAAGGCGGGATCGAACCATCGTTCCGGTTTCTTGAGGTAGATCCCATCTAACGTCTTGCCGGAAGCCATATTCGGCCTGTCAGCGTTGTTAGTATTTCCGTCACGGGACTGATTAAAGCCAAGTTGGGGCGTAAAAGGGAAACCGTTTTGAAACACTACGATCACATTCATCTGCCATCCACTCACCACTTTCTCCACGGCACCCGCGGAGTTTCCAAAAAATTTCTTTCCTGCTCCAAAGGGCAATTGGTAACTGCCGCTAAAGCTGAAGCGGTTCTTAATATCGAATGCCGAGTATCCGTAGTCCCGAGCGCGGTCGTAATTGTCGAGAATCGATGACGGATTGCCAGCAGCCTGTAAGTTTACGACGGCCGAGGCATTGTCCAGACTCTTCGCGAAGGTATAGTTGGCCCGCACGGCCAGCCCATTCCGATAGCGCTGGGTAAGGTCCACGGCCAGTCCGTTGTAGTTATTGAACGCGGACATGTAAAGCTGCACGAGGCTTCCCAGTGCTGGATTTCTTCTGCGAATCGGCGCGGGGTAATACTTGGTGCCGTCGGTCAGCCCCGCCGGGCAGTTCTGCTGCGCCGCGGAGCAAATCGCCGGAACTGCCAGGTTGCTGTCGGCTCGGAGGATTTCATGATATCCGTGCGAGCCAAGGTAAGCGACGCGCAGAGACATGCCGGGCAACACTTCCCGCTCCGCTTCCAAACGATAGTTCACCACCGTGGGAGTTTTGGGATTGGGCTGCATGCCGCCCGCTGCACCGCCCGGCACGGCATTCAAGCCGAAGGGGAAAGGTTCGCGGGGGTCCTGCTCAAAGGGAAACGGCGGATTCGTCAACTGAAAGCTGGCCACAGCGGGATGGGTTGTGCGGCAGCACCATCCCACGCTGTCCAACAAGCTATAGGCGACTCCGAACCCGGCGCGAAGGCTGCTCTTGCCGTCTCCAAACGGATCCCATGCCAGGCCCGCGCGCGGACCAAACAGCCATTTCGCATTATTCTCCGTAAACAGCTTGGGCTGAATCAGGGGCTTGGTGAGCAGCACCCCGTCGGGCCCGGGAACCAGATTGGCGGCATTGCCATATTTTTGCGTGAAGCCGTTTGTAAACTCGTGCCGGAGACCGATGCTGAGCGTCAAATTACTCCGGAGCTTGATGGAATCCTGCACGTACCATGCGCCCATCAAAGAGCGCCAGGGATTTTGCGCCGGGTTGAGTTGCAATGTGAGGGTTGATGGCCTGCCCTGCAAGAAACTTTGCAAATCCGGAAATACAGCTTGTCCGAAGTTGAAATTAAACTCGTCCCAACGAAGCCGTTGGAACCACACTCCGGTAGTGATGGAATGATTGCTCCTGGTCAGGTGCAACTGATCCTCAAACGTAAAGATGTTGAGGGTTTCACCCTGAGAACTGGCTGTGTTCGGCCCGGACCCTGCATATGTAATGCTGGACGATCCTACTCCCGCGCCACCGATGCGAAGTTGTCCCAGTTGCGACCCGGTCACGAACGGTTTGGTCCCCGACGGCTGGATGGATACGGGAAGAATTACATGCAGGTTCGGACGCGCATATCCTGCCGTGAAAGTGTTGACGATATTCGCGGAGAAAATTCGTGTCTCCCCAAGGCTCAGCAGCTGCGTTCTCAGCAGCGCCGACAGGAGGCTGTAGGGATTGGCTCCGGGCGTTACACTTTCGCCGTCGTCAACCGTGTAAGTGATGCCGAGCGAGTCTTTGACGGAGAGGTTGAAATCGGTGCGGACGATTCCGAAATCTTCCCGAATCGGATTCGCCGGATTATTGTAGGAGTATGCTGTTCCCGTCGGCCGCCCGTTCGTCAGCAGTTCGTTTCCGTTTGGCGAGGGCCACAGATCGAAATACGGCGCTACGGCAGGGTTGAATCCCGGAACGGGTTGGTAATTGCCCTGGCTGTCGGGCAGCAATCCCTTGCGAGCAAATTGATCCGGCACCACCGCCACGCTGCTCAGCCCCAGACGCTGCCGAAACCCCTCGTAGTTTCCGAATATGAAGATTTTGTCTTTCAGGATCGGGCCGCCGGCCGCGGCACCAAACTGATTCCGCTTGAACGGCGGAACGCCGCCCGCGTCGAAGAAATTTCGGGCGTCCAGCGCACTGTTGCGTAGGAACTCAAACAGGCTTCCATGAAAGCGGTTGGTGCCCGACGCCGTGACCACACTGATTTGCGCCGCTGCGCGGTGGCCGTACTCCGCCGAGTCGATATTGGACATCACGTTCAGCTCGCGAACGGCCTCGATACCCAGCAATTGTCCGCTCACTCCTCCCGGTGTTCCGCTTTCAATGCCGCTGCCGCCGGGATACTCCACGCCGTTCCACAAGAAAACGTTCTCTCCCGGACGTCGCCCGCTCACCGCAAATTGATTTCCGAGAGAGCTTCCGCCCGAAGGGCCGCCTTTCACCGAATTGATGTTTACGGCTCCGGGATTCAAGGCAATTAGATTGTCGAAGCTGCGCCCATTCAACGGGAGGTCCTTTACCTCTCGTTCTCCCACTAAGCCGGATACCTGCGCCGTTGACGTATTCACGATCGGAGCCTCTCCCGTGACGGTTACCTGCTGGGAGATTTCTCCGACCTTCATCGGAATGTTAAGCGATAACTGCTCTCCCACCACCAAGCCGATGTTTTCCCGAAGGTAGGTCTGGAAACCGTTCATCGAGGCTTGCACACGGTATTTGCCCGGAGGAATATTGGGAATCACGTATAGTCCGGTACTGCTGGTCGAGACAATTCGCTGGAGATTGGTCTCCAAGTTTGTCGCCGTGATTGCTGCTCCCGGTACCACCGATCCCGAGTCGTCTGTAACCGTGCCGGTGATGCTCGCACCGCTTCCTTGAGCAGCAGCGAAAGGACTCAGAAAAGCAAACGCAATCAAAAAAGAAATCGCGTTCTTTACCGCGACGTGCAATCGACATACAAATAACGGTGACAGTCTTGTGGCCATGGATATCCCCTTATTCGAAAAACAATTCGCTTTTGGCTGGAATTAGTTTATTAGCATCCCCGCAATGGAGAATATACATCGACTTCGATCCAACGAAGAACAATTTTTTCTCCGAGAGGGTTGTCTGTTTCGAAGTGGCCTTGGCATAAATAAGTTTGCCCGCGCGCGGTTCCGGTCAAGTCAGTAGTCATAATTGGTCATTAAGTGTTATGTTGATACCGGCAATGGGGACTATTATTCTTTTTGATCCTTGTACGTAGACTGGCGGGAAAAATCAGTTCATCGCGATAAGCTAATCAATCGGTCTAAGTTTGTAACGACGCCAATCGAGCAAGATGATTTCGCTTGCCATGGCGATCAAAGGGGGGGAAATGCGCGGACGTAAACTTCTCTTCACCACTTTGTTTTTGGCGTTCTTGCTGGCTGCCGCCAGCGGTTTAGCCCAAGTAGTCACCGGAACTATCTCCGGGCGAATCGCAGATTCAACGGGAGCAGTGATACCGGCAGCCACTGTTCAAATACAGAACGCCGAGACGGGTTTATCCAGGAACGTTCAGGCGGATAACGCTGGACGGTACGAGGCTATGGGCCTTCCACTCGGTTCTTATTCCGTCACCGCTCAACAGGCCGGTTTCCGAACGGAAGTTCGCCACGGCATTATCTTGACGGTGGGTGGCCAGGCAGTCGTGAACCTTGAGCTCAGTGTGGGAGAAGTTCAGGAAAAAGTCGAGGTCACGGGGGACGCGCCAGCGATCGAGACCACATCGGCGACGCTTTCCGGGCTAGTCAGCCAGGAGCAAATGCGTGACCTGCCTCTCAACGGGAGAAGCTACGACGCCTTGGCTTTACTTTCTCCCGGTGTGATTTACCAGCCCAATGGCACCCGTAATCAAACCCAGGGAGCGGGGCTCCGATTGACAAGCAACGGGGCTCGATCCGACTCCAACCTCTATCTTCTGGATGGCACTACCGTCAACGACCATTCGAGCCAGGGTCCCGGTAGCGCCGCCGGCTTGAGCATGGGAGTGGAAGCGATTCGCGAATTCCGGGTGCTGACACATAACTTTAGTGCGGAGTATGGACGCAATGCCGGTGCCGTGGTCAGCGCAATTACCCGTTCCGGCACCAACCAGTTTCATGGTAGCGCCTACGAATTTCTGCGCAACAATGTCCTCGACGCTCGGGACTTTTTCAATCCGAAGTCGTTGCCCCCGTTTCGCCAGAACCAGTTTGGAGCATCCTTCGGAGGACGGCTGATCCGGGACCATGTCTTCTTTTTCGTCAACTATGAAGGGCTTCGCCAAAAGCAAGGGGTCACGGTGATCGCTTCGGTTCCTGACCTCAATGCGCGGAAGGGCTTGCTGCCCGATTCCGCGGGCGTTCCCTCGCCAGTGACGCTGAATTCCGCCGTACTGCCTTACCTGAACCTGTATCCATTGCCCAATGGACGCAACTTTGGAAACGGAGTCGCCGAGTCCATCGCCGATGCCAGCTCCGCCGCGTCGGAGAACTATTCCATGGAGAGAATGGATTTCCGCATTTCCGACAAGGACAGCTTTTACTGGCGTTATGTATTCGACCCTTCGGAAGGCTCCAAGCCGAGGCCGTTGCCGAACTTCTTCGATCAGTCCGTGGGGACCAACCATTTTGTGGCTTGGAGTGAGACTCATATATTTTCGCCGTCGATGCTGAACGAGTTCCGCTTTGCATTTAATCGGACCACTCCCGGCAGCATTTCGGGTCCGACCGAGATTCAGAATCATGCGCTCGATTTCATTCCCGGCGCGGGATTTGGAGCGATTACTTTCTCGGCAGGCGGAAACACCGCCGCAACCCTCTCGGAACTAGGAACGGGCAGGGCGAATCCCCAGATATTTCCCCAAAATGTATTTCAGGAATCGGACACCCTCAATTACATAAAGGGGCCGCATTCGTTGAAGTTTGGATTCGACCTGGAGCGGGTGCAGCTCAATACGAACACGCTAAAGCCGCGGCGGGGAGCTTACACCTTCTCCTCCATTGCGAGTCTCTTGGCTGGTCAGCCGAGTCAGGGCGAATTCGCCTTTGAATCCGGGACCAGCAGCGCGTTCCGCGGATTTCGGCAAATTTTATTCGGGTGGTTCGTTCAGGACGATTTCCGCCTGCGCCCGAATTTGACCTTGAACCTTGGGCTTCGTCATGAATTTATCAACACGCCCAGCGAAGTCAATGGCAAAACGGCCAACCTCCGCAACCTCACGGATAAGGAAAGTACTCTGGGACCGCCCTTTGTGACGACCAAGCTGAATTTCGCTCCCCGGGCAGGCCTGGCATGGGATCCGACCGGAACCGGAAAAACCTCCATCCGTTTAGGCGGCGGTGTCTTCCACAATCAATACGTCGGACGCCCCTGGTATACGTTTGCACTCGCTGACTATCGCTTCCTGACCGATTTCATCGTCCGAAATCCACCTAATTTCCCGAATGCCTTACGAAGCGGTTTTGCACCCGGCAGCAATGCCACAACGACGATCCAGTATCACGCCGATACGCCCCGGATTATCCATTACAATTTGGAAATCCAGCAGCAGTTATCCTCTACGATCAGCATCCATGCCGGCTACGTGGGATCGAAAGGTTCCAACTGGCCTCGCGCAGTCAGCGCGGATTACCGCATCCCGCAAATCTTGGCCGATGGAAGAAAATTCTTTTCTGCCACCGCTCCGTTCTTGAATCCGAATTTTAGTGATATTCAGTATATGCCCACCGATTCGACATCAACGTACAATGCACTGCAAACTGGCATCAACAAGAGCTTTTCTCACGGACTCCTTTTCCAGGCCAACTATACCTGGGGTAAATCCCTTTCGGATGCGGATATCACTTCCCCATCCCAGGTGCTATCGACGGCCGCCAACACGTTGGATCCTCAAAATCTTTCCTCCGACTACGGCCGTTCCGGGTTTGATCGGCGGCATTCGTTTGTGTTCAACAGCCGTTACAAATTGCCGTTGGACAATTTGCTGAAACCGGCGTGGGCCAAAATGGTCCTGGGAGGCTGGGAGGTCAATGGCATCTTCCAGGCAGGCTCGGGATTCGCCGTTGACATTCGCGATGGTTTCAACAATTCCCAAAACGGCGACCAGAATTTCCCCGACCGTCCCGATCTGGCGCCCGGCGCGAGTAACGACTCTCACTCCGGAACGACTGCCGGTTGCCAGGGAGTACCCGCCGGCCAGAAGTTGGGAACTGTCGACCGGTTTTATGATCCTTGTGCGTTTGTGCTGTCGGCTGCGGGAACCTATGGCAACTTGGGACGAAACACTTTAACAGGGCCGTCATTTAGAAATGTTGATTTTGCCATGGAGAAACACTTTCCCGTGAAAGAGCGGATGAATCTGGAATTTCGTGCCGAGTTTTTCAACATTTTGAACCACGCCAATTTCTCCGCCCCGAATGGCACCGTCTTCACTTCTTCACGGAATCGAAGCGGCAACGCCGGCCGCATCACCGGAACGGCGTCGAGCAACCGCCAGATCCAGTTTGGACTGAAGTTAACCTTCTGATTATTTGGGAGACCGTCGCCGTAGGCAGCATAGAGGAGTACAAAATGAAAACGAACCCAGAAAAGCCCGCGCTGTCGCGACGCGATTTCGTGACCTCAGCCGCCGTGGGTCTCGGCGGCTTGAGCGCAGCGATGTTATCCGGAGAACGATCCCTCCGTGCGGAAGTGGCTCAAGCAGTCGAGCGACTCAAGCCGGCAGCAGGATCGGGAGCGATGAATAAGCTCATCATCACCGTGTCGCCGAGCGGCGAAGGCCCGAATCTACCCTCCCAACCCGACATGGCCAATCCCAAATTGCATGCGGATGCGGTACTGGAAGGCTTCCGTGCCGGCGCCAGCGTTGTGCACATCCGTGGAACACGGACTACCAACGACCCCAAGATTCCTCAGAGCTTAAGAGGGCCGGTGCTGGACAATTGGAAAGAAGTGACCGCTCTGGTTCGGTCCCGTTGCGACATCGTCGTCAATTTCGGATCCTCGGCCATGGAACCCGATGTTCGGAAGCCCCTGCTGGCATTGAAACCGGACTCCGGCTCCTTCCTGGTGGGGCACCATTACGGAGGTATGTCGGTCCCAGTGGAGGAACAGCGGCGGTCCGCCCTCGATCACCTGGAAGCTGGAGTTCTTCCGGAGGTCGAGAGCTTTCATACGGGAGATACTGCAAATTTGAATATGCTCATCGAGACCGGCGTGTTGCGTCCGCCCTACTGCGTTACGCTCTTTTTCGAGTATACGCACTACTACATCGTGCCGGCGACGCAACAGCAGTTGCAGAGTCAGCTTGCACTGTTGCCTCCGAACGCCCATTGGACCGTAAGCGTCAAAGGGCCAAAGCACCTGGAGATGGCCGCTTACGCCATCGCCCTGGGAGGCCACGTGCGCACGGGGCTGGAAAACGAAGTGGAATTGGCTCCGGGACGCCCCGCCAAAACCCAGGCCGAATGTGTAGAACGGATTGTCCGCTTGGCTCAGGACCTGGGGAGGGAAGTGGCCACGCCGAAAGAGGCCCGGGAGATTCTTGGACTTCCACGCAAACCCGAAAAAGTTAATTTGTAGGAAATTTGAAGATATCCGTCGAGATGTCGGATTCCGTTTGAGAAAGCGATTGTCGGCCACCGCTCGAATATGGGGAATTCATCTCCCGCTGCGTTGACACCTCGCGGCGCTCAGGCCCGCGCAGCCGGGGTGATCATCCCTATCGCAGACACCTCGTAGCCGAGCCAAATTCGCATCAGCTGATTGGGGAATTCGGCGAGATCCGGCCAAACCACCATCCGGCGAGGGTCTCATTTGCCAGCCCGATAGTTTGGGTTCGCCGGGGGATTCATCTCATCCCAGCAGCATTTCTCGCGCAAGTAGCTCAGCAAATCGGCCAGGTCCGCGTCGTTGAAAACGGCTGCGTACCCCGGCATCCTGGCGCTGCCTCGCTGAATCTGCGCGGTGACCGATTCATCATTCACGGGCTGGCCGGCCATCAGTTTCGTGCGCTTATAAAGGTTGCGAAGCGTCGGCGCAGCGCGAGGGTCCGCTTTGATGGTGTAATCGTTGTGGCAGATCCAGCAGTTCATCAAGTAAATTTCCTGACCGCGCTCCCAGCCGCTCTTGCCCATCCTCTGGTAAAACCAGAACTGCGCAACGCGGTCATATTGGTCGATCGGAACGTCTTTTGCCTTCGCCGATTCAGAGGTCGAGGGCGACTGGGCGAGGGCCGAGCGGAGGGATGGATACCCAACAAACAGCATCACTCCCGCGCCTAGGATCAGTATGGTAATGGCCACAACGCGGTTCCGATATCTCATAAATTGCTTCCTAGGACACTTCGCCATTGGGAAGACTTTACACGGATTCAATTGTCGGCGCAAGCTCAAACAGATTAGCGTTGTTGCGATCGACAGAGAGATAATTCCGCGAAACAATTTCCGCGAAACAATTTACTTGACAACTTCCATCGCAACTCGGCAATATGTCTGCGTTCATTCCGGGCGATTGAATGGGTGGACTAATTATAGGGCGGGAGATTTCTGTTCAACTCCTAGTGTTCCTTATTCCCGTGCTGTAACTGGGCGGCACGGTGTTCTGGAGTTGTGCATAAGTTTTTTGTCCACAATACAGAAATTCCCGCTGAACTGGGGGAAGCTATGGCAACGCTCAATAACTCTAGACGGATCGGTGTGATTGAGCTACTGGCGATTGCGGCGCTGTGCGTATCTTTTGTGAGCGCGGGAGCGGTATTCGCGCAACTGCCCACCGCCACGATTCTGGGCGTGGTGAAGGATGCGACGGGAGCGGTCATCCCCGGTGCCACGCTGACGGCGCACAACCTGGAAACGGGGATGGTCCGGACTTCCGTTTCAGAGAGCAACGGTTCGTACCGGTTTCCCGCGCTGCCGGTGGGTCCCTATGAGCTTCGGCTGGAACATCCAGGATTTCAGACGCAGGTGCGATCCGGATTGACGCTGACGGTTTCTCAGGAGGCGGTGGTAAATTTTGCGCTGGAAGTCGGGGCCATCGAACAGACCGTATCGGTAACCGCTGACGCGCCCCTGGTCAACACAACCAGTGGCTCGCTGGGAGGATTAGTCGACGAACACCGCGTGGCGGATTTGCCGCTGAATGGGCGCAACTACATCGATCTGACATTAATGCAAACGGGCGTGCAGGAGAGCAAGACGGTTTCCAAATCGTCCGGGCAGGTGGGAACCTGGTTCAGCAGTAACGGCGCACCGTTGCGGTCAAATAATTATCTGCTGGACGGCGCCATGATGTCCAACCTGTACGGAGGGAGTTCGTCCTCGGTCAGCGGGCAGACGCTGGGCGTCGAAGGCATTCGGGAATATCGGGTGGTGACGAATTTTTTCCCCGCCGAATACGGCATGCTGATGGGAAGCCAGATGACCATTGTCAGCAAGAACGGAACCAATGATTTCCACGGTTCGGTCTTCGAGTACTTGCGCAATAGTGCTCTGGATGCGCGAAACTTCTTTGATTACAAGACGGAGGTGACTCCGCGACGACTGCCTGCCTTTAGCCGCAATAATTTCGGCGCCTCTGTGGGCGGCCCCATCCAAAAAGACAAGACCTTTTTTCATTCCACCTATGAAGGCGTTCGCGAGCGGCTGGGGACAACCACAATCACATCCACTCTTCCGCCGGAAGCAAAGGTGGATGGAGGCGTGGTGCCGCTGATCAGTCCAGCAATCAAACCGTTCTTGGCTTTGTTTCCCAGCCCGAACCTGCCGAATAATCAGTTCACCTTCCCATTTATGCAGCCCACACGGGAGGATTTCGGCCAGATGCGAACAGATCGAACCTTCTCGACCGACGACAGCGCTTTCCTGCGCTATACCATCAGCGACGCGGAACAGGTCAAGAACGGCGCATTCCCGGACTTTCCGACCACGGCCTTGACCCGCAATCAATTCGCGACGCTGTCGGAAAGCCACATTTTCTCGGCGTCGATGCTGAACACCTCCCGGCTCTCTTTTAGCCGCACGAATTGGATTCAACTGCCGTTCACTCCTCCTCAGCTCAATGCTCCGCAGTTCATCTTCGTACCCGGCGACGAGATGGGAACCATTCGGATCAGCGGAATCGGCACGCTAGGAGCCGCCAGCACCAGCCCTCGGCAAAATAAACAGAACATTTTGACACTGAGCGAAGACGTCTTTATTACGCGGGGAAGATCCTCCTGGAAATTCGGAACACTGATCAATTCTTTTCGCCAGTACGAAAAACAAACCTTTCAACGCGGCGGAGACGCCCAGTTTGCAAACATTCGATCCTTCCTTCTGGGGCAGCCGACTGTCATCAGCCAGCGGAAACCGGGCTCACTGGTTGACAAGACGTTCCGGTTCTACACACTCGGGTTTTACATCCAGAACGACTTGAAAGCGTCCGCGAAGCTCACGTTCAATATCGGACTTCGCTATGAATTCCAGACCGACATGAACGAAGTACACGGTAATGCCTCCGCCCTTCGCGATGTCGTACACGACGCCGATGTTACCTTGGGCCAAGCGGTGCAGAATCCCACGCGGAAGAACCTCAGCCCGCGTTTCGGGTTCGCATGGGATGCGCGCGGCAACGGCAAAACAGCGGTGCGAGGCGGTTTCGGCCTGTTGTATGACATCGGCAACATTTCGGCGGCATTGCTCGGAACCCTGGCTGGAACGCCTCCGTTCGGGGCGCTGAGCACGCTTTCCAATCCCGTATTCACTGTCCCTTTCCAGATTCCCGATATCGCCTCCGGCAGGTCACTGCGGATCATCGACTACCATATGCAGCAGATGCACCTGTTGCAGTACAATCTCTCGGTCGCCCAGCAGTTGCCCTGGAATACCGCAATGACGCTGGCCTACGCGGGATCGCGCGGGATCAACCTGATGCATTTGGGCGAGGGCAATCCCACCCTTCCCCAGATCCTTCCCGACGGCCGCCAGTTTTGGACCGGAAACGATCCGCGTCTCAATCCCAATTGGAACGACGTAGACTTCAAAACGGCTTCCTCCAATTCGTTCTATAACTCATTTCAATTCGGATTGACCAAGAATCTGAGCCACGGACTGCAATTCCAAAGCTCCTTAACCTGGGCGAAAATCATCGATGAAACCCAGGGGCAAAATGATGGTGACAATGGCGGGGCAGCCGCGAATATCGGGCAAGATCCGATGCATCGCTCGGTGGATCGGGCGTTGGCGGATTTCGATGTACCGTTGAACTGGCGGTTCAACACCATCTACCGATTGCCGAACTTGCTGGCGCAGGGATCCGTTGCGGCGAAAATCCTCAACGGCTGGGCCATCAGCAGTATCGTCTCCTTGCAACCGGGACAGCCACTGACGCCGGCCCTCGGCAGCAGCCGGTCTCGCGCCAAGACCTATCGCAACGGCGTCAGCGGCGTCGACCGGCCGGACTGGGTGGGTGGCCGAAGCTTCAGCGCTGTCACTCGGGGCGGCTCCATTGGCTGCCGGAGCATCGCGGCGGGAACTCCCGTGGAGAATCCGACGCGCTGGTTTGATCCCTGTGCATTCTCACTGCAAACGGCGGGCTTTTTGGGCAACGCCGGCAGAAACATCATTCGCAGTCCCGGACTGGCCACCGTGGACTTCTCGTTGCGGAAGGAAGCCCCGCTTGGATTCCTGGGGGAGGGTGGACGGCTGGAGTTCAGAGCGGAATTCTTCAACGTCCTCAACAGAGTCAATCTCGCGGTGCCGAGCAGGATCGTTTACGCCGGCCGGGCCGATGGAGAAGCTCCCCTGAACACCGCCGGCAATATCACGGACGCGGGAGCTGCCCGGCAGATCCAGCTAGCCTTGAAGATCGTATTCTAACGTTTATAACCAAGGATCACGGAATGCAAGTTCGCCGGTTCGGCGTTGCAATAAAAAACGGTTTCGTCGCGAGCGTGGGCGTGCTATTGGCGGCAGGATTGGCGGTGCCCGCCTCACAGCAGCCACTCAGAGCTCAAGCAAAATCTTCCGGGGTGTCTCGCCTGGGAGGCGCGCGCGGTCAGGTGCGCAGCACCAGCGGAGCGCCCATACCCGGCCTCATGGTGCAGTTAGTGTCGCGGAAGAATTCGATTCGGACTACGGTCTTCACCGATGAGCTGGGAAAGTATGAATTCCCCAAATTGGAGGCCGGTGAATATGTGCTGCGTGTTCCGCGCCCCATGGAGTTTCGCCAATTTCAGAAAGATCCGGTACAGATCAACGGCGCCAATTCGCTCCCCGATATTGTGCTGGACCGGGTCACGGATTCCGAGTTCCTGCCGCCCACTTCGGACATCCTGCCACAATTAACTGAGGCCGAGTGGCTCTACAATCTCCCGGGCACGGCGCGGGAAAAACTGGCGTTCATGAACTCGTGCGGCGGAAGCTGCCACGGCTTCCAAATGCAGTTCCGGGCTCGCTTCACCGAGGAGGATTGGCGAAAGACCGTCCGGCGCATGAATTACCTGGAAAGAATTCTGGTGATGCCACCGGGCACCTCGGTGAGTTACGACGCCGCGACGAAGCACTTCAGCTACGGGAGAACCAAACGGGAGTCGGTAGCAGCCAGCGCGGATGGCGAGACGGAATCCGCGCGCGGCGGTTCTGTGGAAAGCGAGATTGCCGTGAAGTGGCTGGCG
>Ga0209726_10001700_pt1 | contig 34688 bp, 32 predicted proteins | sample Subgrocontami54m_FD_187453 | JGI IMG/M metagenome (GOLD analysis project Ga0209726, IMG submission 187453) | Subsurface groundwater microbial communities from S. Glens Falls, New York, USA - GMW46 contaminated, 5.4 m (SPAdes) (version 3) | ecosystem: Environmental > Aquatic > Deep subsurface >...
CGCGGCGCACACCCCGACCGGCTGCTTGATCACCACCACGCGCTTGTCGGCCTGGTAGGTGGGGATGGTGTCGCCGTAGATGCGCTTGGCCTCTTCGGAGAACCACTCGACGAAGGACGCGGAGTACGCGATCTCTCCGCGCGCCTCGGCGAGCGGCTTGCCCTGCTCGGCGGTCATGATCTTGGCGAGGTCCTCCTGGTTCGCCATCATGAGCTCGAACCAGCGGCGCAGGATCGCCGCGCGCTCCTTGGCGAGCTTCGCGCGCCAGGCGGGCAGGGCGGCATCGGCCGCCGCGATGGCGCGGCGCGTTTCAGCGGCGCCCATGTTCGGGATCGAGCCCAGCACCGCGCCGTTCGCCGGGTTGGTGACCGGGATCGTTTTCCCGCTGTCGGCGCCGATCCATGCGCCGTCGACGTAGCACTGCTGGCGGAACAGCGAGGGGTCCTTGAGCTCGGGCATCGCGATGCCGGGGGGGTTGGGTGCGTTCATGGGCGTCCTTTCCTAAGCGGGCACGGCCGCAACCGTTGCCTTCACTTGCCATCCCGACTCTCGCGATTTTGCGCAGTTGCGAAGTTGCAACTGCGCAAAATCGCGAGACTTATATAAAGCGAAATCTTGGCTGATTATGTCAGCATCCGAGTGACAAGAATTGTTCTTCCGTTACGCGGGCTGCAGCCGGTTGGGAAACACCTGCGGCCGCAGCTTCGGGTGGCAGGCCATCATCTTCGGCGCATAGGCAGTCTCGGCGCCGAGCGCCTCGGCGGCGTGCCAGGACCAGCGCGGATTCCACATCGCGCCGCGCGCAATGGCGATCATGTCGGCTTTGCCCGAGGCGACGATGTCCTCGGCGAGGCGCGGCTCGGTGATCAGGCCCACCGTCATGGTCGGGATCCCGGCTTCCTTGCGGACCTTTTCCGAGAGCGGCGCCTGGTAGCCGGGCGCGAGCGGTATCTTCTGGCGCAGGTCGAGGCCGCCGGAGGACACGTCGATGTAGTCGCAGCCGAGCTGCTTCAGCGCGCGGGCGAAGACCACCGCTTCCTCGGGCGTCCAGCCGCCCTCGATCCAGTCGGTCGCCGAGATGCGGATGCCCATCGGCTTCTCCGCGGGCCAGGCCGCGCGCATCGCGGCGAACAGCTCCAGCGGAAAGCGCATGCGGTTCTCCAGGCTCCCGCCGTATTCGTCGCTGCGCTGGTTGCTGAGGGGCGAGAGGAACTGGTGCACGAGGTAACCGTGTCCGCCGTGCAGCTCGACGAGGTCGTAGCCGATGCGCTCGGCGCGCTTGACCGCGGCGACCCACTGCACGATGAGCGCCTTGATGCCCTCGCGGGTGAGCGCCTCGGGCACGGGCCAATCCGGCGCGAACGGAATCGCCGAGGGCGCCCGGGTGCGCCAGCCGCCTTCTTCCTCGGGCTTGAGCGGCTTGCCGCCCTGCGCCGGGGTCTGGGTGGAGCCCTTGCGGCCCGCGTGCGCGAGCTGGATGCCGTGCTTGACGACGCCGTACTGCCTGCAGAAGTCGATCACGCGCTTCATCGCCGCTTCGTTCTGGTCCGACCACATGCCCGCGCAGCGGGCGCTGATGCGGCCGGCCGGCTCGACGTCGGTCATCTCGGTCATCACCAGGGCGCCGGCACCGAGGGAGAACTGCCCGAGGTGCATCAGGTGCCAGTCGCTTGCGCTGCCGTTGTCCGAGTTGTACTGGCACATCGGGGACACGACGATGCGGTTGGGCAGCGTCAGGCCGCGCAGGGTGATCGGGGAGAACAGGGCACTTGCCATGTGTGATGCCTCTATCTGGGTGAACGTGGTTAAGACAATTCGCCGGACCAACGCGAAGCGGATCGACCGACATGCCGAGGAGAAGGAGGTGATTATATTCGGACACCCATGGAGGCGCCAGACCGGCAGGCGGTATCGACGAGCGGCGCGCTATCGATCCCGTGCGGGAGAATCCCGGTTCGCGCCAACGGCGAACGGCATTCGGGCGCGGTGCCTCTCGCGCCCGTGCAGCGCGGCTGCCTGGCGTGCGCGATGCTGCCGCAGCGTCGCCGATGCGGCATCGCGCCGGGTCGAGCTCAGGTCAGCATCCAGCCGCCGTCCATATAGAGGTTGACCCCGTTGACGCCCTTGTTGTCGAGCAGGAACAAGACCGAGCCGACGATCTCCTGCATCGTCACCAGCCGGCCAAGCGGAGTGCGCGCGACCACGCGCTGCAGGACCTCCGGGGGCTTGCCGCTCCAGGCCGGGCTGTCTCCGACAATTCCGGGATGCACTGCGTTCACGCGCACGGGAGCGAGTTCCACTGCAAGGGTTTTGATCATGTTGTTCACGCCGCCGTTGACCGTGGTGACGGTGGTCGAACCCGGATAGGGGCGCTCCTTCGCCAGACCGCCGAACAGCACGATCGACGCTTCCTTGTTGAACTTCGGCGCGAGCACGTGAATGGCCTCGGTATAGCCGACCAGCTTCAGGGTGACCAGCCGCAATGCCCGCGCGATGTCGAACTTGCGCACGCTGTTGTCGTCGCGTTCGATCGCCGCGATAACGAGGTGCCGCACCTCCCCGATGGCCGCAAGACCGCCCGCGATCTCGGTCGGGTTCGCAAGGTCCACGGCAAGGCCGCGCGTCTTGCCGCCGATCTCCGCCGCGGCCGCCTGCGCACGCGCCTTGTCCCGCCCGGTAACGAAGACCTCGTCGCCGCGCGCGGCGAGCGTCTTCGCGAGTTCTTTCCCGATTCCCGAGGTACCGCCGATGATTACCGCACTGCCCGTCATGATGTCTCCTTTGTCGATCCGAAGCCTGCCGTTCCTTGTCCCAATCGCTCAAGTTTCGCGTCGTGCCGGGCCGGCGGACAGCTTCTCCCGCAGGTATTGCCAGTCACGGCTGAATCTGTACGAGTGACGCGTCGGCGGCTGCGGCGACTGCGTCTCGAGCCAGCGTACCGTGCCGGAACTGGTGTTGTAGAACGCATGCACGCAACCCACCCCGGTCCAGAATATGTCGCCCGCGCGCAGCGTGTAGCGCTTGCCGTCGCCGACCGCCTCGACCTCGCCGGCGAGTATGTAATACGCCTCTTCCAGCGGGTGGTCATGAGGGTGCGCAATGCCCCCGGGCTGGTACTCCACCATGAACATCGTGTGCAGGTGCGCATCCAGCCGCTGGTCGACCAGCATCTTCACGGCGATTCCGCTGTACGCGAGCAGCGCGGTCGCCATGCTCGCCGACACCGTCGGCGCATCGGCGCGCGCCCCGACTTTGAGGTTCTCCAGCACGATATCGGCGTCGACCATGCGGAAGAAATTGCGCGAGCGCGGATCCCGGATGTCGAGCGCGGCGTGCTCGACGATGGGGGGCGGTCCCAGGAAGAATATGTCCGGGTCGTCCCCGCCCTCGCGCGGCTGCGGGGCAAGCATGTCAATCCACCTCGCCGCGCCCTTGGCGGGGCCGAGCCACGCGTGGGGGACGCCGACCGGGACGACTCCGCAGGCGCCGGGCAGCAGCGGGAATACCCGTCCGTCCAGCACCAGCGCCGGTTCGCCTTCGAGAACGTAGAAGCTTTCCTCGAAGGACTGCACGTGGCAGTCGACGTGCCCGCCGGCGCCGATCTCGCACAGACCCAGTCCGGTGTGCACCGAGCCCACGCTGCGGTCGACGAGCGGAAATCGCAGGAACGCCTTGCTGTTCCCCGTGTAGGCCGGAACCGGACGAATGTGCTCCTTGCGAAGAACGTGATGCATGAGAGGTCTCTCCCGAAGTTCGCAGCGGAAAGGACGATCCCCGAGGCCGCCGCGAAATTGATACGCAGCGCTGGGGGTGTTAAACTACACGAAAACTACCGTATAGGTTGTTCAGTGTCAACTAACAGACCTCAGCCTGCCGCACGAAGAATTGCAGTCCGCAGGCCAACGCCGCACGCGGCCGATGCTCCAGCCCAATCCCGGATCGGAAAGGTTTCGGAAAATCTGGGCGCTCGACTGCGCGAGGCGCGTGAGAAATCCGCAATCACTGTAAGGGAACTGGCGCGCCGCATCAGCGTATCGCCGAGCCTCGTTTCGCAGGTCGAGCGCGGCCGCGTCATGCCTTCGGTCGGTACGCTGTTCGCGATCGCCAACCTGCTCGGACTGGTGATCGACGATCTTTTCAAGGGCGGCGGCAAGGGGCTCGCCGCGCATTCCGCGCAAGCCGGCGCCGGCCCGGTCCAGAGGCGCCAGAACCGCAAGTCGATACGGATGGCGGCCGGCGTACGGTGGGAGCGGCTGACCGCGGAAACCGATCCCGATGTCGAGTTCCTGTACGTCGTCTATGACGCGGGAGCGGAGTCCTGCCACGCGGACGCGTTGTTCCAGCATGGCGGCAAGGAGTACGCGTACCTGCTCAGTGGCCGCCTCGGCGTGAGGATCGGTTTCGAGGAGTACGAGCTTGGGCCGGGCGACGCGATATCGTTCGATGCCCAGCTTCCGCACCGTCTGTGGTGCATCGGCCGCGAGCCCGCGATAGGGATCTGGATCATCATTCGCCGGCGAGGCGACAGCAGGCAGCCGGCAAAGCCTGCCTGAGCCTCGGCCGGACGCCGAGTGTACAGTGGGACTTGACACCCGGCCCGCGCGTCCCTAATCTCTACTGCACACATCGAGAGGAGGGTCTTCATGAAGAAGTCCGGAATGAATCGCCGCGCCGTGGAATTTCCGAGTGCGGATCCCAGGGAAATCATCCGCGCCGACCTGTACACGCCGAAGAAGGGGAAAGGCCCGTTTCCGGTCGTCGTCATGGGCGGTGGATGGTGTTACGTCAAGGAACTCATCATGCCGGAATACGCCGAATTCTTCGCGCGCGCCGGCATGGCGGCGCTTATCTTCGACTACCGTTGCTCCGGAGCGAGCGACGGGGAACCGCGCCAGCATCTGGATCCGTGGCACCAGATTGCTGATTATCGTTCAGCCATCGACGCGATCAGCTACCTCGATACGTTCAAGGGCGTTCTCGACCCGGCGCGAATCGGCGTCTGGGGCATATCCTATGCGGGCGGGCACTCCCTGATCGTCGGGGCGATCGACCCGCGGGTGCGGTGCATCGTTTCGCAGATTCCGATCATCGAGGGCTGGTACAACTCCATGCGCGCACACGGTTCGGTCGGATTCCGTGAACTGACGGCGCTGGTCAACGAGGAGCGGAAGCGGCGATATCTGACCGGCAAGCACCGGTTCATCCCGCATTCGGGCGATCCGAAGAAAGAGGTGGTCACGTGGCCCCACCCGGAAACCAAACCCATCTTCATGGAAATCAAGAAGACGACCGCGCCCCGCCACGAGCATTACAGCACCATCGAGTCCGTCGAGCTGCTATGGAACTACAACGCGCGGCCGTTCCTGTCCCGCATACTCGATACGCCGACGCTGATGATCGTTGCCGAGGGCGACGATCTTACGATGTGGGAGCAGGAGGTTCCGGCCTTCGGCCAGATTGCCACCGCGCGCAAGAAGCTTTTCGTGCAGCGCGCGAGCACGCACATGAGCATGTACAGCAATCTCTCGCATCTCGCGATTGCCGCGACGGAGGCGGCAAACTGGTATCGCGAGTGGCTGGTCGAGAAGTTATGAGCGGGCGTCGATAAGGTCGTGGCACGGCGCCTCCCATTGGAGGCGCCGGCCTAGGTGCCCAGGTAATAGGTCTTGACGAGCTCGTTCTGCTCGAGTTCGGCGGCGCTGCGGCCGTGAAAGACGATTTCCCCGTGCACGATGATGTACCCGCGGTCGGCAATGCGGATTGCCTGGTGCAGATTCTGCTCGGCCATGAGCACGGTCAAGCCATAGCCTTGCTTCAGGTCCCTGATGGCGTCGATCATGTGCGCGACGAGAATGGGCGCGAGTCCTACCGACGGCTCGTCCACCAGCAACAGTTTGGGCTCTGACATCAGCGCGCGGGCGATGGCGACCATCTGTTGCTGACCGCCCGACATCGAGCCGGCCAGCTGGCGCCTGCGATCCCGCAGCACGGGAAATAAGCCGTAACAGAATTCCAGGTTTCGCTTGATCGAGCCGCGCGCCGCACTCCGAAAGGCCCCCAGCAGAAGGTTTTCCTCGACCGTGAGCCGGGGGAACAGGCGCCGGCCTTCGGGAACCATCGCGACACCCATCCCGACGATCTCCTCGGTCGAGAGCCGCACCAGGTCGTGCCGCACGCCGTCGATGTTCAGGACGATCTCGCCGGCTGTCGGCCGCACCAAGCCCATGACACATTTCATCAGGGTGCTCTTGCCATTGCCGTTCGTACCCAGGAGGGCCACCGTTTCTCCCTGCCTGAGCTCCAGGGATACGCCGTGCAATGCCTGAACCTCGCCGTATCCGGCCTTCACATCGCGAATAACGAGGTCAAGCGCCAAGGTAGGCCCTCTGCACGTCTGGGTCGGCGACGACGGCCTCCGGCGTGCCTGCGCATATCAGCTTTCCCGCGTCCAGGCAGAGAACGCGCTGGGAGAATCGCATCACGGCTTTCATGATGTGCTCGATCATCACCACCGTGATGCCCGATTCATTCAGTTTCCAAAGGATCCCGAGCACGTCCTCGACTTCGACGGATGAAAGGCCGGCCATCGCCTCGTCCGCGATAAGCATTCTTGGCCGGGCGGCCATGGCGCGCGCCAGCTCCAGCTTCCTCAGGTCGATCTGCGTCAGATGCGTAGATACCGTACCGGCCTTGTCGGTCAAACCGATGCGTTCGAGGATCTGCATCGCCTCGGCCCGGGTATCGGTGGTGTGCAGGGAGCCGCGGTGCGCCACGTATTCGAGCGGGACGATGAGGTTTTCGAGCACGGTCATGCTGCGGAACGGCTGCGGGAGCTGATAGGTGCGCGCGATGCCCAGGCGCGTGCGCTGGTAGGCCGGCAGGCCGGAGATTTCCTTCCCCTCGAAGGCGATGGAACCGCCATTGATGCGCAGGGACCCTGCGATACAACTCATGAGCGTGGTCTTGCCCGAACCGTTCGGTCCGATGAGGCCGACCCGTTCGCCCGGGGCGATCTCCACGTCGATGCCGGAGAGGGCCTTGAACCCGCCGAAGCTCTTGGATACGCCTGCGATCCTGAGTTGCCAGGCAGTCATGCCGCTTTTCGCCCGACGCGCTTGCGCATCAGCGCGCGCGCGAGCCCCACGATTCCCGATGGTGCGCCGACCACGAAAAGCACCAGCAGCACGCCAACCACCAGAACATTGATTTCGTTCGAGATGGTGACCATTACGATCTGCTGTATGGATCCAAGCAGAATCGCACCGATCACCGGACCGATCCAGTGGGACGTGCCGCCTATCATCGGCATCGCAAGCGCGGATACGGAGTAATTGAGGCTGAACGCGGAGACCGGCTCGATGAAGCTCTGGTACATGGCGAGCGGCGCGCCGGCTGCTCCCATCAAGGCTCCGGACACGGTGCAGGCGAAGAGCTTGAGCTTGAGCGTGGGCACGCCGCAGCCCTCGGCTGCGATCTCGCTGTCCCGGATCGCGCGCAGCCCCCGGCCGATCCACGAGGTCTCGATGAAGCGGGCTATGGCAGTCGCTGCCACTGCGAGCAGCACCATGGCGAGGAACAGCATCTTGGTATAGGACTCGAACGGCGGCATCACCGGCGGGCGGAGGATCTGGATACCGGTCGAGCCGCCTACGTAGCGCCAGTTCACGATAAGCGTTTCGATGATGATGGCGACCGCTACGGTCGCGATCGAGTAAAAAATGCCTCGCAGACGCAGTGTGAGCATTCCGGTGGCGAATCCGAGCGTACCGCTCACCGCGGCCGCCGCCAGGATCTGCACCAGCAGGGGGGCGCCGAAGAGATTTATCAGCACCACCGCGGTGTACACGCCGGCGCCGAAAAAAGCGCCCGTGCCGAAGTTGACATACCCCGCGTAGCCGCCGAGTATGTTCCATGCCGTGGCGAGCACGACGAACTGCAGGACGATGTACGACGCGAAGAAGAAATACTCGTTCCGCACCGTAGCGACGGCCAGGATCCCCAGGGCCACGACGGCCGCCGCGCCGACCCAGTATGACTTTAGGCGGGGACTCATCGGCCGAACAGACCCTGCGGGCGTACGCCCAGCATGAGCAGCAGCAGGCCGAAGGCGACTGCCGGCGCCCAGGAAGCGCCGAACATCGTGAGCACGATCGATTCCGTAACGCCCAGCACCAGCCCCGCGACGAGCGTGCCGCCCATGCTGCCGAGACCCGCGAGCACGACGACGCAGAACGTCCGGCCGATATAGACGCGATCGAGGTTCGGGTCGACGGGACCGACAACGATCAGCATTGCGCCGGCGATTGCCGTGACCCCGGTGGCAATGCCGAATGCCCACTGCTTGATTCTTACCGGATTCGCGCCCATGAGCCGCAGCGCAACCCCGTCCTGCGCGACGGCCTTGATTGCACGGCCGGTAAAGGTTTTCGCCAGATAAAGCGCAAGGCCGCCGGTCAGCAGGAGCGCCGTTCCAAAGGCGACCAGCAGACGAATCGGAATGCGCACGTCACCGAGCGCGACGCTTGCCCCGATATAGGGCGCGTCCACGGAGCGCTGATCCACACCGAAGGCGAGAATGAGCAGCACCTCGACGATGAACGCGATGCCGAAAAAGAATGCAAGCCCGCGTACGCCGGTATCCTCACCGCGTTTCTCGAAGGTCTCGTAATAGAACCGGTAGACCAGGATTCCGACGACGAAGAAGACGGGGGCGAGAGCGATGCCGGCGAGGAGCGGGTCCCATCCGTGCCGCCCGAGCAGATAGGTGCCGTAGGAACCGACGACCAGGAACGCCGGGTGCGCCACCTGGGGCACGTCGAGCAGTCCGAGGGAAATGGACAGGCCGACGCTGACGGCGGCATAAAAGCAACCCACGAGGAGGCCGAATAGCACCGCCTCGGCAAGCAGTTCCCATGCAAACACGCTGCCCTCGCTGGAAAATCAGGGCGGCAGTTCCGGGCCGACCGGAACTGCCGCCCCTTGCCGCGCTAGTTGCGCGCCTTCTCGAACGGGACGATGGCCTCGCCGGTCTTGTACTGCGGCGGGTACACGATGACCAGCCTGCCGGGCTTGCGGAACTGCTCCACGTCCTTGTCAACGAGCGAACGGAACTGCACCAGCGGAACGGCCGGTTTGGCGCGCTCGCCCAACGCATCGAAGCGGATCGGCCCGACGATGGTCTGCATCTCGTTCTTGTGCAGGTACTCGGCCAGGACCTTGTGGTTCAGGCTCTTGGTCGCGGTGACCGCCTGCGCGATCATCTGCCCGATCGCGTAGCTGTAGGGCGGCAGGTAGTACCCGAGCGGGTCGACGTTTTCCGCGACCGCCTTCTTCGAGTAACGATCGAGAAAGTCCCTGACCCCGGGGAAGTCCATGGTCTTGCCCGGAGCGTAGCTGGTGAAGTTGACCACTCCGTTCGCCAGCGAACCCAAGCCGACGATGACCGGCGTGAACTGGAGCCCCACCATGCCGCCGCCGAAGACCTTGACCGAGTCGCCGATGCCAATCTCCTTCACCGCGCGGAGGATCGCGACCGAGTCGTTCGGATAGGAGCAGACATACACGATGTCGGGTTTGGCTGCGCGGATGGCGCGTATCATCGCCGAGAAATCGACCGTCGAAGGTGGGTAATTCTGCTCATACACGGTCTTGAGCCCCATACGGCCGGCGATGCTCTTCGCGCCGTTGGCCAGGTTCTGGGCGAACTCCTGGTCGGCCGCCAGGATCGCGATGGTCTTGGCGCCCGCCGCGCGGCCGATTTGCAGCACGCCGTCGGCCAGGTCTTCCTCGTTCGACCATGGCGAATTATTGAACACCTTGTCATGCTTCAGATTGCGGTTGAGCTTGAAGGTGAAGTTGCTCATGAGCAGCAGATCACGCTGCTTCACGAGGGGCATGATCGGCGCCGTGGGCACCGACGCATAGGGCCCGATCAGAAGGTCCACCTTATCGACGTCAATCAACTTGGTGTAGATTCCAGGCGTCGTGGCCGGGTTCGACTGGTCGTCATAAACGACGAGTTCGACCTTGCGTCCCAGCAATCCGCCCTTCGCGTTCACATCGTCGGCCCACATGTGCAGGGCGAGCAGGGCCGACTTGCCGCCGCCGCCGAGCGCCCCCGTCTGGGAGATGCCCATGCCGATCTTGATCGGCTGCTGCGCATGGGCGGCGGGCGCAAGCATGCCGACGGCGAGCGCGAACGCGCAGCCGAGGAAACTACAGTAGCGCATGAACATCTTCATGACCCTCCCTCCAATCCGCATATCATGGTGAAAAACGTTGTTTAACTTTACTTAACGACGGAAATCATACTTAACGCGCCTGCGAATTGCAACCGGAGCGGCGGCCGGAAACCGGCGCGAAGCGCGCGGCCTCGATGGGGCAGGGGTCAAGCGCGGCGGGGCGCTGCCCGGCGTCGGCGGGCGGAATTCCGCCGCCGGCGGGCTTGCGCCGCTGGGCAGTATCCATTAACATTTTGAACAGTGCTAATTAACAGCCGTCCTGCCCGCGCCGGGCGCTGCTGGGAGTGGACGATACCATGAACGCGAGCGAGAACCAGCTGGTCGGCTTCTACCGTAGCATGCGGCTGATACGCCGCTTCGAAGAACGCGTGGTGGAACTGGTCAACCGCAATGAAATCATCGGTACCACGCACGAGTATGTCGGCGAGGAGGCCGTGGCGACCGGGGTCTGCCATGCCCTGGGCGTCGACGACGTCATCACCTCGACCCATCGCGGCCACGGCCACATACTGGCGAAGGGGGGCGATCCCCGGCGCATGATGGCCGAGTTGATGGGCAAGAAGACCGGTTACAACCGCGGTCACGGCGGCTCGATGCACATCGCGGACCTTGGCCTGGGAATCTACGGCGCAAACGGCATCGTCGGAGCCGGCGTTCCGATCGCCTGCGGCGCCGCCATGGCATTCAAACAGCGCGGCAGCAGCCGGGTGGCGGTCGCCTTCTTCGGCGATGGGGCGATCAACCAGGGCGTGGTGCATGAAGCCATGAACCTGGCATGCATCTGGCAGCTTCCGGTCGTGTTCGTCTGCGAGAACAACGGCTACGGAATTACCGCCTCTATCCGCGATATGTCGCGGATCCAGAAGCTTTCCGATCGGGCTGCCAGCTACGGCATGCCCGCCGAAACGGTCGACGGGATGGACGTGCGGACCGTGCATGCTGCAACTACGGCCCTGGTGGCGAGGGCGCGGGAAGGCGCAGGACCCGCCTTCCTGGAGTGCCTGACCTACCGCTTCGTCGGTCACTTTACGGCCGAGCGCGCGCTGGGGCTCAGGTACCGCTCCGAGCAGGAGGTTGCCGAATGGCGCAAGCGTGATCCGATCGCGACCTATCCGCTATGGCTGCGCGAGCAGAAACTGTGCGATCCGGCCCGGGTGGACGAGGAGGTCGAGGCGCAACTGGAGGCGGCGGTTGCCTTTGCCCGGGAAAGCGAGCTCCCCGCGCCCGAGGACGCGCTGCGCGGAATGTATGCCGTGACCTATCCCGGGCTTCCTGCGCGGGGCTGGTGAAAGGAAGGAGACGACGATGCGCGAACAGCGGTACCTTGAGGCGATGCGGGAGGGATTGCGCGAGGAGATGCTGCGCGACGATTCGGTGTTCGTCCTCGGAGAGGATCTGCGCAACAGCGTGCGCGGGCTGACCAAGGGACTGTTCCGGGAATTCGGCGCGACGCGGGTGTACGACACGCCGATATCCGAAGCGGGCTTTACCGGGCTCGCCACGGGGGCCGCGATCGCAGGCATGCGGCCGGTGGTCGAGTATCAGATCAACGCCCTGGTGTTCGTGTCCTTCGATCAGCTCGTCGATCAGGCGCAGAAGCTTCGCTACATGATGGGCGGCCAGGGCACGATCCCCGTCACTTACGTCGTCATCGCGTCCGGGGCGCGCCGCGGTCTGTCCGGACAGCATTCGGACCACCCCTATCCGCTGCTGGTGCACATGGGGATGAAGACGGTGATGCCGACCACTCCCGAGGATGCCAAGGGGCTCATGAAGGCGGCGATCCGCGAGGACGACCCGGTCATGATTTTTGCCCCTTCGGCCCTGCTCGCGAACAAGGGTCCGGTGCCCGAGGGCGACTACGTTACGCCGCTGGGTCGGGCACGGATCGCCCGCGAGGGGAAAGACATCACCATCGTGGCGCTCGGTCCGCTGGTTCCGGATGCGCTGAAATGCGCCGAAACGCTTGCTGCGGAGGGTGTATCGGCCGAGGTGATCGACCCGCGCAGTCTGTTGCCCCTGGATCACGACACGCTGCTGCGATCGGTCCGCAAGACCGGGCGGGTCGTCATTTTCGACGACTCGAACCGGACTTGCGGGTTTGCCGCGGAGCTTGCTGCGGTCTTCGCCGATCAGGCGTGGCACTCATTGCGCGCGCCGGTGCGCCGCATCACGCGGGCCGATGTCCCGGTGCCGTTCAGTCCTGCGCTCGACACCTACGTGCTGCCTTCGCCGGAGCGGCTGCTGGAAGCCTGTCGTGCATGCATGAAGGAGGTGCGCGCATGAGCACCCACGAAATCCAGATCCCCAAACTGGGCATGGACACCACCGACTGCGAGGTCATCGCCTTGCTCGTAAAGGTGGGTGACCGCGTCGAGAAGGGCGCCGAACTGCTCGAAGTCGAGACCGAGAAGGCCAACGTGGCGATCGAGGCGCCGGTCAGCGGCGTGGTGATCGAGATTCGCGTCCAGGCGGGGGATCGCGTGGAAGTCGGTGCCTACGTAGGCAGCATCGAAGCCTGACCGGCACGGGTGTCCTGGCCGCGGTCGGGCTGCGTCGGATCGAGGAGCTGCGGCGATGAAGCGATACCGGATGTACATCGAGGGCGAGTTCGTCGACGCGTCCTCGGGACGATGGTTCGAGACGTTCGACCCCTACACGGGAAAGCCGTGGGCGGAAGTGGCTCAGGGCACGGCCAAGGACGCGGATCGGGCCGTGCTTGCGGCGCACAAGGCCTTCTCCGAAGGTCCGTGGCCACAGATGACGCCGAGCCAGCGCGGTCTTCTGCTGCACCGGCTGGGAGATCTGGTGGCAAGAGACGCGAAATCGCTTGCCGAGATCGAGGTGCAGGACAACGGCAAGCTGATCGCCGAAATGCAGGCTCAGCTCAATTACATTCCCCAGTGGTTCTACTATTTTGGCGGTCTTGCGGACAAGATCCAGGGATCCGTCATGCCGCTCGACAAGAAAGGCTATTTCAACTTCACCCGGCACGAGCCCCTCGGCGTCGTGGTGGCGATCACGCCCTGGAATTCTCCGCTGCTGCTGCTGGCGTGGAAGCTGGCTCCCGCCCTTGCTTCGGGCTGCACGGTCGTGGTGAAGCCGTCCGAGTTCACTTCGGCTTCGACGCTTGCGTTCGTCAGACTGGTCGAGGAGGCGGGCTTCCCGCCCGGTGTGGTCAATGTGGTCACCGGATTCGGGATAGACGTGGGAATGCCGCTCGTGGAGCACCCTTTGGTGCGCAAGATCGCCTTCACCGGCTCGGACGCCACGGGACGGGCGATCAATCAGGCGGCCGCGGCAAGCTTCAAGCGCGTGAGCCTTGAACTGGGCGGCAAGTCCCCGAACATCGTTTTTGCGGACGCCAATCTGGAGGATGCCGTCAACGGCGCAGTCTCCGGCATCTTTGCAGCGACGGGGCAGACCTGCATTGCCGGGTCGCGACTTCTGCTCCAGGACAGCATTTACGACCTGTTCGTCGAGAAGCTTCTGGCACTTGCGAAGACGGCACGCATGGGTAACCCCATGAACTACGAGACTCAGGTCGGCCCCGTGACGACGCGGCCGCAGTACGAAAAGGTGCTGAGTTATATCGACATCGCGAAGACCGAGGGCGCGGAGTTGCTGATGGGTGGCGGGCCGGCGACGCGTCCGGAGTGCGGGTCCGGCTGGTTCGTCGAGCCGACCGTCTTTGCCAACGTCGAGAATCGCATGCGCATCGCACAGGAGGAAGTCTTCGGGCCGGTGCTGTCCATCATCAGATTCAGGAATGAAGACCAAGCCGTCGCCATCGCCAACGACGTGCGTTTCGGGCTGGGATCCGGCGTTTGGACGGCGGATATCGGCCGCGCACTCAGGATGTCGGAGCGGATCCAGGCCGGTACCGTATGGGTCAACACCTACCGGGCGGTCAGTTTCATGTCTCCGTTCGGCGGATACAAGGACTCCGGGCTCGGGCGTGAGAACGGCGTGGATGCGATCCGCGAATATCTCCAGGTCAAGAGCGTCTGGATCAATTCGGGCGCCGTAACCGCCAATCCCTTCGTCATGCGCTGAACACGCGCAACATGGATCCGAAACAACCGGCCGTCCCTGAAGGCGCGAGTCCCGCGGCTTCAAAAGTGAAGCGTCCTCGTTCTGGCGACCCGTCATTTGATCCGGACCATTGCCGTAGCGCCGCCGCGCACGGAATCTTGCCGTTCAACGCGCGCGGACGGGCCCGGCGTTCCCGCTCATTCGAGCCCGCTTGCGCGCGCCTGCTCCCGCGCGATGACCGCCCAGTCGCGCTCGCCGTCCCCGTGGGCCATTGCGCCGAGCAGCCTGTCGCGAAGGGTTCCCGCACTCGGCATGGGGACGCGTGCTGCCTCGGCTGCGGCCATGACGAGGTTGGCGTCCTTGAGGGCGAGGGACGTCGTGAAGCCGACGTTGTCGTAGGCCTGTTCCGCAATGATCTTTCCGTAGACCTTGTACGCCGTGGCCGAAAAAAGCCCTTCGGTCAGCACGTCGTAGAGAACCTGGGGAACGACGCCGTACTTGCGCACGAGGGAGTACGCCTCGCCCATCGCTTCGATGGCGCACCCGATCAGAAAATTGTTGGCGAGTTTTATCGCCGTCGCACCCTCCGGCTTTTCGCCCGACGGAAAAACCCTGCGCCCGATGCACTGAAACAGTGGTTCGCAGCGGCGGACCGCTTCACCGGGTCCCGCGGCAACGATACCGAGCTGACCCGCAGCGGCGGCGTCGGGTCGGCCCAAGACCGGTGCGGCGACGAGCACCTGTCCCGCATCGGCATGCGCTTCGGCCAGTGTCCGAATCGCGCCCACCCCATGGGTGCCCATGGCGAGGTGGATCGCACCGGCCGGCAACGCGTCGCGCAGACCCCCGGCGCCAAGTCCCACCATCTCGAGAGCGGGATCGTCTGCGAGCATGGAAATCACGACCTCGCGCTCCCGGCAGGCATCGGCGACCGACGGCGCCACGCGCGCTCCTGCTGCCGCAAGCTCCGACGCCTTTTGCGCAGTGCGGTTGAACACGACCAGATCGTGTCCGCCATCCAGGACCCTTCGCGCCATGGCCTGGCCCATTCGTCCCAGACCGACAAATCCCACTTTCATGCTTTGGCCTCCTTCTCTGCGGTGAGCATTCCGGACGTAATGGTACGCGATGAACGGCCGATGGAAGAAGGCCTTCGGGGATATGGATCCAGACGCAGCTGCGCAGACCCGAGATCAGAATGGAGACAATGAAATGTCGAATCCGAAGCAGGCGCATCAGGACTTGCGCGACGCGGTGCGCGCATTGTGCAACCAGTTCAACGGCGCCTACTGGCAGCGGGTCGACGAAGCGCGCGCTTACCCCGAGGCGTTTGTCGACGCGCTGACCAAGGCCGGCTGGATGTCGGCACTGATCCCCGAGGAGTACGGTGGATCCGGGCTCTCGCTCAGCGAGGCCTGCGTGATCATGGAGGAGATCACGAAATCCGGCGGCAATGCCGGATGCTGCCACGGGCAAATGTACAATATGAATACGCTGCTGAGGCATGGGTCGGCGGAGCAGAAGAGAACCTACCTGCCCAAGATTGCGAGCGGCGAGCTTCGCCTGCAGGCGATGGGCGTCACGGAGCCCACGGCGGGCACCGACACGAGCAAGATCAAGACCGTGGCGGTAAGAAAAGGAGACCGCTACGTGGTCAACGGTCAGAAGGTCTGGACGTCCCGGTTGCAGCACTCCGAATTGATGATCCTGCTGGCGCGCACCACGCCCCTGTCGGAGGTGAAGAAGAGATCCGACGGCATGTCGGTGTTTCTGGTCGACAAGCGCGAAGCGCTGGGCAAGGGGCTTGAGATCCGGCCGATCCGCAACATGGTGAACCACGAGACCAACGAGGTGTTTCTGGACAACCTGGAGATTCCTGCCGGGAACCTTATCGGCGAGGAAGGCAAGGGCTTCAAGTACATTCTCGATGGCTTGAACGCCGAAAGGATACTGATCGCGGCCGAATGCATCGGCGACGGCTACTGGTTCACGGAGCGGTCGGTGAAATACGCGAACGAGCGTGTGGTGTTCGACCGGCCGATCGGTCGAAACCAGGGCGTGCAGTTTCCCATCGCCGAAGCGTATATGGAGATCGAAGCGGCAAACCTCATGCGCCGCGAGGCCACGGTACTGTTCGATGCGAAGAAGCACTGCGGGGCGGAGGCGAACATGGCCAAGCATCTCGCGGCGAAGGCGTCATGGGAGGCGGCGAACGTCTGTCTCCAGACCTACGGGGGCTTCGGTTTCGCGGCCGAGTACGACGTGGAGCGCAAGTTCAGGGAAACGCGGCTCTACCTCGTCGCGCCCATTTCGACGAATCTCATCCTTTCCTATGTTGCCGAACACGTCCTCGGCCTGCCGCGCTCCTTCTGAGATTTCCATGCGCCCGCTTGACGGAATCACCGTGGTTACGCTTGAGCATGCCATCGCCGCGCCTTTCGCCAGCCGCCAGCTCGCTGATCTGGGCGCGCGCGTCATCAAGATCGAGCGACCCGGCGCGGGCGATTTCGCCCGCGGCTACGACGCGCGGGTAAGAGGCCTTGCGTCGCATTTCGTTTGGACCAACCGCTCCAAGGAAAGTCTGTCACTCGACGTCAAGCATCCGGAAGCCCGAGAGATCCTCGACAGGCTCATCGCGAAGGCAGACGTTCTGATGCAGAACCTGGCGCCCGGCGCCGCGGCACGGCTGGGGCTGGGGTACGCGAAGCTGAAGGACGCCCGCCCCCGGCTCATCGTATGCGACATTTCCGGTTACGGCGATTCCGGACCCTACCGCGACAAGAAGGCCTACGACCTCTTGATCCAGAGCGAATCGGGCTTCCTTTCGATCACCGGCACCGCCCGGGAGCCCGCCAAAGCCGGCTGCTCGATCGCGGACATCTCCGCAGGCATGTATGCCTACAGCAATATCCTTGCGGCACTCATCCAGCGCGCCAGGACCGGTCGCGGCTGCCACCTCGAGGTGTCCATGCTGGAAACCATGGTCGAATGGATGAGCTACCCCCTGTACTATGCAAACGAAGGCGCACCACCGCCGCCACGTGCCGGCGCGGCCCACGCGACCATCTATCCCTATGGCCCGTTTCCGGCGGGCGACGGCAAGGTCGTCATGCTCGGAGTGCAGAACGAGCGCGAGTGGGTCGTGTTCTGCAACAAGGCTCTCCTGCGGCCTGATCTGGCCACGGAACCGCGCTTTGCCTCCAACGCCAAGCGGGTTGCCGCCCGCGACGAGTTGCGGGCCATCATTGTCGACGCATTTGCCGGACTGACAGCCGAGCTGGTTATCGCACGACTTGATGCCGCGCAGATCGCCAACGCCCGAATGAACGATATGCATGAAGTATGGCAGCACCCGCAACTCGAAGCGCGCCGACGTTGGACGGAGGTAGACAGCCCCGCCGGACGGCTCCCGGCACTGCTGCCGCCGGGCATCCCGGAGGATTTCTCGCCCCGGATGGACGCCATTCCGTCTCTGGGCCAGCATACCGACAGCATATTGCGCGAGCTGGAGTACTCGGACTCCGACATCGCGAAGCTGCGCACCCGCGGCGCGATATAACTGAGGGACGCATCTATGGACAGGAAGGAACGCGCCAGCGCCGTCCTCGCGGACTTTGCAGCCGGCTTGCGCTTTGCCGATATTCCCGACGCCGTCCTGCGCAGGGCGGAGGACTTGATGCTCGACTGGGTCGGCTCGGCCCTGGCCGGAAAGGGCGCGAAACCCGTGGAGGCTATGGAGCGCTTTGCGCGCCACATGGGGCCTGCGGACGGCCCGTCGGAGGTACTGATCGCACGCCGCCGGACCACGCCGCTGTTCGCCGCGCTCGTCAACGCAGCCGCCTCGCACTACGCTGAACAGGACGATGTCCATAACGGTTCGGTGTTCCATCCCGGCAGCGTGGTCTTTCCGGCTGCACTGGCCATGGCGCAGTCGCTGGAATGCGGAGGGCGCGAGCTGTTGACTGCCGCGGTCGCCGGATACGAAGTGGGCATCCGAGTAGGTGAGTTTCTGGGCCGCTCGCACTACAAGGTCTTCCATACGACGGGCACTGCCGGCACTCTGGCCGCGGCCGCCGCCGTCGGCCGCCTGCTTGGTTTGAGTCCGGCGCGGATGCTCGACGCTTTCGGATCGGCCGGGACACAGGCCGCAGGACTATGGGAATTCCTGCGCGACGCGGCCGATTCCAAGCAGCTGCATACGGCGAAGGCGGCCGTGAACGGCCTGATGGCGGCATGTCTGGCACAGGAGGGTTTTACAGGCGCGCGCCACATCCTTGAGGGCGCGCAGGGTATGGCGGCGGGTATGTCCACGGATGCGGACATTACGCGCCTCACCGACCGCCTCGGCGTTCGCTGGGCATTGGCCGAAACGTCGTTCAAGTTCCATGCCTCGTGCAGGCACACCCACCCCGCGGCCGACGCGCTGCTGAAAATCATCGAGACGCATCGAATTTCACCCAGGGCGATCTCCAGCGTGATCGCCCATGTGCACCAGGGGGCGATCGATGTGCTCGGACCGGTCGTCAATCCTGTGACCGTGCACCAGGCCAAGTTTTCCATGGGGACCGTGCTGGGTCTCATCGCAACCTACGGGCGCGCTGGACTGACCGAATTCGATGCGCACTTCAACGATGCGGAGATCGCCGAATTCCGCACGCGCGTCCGGATGGAGCGGGACCAGGAGGTGGACGCGGCTTATCCCAAGCGCTGGATCGGAAAGGTCACCGTGAAGACCGCCGACGGCCGGACGCTACACGCACGGGTGGACGAACCAAAGGGCGACCCGGGCAATACCCTCAGCCGCCCGGAACTGGAGGACAAGGCGCTGCGCCTGGCGAGGTCTGGCGGGGCTGCATCCGAGCCGGAAATGCGGGTTGTGATCGAACGGATCTGGAATCTCGCGCACGCCTCCGCCCTCGGACACTTTCTATCCTAGGGTCTTCCTGTGACACACCCTGCACCTAAACAGGTCGTCTGCTGCCCGGTGCCGGATTTGTCATTCTTGAATGAAAACGTTTTGGAAAGCCGCGTCCGTCCTATATGTCCGCAACGCAAAGTTGAGGAATGCCGGGGCGAGCCGCAGGCGAAGGCTCCGCTTCGCCATGCCTGCTTCGAAGGGTCCGCCTCGACGGCGAGTCGGGAGCCTAGAGCTTCTCTTTCTTGTCCGCGAGCAGCTTGAAGGTCCCGATCGCCTTGGCGAGGATGCGACCGCCGGTGTCGCGCGCCTCGCTTTCGCAGAACGCGGTCGAGCGGCCCGCGTGCAGCACCCGGCCTTCGGCGAGCACGTCGTCCTCGCTCGCGTTGAGGAAGCCCACGCTCATGTCCACGGTGAGCACGCCGGCGCTCACGTCGTAGTGGCCGCGGACCGCCATGCTCATGACGAAGTCGAGCATGGTCATGATGACCCCGCCGTGCGCCGCGCCCCAGCTGTTCAGCAGTTCCGGCTGGCGTTTGAGCGTAACGACGGCCCGCTCGCGGTTCTTCTCGATCAGCTGGATGCCCAGGTGCTCGACGAAAGGAATCGCGACGCCGAACTGCAGTTTGGTCATACGGCGTGCGCCACCGCGAGGGTGCCGGTCGGGTCGCGCAGTATCCTGGCGCTCATGCTGCCTCCGTTTCCGCCGCGAATCCTACCATTGCCTCGCGACGGCGTCAGTGGCGGGATGGGCCGGGCGCCGGGCATTGCAGCCCTGGGACGCCGGATGTGGTCAAATACCGGCGTTTCGCCGGTACCACCCACTCACGAGGAGGAAATCATGACTATGGGAAGACTCATGCTGGGCTTGGGATTCGTGCTGTTCGCCGTCGGCGCCGTGGCGCAGGAACGTCCGCCCTACGGCCAGGAGATCGGGCTGGAGCAGGCCAAGAAGATTGCAGCCGGCGCGGCTGCGGAGTCGAGGAAGAACGGTTGGCGGATGGCGATCGCGATCGTGGACAACCACGGCTTCCTCGTCTATTACGAGCGCATGGACGATACGCAGACCGCAAGCGTCCAGGTCGCGCTCGACAAGGCCAAGGCGGCCGCCATGTACCGCCGCCCCACCAAGGCGTTCGAGGACGGCGTCGCCAAGGGACGGGTCGCGCTGCTCGGCTTGAGCGGAGCGACGCCGATCGAGGGCGGAGTGCCGATCATGGCCGGCGGAAAGGTCATCGGCGGAGTCGGCGTCAGCGGCGCGAACTCCGACCAGGACGGGCAGGCCGCGGTGGCCGGTCTCAAGGCGGCCGGTCTGTAGGTCCACGGCTCCCCACGACGACAAGAACGGCGCCCCGCGGGGCGCCGTTCCTCTTCTACACGATGGGGAAACCTATGCTGACTACACCGAGCTCGAGCCGCCGTCGACGGCGATGATCTGGCCGGTGATGTGGCGCGAGGCGTCCGAGGCGAGCAGCAGCGCCACGCCCTTCAGGTCCTGGTCGTCGCCCAGCCGTCCGAGCGGCGTGCGCTCGATCACCTTATGGCCGAAGCTCTCCAGCGGGCCCGCGGTCATCTTCGAGGGAAAGAAGCCCGGCGCGATCGCGTTCACGGTGATGTTGTACTCGCCCCATTCCCCGGCGAGCGCCCGCGTGAAGTTGACCAGGCCGCCCTTGGTCGTGTTGTAGGCGAGCGTCTTCATGGTGCCCGGCGGGTTGCCGCGCAGGCCCGCGACCGAGGCCACGTTGACGATCCTGCCGTAGCGGTTCGGGATCATCGAGCGCTTGCCCACCGCCTGCGTCACCAGGAAGGTGCCGGTGAGGTTGAGGTTGACGAGCTTCTGCCACGCCTCGAGCGGATAGTCCTCGGCCGGAGCGCCCCAGGTCGCGCCTGCGTTGTTCACGAGGATGTCGATGCGGCCGTAATGCCCGAGCACGCGCTCGACCATCGGCCCGATCGCCTCGGGCCGCGCGAGGTCGCAGACGGCCGGTAATGCCTCGATGTGCTGGCCGGCGAGCGCGCTCTTCGCCTGCTCGAGTTCGTCCGCCTTGCGCGCGGTGAGCGCGAGCCGTGCGCCCATTTCCCCGAGGGCTTCGGCGATCTGCAGCCCCAGGCCGCGCGAACCGCCCGTGATCAGCGCGACCTTGCCGGTCAGGTCGAGCAATTTCTTGACGCTCATGACACCTCCGTTGTTGCCTCGAATCCTACCATCGCCGCGTTCCCATTTGTAGGTTGGACTGAGCGAAATCGAAGTCCAACATGCGGCTTGACCGCGCCTCGTCGGATACTCTAAGGTGTGGCGTCCCCGAATCCGCAACGATGAGCGCAACTGCCGATCCCAGGTACTCCGAAGTCCATCTCGCGCCGGCGGCCGTGCAGGTCGAGCGGCGCGGCGACGGGTCGCTCGTGCTGCGCTCGCCGCAGGCGCTCGGCGCCTACGCGCGCTGCATGGGCGAATACCTGGAGCGCTGGGCGCGCGAGACCCCGGACGCGGTCTTTCTCGCGCAGCGCGACCAGAGCGGCGGCTGGCGCAGGCTCGGCTACGCCGAGGCGCGGCGCAGGGTGCGCGCGATCGGCGCGGCGCTGCTCGCGCGCGGCCTGTCGGCCGAGCGTCCGGTGGCGATCCTGTCGGACAATTCGATCGAGCACGCGCTGCTCGCGCAGGCGGCGATGTACGTGGGGGTGCCGGTCGCGCCGATTTCGCCCGCGTACTCGCTGATGTCGCGCGACCATGCGAAGCTGAAGCGCATTTTCGGGCTGGTCACCCCCGGCCTCGTGTTCGCCGACGACGCGCGGAAATTCGCCCCGGCGCTCGAGGCGCTCGCGGAATTCGACTTCGTGCTGGCGAGCGTGCGCGGCGCAGCGGCCGCGCCGGCGCCCGGGCGGGCGCACACGGATTTCGCGCGGCTGCAGGAGACCGAGGCGGGGGAGACGGTGGACCGCGCCTTCGCGTCGGTCGGGCCGGATACGATCGCGAAGCTGCTCTTCACTTCGGGCTCGACCGGCGAACCGAAGGCGGTGATCAACACGCAGCGCATGCTGTGCTCGAATGCCCAGGCGCTGGTGCAGTGCTGGCCCTTCCTCGAGGAAGAGCACCAGACGCTGGTCGACTGGCTGCCCTGGAACCACACCTTCGGCGGCAACCGCAACTTCGGTTCGGTGCTGCGCACCGGCGCGACGCTCTACATCGACGAGGGCAAGCCCGCGCCGGGGCTGATCGAGCAGACCGTCGCGAACCTGCGCGAGATATCGCCCACGATCTACTACAACGTGCCGCGCGGATTCGACATGCTGCTGCACTACCTCGAGGAGGACGCGGCGCTGAGGCACAGCTTCTTCCGGCGGCTCAAGCTCATCTGCTACGCGGGCGCGGCGCTGCCGGCGAGCCTGTGGCAGCGACTGGAGCGCCTGTCGGTCGCCGAGCGCGGCGAGCGCGTGCGCATGACCGCGGGCTGGGGCGCGACGGAGACCGGGCCCGGGGTGACGCTGGTGCATTTCGCGCTCGAGCGCTCCGGCAACATCGGCCTGCCCGAAGCCGGGTGCGAATTGAAGATGGTGCCGATCGCGGGCTACGACGGCAGCAAGTTCGAGCTGCGCGTGCGCGGGCCGAACGTCACGCCGGGCTACTGGAAGCGGCCCGACCTCACGCGCGCGGCCTTCGACGAGGAAGGCTACTATCGCGTCGGCGACGCCGGCCGGTTCACCGACCCGGCGGACCCGTCGAAGGGCATCGAGTTCGGCGGGCGCGTCACCGAGGAGTTCAAGCTCGCCTCGGGCACCTGGGTGCAGGTGGGTGCGGTGCGCGTCAAGGCGATCGCGGCGCTCGCCCCCGTCGCGCAGGACCTCGTGGTCTGCGGCCACGATCGCGACGAGGTGGGCTTCCTCGTATTTCCGAGCCTCGCCGGCTGCCGCAGCCTCGCCCCGGAGCTTGCACCCGACGCGCCGGTGCGCTCGCTGCTCGCCCACCCGGCGGTGCGCGCGCGCCTCGAGGAAGGCATTGCGCAGTTGCAGCGCGACGGCGGCGGCACCTCGACCTACGCCAGCCGCGCGCTGTTCCTGGAGGAGCCGCCGCAGATCGACGCGGGCGAGATCACCGACAAGGGCTACATCAACCAGCGCGCCGTGCTCGAGCGCCGCGCGACGCTGGTCGAGCGGCTGTACGCGAATCCACCCGACGCTGAAATCGTGCACCTGTAACGGGTCACGCGCGTGCTCAATCCGCCCGCGCACCCGATACCGCGACCACTTCGGCCCAGCGCGCGACCTCCTCGCGGAAGAGTTTGCCGAATTCCTCCGGCGTGCTGCCCACGGGCTCGGCGCCCTGGTCGAGGAGGCGCTGCCTGAGGTCGGGTGATTTCGCGGCGGCGACCGCGGCGCCGGCGAGCGCCTCGACGACCGCGCGCGGCGTCGCCGCGGGCGCGAGCAGGCCGTACCAGAGCGCGACCTCCACACCCTCGACGCCGGCCTCCTTCATCGTCGGCACCTCGGGCATCAGCTCGGTGCGCTTCGCGCCCGCCACGGCGAGCGCGCGCAGGCGTCCGGTCTTCACGTGCTGGCCGACCGCCACGGGGTTGACGAAGCTCAGTTGCACGTCTCCCGCGATCAAGGCGGCGATCGAGGGCCCGCTGCCCTTGTAGGGCACGTGCACGATCTTCGTTCCGGTGCGCAGCTTGAACAGCTCGCCCGCGAGGTGCTGGGTGGTGCCCGATCCTGCCGAGGAGTAATTGAGCGCGCCGGGCTTGGCGCGCGCCATCTCGATCAGCTCCTGCACCGACTTCACGGGCAGCGACGCGGGCACCAGCAGCAGGTTGGTGCTCTCCGAGAACTCCGATACCGGCGTGAAATCGCGCAGCGCGTCGTAGCGCAGGTTCCTGTACAGCGACTTGTTGATCGCCACCGCGGGGCTGGAGAAAAGCAGCGTGTAGCCGTCCGGGTCGGACTTCGCGACCAGCTCGTTGGCGATGTTGGTGCCCGCCCCGGGTCGGTTCTCGACCACCACCTGCTGGCCGAAGGTCTCGCTCAGCTTCGCGGCGAGCAGCCGCGCGTTGATGTCGACCCCGCCGCCGGGCGTGAACCCGACCAGGAGCTTCACGGGCTTGCTCGGGTAGGCCTGGGCCAATGCTGGAGCGGGTGCGAGAACGGCGAGGGCAAGGCAGGACGAAAGCAGACGAACGGCGACGCGTTTCATGGCGGGCTCCTCCTCCGGGCGCTTATGAACGATGCCTTCTGCGGGCAAATGATATAGCTCTTGCAGGTTGGACCGAGGCCGAAGGCCGAAGTCCAACGACGTTCACTCAAAGGATCTTGACAGGCAGGCGCGGCACCTCGCGCACGTGGGGCGCCACGATCCGGTTGCGCAGTACGCCGATCGCGCTCACCTCGAGCTCGACGACGTCGCCGTGCTTCATGAAGCGCCCGAGCTCGTTGCCGCAGCCGCCGCCCACGGTGCCCGAGCCGAGCACCTCCCCCGGGTAGAGCGTCTCTTCCAGGGATGCATAGGCGATGATGTCGCGAAAGCCGTGCCGCATCGTGGCGCTCGTGCCGCGCGACCACACCTCGCCGTTGACCCGCGCCGTCATCTCGAGCCGCTGCGGGTCGGGAATTTCGTCGGCGGTGGTGATCCAGGGTCCGAGCGCATTGCCGGTGTCGAAGTCCTTGCCCTTGGCAGGGCCGAGCTGGCCCTGCATCTCGATGTACTGCTCGTCGCGGGCCGAGAAGTCGTTGAAGACCGTATAACCGAACGCGTGCTCGAGCGCGTCGGCGGCGGAGAGATTGCGGCCACCGCGGCCGATCACCACGCCGATCTCGAGCTCGTAGTCGATGATGCGCGAGTAGGAGGGCCAAAGGACCTCCGCGTCGTGCCCGACCACGCTGCAAGGGTTGCACTTGTAGTAGATGGGCCGCTCGTACCAAACCTTGGGGATCTCGATCTTCGCGGGATCGATCCGCTCGGTTCCGATGCCGAACAGATAGCGGTTGGCGCGCGACTGGCGCACGTGCAGCTCGAAGCACAGGAAGTCGCGCAGGCGGGGCGGCCGCGGTATCGGGGCGAGGAGCTTCACGCTTTTCAGATCATGCATCGTCCCGGGGGCCCTCGAAGCGTCTGCCGCGCGTCGCAGGGCGGGGGGCCCGGCCTCGATGAGCGAGAGCATGTCGCGGAACGCGGGCTCGCCGGTGGCGGTGAGGTCGGCGATGCGAGCGTCCTGCGCGAGCGCGCCGATGTGCTGCGCGCCATCGGGCGCGAGGAAGGTGGCGAGCTTCAATGCGCCTGCTTGCGGAAATGCTTGCGGCCCATGAGTTCGAGCATGCGCAGTATGTCGGGCTTCTCGCCGGGGGCGGCCTTATCCCCCTGGAACTCGCGGTAGGCCGCGAAGACGTTGATATACATGCGCTCGTCCTCCGCGAAATGCGACCAGGGAGCGAGCGGGATGGCGTCCGCCGCCTCGATGAAATCCATGCCCCTGTCGTAGCACTTGCGCGATTCGTCGAGGACATACGCGAGGTAGTCCCTGAACTCGCGGATGACGCCCTTGTCGGCCATGGCGCCGTGCCCAGGCACGACCGCATCGATCTCCCAGGTGAGCATCCGGTCGCAGGCGCGGATCCAGTTCGACACCGGGCCGGCCCAGACGGCGGGGTGCGCTCCGTTGAAGAGCATATCGCCGGTGTAGAGCACCTTGTCCTGCGGAACATAGACGATCACGTCGCCGCGCGTGTGCGCCGGCCCCACCTCGACGAGGCGCACCTCCTTGTCGCCGACCTTGAGGCGCATCTCGCCCGAGAAGGTCTCGTTGGGCAGCACGAGGCGAATGCCGCTGAAGTCGAAGCGCGAGCCGATGATCTCCTGCCAGAATTTCCCGGCGACGCCCATCGTCGGCCATTCCTTCTGCCAGCCGGCGTACTGCGACGGCGGGCGTTGCAGCATGTCCTCCGCGCAGGCCTTGGAGGCGATGATGCGCGCGCCCTCGAGCAACTGGTTGCCGAAGGTGTGGTCGCCGTTGGCGTGGGTGTTGACGAGCGCGCCGATGCTCTCGGCCGCCGGCACGGCCTTGCGCATGGCGGCGAGCATCTCGCCGGTCAGCTTCAGGTCGAACAGCGTATCGACCAGCAGCGTCTGGCCGCCGTCCTCGATCAGGCCGGCGTTCGACCAGCCCCAACTGCCGTCCGGCACGAGGTAGGCGTAGTGGCCGTTGCCAAGCTCATGCAGTCCCCTGGTGTATTGCCATTTGCCCATGGCTCAATCCAGCCGGATGTTGGCGTCGCGGATCACCCGGCCCCATTTCTCGTAGTCTCTGTGCACGAGGGCCGAGAATTCCGCCGGGTTCATGCCCACCGGCTCCAGGCCGATCGCGACGAGCCTGGCGCGGATGTCGGGCATGGCGAGCACCTTGGCGACGTCCGCGGCCAGCTTGTCGACGATCGCCTGCGGCGTACCCGCCGGCGCAAAAATGCCGTGCCAGGCATCGCCGACGTAGCCGGGCACCACTTCGCCGATCGCCGGCACGTCGGGCAGCGCCTCGGTGCGCCTCGCCAGCGTGGTGCCGTAGCCGCGTGCCCTGCCGCTCTTCGCCGCCGGGATACCGGTCGTGTAGGGACTCATCGTGAGATCCGTCTCGCCGCTGAAGACCGCTGTGGTGGCCGGCGTGTTCATCGGAATGTGCAGCATGCGGGTGCCGGTCATGCCCAGGAGCAGCTCCATGACGATGTGCGTGCCCACGCCGACGCCGGAGGAACTGTAGGTGAGCTTCCCCGGCTGCGACCGGGCAAGCGCCACCAGTTCCTTGAGGTCCCGCGCCGGCAGGTCTTTCCTGCCGATGAGCACATAGCCGAGGTTGGCCACCAGCGTAACCGGCACCAGGGCCTTCAGCGGGTCGAAGGTCATCTTCGAATACAGATGCGGGTTGGCGCAGATGACCGAATTGACGGTATAGAGCAGCGTGTAGCCGTCGGGCGCCGCGCCCGCAACCGCCGCCGTCCCGATGTTGCCGGCGGCGCCGACCCGGTTCTCGATCACCATCTGCTGGCCCCACATCGCCCCGAGCTGCGGCCCGACGAGGCGCATGACCACGTCGGGCGACGTGGACGCGGGGAAGGGGATGACGAGGCGCACGAACTTCGCGGGATAGGCGCTCTGCGCCGCGGCTGCCATGGAGAACGCGAAAGCGGCGAGCGCCACGGCGAGACGCTGCATGTGGGCCGATTGTGAAAGCATGGATGCCTCCTCGCGTGCAATCTTACAACAAGAATTGTTCCCCTCAACCGAGACCGCTGCCAATTTCAAAGATCAGGCATGTTTCGGGCAGTGAAATTCACGCACAATGCATGTTATGTTGACTGCGCTCCCCTGCGCACCCTCCGGAGGGGAGCGATAGATCGAGCAAGCGCGGAACTGGCGTAATCTGAGCGGGCGAACCATGGCGAGCGAACACGTTGCGCTTTCCCCGAATGCCGAGGCGCCGGAGCTTGCCGGCATCGGCCCGCGCATCCTGGCTGCCCGCCAGATCCGCCAGTATATCGAGACCGCGCCGGTCTTCCATGTTCTCGCGGTCGGTGTCGGCGTGGGCATCACCGCCGGCCTGATCGTGCTATACGCCCCCGAGCAACTCTCGACGATCCTGCTCTGGGCTTTGGCCATCGCCGCCATGCTGCTGGTGCGCCTGATCGCGTGGACCGCCTACTCCAGGGCCCGGCCCGACGACGACGCGGTTCGCGGCTGGCTGAAATGGTTCGTCGCGCCGCATGCGTGCTCGATGGCCATCATCGGAGCGACGCCCCTGCTGCTGGTCCCCTCGGCATCGGGGCGCGAGGGGGAAATCCTGCTCGCGATCAGCGCGCTCGTGTACGTGGTCACCATGGGCAGCACCTTGAAGTTCTCCGCCTACCGCCCGGTTGTTCCGATCATCCTCGGTCCGATGGTGCTCGCCTACGTGGCTTCGATGCTTCGGTTCCCGGGCATCGCGCCCAAGGTCCTCGCATTCGGCGGGGTGGTCGCCGGCCTATGGGGGCATCGAATGTCGGCCAGCCTCAACCGGACCATGGTCCAATCCATGAAGCTGTCGATCCGGAACGAGACCCTGGTGGCCGCCCTGGAAGCGCACAGCGCGCTGCTGCGCGAGCAGACCGCGATCGCCGAGGATGCGCGGCAGGTGGCCGAGCATGCCGAGCGCGCAAAAACCCGATTTCTCGCGGCGGCCAGCCACGACCTGCGCCAGCCCATGCATGCGATCAGCCTGCTGGTGGGAGCACTCCATCCTCGCAGCTCGGGCCCCGAGCGCGAAATCATTGCGCGCCTCGAGCGCTCGGTCGAGGTGATGGACGGCCTGTTCAGCGCCATCCTCGATTTGTCGAAGCTCGATTCGGGTGCGGTGAAACCGGAGATCGCCGACGTGCCGCTGCGCGCCATCCTCGAGACGATCGAGCTGCACCTGGCCCCGGAAGCCGCGGCAAAGAACCTGGCGCTCAGCGTGTTCGCTTCGCGCGCCGTGGTGAGGACCGATGCTGCGCTGCTCGAGCGCGCGCTGCGCAACCTGGTGTCGAACGCGATCAAGTACACGCGCGAGGGCCGGGTGCTGGTCGGATGCCGGCGCCGCGGCGAGCGGCTGCTGATCGCGGTCTGGGACACGGGCGTCGGCATCGACGCGGACAATCTCGACCGGGTGTTCGAAGAGTATTACCAGGTGGACAAGCGCCCGCGCGACCGCAGCCAGGGGCTCGGGCTCGGGCTGTCGATCGTGAGAAGGCTGGCGCGGCTGCTCGGCTCGGATATCGAGGTCTCCTCGGTTCCGGGCGCCGGGTCCTGTTTCGGGTTTGAAGTGCCGCTCGCTTCGTATCGCCGGGTCGGCACCGAACCGCGCGCGGCCGAGCCCGGCCGGAGCGCCTCGCTCGAAGGCAAGTTCATCCTGGTCGTCGACGACGAGGCCGACGCGCGCTTCGGTACCGAAGCGCTATTGCGCGAGTGGGGCTGCCACAGCGCCTCGGCCGGGTCGCTGGAGGAACTCGCGGCCACGCTCGAGCGTGAATTGCGGTTTCCGGATGCGGTCATCACCGATTACCGCATCGGCGAGCGCGAGACGGGGCTCGAGGCAATCTCGGCCGTGCGCGCCTACACCGGGGAAAATACCCCGGCACTCATCGTGACCGGCGAGGAATTCGTGGACACCGCCGCGGCGGCTTTTCCTGTCGTCAAGAAGCCCGTCGCCATCGATCAGCTTCGCCGACATCTGCTCGCGGCGCTCGAGTCGGGCGCCCCGGAGACGAAGGCCGCATGAACGCGTTCCGCAGGCAGCGATGCGTATCCTGATCGTGGACGACCATCCCGTCATGCGCGGCGGAATCCGCGCCTGCCTGCATGATCTCGATGTCACCATAGGCTTCGTCGAAGCGGCGGATCTGCAGGAAGCCGTCCGGGAGGCGAAAGCCGAGGCCGCGGACCTCGTGCTCTTCGATCTCGCGCTCCCGGGAGTTTCCGGCATCGAGGCGCTGACCGCTTTTCGCGCGTCGGTGGACCCGTGTCCGCCGGTGGTCGTCTTCTCCGCGACCGATGACCCCGGCACCGTCATCGCGGCGCTGGATGCGGGAGCCATGGGCTTCATTCCAAAGACTTCCACGCCCGCGATCCTGCAAAGCGCGCTGCGCCTCGTGCTCGCCCACGGAATCTACGTGCCGCCTACGGTGCTGCGCCGTCGAGACGGCACGCCGGGTTCAGCCGCTGCGCAGCCCGGGCTGCGAAAGCTGTCGGAGCTCGGGCTGACGCCGCGCCAGCAGCAGGTCTGCGCGCTCATGGTGAAGGGGCGGTCCGTGAAGCAGATCGCGCGCGATCTCGACATCTCGGCAGCGACGGTCAAAGCGCACTTGCAGCCGATACTGCGCGCTCTTGCCGTGATGAACCGCACCGAGGCGATCGTCGCGCTCCACCGGCTCGGATTCTCGATCGCCGACTGAGTACTCGCGCCGGCCCCGCGCGGGATCTTCCTCCGCCTCGGCCAACTGTCGTAAGCCATCTGGCGAATATCCCTGCGTCTCCTTTGCGCCGATATTGGGCGCCTCAGCGACCCGCTTCCCGCAGGTCGCGGCCCGTCCAGGAGAACGCTCATGCTCGGAGTCACATGGAGAGCCGCAGCCATCGCATCCGCCCTGGTTCTCGCCCCCGCCGCCGGTGCGCGTGCGGACGCTGTCGCCGATTGGAGCCGGATTGCCGTGAGTTCGGTCCTCGAATCGCGGCAATTCACGCCGGACGCGCTGCACACGCTCGCTACCGTGCACGCCGCCATGTTCGAGACCCTCAATCTCATCGAGGCTCGATACACGCCTCGCTACGTGGTCGCGCTGGCCTCGCCGATGGCAATGCCGGGCGATGCCGCCGCGGCCGCGGCGGCGCAATACGTCCTGGCGGAAGCCTACCCGGATCGCCGCACTCTTTTCGACAAGGAGTTGCATGCCTCACGGGAGCTGAATGGTGGAGACCCGACCGAGTCGACGAGCAAGGTTGTCGGCAGGAACCTCGCCGCGATAGTGTGGATCGGGCGCGCGCGGGCCTCGAGCCCGCCGGCCGCGCCAATGCGGGCCGCGCCGGCGATCGACCCGCGAGCGTGGGACCGCATCGTCGATCGCGTAGCAAGCAACGGCCTACGGCCGATCGAGAGGGCCAGAATCTATGCGCTGATTTCCATTGCGGCGGACGAGTCGATGACGGCAGCTTCGAGGATCGGGCGCACCGCGACGCCGGCACGCGGGGCGCGTCCATGCGCGGTCTGCGCGGTCCAGGCGGCGGTCGATAAGGTGTTGCGGCTCGAATTCGGCTCGAAAGGCTATGCGGATTCGCTTCCGTCCCTGATATATCCGGACAGCCCGTTGATAACCCGGGTCAACTTCGTGGACGGGCCGGATGACTCGGTCGAGGCGGGCAAGGAACTCGGCGCGCGGATCGGCAGCTTCGTCTCCCGCACCTTCTACCGACCGCGGAACGAGTGAACGTCTGGATACTGGCGCAGATCACGATGGGCCGACGGACTGCATCCGGGCCCATGGGCCAAGCCTGGCATCCGAGTATCCAGCTCATTCAATCCGGATCCCGGCGTCCCTGATAAGTTTTCCCCATTTCTGGAATTCCGACTGCACGAAGGCGCCAAATTCCTCAGGGGTGCTTCCGAGAGGCTCGGCGCCAAGGTCTATCAGACGATTGCGCACGCCGGGTGTTCCGAGTGCGGCACGCGTTGCTTCGGCAAGATGTTGACTGATCGCGCCGGAGAGTTTGGCCGGACCGAACAACCCGAACCACGCCGTGACCTCGAACCCCGGCAGGCCGGACTCCGCAACGGTCGGCATGTCAGGGAGCGCAGCGATTCGTCTGGCGCTCGAGATGGCAAGACCGCGGAGCTGCCCGCTCTTGAGGCGCGGAACGACGCCGAGCGTCGTAGCGAAGGCTACCGGCACCTGGCCGGACATGAGCCCCTGGAGCATCGGCCCGCCGCCCTGGTAGGGGACCAGCGTGACCTGTACGCCGGTCATGAGACGGAACGATTCGATCGACAGGTGCGGAGTGCTGCCCGCGCCGGGGTATCCGACCGGCGTGCCGGGATTGGCTTTCAGGAATGCAATCAATTCCTGCATGTTCTTCGCGGCCACCGAAGGGTGGACGGTCAACACGTCCGGCGCGGCGGCCACGCTTGAAATCGGTGCAAGATCGACAAGCGGTACGCTCGCCTTCATCAGATGGGGAGAGACCGCATTCACGATCGAGCCGAGCAGGATCGTATATCCGTCCGGCGCAGACTTGGCAACGGCTTCCGAACCGATGTTTCCGCTTGCGCCGGGGCGGTCGAGCACGATGACCGGCTGGCCGAGCTTGTCCGACAATCCGGTCGCAAGCAGTCGCGCCACGACATCCGGTGTTCCACCCGCGCTCGAGGGAACGATCAATGTAATTGGCCGGGACGGCCACGCCTGCCCTAACGCCGGCCCGCTCAGCACAGCGGCGGCCATTCCCACGCACAGGTATAGCGGAATTCGCAGCATGTCGGGCTCCTCAACGTCAGGCGTGGCCGCGGGGCCACCGCAGAGGTGGTTTCTACACTAACATCACAATCTTCGCACTCTTGAGGCGCCACATCCAATGCGCGACACCACCTTGGTCGTCACCAACCGGGAGGCTGCGGGATTGGTGGGAATGGAGGAGGCAATCCGTCTGGTCGAGGAATCCTACAAGGACCTGGGCGAAGGACAGGCGCAGGTGTTGCCGCGGCGGCGGATCCACACGCCGCTGGCGGGCGGCGGCGAGCAGCGTTGGTCGTGGCTGAATGTCATTGCGGGAACGGTTCCTGCCCACGGCGTCATCGCCGTTCGCCTCGACGCCGCGCATATCGCCAAACCGCTGCGCAACGGCCAGGAGCGACTGGAATTCCGCGGCGATGTCTCGGGCTTTGTCCTGGTCTGGGACATGCACACCAACGAACTGCTCGGCATCGTGCACGACCACGCTGTTTCCGCATTACGGGTGGGCGCGACGACGGCAGTCGCGGCCAAGTACTTGGCAAGAAGCGATGTCCGGACGCTGGCGGTACTCGGCTCCGGCAAGCAGGCCGCCGCCCAGGTCGAGGCGCTGGTGACCGTGCGTCCGAGTATCCGCAGGCTGCGTGTCTACTCGCCCACCCCGGCGAACCGCATACGCTTTGCTCAGACCATGGGAGAGAAGTTCAAGCTCGAGGCGCTCCCTCTCGACAACGCGGAGGAGACGGTGCGCGGCGCGGATGTCGCCATCACCGCCACCAACGCAGCCGGCCCGATCCTGTTCGGCGATTGGCTCTCACCGGGCATGCACATCATGGGAATGCTCTCGCCGAGCCGATTCGATCCGCGCCGTGAGCTTGACGACGAATGCGCGCGGCGCGCCGACGTCATCGTTGTCAATCTGCGTGAGCAGATCGAAATCGACGATCAGCCGGAACTGATGGACCCCATCCGGCGCGGCCTGATCGGGTGGGACAAGATCGGAGAAATCGGCGAACTGGTGACGGGCCGTCATCCAGGGCGCCGGAACGCGTCGCAGATCACCTACCACAACAACAACGGCGGCATGGGCAACCAGTTCGCCTCGGTGTGCAAGCGGGTGCTGGAGGTCGCACGGGAACGCAATATCGGGACGCAGTTGCCGATGGAGCTGTTCGTGACGCGCCGCAGCGCCGACGTGTCCGCTCCGTAACGCGAGTTTCCAGCTGCTTTACAAGCCCCACCTTGCAGCGATGCCCAAGTTTGTGGTTTGTAAGCTGAGCGTGGCGTTTGAAGGTCCTATCCCTTGGGTGGGCCTTCCGTCAAAAGCCCCACCAGGCCGCGTTGCACGGCGCGCAGGATGTCAAATCGAGTGATGGCACCCACGATGCGGCCGTTCTCCACCACCGGGAAGCGGCGAAATTTTGCGGACATGAAAAGCCCGGCTGCATAATAGATGTCCATGGTGGGCGGTATGGTCTGCACCTGTGAGGTCATGAAGTTCTTCACGGTCCCCTTGGGTGCTTCATAATCCGGACCGCCCAAGGTGAGGAGTTTGAGGCAATCGAACTCTGTGAGGATGCCTACCAGGTCGCCCTTGCTGTTGGTCACGAGTGCGCCGGTGATCCGCTTCTCCATCAAGAAGTTCACCGCTTCCATGATGTCAGTCTCCGGCGACAGCGTGTCCACGTACTTGTCCATGAATTCCCGGACGGTGGGCAGGTGGCGGATGGTCATGAGTACTCCTTTGCAGCACCCGCAGATGCGGGCAAATGTCGGGCGGTGCCCAAGATGTTTTTCACTCTACGCGCCGGGCCAACTTTTTTGGTGTGATCCAAATCAAGATCACGCTTGGATTGCGCCGCAGCAACGCAGTGTGCTAGTCGAGCTTCAGGTTGAGCGCCTTGACGATGGCCTGCCACTTCGCTGCCTGCGGGGGCAGGCTGCGCGCGAAATCGGCGGGGCGGTCGGCAACGGCAACCAAGCCCGCATCTCGAATTCGCTTCTGCGCCTCGGGCGTGGCGAGCGCGGCGTGAAATTCCTCGTAGAGCCGCTGCACGACGGCGTCGGGTGTGCCGCGCGGCGCCACGAGGCCCCACCAGCTATGCGGTATTTCCGCTTCCAGGCCGGCGTACCCCGCCTCGGCGAAGGTCGGCACCTCCGGCAGGACGGAGAGCCGCTCCGACGCGGCGACCGCGATGGGACGTACCAGCCTGCCCTGTATCTGCCCGGCGAGCGTCGGGTAGCCGATGATCATGAATTGCACTTCGTTGGTAATGAGCGCAATGGCCGCTGCGTTGCCGCCCCTGTAGGGCACGTGCACGAGGTCGAGCTTCGCGGCGCGGGCGAGCATCGCCGCGGCGAGATGCGGCGGTGTTGCGGGCCCCGGCGAGCCGTAATTCACTTTTCCGGGATTGGCGCGGGCGTACTCGAGAAACTCGTGCAGCGTGCGTGGCGCGAACTTCTCGCTGACGGACAGCACCAGCGGTACGTCCACCAGCATGGTGATCGGAACG
>Ga0209726_10001703_pt1 | contig 34627 bp, 29 predicted proteins | sample Subgrocontami54m_FD_187453 | JGI IMG/M metagenome (GOLD analysis project Ga0209726, IMG submission 187453) | Subsurface groundwater microbial communities from S. Glens Falls, New York, USA - GMW46 contaminated, 5.4 m (SPAdes) (version 3) | ecosystem: Environmental > Aquatic > Deep subsurface >...
ATTGAGGGGAGGGGGAGAGGGGGCGTATATCATGCTCCTTTCCACACTCATCGGTTCGTTTATTATGTTAATCCATACCATAAGCGATTTTGATTTATATATCCCTGCTATCCTCTTCATCTTCTGGGGTTATATTGCATATACTTCAAGCACAGCAAGGAAACTGGGTTTATATAAAACAAAAATAATTGATTTAAACTCTTTCCGCATATTCACCATACTCGGAAGGAAAAAACTTTATATCATCACAGTAAGCATTTTTGCCTTTTTATCCTTCTGGGTGTCTGACCCGTATCTTGCAGGACTTCATAATGAGAGAGGAAAGGGCTTTCTTGCAAAAGGTGAATATGAGAAGGCTATTAAATATTTCAGCAAGGCAGTTGAGTTGGATTCCATTGACGACAGCTATCACTTTAACCTTGGCTTAGCGCTTGCAAAATTCTCCAATAACAACCCGCTTATACTTAAGAGGGCAGAAGACGAGATGAAAAAGGCAATGAAAATTGCGCCATACAGAAGCGATATCTATTTTAATCTGGCAAATTTTTACAGGGAATTTTATTTAAAGGAGAAGGGGAATACCGCTATAGAGATGATGAAAAAGGCCATAGAGTTTGATCCGCTTGATATAACCATAACCCACAATCTCGGCGTGCTTTATCTGCAGATGGGAATGTATAAAGAGGCAATAGGAGAATTTAAGAAATACCTTGAAGAAAAACCTGATGACATAGAGGCTCATATAGAGATTAGCGGGGCATACAGGATGAATAAAGAATACGATAATGCCCTAAAGGAGATAGATTGGCTGATCAACAAAAATGCCAACAACAATTATGCCCATTTCCTCAAAGCAAATATACTTCAGGATATGGGACAATATGATGATGCGCATAAGGAATACCGGCTTGCCCTGCGGGAAAAAGGCAGAGAAGGAGATGTCTGGTATGCGATAGGTCTTCTCTCTCTCAAGCAGAATAACCCAAAACAGGCAGAAGAGGCGTTTCGGAAGGCAGTTGACTACCGCTTGCTTGACCGAAAGGAAAAAAAGGATTAGAATTGCATTATGGATGACAGGGGTTTTACAATCATTGAGCTTGTGCTGGTCATAATTGTGGTTGCAATAGTGGCGGCTGTGGCGATACCGCAGTTCAGCAGGTATTGGGGCGGCATAAAAGTGGGAAACGCCGCAATGAAGATTGCATCTGATATAAGATATGCGCAGAACAGGGCAACGACAACGCAGCAGAGGAGTCAGGTGAACTTTGCAGCAAGCGGCACAAGCTATACGATTAATTCCTGCGCTATTGCCGACTACACAAGCAGCACATGCAATTGCGGAGGCGCAGGCTGGATATCCGTGAAACCCGTCGTCAGTTTTACAAGCGGCGAATTTAAAGATATTACTCTTGCAACGGTGACTGGCAACTGCATAGAGTTTGATTCGCTGGGCAGGCCGTACTATAATACAAACTGCTCCAATCCTGCCAGCCCATGCCCATCCACGCAAACCATACCGTTATTTAATGTTCAATACAGCGGAAGCACGAGACAAATCACGGTTACAACACAGACAGGGATGGTTCAGGTTAATTGATATGAACAAAAAAGGCTTTACACTCATAGAGGTTGTCATGGTGATCGTGCTTCTCGGCATCATCATGCCGGGCATTATGTTCTATTTTATACAGGGCGTTAAAGACAGCGCAATTCCTCAGAGGAGGACTACAGCCATATTCCTTGCAGAGGCATTGATGGAGGAGATAAAGTCAAAAAGGTGGGATGAGGTTATCGCTATAAATTCAACCTGCAGCAATGCCACTGCAATAGGTTTTGATGGAGTTGAAACAAGCGCAACAAGAGCAACATGGAATGATATAGACGACTTTAATAACCTTGACAACACACCGCCTAAAGATTCACAGAACAATCCAATGACCAATTACCCCGGTTATAGACAGCAAGTTAAAGTGGAATATGTTACTGCTGCCGACCTTAACCCAGCGGTTCCCCTTGTAGTGCCTCCATATACTTGCTACAAGCGGATTAAGGTGGATATAACGGATACCACGAGCAATGAGACAATTTCGCTTGTAAGCTTGATGACAAGTTATTAAACAAGAAATTATGCAAAACCACAAAGGTTTTACCCTCATAGAAATGATCATGGTCATCATGCTCATCGGCATTGTTGCCGCGATAATAGCCATTCCGCTATCACAGGGTGTAAAAGGATGGTTTCAAGCAACCTCCAGAGAGGGGATATCCCAGAGTGGAAGGATTGCCATTGAGCGCATGGCGAGGGAGATACGGAATACGGCGAGGAAGTCTGATAACAACCCGTGTATATCTACAGCCACAGCCACAGCCTTTATATTCAGCGATTTAAACGGAAATCTTACAACTTGCGCTTCCATAACATTCAGCCTGTCAGGGACAAAGATTCAGCGCACAGATACCGTGGCGCAAGATTTGGTGGATAATGTTAGTTCTTTGACCATTCAATATTATGACAGCAATAATCAATGCATGTTGGCACAACCCAACTGTCCAGCTCCCATAGGAGTTACTATTAACAACATCCGCCGCCTCTCCATTGAAATAGTCAGCACACAAGGCGGCGAGACTGTGCGGAAATACAGCGAGGTCTATCTGTCAAATATGAAGGGATATTGAACAATAGCCTTGTAGGGTGGGCTATGCCCACCAAAGAACTGCTTGTGAACCTTAAAACGGTGGGCGCAGCCCACCCTACATTACTCATGCTGGTTTCACTGATTGTGCGTTTGTTTTATCCCTATAAAACTGGCTATCCCCATTCCTATAAGCCCTACAATAATAGCGATGGCTCCGATTACGGTAAAATTATATGCCCAGTACATGTGGAATACGCCGCCGAGATAAAGCATACCCGAATGGAATACCGCTCCAACTAAAAACATGATGCTAAGCAATGTCTTAAAATTAGCAGGTATGGCGAGTGTCAGCAACACAAGGCCGGCAACGATATTGAGCAGCGCCTCAAGATTACCGTGGACATGGGCTCCTTTAGCAGACAGTTTGCTTGTTTTAATATAGTCAAATATGCTGACAACAGCCGGGGCAATTACCTTATCGGGTCCGTCAGTTCCCTTAAAATCATTCTGCGCCCCTTCCCTGACCTTCTCCACAAGCGCTGCCGTATTATTGAGAGATTGAGCATTCTTTCCAAGCTGAGGCACAAGCAGCGTTGGTCCAAGCAAAGCAGTAAACGCCAGATAAATGAAACCGAAAATTATGTTAATTTTGCCATTCATGTGACAGTCCCTCCTTTTTTAGTAGAGACATCCAGGCGGGGCGTCTCTACTGTATATATTCATGAATCTCCTTCCCCTTTTTCACCTCCTTTTTCAGAAGTAAGTTCATGATTTTATTTTTTCAAAAAAGAATATATCCTTTTCATCCATTCCTTCATATCATCAAACACGGAATAAACAACCGGTATAACAAGAAGCGTTACAATAAGACAGAGCCCCTGCCCTCCAACCACAGCTATCGCCATTGATGCCCTTGACGCCGAGCCGTCCCCTTTACCCATAGCAACAGGAGTAAGACCCGCCATGATAGCGAGCGTGGTCATGAGTATGGGTCTGAGCCTTACCCTGTTTGCCTCTATCTGCGCTTCATGAATCTGCATGCCGCGTCCCCTGAGAGTATTGGTATAATCCACAACAAGGATCGCATTTTTCTTGACAACGCCTATTAGGACAAACATACCCATAAAGCTGTAGATATTCAGGGTACTGCCGAATATCAGCAGGCTCAAAAGACCAAAAGGTATGCTTAGAAAGATGGATACCATTATTGTGACAGGATGAATAAAACTTTCAAACTGCGCCGCAAGAACCATATAAATGAATATGAGGCTTAAGACAAAAGCTATCATAAAATTATAAAACGCCTCCTGCATGAGTTTACCCCTTCCGAGATATGAGGCGCTGTATGCAGAAGGCATATTCATTTCTTTTAATATAATGTTGGATTCTGTTATTGCCTCTCCAAGCGGTTTTTTATAAAGATTGGATATAACAGTTATCTGCCTCTCCTGGGCGTAACGATCTACCTGCGCAGGGCTTGTGCCGGAAATAAATCTTGTAATGTTGTTTAATTTAACCAGATTGCCGTCAGCGCCTGGCACGGTCAGATTTTTTAGCTGTCCGGCATCCTTCCTGTAGTCAGCAATGAGCCGTAAACGAACATTATACTGTTCATCGCCTTCTCTGAAAAGGCTTACTTTTTCGCCGCCGATCATTGTCCTTAAGCCTGACGCGATGGTATCCATTTTTACGCCGAGGTCTGACGCCTTTTTTCTGTCTATATGAACCTGCGTTTCAGGATGCCTCAGCGCCTGGCCTGTATCCGTGTCAACAAAACCAGGGATGGCCGAAAGTCTCTTAATGAGCATCTTTGAATATTCATCAAGCTTGGCAAGTTCAGGCCCGCGGATAACCAGATTAAACGGCGTTTGTTTGAAACCACCTCCAGAAATAAGATTGATATTCTGAATGCCGATCCTCAAGCCCTGTATTTTTTTTAAACGTCCCCTTGCGTCCTGCATGATAGCCTGCTGCGTCCTCTTTCTTTGGAAGAGGTGTTTCAGACCCACATAAACGGAGACATCCGTAACATTCGACTGATACTGCCCCCTTACGCCGATTGTAGTAAAGATGTGTTCCACCTCGGAAATTTTTTTCAATTCTGATTCAATCTCTTTTATAATCTCATCGCTCTTTTCAAGGGATGAGCCGGGCGGTGTCTCAACAACCACCTCAAATTCGCTCATATCGTCATCAACAACAAATTCGCCTTTTAAAAATCGCATAATCAATACTGTTGAGAAAAACAATCCGATGGCAAGGATAACCACAACAGCCCTGTGCCCAAGACACCACCTGAGCATAGCCATATAAACCCGCTCCAGAAGAGCATAGAACCTTGACTCCTTTGATTTTCCTTTGCCGCTTTTGTCCGGCGCCTTTAATAAACGTGATGAAAGCATCGGCGTAAGTGTAAATGAAACTAAGAGTGACATGCCTATAGCGATTGTTGCTGTAAGGCCGAAGCTTTTCCAGAACCTGCCGACAAGTCCGCCCATAAAGGCAACCGGAAGGAATATTACAACCAGCGAAAGGGTTGTTGCCGTGACAGCAAGGGCAATTTCCTTTGTGCCTTTTATTGCCGCCTCAAATGGCGTCTGCCCCTCCTCTTCTATGTGTCTGAATATATTTTCAAGCACAATGATAGCGTCGTCAATAACAATGCCTGTGCACACAGAGAGGGCGAGAAGCGTCATGCTGTTGAGGGTAAAACCCATGTAACGCATTGCTGTAAAGGCTGCAATAATAGATGTGGGGATGGCAATGGCGGCTATAAATGCGGTTTTTAAGTTTCTTATAAAAAAGAGGATTATAATGCTGGCAAGAAAGCCGCCAAGTATAAGGTGTTCTTCAACCTGGGATACTGAAAGTTTTATAAAACGGGACTGGTCTTTTACTGTCTGTGTGTTTATGTCTTTGGGAAGCGCATCCTGTATCTCCTTCAGTTTTTCCTTGACCCTGTCAGTAACCTCTACGGTATTGGCGCCGGACTGTTTTCTTATGAGGAGCGATACCGCATTATTTCCATCCAGACGCGATAATGTCCTTGGCTCCTCTTCGCCGTCCATTACATAACCAATATCCCTTAATCGGACAGGCGCGGCCTTGTAGTCAGCAACTATAAGTTCGTTAAAATCATCAACCCGCTCAATCCTCCCCATAGTCCTGATCCCCTCTTCACGGCTTTGCCATGTAAGCCTTCCGCCAGGAATTTCAATGTTTTGCCTCCGAACAGCTTCTTTCACCTGCTGTATTGAAAGGCTGTAAGCGGCAAGCCTGTCAGGGTTAATAAATATCTGTATCTCCCTCTTTCTATCGCCGACAAGGGATATGGCGCCGACATCCTTTACTGTTTCAAGCTGGCGCTTTATCTTTTTATCGGCAATCTCCGTCACTTCCCTGGCCGAACGTTTGCCGGAAACAACAATGGCCATGACAGGGCTTGAGTCAGGGTCAAATTTTTCTATGACAGGGGCGTCTGTGCCGACAGGAAATTGGGAAACAATGGCAGATACCTTTTCCCGAACCTCATTTGCAGCGACATTGATATCCTTCTCCAGAATAAAAGTCGCATATACCTGGGACTGGCCTTCAATGGTTGTGGAACGAAGTTCATCAATGCCGCTTATGGTATTGACAACCTCCTCAACCCTCTTTGTAATCTGATTTTCTATCTCCTCCGGGCTTGCGCCTTCAAGTCTTGTTGTTACGGTAACGGTTGGCAGGTCTACCTTTGGGAAGAGGTCAACGCCAAGCCCCCTGTACGAGGCAAGCCCAAGAACCACAAGGCTCATAATAAGCATTGTGGCAAAGACAGGCCTTCTTACGCAGATTTCGTATAATGACATAGAAATTAGAGTCAGGGAGTCAAAGAGTCAAAGAGTTTGTTTTCTTACTCTGATACTTTGACACTTTACTATTTTATTATCTCTACCTTTGTCCCTTCAAATAGCTGATCTATGCCTGTGGTGGCAACAACATCTCCGGGCTTAACACCTTCAACAATCTCCATCCATCCTTGCTCACGGCTGCCTGTTTTTACGGGATGTTCTCTGGCCGCGCCATTTACAATTAAATAAACTTTGTTTATGCCTGCAAAAGAATATACGGCAGTCTCCGGGACAAACGGGACGCCTTTTTCTTCCTTTATTTTTATAACAGCCTTGGCGAAAAAACCTGATTTCAGCATATTGCTATGATTTGGCACCTTAGCCTCAATGGAAAACGTTCTCGTTTTTTCATCAATTGACGGGCTTACACGAATAATCTTGCCGGCAAATGCATCATCAGGGAATGCGTCTATGTGGACGGCAATATCCTGTCCAACATTTATCTCCGGGGCAAATGATTCTGGCACAGCGCCCTGAAATTTCAGCGGATCATTTTTTACCAGTATAAAAAGAGGGCTCTTGTCCTTCAACGTCTCTCCCGCAGACACAAATCTTTTTTTCACATAGCCTGATATGGGCGATATTATCTCTGTGTCCGCAAGATGTTTCTTAGCAAGCTCAAGCTGGGCCTTTGATAGATTGACCTGCGCCTCTGCCTGTTTTAACTGGGCGTTTGCAACATCATACTGAGTTTGAACAGCATCTCTCTCTTTGATAGAAACAACGGCTTCTGAGAAAAGATTGTCATATCTTTTAAGGTTTGCGCCGGCATCCTGCCATACAGCCTTTGCCCTCTCAAGACTGCGGATATTTGTCTCCAACGCAGCCTCGGATACGGCAAGATTTGCTTTGGCATCCTTCTGGTCCAATCGCAACAGTAGGCCGCCGTCATTCACCCTGTCGCCAAGGTCAGCAAATACCTTATCAACTGTGCCGGACAATTCATTGCCGACAGTTACTTCATCCCACGGGGCAAGGGTTCCTGTTGCCTCAACAGTCCTCTGAACAGTCCTGCCCACTGCTGCTGCGACATTCACCCTGAATGCGCTGTCTCCTTTTTTTTCAATCTTTTTTGTCGCCCCATTTTCTTTGGAGCAAGACGTGAGAATTAGCATGAGAGCTGCTATGCATATTGTGGTTCTTTTAATGACATTCATTGGAATAACCTCATAAACATTATTTTGCCGTCATCTCTTCAAGAAGAATGCCCACCCTCTTCTTTAACTCCAGGATTGCAAGTTGGTAATCATATTGAGCATTGGCAAGACCGCTCTGACCCAAGACCAGTGTTGTATTTGCGTCTATCACATCCACGTTTGTTGAGAGGCCGTATTGAAATTGTTTAAAAACCATATTGTAATTTTCCTCTGCAAACAAGACCTGCCTTTTAAATGATTCTATGATGGAATTAAATGAAAGAAGATTGTGAGACGCCTCCCTCACCTCCAATTCAATATCTTTTCTCAAACTCATCCTCTTAAACTCAGTCTGTCTTCTTTTGCTCTTTGCCTCATTCAGTTCAGCCCTTCTCAAACCGCCTTCAAATATAGGATAGGTGAATGTAATTCCGGCATACATACTCTCTTCATTGAAAAAGGTTGATTTTGGCTCCTGGTCCCTTTTTGAATAAACCCCTTCCAATTTAAGGCTTGGCAGAAAATTTCCAACGGCATAGTTAATTGCCTCAAGAGCAATATCCTCATCTATTTTACTTCGGATGTAATCCTGTCTTTTTTCCAAAGAAAGAGACACCAATTTGTCCAGACTTGCCTGAGGCGCAGGCTGGATATCGGGTTCTGCAATCTTAAAATCTCCTGATATGCCTAAAAATCTTGTCAGTTTATCCTTTGCGACAAGAAGGTCTTTTTTAGCGCTGATAAGTTCTGTTTCTGCGCCTGCCACATCGGCCTCAGCCCGGAGGACTATAGCCTTTGTAACATCCCCTACCTGAAACCGTGCGACAGCCACCTTCCTTTGCTCTACGGCCCTTTTTAAGGCGGCATCCTTTATCTCCACAGTTTTTTTTGATTTCAGGACACTGTAATATATCCTTGAAACATTAAGCACAACCTCCTCTTTTGCAGCATTAAGACCGCTCATGCCTGCCACGGTCTTTTTCTTTGCCTGCCTCCAGAGGCTCCATTCCTTGCCTCCTGAATAGAGAGGCTGACTGAGTTTAACACTAAACGATGAACTGTTATCCGGTTGAACATTAAAGCCTCCTGATGTTCTACTTTCGGAATATTTTGTATAATTGGCATCCGCGGTAATGGTCGGAAATATCTGGGATATTGCCTTATCAATCCCCGCTTCTGCCTGATACAGGTCTTCTTCAGACAATTTAACAGATTCATAATTGGCAACAGCAAGACGGGATGCCTCGGCAAGGGTTATAGTTCGTTCCTCCGCCCAGGACGGGGAAGACAGAATAAAGATGGTTAGCAGCAATAAAAATATGGACTTTAGATTCCAGACACCAGGCACCAGGTCACCAGTGTTCTGCTTGTGACTTGTGACTTGTGACTTATGACTTGTGACTTGCGACCTTTTCATAATTGCCTCCTCTCTATACCTTCAAAAAATATCCCCACAAATGTATCTGCCACCTTTTTTATAGACATTTTGAAAAATTTCTTCATGCCATAAACCTCCTGTGTCATACTGTAGTGAAGAACCATGCCCAGAAAGGCCCTGGCTGCCAGATGCGCATTCACCTTTCTGAAGCTTCCATCTTTTATAAGATTGCCAATATGCCTCGCCAGGTAATCCATTATTTCCAGCCCCCTTGTTTTTATAAATATATCGGAAAGATTAGACCCTTCCAATGCGCTGAACATAAGCAGTTTCATAAATTGAGGGTCGTCCTCGTGCTTTTTTATAAGATAGGCGGCTATTTCCATGAACACATCCCTCCCCTCTTTGCCTTCTAATTTTTTCATCAGGAGCGATTGCCCCTGCCTGTCGTTGCACTGCATGTCAATTATAGCAGAATAAAGCGCTTCTTTCCTGGCAAAATGCCTGAAGATTATCGCCTCGCTGATCCCAGCCTTTTCCGCTATCTCCCTTGTAGTGGTCCCTTTGAAGCCCTTCTGCGAAAAGAGCTTCGTGGCAACCCTTACAATCTGGGCGCTTCTGTCTTTTGCTGTTAATCTTTTTATAGCCATTGCTTTGCTCCGCAGGATATTAGTTAGTAAGCGCTTACTATATATCTTGATATATAATTTGTCAAGTGTTGACTGGCGCACTGCCATTCTGATACAATCTTGAGTATGAAAACTTCTATTGACGGCATTTCAGACAAGATTAGTTCTTTACAGAAAAATCTTGAAAAGATAATCAAAGGAAAGCCCGATGTCATCAAACAGGCGATAACAGCCCTCATAGCCAGAGGGCATCTGCTTATAGAAGATGTCCCTGGCATAGGCAAGACAACCCTTGCCCACGGGCTTGCCATGTCTATAAACTGCAGCTTTCAGAGGATTCAGTTTACAAGCGACCTCCTCCCCTCTGATATTATAGGCGTTACCATTTATAATCAGGAAAGACATGTCTTTGAATTTAAACCGGGCCCTATATTTGCCCATATTATCCTGGCGGATGAGATAAATCGCACAACGCCAAAGACGCAGAGTTCTCTGCTTGAGGCAATGAGCGACAGACAGGTCTCTGTTGACAAGATAACCCATCCCCTTCCGGAGCCGTTCATGGTAATTGCCACGCAAAATCCGATGGAATATGAAGGAACATATCCGCTGCCTGAATCTCAGATGGACAGATTTATGATGAGGATACGGATAGGCTATCCTGATACAAAGGCTGAAAAGGAGATACTTCTGTCCCCTTCTTCTATTCTTCAGCCCCAAAGCCTTGCCCCTGCCTTATCCACAGAGGAGGTAATATACCTGCAAACTCTGGTAGATAAAATAAAGGTTGACGATGACCTGGTGGAATATATCCTGTCAATTGCGGATGCCACAAGAAAATCTCTTAAACTGCGATTGGGCGTAAGCCCCAGGGGGACCATGATGCTGTATCGCGCTGCCCAGGCATTTGCCCTTGTAGACGGCAGGACATACTGCATTCCTGACGATATAAAGAAACTCTCAATACCTGTGTTCAGCCACAGGGTATTGACTTCTCAAAACATGGAAGGAGAAACAGAAAATGCGGAAGGTATTATACAGGAGATAGTTGACGGTATTGAAGCGCCATTATGAGCATCCATCCAACCCTCTCCGCACCCCTGCCGTGGCTTACAGCCGTTGCCAAACTGTTAGCTGGAAAAAAACAGATTAGCAAACACAGGGTGCGTTCATTTATCCTGCCAAGGACTTTATCATTTACAAAGGAAGGGAAAAGATTTATTGCGATCCTTTTTGTAATCGGCATAGCCGCCATAAATACAGGAAATAATCTCCTCTATCTTGTTGTGGCAATGATGTTGTCTATTATAGTTATATCAGGCATACTTTCAGAATCCACATTAAGAAGTATAGAAGTAAAGAGAGCCATGCCAGGGCATATATTTGCAGGAAGACCTGTGACGGTGAAATGGAGTATTTCAAATATAAAGAGAGTTTTTCCGTCATTCTCTGTTTCAATAGATGAACTTCCCCCCTCACCCCCCTTTGATAAAGGGGCTGGGCGCCCATTGCCGCGAAGCATTGCAACAGGGAGCGGGGGATTTACCGCAGAATCAGGATATATAATAAAATTGCCTGCCCGCGCGTCTATTACTCATACACACTATTATACCTTTAGCAATAGGGGGTTGCATAAATTAGAAGGTTTTAAAATAAAAACCCGTTTCCCTTTTGGTTTTTTTCTAAAAGGGAGAAGACTGTTTGCGGCAACAGATGTGCTTGTATATCCAAATATAAAACCCATAAGGCAGACAACTGCCGCGGGTTTTTTAAAAAGCGGCGAAGCGCCTGAAAAGATAAAGGGGCATAGCGCCAACCTTTACAATATTCGGGACTATACGCTCATGGATGATTCAAGGATTATACACTGGAAATCAACAGCCAAGACCGCAAGGCTTATGGCAAAGGAGTTTGAACAGGAAGGGGGAAAAAGGGTAAAGATTGTTTTCTATAATACGCTGGTTTCCGATGCGGATTTTAGCGATAGATTTGAGGATATGGTGGAAGAGGCAGCCGGCATGGCTGATTATTTTATAAGAACCGGCTTTGAGGTCGGTTTCAAGACTCTGACTTTGGAATTACCGTGCAGGTCAGGAAAGGAACAGCTTTACAGGATATTAAGAGAGCTTGCCCTTATAAAACCTGTGGCAGGCGATGAAACCGTGCCTCTTAGTGTAAAGCTTGTCCCTGCAGGCAGTAAGCAGGGAGTTATAAGCCAATGAGATTTTCCCAATATTTTATTATAATCTCATATCTTATTGCAGGCACAGGACTTGTTGCGGTCAGCCTTACTAATATAATAAACCCTGTTTTTCTTGCAGGGATAAGCTGTGTTGTATTGTTAAGCCTTTTCTTAAATATTAAGGGTAACTCCTTTAATATATCAGGGTTTATCTGGAACAGCCTTGCTGTAATAATATTGGTTGCCGGTCTTATAGACTATCTTTTTGTATCAAGGTCTCTTATAGATGTATCTATCCGCTTTCTCACAATACTGATGGTTGCAAAGCTCTTCGACCTAAAGACAAATAGAGATTATGCTGTGCTTTACATTCTTACCTTTTTTCAGCTTCTGGCAGCATCTGCCTCAACAGTAAATATTTCATTTTTATTTGTCCTGGCATTATATATCCTGACAGGTATATGGGCGCTTACCATATTTAACCTCAAAAAAGACTGGGAGGAAAAGGGAACCCCTCATAAGGAGATGGCAAAAAACATCCTTGGGCCGTATTTCTTTATTGCAACAGCAGGTCTGGCAGGCCTATCCTTTATTATTACCTTGTCTCTGTTTTTCATTATACCAAGGATGGAGGTTGGGTTCTTTTCCAGACAAACCGCTGATGTTCTGAAGGTATCAGGCTTTTCTGAAAAGGTAGACCTTGGGGAGCTTGGGCCAATCAAACTTGACCCGACAATAGTTATGAGGGTGGAACTGCCGGATTACAAGGCATATACTGCCCCGCGTCTCTATTTCAGGGGGGTATCATTTGATACTTATAACGGCGCCCAATGGCAGCAGACAATAAAAGAGACAACGCCTTTGAAAAAGGGCCAGGACGGCGTATGGAGGACAGTCAGCGTGGAGTGGTCAAGGATAGTATCTCCGATAGAAGCGTTCGAGGACAAGTCCGCCATCCTGACACAGAGAATCCTTCTTGAGCCAATAGAAACAAATGTCCTCTTTGCCGCATCCAATGGAATAGGGGTTTCAGGCAACTTTAAAAGTGTCATGGCTGACAGGACAGGTTCGCTTTATCTGCCGGCCCCGTCATATTCCAGAATTGAGTATACTGCATATTCCATATTGCCACCTCCCTCAAAGCCTATACTGCCGGAACAGGATTATCCTGAAGGGGTTCCTTCGGAGTATCTTCATATACCGCCGGGATTAGAAAGGGTTTCTAATCTTGCAAGAGATATTACTGTGAAAAAAACAACTCCGTTTGAAAAGGCTGCTGCGATAGAAGAATATCTTATTAAAAATTTTCACTACACATTAAACCCAGTCAAAGGCAGCGGCAAAAACCCAGTAGAAGACTTTCTCTTTTATACAAAGGAAGGTTACTGTGAACAGTATGCAACCACAATGGCAATGATGCTCAGGGGAGTAGGGATTCCAAGCAGACTTGTCACAGGTTTTCTGCCCGGCGAATGGAATAAATTCGGAAACTATCTCATCATCCGGCAGAGGGACGCCCATTCATGGGTGGAGACGTATATGCCTGGCTCAGGCTGGGCTACATTTGACCCAACACCGTCTGCCGCGGCAGTCGGGGCAATGCCGCCTGCAACTTCTGTTATAACCCTGTACATAGATTCGCTTAAATGGAAGTGGAACAGATATATAATAAATTATTCTTTCAGAGACCAGATAAATTTTGCAAAGACTGTTGAAGGAAAGGGCCGCTCCATCTTGTCAAACTTAAGATGGAATGCGCTTGTCAGTCAGGTGTCAGCAGCCGGCGGCCTTCATAAAAACCTGTTTATTGTCATTGCAGTATCAATGATTTCAGCCCTTATACTCACAACTATTATATGGAGGCTCGGTAGGCCGGGGGAGGAGACAAGGCGGTCAAAGGTTCCGTCATTTTATAAAAGCATGTTAAGTATCCTGGCAAAAAAGGGGAAGATAAAAAAGGCAGGCGCGACAGCTCTGGAGTTTGCAAGAGATGTGGATATTAAAGAGGCCATGGCTATAACAGATATTTATTACAATGTCCGGTTTGGCGGGCACAGGTTAACAGAAAAGGAGCAAGGTGAAATACTGAACTATTTAAGAAGTATAAAACTTGCCCCCGCAGGCCTGCCCTCAAATGGTTCTATCGGGGGCAGTAAGCAGGGAAAGGCCGATATTATTGCGCCTTCCTGAATATTGAAACCTTATTGCCTCCGCTTAGAGATGCATACTGAAATGCAGACTTTGCAGCATGGCTCACATTCGACATTAATTCGTTTGATTCCTTGCCGTCTGCCGGAAACCCTGCAAGGCCTATGCTTATGGTCAGCCTTTCGGCTTTCTTCCCATCCGCTGATGGGAACGGGTGATTTTCCACACTGACCCTGAGCTTTTCCGCAACAACAGCAGCAGCCTCCTGTTTGATGTTTGGCAAAACAACAAGGAATTCATCCCCCCCATATCTGATAAGGCAGTCAGCCTTTCGGATATTATCCTTTATCAATCCGGCAAGGTCAATGAGCGCCTCGTTTCCAAGGAGAAAACCGTTTCTTGTATTATAGTTATGCAGCCTGTCCACATCTATCAGCAGCACAGTAAACTGGAGCCCGTATCTTTTGCTGCGCTCAATCTCCTGCACTATCCAGTGGTTGAAATACCTGTTATTAAATACACCGGTCAACGGGTCTATCATCCTCGCCCTTGCAGGATATGCCATTTCAAGTTTTTTTATCTCATTTAAGAGGCCTTTTTTTGAAAAATCTGCCTTTCCGAGTATGTTGGCTATATTGTGTCCAAGCTTTGCCTTGTCAATTTCGGTTACATCCTTTACGGTAAATATCACTACGGGTATATCCTTTGCAGTAGGGTGTATTTTTAACTGTTCCACCACATCAAAACCGCTTACATGAGGCATCATCAGATCCAGGATTATGAGATCCGGGTCCTTTTCTATTGCAAGGGCAATCCCTTCTTCACCGCCTGCGGCCTTAATCACGTCAAACCCTTCCTTTTCAAGAATATCGCCGAGTAATTGCAATACCTGCGGTTCATCATCTATAGCGAGAATGCTGAACGGATGTCTCTTTCCCTTTGCTATAAAACTGAGTTTGCCAAGCGTATGAAGCAGTTTGTCTTTATCAACCGGTTTTGCCAGATAATCTACGGCGCCGAGACTGAATCCCAATTCCTTATTATTGGCGGCCGAGACTATTATCACAGGTATCTCGCAGGTATCATGCGATGCCTTTAATTCCCTTAATATCTCCCAGCCGTCTTTCTTGGGAAGCATTATACCAAGGATAACGGCAAATGGTTTTAAGAGAGCGGCCTTTTTCAGAACCTCACAGCCGTCGGCGCAAAGTTCAACGCAATAATCATTCTCCTCAAGATATACCTTTATAAGTTCGTTCGTGTCTGCGCTTTCGCTGGCAACCAATATTAAAGATGGCGGCTCATAAGTTAGCCGCTTAACCACTGACATATCCTTCGTATATGCAGGCTGCAGCCCTGAAACCCCCTGCGGAATTACAAGATTGAATGTAGTATCCTTGCCATATTCGCTCTCCACCCATATCCTTCCACCATGCAGTTCTACAAGTTTTTTGGTTAATGCCATACCAAGACCAGTGCCGCCGTATTCTCTCGTTATTGAGGAGTCAAGCTGTTCAAATTCCCTGAATATCTTTGGGATATCCTCATCTTTTATGCCTATGCCCGTGTCTTTTACAGAGATATGAAGAATCCTTTCCATGATATCGCCTTTTGCCTCTTCTGAAATATCCCAATCTATACTTACCCTTCCGCCGCTTTTGTTGAATTTTACGGCGTTTGAAAGCAGATTCAGCATAATCTGTTTAAATTTCTCCCTATCCAGTCTGACTGTAGGGGACAACGGAGTGGTTTTACTCTCAACAACAACTGCCTTTTTATACGCCATAGGCCTGATAATGCTGAGAACCTCGCCTATGACATCCGCAAGGGGAAACTCCTCGGGTTCCAGTTCAAACTTGCCTGCCTCTATCTTTGATAGATCAAGTATATTGTTTATAAGATGCAGCAGATGGCTGCCGCTTGTATTGATATAGTTGACATACTGTGTCTGCTTTTCATTCAGTTCACCGAATGATTTTTCGCTCAGGAGTTCAGAAAAACCCATAATGGAGTTCAGCGGGGTTCTTAATTCGTGGCTTACATTGGCAAGGAACTGAGACTTCGTCTTGTTGGCCTTGACGAGCTCTTCGTTCAATATTTCCATTTCTTGTTTCTTCTTGAAAAGCTCCTCATTGGCAGTCTTTATGGTCTCTGTTCGTTCTTCCACATGCTTCACCATGCTGTTGAAGGCATTGGCAAGGATCCCAATCTCATCCCGCGAGTTAATGTCTGTGTTTACATGCAGGTCGCCTGAGACAATCCTCTGAGAGGCTTCCACTATCTTATTTAACGGCTGTGTGATACCGCGCACAACCAGAAATGCAAAAATTACTGCAAGGATAACGACAATAACAGTAAGCAGTGCAAAAACTATCAAGGCAAACTGGGTATTGCTTTCAAGCTGTTTTGCCTTGAAATGCAGGTCATTTGAGAGGCGGTCTTCAACCTCTTTCAAGAGATTTATCTTGCCTGTTATCATCCTGTACCAATGTCCTGCATCTACCCCAAACCCTCCCTTATCTCCTTTTTCAAAGGCAATCTTTCTCATCCTCGCCGATTCATCCACAAACTGGCCCTGCATTTTTGTTTTGTAAAAATCCTTTTGACCAGATGAGGCAAAGTATAGGAATACATTTATGTAGGCATTCTGTTCCGCCACAAAGGAAACGAAATCATTAAACATCCCTGGTTCAAACCTGTCCATAGCAAAGGTACTACTCATAAGCGCACGTTCTTTCCCTACCCTTTCCTTTGCAAGCAGAAAATTAACATATGCAGATGTCATGATAGTTATCTCAGTATTGCTGCTCAGTCTGGATATGGCAGCAACAATGTCCAAAGACGAACTGATTGTATTTGCAAAATAGTTTCTTGCCTCGCCTCCTGAAATACGAAGTCTATCAATAGCCTCTCTCTTGCCTTTAATGGCATCAATATCAGTCAATGCGGTATCCATGTTGCCTTTAAACTCTGCGCCAAATCTGCTTGCATCAAAACCCTTAAGAAATATCTGTAAATCTGTAAGTTTCTTGTCTGTCTCATGCCTTTGTCCTGAAAGCTCAGATACAAATTCCGTCCCTTTTCTGCCAAGAAACACGGCTGAGGCGCCCCTCTCTTTCTGCAGTTCATGCACCAGAGCGCTTATCTTGACTGCAAGGCTGGATAGGCTTTCTACAGCCCTCATATTGCTTGACAATATGGACTTCTCCCATATACCGTTTACTGAGAAATACATGAGGCCTGCGATTGGAAAGATAAGCATCAGAATGAGCTTGCTCTTAATCTTTATGTTGTTTATGAAACTCATAGAAACCTACTTTTATTGATTGATATATCTCTTATAAACCTTGTCATATCCGTTACAATATCTTTTCAAGGCCATTTTTGCAAGATATTTTACAACTCTCCCCAGTTGGCTCCAATCTGAATATCAACCTTTACAGGCACGGACAGATTGGCTGCCGTCTCCATCTCTTCCCTTACAAACTTCTTCAGCAATTCTATTTCCTCGTCCGGCGACTCAAAGACAAGTTCGTCATGGATCTGAAGCAACATCCTTGAGCAAAGGCCGCGATCTTTCAATCTTTTGGATATATTTATCATTGCAATCTTTATTATATCCGCGGCCGTCCCCTGCACAGGCGTATTGATTGCCATTCTCTCTCCCAATCGTCTTATCTGTTCGCTTTCGCTTCTGAGTTCAGGTATATGCCGCCGCCTTCCAAAGAGTGTTGTCACATAGCCTTTTTCCTTTGCCTCGTTGATGGTCTTATCAATAAATAACTTAACATCTTTGTAATGCAGAAAATAATCGTCAATATAACCCCTTGCCTCGTCCTGGGATATACCTAATTCTGCGGCCAGACCATAAGCCCCCATGCCATAGATAATGCCGAAGTTTATCGCCTTTGCCCTTCTCCTCATATCTTCGGTCACAAGCTCGGGCATAATGTCAAAGACCTCTGACGCTGTCCTTGTATGGACATCCTCATCTTTTTTAAACGCCTCTACAAGCAGCGGATCTCTGGACAGATGCGCAACGATCCTGAGCTCTACCTGCGAATAATCCGCTGATAAAAACAAAAAACCCTTGTCTGCAATAAAACCCCTCCTAATCCTTTTCCCAAGCTCTGTCCTTATAGGGATATTCTGAAGATTAGGCTCTGAACTGGAAAGCCGTCCTGTTGCCGTAACTGTTTGATTGAACGATGTGTGAATCCTTTGAGTTGCCGGATTTATAAGACCTAAAATTGCGTCCACATAGGTTGATTTTAATTTTGAGAGCTGCCTGAAATTTAAAATCTCCGCCGGAAGCTCATGGCCGGCGGCAAGTGTTTTTAAAACATCCTCATCTGTAGAAAATCCTGTCTTTGTCTTTTTTACAGGCTTTAATTTTAGCTTCTCAAACAAAACTGAGGCTAATTGTTTGGGCGAATTGATATTGAATTCTACGCCGGCAATTGAATAAATCCTGTTTCTGATATTTTCAATCCGGACTTCCAGCTCTTTAGAAAGATTTAAGAAATATCCCCTGTCAACCTTTATGCCGTTAAGTTCCATCTCTGCCAGAACCCCGGCCAATGGAATTTCTATTTCATTAAAAAGGCTTAAAAGGCAATCGCCTTCCAATTGCGGCAATAATTTCCCGGAGATCTGAAATATTGCGTCAGCCTCAGCGCAAGCCCTGCTGCATGCGGTATTTATATCAACATCTTCAAATGCCGCTGTTTTGAATTGCGCCATTTTATGCCCTAAGTGTTCATGGGCTATATCCTCAATATTATAGTTTGACCTGGAAGGATTTAACAGATATGACGCGATGCCGGTGTCAAAGATTGCGCCCCTCATCTGAATATTGCGCTGTTTAAAAAAGATATGAACTGCCTTTATATCATGGCTAATCTTTTTTATCCCTTCATCTTCAATAATGGGTTTAATGGCCTGAGTTACAAATCGCCTGTCAATCTGCGAAGGAGCGCCCAGATAGCGATGGCCTGTTGGAATATAAAATGCATGGCCCGGTTTAATGCAGACAGCAAGCCCGGTTAATTCGCCGAATATTGCGCTGCCCTGTTTCTTAATTACAATCGCTGCCTCTCCGGCCTCTCTTACCTTTGCTGTAAGGTCTTTCAGTTTATCTATATCAGTTACGCAGCTGTATTCCCCCTTAATATCTGACCGTTCGTCTGGGATAATCTCATTTAATAACTTTGTGAATTCCATCTCCTTTAACAATTCTTTCAGCCTTTGATAATCCGGCGATTTGACAACAAGATCCTCAAACCTGTAATCCACAGGTGCATTTTTATCTATAACAGCAAGCGCCCTTGAAAGCCTTGCGTCTTCCGCATATTCACCGAGTTTATCTCTAATCCCTTTTTCTTTCACCTTATCAATATTCTGCAAAAGATTTTCAATGCTTCCAAACTCCTTTATAAGTTTTACAGCGGTCTTTTCGCCTATGCCCTTTACGCCGGGTATGTTATCAGAGGCGTCTCCTGCAAGGCCCATAATTTCTACGATCTGCTCAGGCTTTGTGCCGAACCTTTCCATTACCTCTTTTATGCCAAATCTCTTGCCCTTCATCGTGTCAACAATGGTTGTATTTTCATCTATAAGTTGCAGCATATCCTTGTCAGCCGCTATTATTATTACCTCCACATCCTTTTCCTTCATCTGTCTGGATATTGTGCCGATAACATCATCAGCCTCATAGCCTTCCAGTTCAAGAACCGGCAGATTCAATGCCCTTACCAGTTCCTTTATATAAGGTATTTGCGGTTTCAGGCTGTCAGGCATTTCAGGCCTGTGCGCCTTATATTCTTCATACATCTTATGCCTGAAGGACGGCCCCTTTACATCAAAGGCGACTGCTATATGGTCTGTTTTAAAGTCCTTGATAACCTTTAACAGCATCCTGGCAAAACCATATACAGCATTTGTGGGAATACCCTTGGAATTGGAAAGATGCGGAATGGCATGAAATGCCCTGTAGATATACGCTGTGCCGTCTATAAGGAGGAGTTGTTTTTTAGGCTGCATTTGTAAAATTCTTCCTCCCTTTGCAATACATTATTTATTTGTATTTATCAAGATGTGTTGAGAGAGTGGATTGTTAAATTGCAATTATCTTTAGATTTAAATATTTTCCCATTGGCTCAAAATCCCTTAATAATATCTTTATTTCCTATGGCATAATCCAACCAGTCGGTCTTATCGGTTTTCCTGCCATTAAAATAGTCAATCCAGACTGATGAATCTACTAATATCATTTGTCTGTCCGCATCTCATCCAGATTGCCGACCCATTTCAGTTTACCTCTAAAATCTTTAGCTTTTGCTTGACGATTGGACTTCACCAATAGTTGTAATCCGGCTTCTATGGCATCTTTTTTTGTTTTTAATCCAGATAACTTAATTGCTGATTTCATTAAATCATCGTCAATTACAACATTTGTTCTCATTTTTGCCTCCCGTGTGTATAAATATGCTTTATTATATACAAAATGGCGCTGAACGGAAATATTATTTTTGAAAATCGAACGAGCCTATAGAAAAAGTCTATTTTTTGACTTTTTAGTGTGCGCCACTATTTTATTAAAGGCATTATTACAAAAAATACCTTTTCTATAGCTTCAACGTAGAATTGAGTAACGAGTGCCACTGCATGATAACAACATGCCTGAAACTAATTTGCATACCTTAAAACAGTGCTATCTAATAAAGCGTCCTATGGCACTCGTTCAATCTCCAACGACTTGTTATGCCTTCTTTCTTGATGCTAATAATGCCTCTCTGTACGTATCTGTTTTATTTAGTAACTTTGTGCTCTGATAAACCATAGATTTTATCTTTTTAATCTGTGATTGATTTAAATTGACATGAGTGTATGTCTCTGTCGCCAAAAACTTGATAACCACAAGAGTATCAATAGCAATCTGTGGCAAACCGTGAACTTCAATAGACCATCCCTTCGGACTATAATGTTCAAAATTATTTCGCAGTTCTTTTTTGAGTAGCCGAATAGAATTCATCTGGGAATCGGTTAAAACTAGTGGTTGACTATGAATTAACATTTTTATCCGGTTATGGTCTTGGCAAAGCTGTAGTGCTTTATCAAAGCTGATAAGTTTTTCATGCCCTTTTTTTGTTCCAAACATTACGTTATCTGGATTAGTACCTTTGCAAGCACAAATAGCAAATCCATAAAGAGATCCATGCAGTGCTATTACCACCCATTTCCATGCTAATAAATCGTTTTCTGTTTCTTTAATGAACTGACCAGCCCTGATAAGATAATCAAGTGCATTTGTCTCTTCAGTAAATCTCAGATACTTTGCTCTAACTGTAAGTGTCTTCATTCCCATAGGCATAACCAGTAATGATACAAGTAATGATACAGGTTCTCGACTTTATCAGAATTTTTTTACCAGTTCAAGCAAATTGTAAAATCAAATTGACATAAGTATTTGATTTCATAATAGTTTCGTGGTTGGATAACATCCCATTTTTCGTGCATAGCAGATTTCTATAGTACAAGACAAAATTAAGTTTACATACCCCTCACCCTAACCCTCTCCCGCAAGGGGAGAGGGGACTTAATTTTCCCCCTCCCTTGACGGGAGGGGACTGAAACATCCTTAATGGATGTTTCAGGGGAGGGTGGTGCTTTTTTTGTAGATTTACAAACCTCTTTTAACCCATCCCCACCCTGACACTCCCCTTGAAGGGGAGAAATTGTTTTTAACCGTACGAATAAATCCGCGCCTACAACTTACAGACAAAGTTCAAACGCATTTCTTATCAGTTCCACCTCTGTTTTATCCTCCATTATACTGATTCCAACCACATCAAACCTTGCAGGACAATCGTTAAGCCTTTTTTGCGTCAGATACGCCAGCGCTGTTTTTGATAATTGCCTCTGCTTTCTTAAATCCACCGCCATTTTCGGAGGACCGAATTTGCTGTTTGTTTTTGTCTTTACCTCTATGAATACAAGGGTCTTTCCTTCAAGGGCAATAATGTCTATCTCGCCGTATCTGTTTCTGAAATTATTTTCCACAATCCTGTAGCCGTTTTTTCTGAGAAATTCCGCGGCCAGACTTTCCCCTTGTTTGCCGACACTAATCCTTGCGAATGTCACTTATGTATTCCTTTACCCCTTTGAATGTCTTTCTGTGAATCGGACAAGGCCCAAAAGATTTGATTGCCTCAAGGTGTTTTGCGGTTCCGTAGCCTTTGTTTTTAATAAAATCGTATGAGGGGAAAATAACGTGGTATGCGTCCATGATACTGTCACGCACTGTCTTAGCCACGATTGAAGCGGCGGCTATGCTGACGCTTTTGGAGTCGCCCTTGATAACGGGCAGTTGCGGAATGGAAATATCCAGCGGGAATTGGCCGTCTATTAAGATAAAGTCAGGAGAAGGATTGAGTTTTTTGACCGCATGGGTCATTGCCTTGAGCGATGCCGCAAGAATGTTGGTTGCCTCTATCTCATCCATCCATACAACTCCGATAGCGACAGCCAATGCCTCACGGTAAATATCGGGAAGCAGCGCATTTCTCTGCAAGGGAGAAAGGGTTTTGGAGTCCCTTATCCCAAGATGAAGGGGCGGAGTGGAAAAAATAACCGCTGCCGCAACTACCGGTCCTGCAAGAGGTCCTCTGCCTGCTTCGTCTACCCCTGCAATATGGCGGCAGCCCTTTTTAAAGGCATCCTGCTCATAGGCATCCATGTTTTTACAGTTCGGATTACGTCCCTTCCTTTATCCTTGCTGCCTTGCCCTTCAGATTTCTCAGATAGTAGAGCTTTGCCCTTCTCACCATGCCCTTGCCTACCACTTTAATGCTCTCTATTGAAGGAGAATTCAGAGGGAATGTCCTTTCTACGCCAACGCCGTAAGAGACCTTTCTGACCGTAGTGGTGGACCTGATGCCATTGCCTCTTTTTCGTATAACTGTGCCTTCGAATGCCTGGGTGCGCTCCTTATCGCCCTCTTTGATCCTGATATTTACACGCACAGTATCGCCGGGACCGAATTCAGGCATATCCGTGCGTAAAAAATCTTTTTCAATATTAGCCAATGGATTCATAAAAAACCTCCTCGTTTAAATTAAATTATACATTAGGAACCAGAGATTGTGAATTTTAATTCCTCATTCCTAATTGCCTTCTCTCTTCTTCCGTCAAGCCGGCCCTTTCTAATAAGTCAGGTCTCTTCTCACATGTTCTTTTAATTGATTCCAGCCTCCTCCACTTCTTTATCTCCTGATGGTTTCCTGACAAAAGGATTTCAGGAACCTTAAACCCTCTGAAGGATTCCGGTCTTGTATATTGGGGATATTCTAAAAGACCAGGATAAACTCCTGAAGGCGAAACTCCAGCGGGTGAAAAAGAATCATCTTTTGCTGAAATATCCGAGCCAAGAACACCTGGTATAAGCCTTGACACTGCATCTACAATTATCATGGCAGGCATTTCTCCGCCGCTCAGAATATAATCTCCAACCGATATTTCCATATCAACCGCCAATTCTTTTACCCTTTCATCCACGCCTTCGTATCTGCCGCATATAATCACCAAGCCCTTTGAAACAGCAAGTTCAGAAGCCATCTGCTGATCAAACCTTTTTCCCTGCGGCGTGGTAAGAATTACCTTTGCATCAGGATTGAAATTAGTCTTGATTGATTCAACTCCGGTTACAATAGGCTCTGCCTTCATAACCATCCCATCGCCGCCGCCATAGGGAGAATCATCGGTGGTTTTATGCTTATCAAGGGCAAAATCTCTTATGTTGTGGACGCCAATCTTTATAAGCCCCTTTTCAATAGCCTTGCCAAGTATGCTTTGTTTGAAAGGCGCTTCAAAAAAACCAGGAAAGATGGTCAGGATGTCAAATCTCATTTTTCTCCGGTAATAATCCTTCTATTAAATGAATGACTATCTTTCCTGTGTCAACATCAATCTTTTGAATTACATCAGCGGCAGCCGGGATCAAAAGTTCCTTCCCTAAACTGTCTTTTACCACATACACATCATTGCTGCCTGTTAAGAGTACGCTGGTTACAACACCGATTTTCTTTCCTTCGTCTGTTATAACCTCCATACCTTCCAATTGAAAGTGATAATATTCACCTTCGGGAAGCATGGGAAGCGATGCCTTTTCCACAAAGACATCATAACCTGCCAGTTCACTGGCCCGGTTTCTGTCATTATATCCCTTAATAGAAGCAAGGATAACATCTTTATGAGGCCTGTTATCCGTCACCTCGCAAATCAAAACATGTTCTCCTCTGGAAAGATAAATTTCTTTCCACGGCTTTTTATCACAATCACCATAGGGGAGTATCTTTATCTCGCCGTGAATACCGTGAACGCCGACTACCTTGCCAACCAAAATGAGTTTGTCTTTGTTATTGTTCAATTGTTATTCAACTATCTCTAACGCTGCCCTCTTTTTAATCTTTGCCGATGCGGCAGTAAGGATTGTTCTGAGCGCTCTGGCTGTCCTTCCCTGTTTACCGATAACCTTTCCAAGGTCTTCCTTGGCAACAGCCAGTTTTATAACCGATGTGTTTTCCCCTTCAACCTCCGTCACTTTGACCTGATCAGGATAATCTACAAGGGCCTTTGCAAGTATCTCAATCAGATTTTTCATTTTTCCACCTCCGGATTAGAATAGCTCAAGCTGCGCTTTTCAGCTTGACCAAAACACCCGCTTTATTTAAAACCTTTTCTACTGTTTCGCTTGGAATAGCCCCTTTCTTGAGCCATCCCAATATGGCATCCTGCTTTAGCTCTACCTTTGCTGGATTCTTTGTTGTGTCGTATGTCCCAACTATCTCAAGAAATTTCCCATTCCTTGGAGAATTAGAATCAGTAACCACTATTCTGTAGAAAGGTTTTTTCTTTCCACCTATCCTTGCAAGCCTTATCTTTACTGACATTTTTTTATACCTCCTGTTTGCTGATAGCTTTATTTTAAAACGGCAAAAGCCCTCTGCCGCCAATCAGCGGCATTCCGCCTTTAGAAAATCTCTTCATCATCTCGCGCGTTTGAAGATATTGTTTAACAAGTTTATTTACATCCTGAACCGATGTGCCGCTCCCATTTGCAATCCTCTTTCTTCTGTTTGCATTAAGGATAGTATGATTAAGCCGTTCCTTCTTTGTCATTGAGTTTATTATAGCCTCTGTTTTAAACAATTCCCTTTCATCAGGCATAACGCCGGATTTTTTCTGCATCTCTTTAAAACCTGGAATCATTGCAATTATACTTTCAAGGCTGCCCATCTTTTTTATCTGCCGAAGCTGCTCTCTAAAGTCTTCCAGCGTAAATGTGTCCTTCCTTATCTTTTTCTCCAGTTCCTTTGCCTTTTTCTCGTCAATAACCTCCTGCGCCTTTTCTATGAGTGTAAGCACATCGCCCATGCCAAGTATCCGGCTCGCCATCCTGTCAGGATAAAAAGGCTCAAGCGCATCTATTCTTTCTCCAACCCCAATAAATTTTATAGGCTTGCCTGTTACATTTTTTATAGAAAGGGCCGCTCCGCCTCTGGTATCACCGTCAAGTTTTGTAAGGATTATGCCTGTAATCCCGACTGCCTCGTCAAATCCCCTTGCAGTATTCACCGCGTCCTGGCCTGTCATACTGTCCGCAACAAAGAGGATCTCCTTTGGTTTAAGGATAGCCTTTAGCTCTTTCAACTCCTCCATCAACTCGTTATCTATATGCAGTCTTCCTGCGGTATCTACAAGAACAGTATCATACCCTTTGATGTCGGCAATTCTCTTCGCCTCTCTGGTTATATCCTGCGGATTAAGGCTGCTCTCAGCATCAAAGACATCCACATTTATCTCTCCGGCAAGCCTTTTGAGCTGAAGCATAGCTGCGGGTCTGTAAATATCCGCAGAGACAAGATACGGGGTTCTGCCTTTAGACTTAAGATACCTTGCAAGTTTTGCGGTGGTAGTTGTTTTCCCGGAACCTTGCAGACCAACAAGCATGATTGCCGCAGGCGGTTTAGCCCCGAGCTCAAGGCCGCAAGAATTTCCGCCCAAAACCTCTACAAGTTCATCTCTGACAATCTTTATAAATTGCTGTCCAGGCGTGAGGCTTTCCAGCACATCCTTGCCGACAGCCTTATTTCTTACCCTTTCTGTAAAGTCTTTGACAACCGTAAAATTGACATCGGCCTCCAGAAGCGCCATCCTGACATCCTTTAATGCCTCCTGGATATTTGCCTCAGACAAGCTTCCGCAGCCCTTAATCTTTTTTATTATTATGCCAAGCCTATCGCTTAAACTCTCAAACACGGCAACTTAAAACCGCCTTCCCTAAAGATTTTGAATATTTAAAAATACAGGATAATCGCATGTGTTGTCAAGGTTTTTCTGTTTTTGTGTAAAGCCAAATTACAAATGTCCTGTTTTTTTTACAAACTCTGGAGTTGTGGGTTGCGGACAGACATTGGTAGGATTAAGGGGGATATCTATGCATGCAAACAAAGAGAAACGCCCCGTAGGGCGTCTCTGCGCGGTTGAAGTAAACTTGATAATTAGAAAACAATTGCAAAATCCTTACCCTTGACAGGTATTTTAAAGATATTAGAAAGTTTTTAAGGATTGAACTTGTATAATGAGCAAGAAGGTCAGGAAATTGCAGCAGTTGGCAGATAGAATTGAGGCGGGATTGTCAATGTGAAAGAATTGACCACCTAACCCTATAAATGAATAATAAAGGTTTGACCCCAAAGCCATTTTTTAAAAAGCAGGGGGAGGTATAAAAAATAAACGATTAGAGCCATGTTCAGAAGTATATATGGTAATCTGATCTGCGTTTTGATCAAATCCATTTATATCTCCTACAAAACAATAAATCTTATTTATTTTACCATTATTAAACATCTCAACAATCTTTAACATTATAGATTGTGAGAGAAAATAACAATTACAATGTAAATCCTTAGTATGAATTACCATCTCTCCTTCTTGGTTGGATTTTAAAGTGGTAGTAATTGCAGTGATATTTCCTTTTTCTTTTTCTTCTCGTTTATTGTTTTTATAAACCAATAATGTTGTTTCGGCACATGCATTAAAGAAAATTAAAATTGGTAACAATAATATCAATTTTCTCATAATTCTCCCATGAAAATAGAAATCTATTTCAAACCATTTTTAAGTTGATTTTAACTTGTATTTTCATGTTGACGGACTCTTAACCCAACTTTCACAATCAACTTACTTTTGAAAAATTAAAAAAAGGGGGGTAGAATCTCTCCCCCCTCTTCCACATATTGAATCCACCGCCAAATAGGAGCACCACCTATTCACAGAAAACTGTGAATTAGAAAATCAGATTTGCTCCCAATACAAAACCTTTCGTATCATCAGGTCCGATTTGCTCGCCAAGATATGTGGGAAATTTGGTGTCAATAAGCTGAGACCTATATCCTAATGTGAAGGCGAGTGGGGTGGTTCCAGGTTTAAACGAAAACCCAACATCAGTTAATCTATATGATGAATCATCTGTTCTGCTTACACCTCCATACGAAGATTTCAGCCAACCGTAGCTGAAAGCATAATATGCGCCAAATCCTGAACCCAGAGGATAACCTCCTGTAATCCCTACTGTTGGTCCCTTAATAGTAGTTGTAGACTTGGTTGTAGCAGGGGTGTAAACAATACCAGGCGACCTAAGAGTAGAAGTATACTCCTGCTTTATATTCTTGTAGCCCACGGTTAATCCAATAGATGGATGAACATAATAACCGATTGAGGTATCCCATTCCTCCCGCTCTGCCGTATTCTTTGCAGTTTCAGTAATTGTGCCGACTGTTGTATATGTTATGCGATAGCTCGTATCTGGAAATGAGAATTTTGTAGGCATATAGTAACTGCCGGAAACAAAAAGATTATCGTAACGCAAACTTATAACAGGGATTGATGTGTACTCGTAATCAGATTCAAATGCAGAAACATGTGCACCATTTATTGTATCATTGTTAAGGGTGCCGGTTAACCATTGATTAAACCATCCTTTATATCCTATAACTGCGGTAAATTTACCTTCTTCAGCAGATGCTAAATCCATTTTGACTGTTGCTACAAATGCACACACTAATAAAATGATACTTAATTTTTTCATGTAGACCTCCATTTTTTTGACTTAAACTTATCAATTATTTAGACCTTATTGTAAGACACAACCTAATCACTCTCATCTTTCAGGAAATCACTACACACACCTCCTTTCCTTAAATTTCGTTCGCAAGATATTCTCAATGATATCTTGATATCTTTACTTTTAGTGTTTAGTATAATATTTTTTCACCCCCTTATCTAAAAAGCCGGCGGTATAAAAACGGGCTCTTCCTTTTTCTTTTCTTCTTTCTTCTTTCTTTCCAGTTCCCTCTTGTCCCGCTCCAATTGCCGCCTTTCATCCTCCATTCTTCTGTTCTGCTCCAACTCTTTTGCCGCCCTCCCCTCCTCCATCTTTTTTTCTCTTGCTTTTAATTCTTGTTCGCCTTTCAGCGCCTCTTCTTTCATCTGGCGCTGAAGTTCCTCTTTATATTTGCGCAAATCTTCTTTAGCGCTCGCCCTCTCCTCTTCCAGCCTTTTTTGTTCTTCTTTGAGCCTTACCTCACCTTCTTTGGTCTTTAAATCGGCAGGCGGCGCTATTTTAGCATAGGCCGTATTCTTAAATACAAACTGACCACCTTCATCTCCTACCAGTGTAATCGGTGCGCTCTTCGGGGTCTGTCGTGATTCATTGGTAACAAGAGGCATAAGTTCACTATATATCTGCATGGGGGTCACATATTGATTTTTATTGTCCTCCATGATTCTTAAAAAATAATATGCGAAGGTACTGTGATTCCCCTTGCCTTTGTCAGGAACCGGAGATAAGCCTCCAGAGGTCAACACAGTGCGAGACTTCTTTTTGTAATAGTCCTTTATTGCAGAATCATCCCATTTCTGTATCGATCTGGTTTTGCCCATTAACGATTCACTGAAGCATGAATCAGCTATCGTATATATGTGCTTTGCCTTTATACGATCCAGGTAGCCCCTTACCTCATCATTGCTCACATAGGTAGAGGGGTCTTCTAAATCCCCCTCCGATGGCACCCATGCGCCGCTCCCCGCCTCATCATATATCCCATGTCCTGCATAATATATCAGGAGATTATCCTTCTCACTTAGGGTTTTTGCCAAGGCGCGGAAGCGTCCCAAGATATTTTTCCTCGTCGCCTCTTTGTCATAGAGGGGGATAATTCTTTCTTTTGAAAAGCCGAATTTTCTCTGAAGCAGTTCGGCTACCGCCTGCGCATCGGGTCTGGCGGCCTCTAACTGTTTGTCTGCCGGAAGATTGGGATATTCATTGATGCCGACGATAAGCGCCCAATAATCGCCTTCAATGGCGACATCCGACGGCTGTTCCTTCTCTTGTATGGTTATGCCTCTTTGAGAATCAGCAGCATAGACATAGACATAATGCGCCGCAAGAGAAAAAAAAAGGAGGGCCTGCGCTACGATGAGGATATTTTGATATCTCTTTTTCATTTCTTTGAGCCTGATACACAGACCTAATAATATATCGATATTAAGTTTAGTTTTTTATTTATAGGATGTCAAGATTTTTTGTGTTTTATTTTTACAGCTATTTTTATAATACGCCGGAAAGCGTATTGACATACATTGGGGATATGCTATACTTTGCTCAAATTTATACATGAATGGGTAAATAAATCTTTAAAAGGGGAGGTGATTTCCGACATGGCAGTGAAAACAGCAAAGAAACCTGTTAAAAAAAAGGCCTCAACAGGCAAAATCAAGAAAGGGGCAAAATACGCATGCAGTGTTTGTGGAATCGCAGTCAGGGTAGATGATGTATGCGGTTGTACAGACGTATGTGACATCATTTGCTGCGATACGCAGATGAAGCCTAAGAAATAACCATTAAGGGCAGTAAGGTTTTTATTTGAATAGTTTGAAGGCTCAATTGCCGCCACAGAAGATAGCGCCGGGGATGTGGCGGCAGTTATGGGTGTTAAAGAAAATACTTTTGGTCACTCTGATAGATTGGAAGCTCTTTATCTCAGATTTTAAAGAACCTTAAATATGCACACCCCCACCTGCCCTCCCCCATAAATGGCGGTGGAAAAAGGAAAGGGGTATCATAGGAGTCATTATGAGAAAGGCGCGTTGTTCCCCGATAGGGGCATTCGGGGACATGTTTTTGGGGGTTATACTGCTTTTCCTCCTTTCCGCCTGCGCTGCATCACAGCAGGCAGAAAAAAAAGCTGAGGCTGTCCTATCTTCAAAGGAGCTTCCCCACTCCATAGCAGTTCTGCCGTTTGGCAATGAAACCGATGAAATCGGCCTATCCGGACAGGTAAAAAAGAGTTTTTCAAATCACTTTTCTTCAAAACCGTATAATAAAATAGAGTCATACATTGTTGATGAAAAGGTTGCCCGGCTTGAAAAATCCACAGGCAAGACCATTTTTGAAATACCTCAAAAAGAGGCTGCGGAGGCGCTTGGTGTTGATGGTCTTATATACGGGAAGGTTACTAATTTTAGTAAGGTCTATGTAGTGGCATATTCCCAAATAGGTGTTGAGGCAGAGATATGGATGATTAATGCAAAGACAGGCGAAGAGATATTCAGATTCAGGGAATCTGTGCGATACCATGAGGGCGGCATTCCCCTAACTCCGATCGGGCTGGTAATTACAGCAGTTTCATCTGCTTTTAATATACGAGAGATTCAACGGGTCAGGGTGGTGAATGACTTGGGCTGGAAGCTGAACGAAAAGATCCCGGCGCCGGCCGGACTGAGGGCAGAGGCAATGCCCCTTATAAAAGAAGTTGTTTCCAATGTCAAGGAAGGGCCTTTTGGTAAAGGCAAGGTCTTTAATGTGGCAATGGATGGTGAAAAGGGTTTGCTTGCGATGTTTGAGATAGGCGGGTTTAAAAAGGCGCTTCCTATGAAAGAGATAAAGGACGGCCAGTATCTTGGAGAATATCTGGCTGTGCCGGGCGACAATATAAAGGACGCCCCTGTAATTGCAATCTTAAGACGCTCAACAGGCGAGGAGTCATCATTTATTGATATAACAGGGCTTCTTTCCATAGATACCACACCTCCGCCGCATGTTATCGGTTTAAACGGCAGGACATTTATAGACAGGCTTGAACTTTCATGGGATAAAGTTGCTGCCAATGACCTGAAAGGCTATCATATTTTAAGAAGCGCAAAACCGATCTCAGGTTATGAAGACATAGGTTTTGTTGAGGAAGAGAGATTTATTGACTTGAGAGCTAATGCAGGAGATATCTATTACTATAGGGTTGCCGCAGAAGACAGCGCAAAAAACCAGGGTGAACAGTCAGAGGCCATCAAACTCTCTTTAAGACAAAAAGAGTCTCAGATTTTAACAGGCGAGATAAAGGCTGATATGATCCTTTCGGCAGGTAGTTATGTCGTTAGAGGCGCTGTTGTTGTTGCAAAAGGAGTTGTTCTTACCATCGAACCCGATGCAAAACTTTTATTTGAAAAAGACGCCTCCTTAAAGATTTTGGGAAAGATTACTGCAAACGGCAAAAAAGAGGAATGGATAGATTTTTTGCCGAAAACAGATGAAGACACATGGAATGGGGTGATTATTGACGGCAGCGACGCAGATTTCTCATTTGTAAAGCTAACCGGCGCTAAAACCGCGCTTAAGCTTATCAACACCTCTGCTAATATCAGGAATGCGATTCTGGAAAAAAATGATACAGCTATCCATACAACAGGCGCGCCTTCTCCAAATATATCTAAATCCACCATCTGGCATAACTCCACAGGCATTTTGCTGGAATCGTCGCAATCCACAATCAAAGAAAGTGATATAACCCAGAATAAGGTTGGTTTGCAGATGGCAAAATCCAGCCCTTTGCTTAAAGAAAATAATATATTTGCAAATGCTACAAATGTAGATGCAGGAGACTTATCAGCCCAGTTGGATGGCAATTTCTTTGGAACAATTGTCTATGAGGAAATGAGACTCAAGGGCAATGTCAAGGTTTCAACTGTTCTGGATGATAAATATCCAAACGGCAAACCAGCGCAGGTACAGGTTAATCCATACACACTCTTAAGCCATGAGGCAAAGAAGGCAAAGGTTGCCGAGCTTCTAATAAGCGCCGGAAAGTATTTCAGGGAAAGGAATTTTGGAAAGGCAGCAACGCAGTTTGAGGATCTCTTGAAACTTGAGGAAGGCCCCACAACATATTACTACCTTGCCCTCTCATATCAGGGCATGGAGGATAATGAAAAGGCGCTCGGTTTTTTGAAAAAGGGCGTGGGAAAATTCCCCCTTGATTCAAACCTCTCAAAGGCATACGGTTTACTGTTGTATCAATTGGGGAGAGATGAAGAGGCAAAGGCTGCAATAAAAGAGGCCTTAAGACTGAATCCAGGCGATAAACAGATAAGGTTTATTTTAGAGAGGCTGGAAGGAAAGTGAAACATTTTCGATTTACGATTTTAGATTTTTTTCATTCGACAATCGAAAATCGACATTCGAGATTCGAAAAGGGAGGTGTATTTATGCTACAGAAAACAGTTCGTTTGTTTTTAGCAATACTCTTTGCCCTGATATTTTCTCTGCTATTTAAACAGGCGGCATACGCTGAATCCCAGGTTGTCAACGCTACCGGCGTTGCTCCATTTACCTCTGACAATGAGGCAAAGGCAAGGGATATGGCTATTCAGGATGCGATGAGAAAGGCAGTTGAACAGGCAGTGGGGACAATGGTGGCGGCAGAAACAATGGTTGAGAACTATCAGCTTGTGCGGGATAGTGTCCTTACAAAGACGCAGGGTTATATTCAGAAATACGATGTGGTGAGCGCGGGACCAAAGGGTAATCTATACGAGGTCACAATATCTGCGACAGTGGCAGTTGAAAATCTAAAAAATGACCTGGCTGCCCTCGGTCTTTTGCACTCAAGGGTGGAGAAACCGAGAGTTTTATTTATGATTGCCGAGCAGAATATAGGGCAGGAATATTATATATTCTGGTGGTATGGCAAAAGCGAGTTTAAGGGCCAGCAGTTTGATATGTCTGCCTCGGAGACGACATTAAAGGAGGAGTTTATAAACAAGGGATTTAATATAGTTGACATTTCTGTGGCTACGGGTAAAATTGACATATCAAATGCATACCGCATTGCTGATTTAACAGACGCTGGGGCAAAGGAGATAGGAAGAAAACTCGGCGCAGAGGTTGTCATAAAGGGAAAGGCATTGGCAAAGGCAGGTCCCCGGACATCTGGAAGCAGCGTGGGCTCTTATCTTGCTGATATTACTGCCTCAGCAATCCGTGTTGACAATGGGGCTGTTCTGGCATCAGCCAGAGGCCACGGCGTAAGCAGACACATCTCCGAGGTTACAGGCGGGACAGAGGCTCTGGAAAGGGCTGCGAGAGAAGTTTCAGGCAAGATGATAGATCAGATTACCGCCAAATGGACACAGGAGGTTCAGGGCGGCGGGCTCATTCAGATAACAGTAAGGGGGATTGAAGAATATTCTGATTTGGCAAACTTTAAAGACACAGTAAAGGCGCAGATAAGAGGGGTCAATGCAGTATATCAGAGGAGCGTTGAAGGCGGTATAGCTGTGATAGAGGTGGATTATAAAGGCAATGCCCAGCAATTGGCTGATGAAATTTCAAAAAAGAAATTCAAGGAAATTCCGAAACTAAAGGTGATAGGCGCAACAGCGAATACGATGGAGATAACGTTTGGAGGAACTGGGGCACCACAGGCAAAAGCGCCAGAGACATCGTCATCTCAGCCAGTTTCTGAAACGCAAATCGCTTCTACTCCCCTTGGGAAATTACCGGTGGGTATAGAGGGGGAAATACCGGGCATAAAGGTTGACATAACTGAACTTAAGTTTTCAGATGGGGTGATTACCCTCAGGTTTGTGATGATAAATGAATCCGACCAAAAGCTCGACTTTGGGTATAAGTTTGGGGCAAGGGGGAATGACTACAATACCATGGCTGATGTTTACCTGCTCGATCCTGTTGGCAGCATAAAATACGATGTAGGCCGGGATGCAAATGGAAGACCCCTCTGCAGCGTGGGCTTAAATCCCCTTGCACCAAAAGGTCGCATTAAACTCTGGGTTAAGTTCCTGGTGCCGCAAGATAAGGCGCCGGCAAAGATGACGGTTGTTATTCCCCATTTTGAACCTATTGAAAATGTAGGGGTAAGCCGTTAATTAAGGGAGGTGCTTCTATGAAAAATACAAAAAAGTGGTCTTATCTCTTAATCCTGTTATCTATACTGTGGATTGCAGGATGTGCGATGCCGAAGCATTATGTGCAGCCCAATCCGAACAATCCGATCCGCGTGGTTGCCGTGCTTCCCATTGTGAATAATACAAACGATGTGGAGTCGCCTGAAAAGGTAAGGGAGATGTTTGCGGCCAAGGTGGTTGAAAGGTGCTATATCAACAAGGCTGTAGGGGAGGTTAACCAGATACTAAAGGATGAACTGGGCATAACGCTCGGCTCTCAGCTTGATATGACAAATCCGCAGGAGCTTGGCAAAAAGCTGGGTGTTGATG
>Ga0209726_10001707_pt1 | contig 34571 bp, 30 predicted proteins | sample Subgrocontami54m_FD_187453 | JGI IMG/M metagenome (GOLD analysis project Ga0209726, IMG submission 187453) | Subsurface groundwater microbial communities from S. Glens Falls, New York, USA - GMW46 contaminated, 5.4 m (SPAdes) (version 3) | ecosystem: Environmental > Aquatic > Deep subsurface >...
GTATCGAAGACGATTTCCCGCATGGCGTTCTTTGATGGCGTTCTTTAAGGGCGTTCTCTTGGCCGGCGAATCACCTGCGCCGTTTCGGCATTGTAGCAACTGCCTGCAGAATCTCCCGCACGCGGCAGCGCGCGGCGTCGAAACCCTCCGAGGTATCCACGATAAAGTCGGCGCGGGTGCGCTTTTCAGCGTCCGACAGCTGCCGCGCCAAAAGAGCATCAAGCTTCTCCGGCGTCATGCCGGACCGCTCCAATACCCTGGCGCGCTGGACATCCGCCGGCGCCGATACCACCACGATGGCGTCCACCCGCCGGTCGCCGCCGGTCTCCAGCAGGAGCGGGATGTCGAGCACGGCCACTTTGGCGCCGGCCGCTTCGGCTTGCCCCAGAAACTCGGTCTCCGCCGCGCGCACCAGCGGATGAACGATGCTTTCCAGCCGCTGCAAGGCAGCCGGATCATCGACGACACGCGCGGCGAGCCTGCCGCGGTCGACCTTGCCGCCGGGCGCGGTGCCGGGAAAGGCGGTTTCGATGACACCGGCCGCTTCCCCGTCATACAGACGATGCACCGCAGCGTCGGCGTCGTAGACCGGCGCGCCCTCCTCCGCGAAAAATCGCGCGGTCGTCGATTTTCCCATTCCCAAGGAGCCGGTCAGGCCGAGCACAAACATGGTCGATCGCCTTTGGCCGCGCCCATGGTCCTATTCCGCAAGCGCGTTCGCGCGCCGCAGATAATCCAACACCGGCAAGAGCGGCAATCCGAGAATGGTGAAATGGTCGCCCTCGATGCGCTCGAACAGCTGGCTGCCGGCGCCTTCGACCTGATAGCCGCCGACGCTTGTGGTAACCGCCTCTCCCGCCTGGTCGAGATAGGATTCGCGAAATTCGTCGGAGAACATCCGCATGGTCAGCCGCGCGACCGCACGATGTTCGAACAGCACCACACCGTCGCGGGCGAAGGCCATGGCGGCGTGCAGCTCATGGGTCTGGCCGCGCAAGACGTTGAGCTGATCACGCGCCGCGGCACGATCGATCGGCTTGGAAAATCTCCATTGCCCCAACGCCAATGTCTGGTCGGCGCCGAGCACCAGCCGTCCCGGCAGATGCCGCGCGACCGTGCGTGCCTTCTCGCGTGCCAGGGACGCCGCGACCTCGTCGGCGTCCTGACTGGCCGCTCCCACTTCGAAGGCGCGCTCGTCGATATCGGCCGGGCTGACTTCCACCGCAACACCGGCATTTTCCAGGATCGCCCGCCTGATCCTGCTCTTGGAGGCCAGCACCAGCGGTCGGTCGGCGAGCCATAGCGTCATGATCAGACCACCGGTTGCCGGCGGCGTTCAGCCAGAAGTTTCATCACCGCCGCCGCGGTTTCTTCGATCGAGCGGCGCGTCACATCGATACTTGGCCAATTATGTTTAGCGCACAGCCGGCGCGACAGCGCCACCTCCTCGGCCACCGCCTGACGGTCGATATATTGCGCGTCGTCATGATGCGCGCGCAGCCCGAGCAGCCGGTTCTGCCTGATCTGCACGATGCGCTCCGGGCTGGCATAGAGACCGACCACCAACGGGCGCGCCAACTGCTCGACCGACGGCGGCACCGTTACGCCTGGAACCAGCGGCACATTACCGGTCTTCACACCTCGGTTGGCCAGATAGATCGAGGTCGGAGTTTTCGACGTGCGCGATACGCCAACCAGCACCACCTCTGCCTCTTCCAGATCGTCGACGTGTTGCCCATCGTCGTGCAGCATGGTGTAGTTGAGCGCATCGATGCGCTTGAAATATTCAGCATTGAGCGTGTGCTGAGCGCCCACCCGGTGCGAAGTCTCAGTACCAAGATAGGACTGCAGCAGCTGCAGCACCGGCCCGAGAATCGACAGGCACGGCAAGCTCAATTCGCGGCACTGTTTTTCCAGCCGCGCCACCAAGTCGTCCTCGAGCAGGGTATAAAGCACGATCCCCGGCGATTCCTCGATTTCAGCTAATACCCGATCGAGTTGTTTCTGGGTGCGCACTAACGGATACATGTGCTCCACCGGCTGCACTTTGGTGTATTGCGCTGTTGCCGCGCGAGCCACTGTAATCAGAGTCTCGCCGGTCGCGTCGGACACGAGGTGAAGATGAAAGTAGCTGCCGGTTCGCTGTGGCATTGTATGGCTACGGGAAAGCCTGTGAGTTCCTGGGCAGGAGGCCATGACCCGAGGGTCGGTGCAAGCGCCGGCCGCTCATTTGCCGGATATCTTTCCACATGACTGCCGCCGGGAGGAACTGCAAAGGTAACGGCCAGGTCAGTGGGGACATGTGAATCTATTGTGAGTTCCTCGCACCGGCATTGCATCAATCGCCTGATAAACCGCAGGCTAATCGCCCCAGTAGCAATCTACCTTGGACACCTGGGTTTGGCGGACATATTGCTGGACTGTGTATGGATTGTGGATCGTGAAGCGTGAGTCTAACCAACCGACTCACTACAACAACAACAAGTAATCTTTTAGTTTAGATGGTAGGAGCAGCCTTAATCGAATGACCGTGGATAACCCTCTCATCGACGTGCTCACCGGCAATCCGCGCCGACCGCCTCCGGTCTGGCTGATGCGGCAGGCTGGGCGTTATCTGCCGGAGTATCGCAAGGTGCGGGCGAAAGCCGGTGGGTTTCTCGACTTGGTATTTATGCCGGAGCTTGCTGCCGAGGTTACTTTGCAACCAGTGCAGCGATTTGGCTTCGACGCAGCGATTTTATTTTCCGATATTCTGGTGATCCCGCATGCACTCGGTCAACGCGTTTCGTTCATCGAAGGTGAAGGGCCGCAACTCGATGCCATCAGTGATGCCCACGGCATCGAGCGACTTGCCGGTGAGGTCGATCAAACTATCCTCGCGCCGATCTATGAGACGATCCGACTGGTGAAGAGCCGGCTGCCAAAAGGGGTCACAATGCTGGGCTTCTGCGGTGCGCCGTGGACGGTCGCGAGTTACATGATCGCGGGTGGTGGCACGCCTGATCAGAAGCCTGCGCGGATGTTCGCCTACCGGCAGCCGACGGCGTTCGCGAGTTTGATCGATAAGCTTGCCGCAGCATCGGCGGCCTATCTCGTCCGGCAATTGCAGGCCGGCGCCGACGCGGTGCAGATCTTCGACACTTGGGCCGGCGTGTTGGCGGCGGACGAGTTTCAACGCTGGTGCGTTTTGCCGACCCAGCGGATTGTTACGCTGGTGCGTGAGCAAGTGCCGGATGCTAAACTCATCGGCTTTCCGCGCGGCGCCGGAAGCCTTCTGCCGCGCTATGTGGACGCGACCGCCGTTGACGCGGTTGGTCTCGACTGGATGATCGATCCTGTTTTTGCGCGCGAGAAGGTGCAGCGCCGCGTGCCGGTGCAGGGCAATCTCGATCCGCTGGCGCTGGTGGCCGGCGGCGCGGCGCTCGATCGCGCGGTCGATGCGGTGCTGGAGGCATTCAGCACCGGGCCCTTCATCTTCAACCTTGGCCACGGCATTCTGCCCGAGACACCGATCGCACATGTGGAGCAGATGCTCAGGCGCGTGCGAGCATAGGCCGGGACGACAGCAATGTACGAATGGCTGAAGGCATTCCACATCATCGCCGTCATCGCCTGGATGGCCGGGATGCTCTATCTGCCGCGGCTGTTCGTCTACCATTGCACGGCCGAGCCGGGCTCCCGGCAGTCGGAGACCTTCAAGCTGATGGAGCGCCGGCTGCTCAGGCTGATCATGAATCCGGCCATGATCGCGACCTGGGCGCTTGGGCTCTGGCTGGCCTGGCGGGGCGGCTGGTTCGCGGCGCCGTGGCTTCACGGCAAGCTCGCGCTGGTGGTTATCCTCTCCGGAATGCACGGATTTCTCGCCCGCCAAGTCGGCATTTTCGCCGCCGGCCGGAACCGGCATTCCCCTAAATTCTATAGGATCGTCAACGAGATACCGACGATCCTGCTGATCGCGATCGTGGTGCTTGCAGTCGTTAAGCCGTTCTGAGCCCACAAACTTTTGACCACGTTGCCCACGCGCCACTTGCGCAGGCTGCGGTCTTTTCATATCTTGGCGCTATCTCCCCACGCAGGCAGATGTATCCGCGTACCGCCCATGTATGGGACCGGTCGTTGCATCGGGCCAAAGGCCGCAAGCCTCACCCAAGACCTGCGATACCAAGACCTGCGACTCCTCTCCTTTCCCAGCGTCGATCGGCTGTTTGCTCGCCGTTCAATCGCCGCCGGTGACATTTCCAGGATAAGCCCGCATGCGGGAAATGAAACTTCAAGACCTCAAGGCCAAGACTGCGGCCGAGCTCGTATCGTTCGCCGAAGAGCTCGAAGTCGAAAACGCCAGCACCATGCGTAAGCAAGAGCTGATGTTCGGCATTCTCAAACATCTCGCCATCAAGGAAACCGACATCGTCGGCGAAGGCGTGGTCGAGGTGCTGTCCGACGGGTTCGGCTTCCTGCGCTCGCCGGAAGCCAACTACTTGCCAGGCCCGGACGATATCTACGTCTCGCCCTCGCAGATCCGCCGCTTCGGCCTGCGCACCGGCGATACGATCGACGGTCATATCCGCTCGCCCAAGGAAGGCGAGCGCTACTTCGCGTTGCTCAAGGTCAACACCATCAATTTCGAGGACCCCGAGAAGGCGCGCCACAAGATCAATTTCGATAACCTCACGCCGCTCTATCCCGACGAGCGGCTCAAGATGGAGCACGAGGATCCGACCAAGAAGGATCTCTCGCCGCGCGTCATCGACATAGTCTCTCCGATAGGCAAGGGCCAGCGCGCGCTGATCGTCTCTCCGCCGCGCACCGGCAAGACGGTGCTACTGCAGAACATTGCCCACGCCATCACCGCCAATCATCCGGAATGCTATCTGATCGTGCTCTTGATCGACGAGCGGCCGGAGGAAGTCACCGACATGCAACGTTCGGTGAAGGGCGAAGTGGTATCCTCGACCTTCGACGAGCCGGCTGTGCGCCACGTGCAAGTGGCCGAGATGGTGATCGAGAAGGCCAAGCGCCTGGTCGAACACGGCCGCGACGTGGTGATCCTGCTCGACTCGATCACCCGCCTCGGGCGCGCCTACAACACGGTGGTCCCGTCATCGGGCAAGGTGCTGACCGGCGGCGTCGACGCCAATGCGTTGCAGCGGCCCAAGCGCTTCTTCGGCGCCGCGCGCAATATCGAGGAAGGCGGCTCGCTCACCATCATCGCCACCGCGTTGATCGATACCGGCAGCCGCATGGACGAAGTGATTTTCGAAGAGTTCAAAGGCACCGGCAATTCGGAATTGATCCTCGACCGCAAGGTGGCCGACAAGCGCACCTTCCCGGCCATGGACATCACCCGCTCCGGCACCCGCAAGGAAGAGCTCCTGGTGCCGCCCGACCAGCTCAAGAAAATGTACGTGCTGCGCCGGATCCTCAATCCGATGGGCACCATGGACGCCATCGACTTCCTGCTCGACAAATTGCGCAACACCAAGAGCAATGCCGAGTTTTTCGAATCGATGAATACCTGACGAAGTGCCAGGTGTTACCGCGGGGGCGGCGGGCTCGGTAGCCGTTTGATGAGCAAAGGCTCTTACACCCGACGCGTCTTAGCGACGCTCAGCGCGCTGTTTCTGTCGGTCTGCGTTGCGCAGGCGCAGGCGCCGACCGCGCCGGTCACGGTGTTCGGCCTGACCTTCCCGATCGATGTCGCGGGCGCGCGCATTGCCGGGTCGCAGGATTACGAGAGCCAGCATCCAGGTCTCGGCCACAGTGTGCGCTACACCCGGCAGAACTGGACCATCGATATCGACCTCTATGACATGCGTCGCCGCGTGATCGCGGAAGGTCCGAATTCCGCGCCGGTCAGGGAGCAACTTGAGCAAGCTGTCGCCGAGATCGTCAGGACTTTCAATCGGGGCGAGCGCACCGCCAGTTACGTGATCAATGACAAGGGCGGCCGCGCGCGGCTGCAATGCGCCAGCCTGGTCTATCGCCGGTCCGACCGGCCGGGCGATTTCATAAGCATGTTGTGCGTGACCGGCTGGAAGAACAAATTCGTCAGGTTCCGCATGTCGGCGGCGCGCCAGGGCAGCACTGAGGCCGACGCCAAGGCCGTCCTGGAAGCGTGGCTCGAAATTCTTTGGCCGCCGCTCTGACCGGATCGCACGGCCGCAGTCGGACGGTAACAACTTTAAGATTGCTTGACGGCAGTCGTCCCCCGCATCGCCCTCACCGTCTCGGCGATTTTCTCCGGCCCGGTCACCGGTAGAGAGCAGGTTTCGCCGACACAGACGAACGCGGCCGGGCCCGGCGCGGCCGCAAGCTTCTCGCGCGCGGGATGGAATTCCGGCAGGGCGCCTTCGGCCGGCGCGCGCAGCACGACGCGGTCGAGGAACGGCAGCTTCAGCGCAGCGGCATAAAGCTTCTCGGCCTGCTCGCCCTGCTTGGTGATGATGATCTCGGCGGTGCGCAGGCGCAGGTCAAGCGCGTTGAGCAGCGCCACGTGGCCGAACAGGTTACTGCCGGCGATTGGCAGAAGCCCATCGAACAGCCGGTCGGCCTGCTTGCGCCAGGCCTCCTGCCCGCAGAACACCGCGAGCCGCACCAGGTTATGCGCCGCCACCGCGTTGGGATTGGGCGTCGCCTCGTCGGCGATCGAATTTGGTCGCACCACCAGGCCCTCGGCGTCATCGGCGGTGAGAAAATAGCCGCCAGTGTCGGGATTGCAGTAGTGACGGTCGAGCGCGCCCTGCCAGGCCAATGCGCGTTCCAGATAATCGTGGTTGCCCGTCGCCTCGTAGAAGGTGAGCGCGGCGCGGATCATCGCCGCGTGGTCGGCGGCGAGCCCGGGGAACAGGAGCTTGCCGGCGCGCCAGGAATGGCCTAGCCGGTCGCCGCGGCACATTTTGGAATTGACTGTCAGAAAGGCGCGCGCCGCAATCTGGCGCCAGGACGGCTCGTCGAAGGCAATGCTGGCATTGACCAGGGCGGCGATCATCAGCCCGTTCCAGTCGGCCAAGACTTTGTCGTCAAGGCCGGGGCGAATGCGCTTGGCGCGCTCGGTCAGAAGGCGGGCGCGCAGCGCTCGCAGGCGGGTCTCGTCCTCGGCGCTGGCGGGCACGCGCGCGAGGCGATTGAGGATCGTGTGTCCCTCGAAATTGCCTTCCGGCGTCACGTCGTAGTGGTGCGCGAAAAACTCGGTGTCGTCCTTGCCGAGAACCCGCTCGATGTCGGGCAGCGACCAGACATAGAATTTACCCTCCTCGCCTTCCGAGTCGGCGTCGAGCGAGGCCGAGAAAGCCCCCTCCTCCGTGGTCATTTCGCGTTGCAGCCAATCGACGGTTTCACGCGCACGTGTGCGGAACAGCGGATTGCCGGAATGCTGATAGGCGACCGCCAGCAGCTCAAGAAGCTGCGCATTGTCGTAAAGCATTTTTTCGAAATGCGGCACCAGCCAGCGCTCGTCGACTGAATAGCGGGAAAAGCCGCCGCCGAGATGATCGTAGATGCCGCCTTGGCAGATGCGCTCGAGTGTCAGCTCCACCAGCTTGAAATAGCGCTCGTCGCCGGTGCGCTGTCCGGCCCGCCACAGAAATTCGAGAATCATGGTCTGCGGGAATTTCGGTGCGCCGCGAATGCCGCCGTCGCGCGTATCGATCATGCCGGCGATCTGCTCGGCGGCGCGATCGAGCTCGGGTAGGCCGATCACCACTTTGCCCTGTGGGCGGGCGGTTTCGGCGAGCCGCTCCATCAAGGCGGTGCTGTTCTGCGCGATGCTTTGCGGCTCCTCGCGAAATACCCGCGCGACTTCGCGCAGCACGTCGGTAAAAGCCGGCCGGCCGTAGCGCGAGGTTTTCGGAAAATAAGTGCCGCCCCAGAACGGTTCGCCTTTCGGCGTCAGAAACATGGTGAGCGGCCAGCCGCCATGTTCGCCGAGATGATGCAGCGCCGACATGTAAATCTGGTCGATGTCGGGACGCTCTTCGCGATCGACCTTGATGTTGACGAACAGGTCGTTCATCACGCGCGCGGTGTCGTCATCCTCAAAACTCTCGTGCGCCATCACGTGGCACCAGTGACAGGCGGCATAGCCGACCGAGAGAAGGATCGGCTTGTTGCTGCGTTTGGCCTCCTCCAATGCTTGGGTCGACCACGGCCACCAATCGACCGGATTGGATTTGTGCTGCAGCAGATAAGGGCTGGTCTCGCCAGCGAGGCGATTTTGGTGCGTGGCTTGCTCGACTGACATCAGGCTTCCGATGGGCTGGGGTTGCGCCCTAGGATAACGCGCGACGGCGCGACGCCAGCGCAAATCCGCTGAAGAAATATATGCAGCGGTTTCGGAGAGGGCGCCAACACATCGGGCGTGACGGACGCACTATAAGACATGAATCATGGTTCAAAAATATGCATGCGATGTCGAAGAAATGAATCTTGAGTTTTAGGCGGAATTGTTAGAGTGAATCAGGCCAATAATACGATCTTTGCCCTCTCCTCCGGACGTCCGCCGGCGGCCATTGCGGTGATTCGCATTTCCGGACCGCGCAGCCGGAATGCACTCGAAGCGCTGATCGGACGGCTGCCCGAGCCGCGCCGTACGAGCCTTGCCAAGGTGAAGAACCCGGCGACCGGCGAGCTGATCGACGAGGGCCTGGCGCTTTGGTTTCCGGGCCCGAAGAGCGAGACCGGGGAGGATATGGCGGAGCTGCAGGTGCACGGCGGGCCGGCGGTGATCGCCGCGATGCTGAACGCACTGGGCGGCCTCGACGGACTGCGGCTGGCGGAGCCGGGCGAGTTCACCCGCCGCGCGTTCGAGAGCGGACGCATCGATCTCACGGCGGTCGAGGGTCTTGCGGATCTGATCGCTGCCGAGACGGAAGCGCAGCGCAAGCAGGCGCTGCGTCAGATGCAAGGCCGGCTCGCCGAGCGCGTCGACGATTGGCGCCAGCAGCTGATCCAGGCGCGCGCGCTGTTGGAAGCCAGCATCGATTTTTCCGACGAAGGCGACGTGCCGAAGACTCTGGTGCGGCAGGCGATCGACATCGTCCGGCCGGTGGCGCAGCAGATCGGCGAGGCCGCGGCGCGTGGGGGCGAGCGGTTGCGCGAAGGGCTCGTGGTGGCGATTGCAGGCCCGCCGAATGCCGGCAAATCGACGCTGCTCAATCGCATCGCGCGGCGCGAAGCGGCGATCGTGTCGCCCTATGCCGGCACCACGCGCGACGTGATCGAGGTGCATCTCGATCTTGGCGGCTATCCGGTGACGCTGCTCGACACCGCCGGCATCCGCGCATCCGATGACCCGGTGGAGCAGGAGGGAGTGCGGCGCGCCCGCACGCGCGCGGCGGCGGCGGATGTGGTGCTGTGGCTGGTCGATGTGACGGATGCGGCTTCGCCGGCGCCGGATATCGATAAGCCTTCGACTTGGATTTTGCTGAACAAGATCGACGCCATCGAGGCCGAGCAAAAACGATTGTTCGAAACGCAATTCGGTGGCGGCACGCGGCCGGTATTTTCGCTCGCTGCCACGACCGGGCGCGGCGTCGAGCCGGTGCTCGCGGCGCTATCGCGGCACGCCGCGGAATTTTTCCGGGCAGGGGAGCCGGCTTTGATCACGCGCGAACGCCACCGGCATATGCTGGACCAGGCCACCGCCGCGCTGCAGGCCGCGCTCGCGATTGACCCCACAGGCGCCGAGGGACAAGAAGAGCTGGTGGCCGAGCAGGTGCGGCTCGCGACCCGAGCGCTGGAGCAGCTCACGGGCCGAGTCGATGTGGAGGACGTCTTGGACGCGATCTTTCGCGAATTTTGCATCGGCAAATGATCGGATTAGGTAGGCCAATAGCTTAGTAGGCCGTTAGACGAGTAGGTCAATGGACTATTGGCCAATGGCCGATCAGTCTGTTTCACGTGAAACAATGCGGCTTAAACCGTCGATTTTGACCCGGTAGACGGGGCCGCGTAAAAGCCCCTTTCCGGAGCGCAGATGAAAACCCAATTCGACGTGATGGTGGTGGGAGGCGGTCATGCCGGCTGTGAGGCCGCGGCCGCTGCTGCCCGGATGGGCGCGCAGACCGCCCTGGTCACCCACCGATTCGCTACCGTAGGGACCATGTCCTGCAATCCCGCGATCGGGGGTCTCGGCAAGGGTCACCTGGTCCGCGAGATCGACGCCTTGGACGGCTTGATGGGCCGAGTGGCGGATCAGGGCGGCATCCAGTTTCGGGTGCTGAACCGCCGCAAGGGTCCCGCGGTGCGCGGGCCGCGCGCCCAGGCTGACCGTAAGCTTTATGCCGCAGCCATACAGGCCGCGATCCGCGAGACACCGAATCTCACCGTGGTCGAAGCCGAAGTGGACGATCTTTTGATCGAAAACGATGCGATCTCCGGCCTTAAACTCGTTGACGGACGCGAACTCGGCGCCGGCGCCGTGGTGCTCACCACCGGCACGTTTCTGCGCGGGCTGATCCATATCGGCGAACAGCAAACGCCGGCCGGGCGGGTGGGCGAGGCGCCGGCTTTAGGGCTTTCGCGCACGCTCGAGCGCTGCGGATTCACGTTGGGACGGCTGAAAACCGGCACGCCGCCGCGGCTCGACGGCCGCACCATCGATTGGAAAGCGCTGGCAATGCAGCCCGGCGACGAGCCGCCGGAGCCGTTCTCGGTCATGACCGAGAAAATCGGGAATCCGCAGGTTCAATGCGGGATCACTCGCACCACCGAAGCCACCCATCGCGTCATCCGCGCGAATGTGCACCGTTCACCGATGTATTCCGGCCAGATCGCGAGCCAGGGCCCCCGTTATTGCCCGTCGATCGAGGACAAGATCGTGCGCTTTGGCGAGCGCGATGGGCACCAGATCTTTCTCGAGCCGGAAGGTCTCGACGATCCCACGGTCTATCCCAACGGCATTTCCACCTCGCTGCCGGAAGACGTGCAGCACGCGTTGATCGCCACCATTCCGGGGCTGGAAAAGGCGCGGATGGTGCGGCCGGGCTACGCCATCGAATACGATCACGTCGATCCGCGCGAATTGCGTCCCACCCTCGAAACCAAGCGTATTTCCGGGCTTTTCCTGGCCGGCCAGATCAACGGCACAACCGGCTATGAAGAGGCCGCGGCGCAGGGCCTGGTGGCGGGATTGAACGCGGCATCGCGCGCGGGCGGGGGAGGCGAGATCATTTTCGACCGCGCCGAAGCCTATCTCGGCGTCATGATCGACGATCTGGTGACCCGAGGGGTGAGCGAGCCCTACCGCATGTTCACCTCGCGCGCCGAATACCGGCTCACGCTGCGCGCCGACAACGCCGATCAACGGCTCACGGATAAAGGCATCGCCATCGGTTGCGTCGGCGCCGAGCGGCAGCGCCGGCACATCGGCAAAATGGCGGCACTCACCGCGGCGCGCGATTATGCGCACTCCGTGACGCTGACGCCGACGGAGGCCCAGCGCCATGGTCTTACACTCAATCGCGACGGCCAGCGCCGGAGCGCGTTTGAGCTCCTGTCGTTCCCGACCATTGTCACCGCCGATCTCACCAGGATCTGGCCGGAATTCGAAAAATTTCCCGCGAAAATCATCGAGCAGCTGGAAACAGACGCCAAATATGCGGTCTATCTCAGCCGCCAGAACGCCGACATCGCCGCCTTCCGTCGCGACGAGAGCCTCGAACTGCCGGAAAGTCTCGATTATGCCGGCCTCAAAGGCCTGTCGAACGAGGTGAGGCAGAAGCTCGTGTCGATTCGCCCGCGCACTATCGGCCAGGCTGGGCGGATCGACGGCGTTACGCCGGCGGCGCTCACGCTGTTGGTGGCCCATGTCCGCCGCAAAAGCCGGACAAAAGCCGCAAGCGCCGGCTGATTTTCCACCCATGCGTCACGCCCGGCTTTATGCCGGGCATCCACGCCTTTCATTGTTGCCAAGAAGGCGTGGATGGCCGGGACAAGCCCGGCCATGACGATACAATTTGAGATCATGATTCGATCCCCCAATCCTTCCGCCGATCTCACGGCCGATCGCGAAGCGGCGCTTGCGCTCACGCCTGTTTCACGTGAAACGCTGCAGCGGCTCGACGATTTCGTGACGTTGCTGCTGCAATGGCAGCAGAGAACCAACCTGATTGGATCCTCGACGCTCCCGCGTCTGTGGACCCGGCACATCGCCGATTCGCTGCAGCTGCGCGATCTGCTGCCAGATGCGAAAGTGTGGGCGGATCTCGGCTCCGGCGGCGGCTTTCCCGGCCTGATGCTCGCTTGCGCGCTTGCTGATACGCCCGGAGCAAAAGTCTATCTCATTGAAAGCAATAAGAAAAAAGCCGCATTCTTGAGCGAGGCTGTGCGCGTCACCGGGGCGCCGGCGGAGGTCCACGCCGCTCGGCTGGAAAATGTGGTGGACAGCTTGGCGGGCAGGGTGGATGCAGTAACCGCGCGGGCGCTGGCGCCGCTAAAAGCATTGCTCGATCAAAGCTTTCCCCTGCTACGGGCGGGCGCTACCGGGGTGTTCCCCAAAGGACAAGATGTAGAGGCTGAATTGACCCAGGCGTCTAAATATTGGACCATGCGGGCCACGCTGGCGCCGAGCCGGACCGATCCCAAAGGCCGTATCGTTGTCGTCCGCGCTCTTGCGCCCACTCAGACAACGACAACACGGCGATCACCAAGCCAATGACCGACACAACCAGCGTCCCACCCACCGCACCGCCGCCGGACCAGGCGCAAGTGATCCCGCTCGCCAGCCGCATGGAAAAAGCCCGACCGCCGCGCGTGCTCGCGATCGCGAATCAGAAGGGCGGCGTCGGCAAGACCACGACCGCGATCAATCTCGGCACCGCGCTCGCCGCCATCGGCGAGCAAGTGCTGATTGTCGATCTCGATCCGCAGGGCAATGCCTCGACTGGTCTCGGCATTGATCGCCGCAGCCGCCGTTTCTCCACCTATGACGTGCTGATCGGCAGCGCGACTTTGCGCGACGCGGTACTGCCGACCGCGGTGCCGCGGCTGTCGATCGCGTCATCCACGCTCGATCTCTCCGGACTTGAGCTCGAGCTCGGCCAAGCGCGCGATCGCGCGTTTCGTCTGCGCGGCGCCTTCGGCCCGCTCAACAGCGGCCGGCCAAGCGACTTCACTTACGTACTGGTCGATTGTCCGCCGTCGCTCAATCTGCTCACCGTCAATGCGATGGCGGCGGCGAATGCGATCCTGGTTCCGCTGCAATGCGAGTTCTTTGCGCTCGAAGGTCTGTCGCAGCTGATCAAGACCGTCGAGCAGGTGAAGGAGACGCTCAATCCCGAGCTCACCATCCACGGCATCGTGCTCACCATGCACGACGCGCGCAACAATCTCTCGAACCAGGTCGTTGCCGACGTGCGCGAATTCATGGGACGCAAAGTCTACGACACGGTGATCCCGCGCAATGTGCGCGTGTCGGAAGCGCCGTCCTACGGCAAGCCGGTCCTGGTCTACGATCTGAAATGCGTCGGCAGCGAAGCGTATCTGCGTCTCGCCACCGAAATCATCCAGCGCGAAAAAGAGCTGCGCGCGGGGTGATCGTTTTCGTCATGCCATGACGGTGACGGAAAAAGAAAAGCGAAGCAATAACGGAGCGACGACAGCAGCGTGACGACACGATCAGGAGATGCGGCGATGGCGGATGATGCGGGACGATCGCGGCTAGGGCGCGGCTTGGCCTCGCTCATCGGCGATGTCGGCGCCGAAGCCGACAGCACGATGGAGCGCCCGCGCAATCAGCGGCGCGTGCCGATCGAGTTTCTCAAACCCAATGCGCGCAATCCGCGCCGAGATTTTTCAGCGACCGAACTCGACGAACTGGCGGGCTCGATCAAGGATCACGGCATCATCCAGCCGATCGTGGTACGGCCGGTCGCGGGCGCAACCGATCATTACGAGATCATTGCCGGCGAGCGGCGCTGGCGCGCGGCGCAGCGCGCCGGTCTGCACGAGGTGCCGGTGGTGTCGCTCGACGTCAGCGACGAGGAAGCGCTCGAGCTTGCCATCATCGAGAACGTGCAGCGCGCCGATCTAAATCCGATCGAGGAGGCGAACGGCTATCGTACCCTGGCGGACGAATATAAACACAGCCAGGATGAGATCGCCAAGATCGTCGGCAAGAGCCGCAGCCATGTCGCCAATACCATGCGGTTGTTGTCGCTCGCGCAGCCGCTGCAGGATTATGTCCGCGACGGACGGCTGAGCGCGGGACACGCGCGCATGTTGATCGGCCAGCCGAACGCGCTGGAATTCGCCGAGATCATCGTCAAGAAGGGCCTCAATGTGCGGCAGGTGGAAGCCTGGGCGCGGCAAGGCAGCGAAGAGAAGGCACGCGACGTGCGGCGCACTGGGCGCGTCGGACCCGATCCCGACGCGCAGGCGTTGGCCAAGCGGCTGACCGACGCGCTCGGGCTGACGGTAAAGATCGAGCATCGCGCCGACGGCTCCGGCGCGCTCAGCGTCCGCTATCGCGACATCGAGCAGCTCGATGAGATCGCGCGCCGGCTCGAGCGCGAGTCGGCCGGCCCGCAGCCGCTACGGCCGAGCCAGCGCATCCGCGGGCTATAGCCGGACTACCGAGAGCAGTGAACGCGGTCTGTCGGGAATCCCGCACAGACGCGAGTTGTTGTGCTGTCCTTATGCGCGGATTGGTGTATTCTGATCAGAATTTGCAGAACCGCTGACGCGGAAAAAGATGTTTTTGGCGGCGTGGCGCTGGCCTTAAAAGATGCGACCGGGATCTGCCACAGTTTCGCGAAGCTTCCTACAAGCACTGTCTGCTGATTTTGCGCAACTACGTCATCAATTAATATTTGTAGCCGTCCCGGTCTTGCTTCTGGGATGCATTATCGATTTTGCGTACATCAGCTATCCCGACGTTGAAAAAGTATTAGAGGCACGCGCCTTTCTTTTCAAATGGCCCGCTCCTGAAGGCCTTCGTGCGCAATTGAGGTCTGATCTCAACTGGTTGCTTTTCTATGTAGGGGTAAGTCATTTGGCGAAATGGCTTATGATTGCCGTATGGCTGATCATAGGAATGGGTACTCTTCGGGTTGTTCGGATCCTGATTGAAGTCCTGCTCCTTCGATTCAGCGCCAGCGCCGGAACTCTTAGCTCAGAAACGCTAAGCGAATTGGCAGAAGATGCCGAACGGTTACGGTGGATCGAGCTTCGCGTCCTCTACGCAGCATTTCTTATAGGCTGGGCGCTAACTGTTTTCGGTTTCGTTGAACCAGTTGAGAGCAGATTTGCCATCGTAGGTGTACTCATCTTTGCGCTTCTCGAAGCTTGGGCAGGCTGGGAACAGATGCGCAAAGCGCGGATGCTGAGAGGATCTTCAAAAAAAGTGGCATTCCGCTGGTTAGTTGCGAATGGTTGGACAGGGTTCCTCGCCCCGCTTTTGGGGGCGATAGTCTTAATCTACTTCTTGGTGCCGACGTTTTATGTATTGACAGTGGGCCTACTGAAAGCTGCCATCTACCCTCTGCTGCAAGCATTGCAGTCAGAATATTCCCAGCACTTGCTCGACGCGGTGCGCACCCATCGCACCATTGTCCTACCTGGACTCGTCGCGCTTATGATTCCTGACTTCGTCACACTCTACACACCAACAGCTGGATTAGGAGAGCTATGGCGAGCCGCAGTGCCAGTCGCTGTTCCTTATTTGCTCCCCGGCCTTCTTGTTCTCTTTGTCTTTCGTGTCGCTTTGCCAATTGCTTTCTCATTCGAAAAGTGGGCGAGATTCTTCAACCTAATCGTCCTGTTCGCCCTTGGACAGGCGGTCACTGAAGGTTTCAAATGGTTGATCGAAAACGGGCTCGCATTTCCTACTGAAGGAAATATGTGGCTTCAGATTATTCCGTTCCTGTTTGCGATAACATTTGCATTCGTTTTCGAGCAGTCGCTTCCGAAAGAGCGGAAGGGCCACGACGAGCTCGACCATGGCGATGCGAGCTAAGGTACCTCCGATATCGCTCGCCTGGTAAGACCACTTACCCCTTCCGCCGCGCATTGACCGAAAGCGACAGCAGCGTGCGCTGGGCGATGGTTTCCGCCATGTCCGACTGCCGGCGCGCCTCGAGTGAAGCCTCGGCCAGCTGCGCCATCGCCCGCTCCAGTCGCCGAGTGGTCCAGGCCATGAGCGCGGCTTCCACCAAGGGCTGCCGCTTGAAGTGAAACGGCGGGCGGGCGCTCATCATCGCTTCGCCACTCGACGCTCCCGCCTCGATCTCAAGCCGCGCCCGATGCAGCAGTGCGACGTGACGCAAGGCAGCGGAGATGATGGTGCCGGGCGCAGTACCGGCGCTGCGCGCCTTGCCGAATTGAAACTCCACGTCGCCGGTGCGGCCGGCAAAGGCGGCATCGAGCAGCGCATCGAGCGCGAGCGTCGAGGCATCGGCCACCACCGCTATTACATCGCCGAGCTCGACACGCTCACGGCCGCGCGCGAACATCGCGAGCTTGCGGATCTCGCTGCGCGACGCGAGCCGGTCGCCGCCCAATAACGGCAGCAACGCCGCGCGCGCGTCGGGCGCGATGGCGAGCCCGGCCTCGCGCATCTCGTCATCGACGAGCCGGGCCAGATCACGCTCGGCATCGGCATAGCAGGGTAGGGTGGCGGCATTTTTGGCGCGTTCGCAGACGGCGCGCAGCGGTGCATTCTTGCGCAAGTCGCCGGCCTCGATCACCACCCGGCAATCGGGCGAGGCGGCGGCGAGCAAGGCTTCCACCGCCGGTAAGAAATTGCGCCCGCCAGCTTTCACCCAGACCGCGCGGCGCCCGCCGAACAGCGGAAAGGTGTTGGCTTCTTCCACCAGCCGCGACGGCTCGCCCGCGAGATCGTCGCCGTCGAGCCGCGCCAGTGAGAACGGGTCGTTCACGTCATCGACGGCCGTGCCGATCAGCACCTGTGCGCGCTCGCGTACGAGGCCAGCGTCCGGGCCGAACACCAGCACGATCGGCCGCGCCGGATCGGGCTTGGCGAGGAATCTGTCGATGTCGGATGATTTGAGAGCGACCATGATTCTTCTCCCTCCCCCGCTTGCGGAGGAGGGTGAAAGGCGTCACCCGCCGGAAACGAAATAAGACGCGAGCCGGGTGCGGATATTGTCGGCGATCACCTTGGCGGCGCGATTCTCGGCGTCGCGCAACCCGCGCAGGCGCGCAAAGCGCTGCTGCTGGCCGGGGATGTCGTAGGATACGCGCGCGAAAGTATTGCCGGTGAACGCCTCTTGCCGGGTGCGCAAATCGATCAGGGCATAGCGCACGTTGATGCCATAGTTCTCGATGTCCGGCCGGATGGTGTTGACGTCCACAATGACGTTGTGCCGCGTCGTGGTCATGCGGATGGTAAGCCGGTGGGTGGGTTGCGACCCTGGGCCGCCGCCGGTCACATCGAACAGCAGCGCATTGCGGATCTCGACCGCGAGCCGTGCCTCGCTCGAACCCGCGGGAGCTTCGATCTGGGCAATGTCGACGCCGCGCAATGCCTCGCGCAGGCCGGGCCGTCCTGCCACGGTCTGCTCGCCATAGAGCGGCTGAAAGCAGGCGGCGGTCAGCGCGGCAAGGCTGAGCGCCAGACCGATGCGCAGGAACGGAGCCGTCCGGGTCGACCGGTCATACCACCACATTGACGATCCTTTGCGGGACGACAATGACCTTTTTAGGGGGCCTGCCCTCCAGCGCCCGTTTTACCGCATCGAGCGCTAAAACGGCAGCCTCAATCTCCGGGTTTTTTGCATCCCGCTGCACGGTGACCTCGGCGCGCTTCTTGCCGTTGATCTGCACCGGCAAGGTGATGGTGTCCTCGACCAGCAGGTCGGGTTCGAGCGTGGGCCAGGGCTCGGCCGCCAGCAGGGTCCTATGGCCGAGCGCGGCCCAGCATTCTTCGCCCAGATGCGGCATCATCGGGTGAAACAGCCGCACCAGGATGTCGGCTGCCTCGCGCACCGCCCAGCGGTAGTCGGCCGTTGGCTCAGTCTCCTGCTCTCCGAGCGAGCCCTGGAAGGCATTGGCGAACTCGTAAATATGGGCGACGCAGACGTTAAAGCGCAGCCGCTCGACGTCCTCCGATACCTTGGATAGCGCCTTGTGGGCGGCCTTGCGCAGAATAATGGCGGCTTGGCCGAACATCGCGGGACGCGGCAGGTCGGCCGGAGGCGCCACTTCGGCGGCGTCGGCGATGAGCCGCCACAGCCGCTGCACGAAGCGCCAGGCGCCCTGCACGCCCTCCTCGGTCCAGATCACGTCGCGGTCGGGCGGCGAATCCGACAGCATGAACCAGCGCGCGGTGTCGGCGCCGTAGCTGCCGATGATGTCGTCGGGATCGACCGTGTTGCGCTTCGACTTCGACATCTTCTCGATCGGGCCGATCTCCACCGGCTCGCCGGTGGCCGCGAGCGTGGCGCGGCGCTGATCGCCAGCGGTCTCGACCTTCACGTCGGCGGGCATCACCCAGTCGCCGCTTTTGGAGCGATAAGTCTCGTGCACCACCATGCCCTGGGTGAACAGACCCGCGAATGGTTCGTCGAGCCCGGCGTGGCCGGTCGCTTGCATGGCGCGGGTGAAGAAGCGCGAATAGAGCAGATGCAGGATCGCGTGCTCGACCCCGCCGATATATTGATCGACCGGCAGGAAGCGATCGACGACCTTGCGGTCGGTCGGCGCAGTGTCGATCCACGGATCGGTGAAGCGCGCGAAATACCATGACGAGTCCACGAACGTGTCCATGGTGTCGGTCTCGCGCCGCGCCGGCTTGCCGCATTGCGGGCAGGCGACATGCTTCCAGGCCGGGTGGCGGTCGAGCGGATTGCCCGGACGGTCGAAGGTGACATCCTCCGGCAGCTCCACCGGCAGATCCTGTTCCGGCACCGGCACAACGCCGCAGGCCTCGCAGTGGATGATCGGTATCGGACAGCCCCAATAGCGCTGCCGTGAAATGCCCCAGTCGCGCAGGCGAAAGTTCACCTGGCGCACCGCGACCGGCGCCCGCTCATCCCCGCGAACGCGGGGATCCAGGGGCCGCTTGTTCAGTGTTTGTGGCTCTGTTGGGTCCCCGCGTTCGCGGGGACGAGCGGACTGCGGGAGCGGACGCAATTCGCGCTCCAGCCGGCGCGCCACTTCCTCCTTCGCGTCGTCGATGGTCATGCCGTCGAGGAAGCGCGAATTGATCATGCGCCCCTCGCCGTCATAGGCCACGTCGGTGATGACGAAGGTTTTCGGATCGGCGCCCGGCGGGCAGACCACCGGAATGTTGCCGAGCCCATATTTGTTGACGAAATCGAGGTCGCGCTGATCGTGCGCCGGGCAGCCGAAAATGGCGCCGGTGCCGTAATCCATCAGGATGAAATTGGCGACATAGACCGGCAGCGTCCAGTTCGCATCGAACGGATGCACCGCCTTCATCCCGGTGTCGAAGCCCTGCTTCTCGGCGGTGTCGATCAGTTCCTGCGCGGTGCCCGAGCGCTTGCATTCCGCGATGAAGTCATTCAGCGCCGGATTCTTCTCCGCCGCCGCCAGCGCCAGCGGATGATCCGGCGACAAGGCCATAAAGCGCGCGCCGAACAAGGTGTCCGGCCGCGTCGTGAAAATCTCCAGCTCCGATTCGCCCTTCGGCGTGGTTTTCGGATCGAGCGCAAAACGGATCAGCAGGCCCTCGGAGCGGCCGATCCAGTTCTTCTGCATCAGCCGGACTTTTTCCGGCCAGCGCTCCAGCCGGTCGAGCGCGTCGAGCAGATCCTGCGCGAAGGTGGTGATCTTGAAGAACCATTGCGTCAGCTCGCGCTGCTCGACCGGCGCGCCGGAGCGCCAGCCGCGGCCGTCGATCACCTGCTCGTTGGCCAGCACGGTCTGGTCGACCGGGTCCCAGTTCACTTTCGACTTGCGCCGCTCCACCAGGCCGGCGCGCAGGAAGTCGAGAAACATTTTCTGCTGGTGCTTGTAGTAGGTGGGATCGCAGGTCGCGAGCTCGCGCGCCCAGTCGAGCGACAGCCCCATCGCCTTGAGCTGCGCCTTCATCGCTTCGATGTTCTGGTAGGTCCAGGCGCGCGGATGCACCTTGCGTTCCATGGCGGCGTTCTCCGCCGGCATGCCGAAGGCGTCCCAGCCCATCGGATGCAGCACCGCAAAGCCCATGGCGCGTTTGTAGCGCGCCACCACGTCGCCCATGGTGTAGTTGCGCACGTGCCCCATATGGATGCGCCCCGACGGATAGGGGAACATTTCCAGCACGTAGTATTTCGGGCGCGGGTCGTCGTTGCTGGTGGCGAAGGTGTCGCGCTCGTCCCAGATTTTCTGCCAGCGCGGCTCGGCCTCGCGGGCGTTGTAGCGGGAGGGGGTCATGGTTTGACGGCGACCTTCTCGATTAATTGTGCGCGCATATTGCGGCCCGCTACCTCCTTCTCAATCATCGCGAACAGGCCCTTGCCGCCGCTTGCGCGCTGCCAAAGGTCTCCGACAAGGCGCTTTTCGTTCGTATCGTCGTGGCCTGCCAATTGCTCGCCCTTGTATTCAACAACGAAGATCCGACCGTCTTTCAATTTCGCGACAAAATCCGGGTAGAAACTCCCTGACGCAAGCGGCAACTTAAACGAATTGACGTGTTGCGAAACGTTCCTGATCCAGAACTCAACTTCGTCCAAGCTGTCCAGCATCTGCGCGCACGTGAACTCCTCGCCCTCGTCGCCTTCCTTGCCGCTGAACGCGGGTACGTTGTTCGGCCCCAGAAAATGCTTGCTGAACCTGAATGGGCCGCCGCGATGCTTGCGCACATCGAAATACATATCCTTGAAGAACCTGAATCCATTCTCAAATGAAATGCCGGTCTTGGCCTCGGGCGCGATCAGATAAAGCTGATACGCCTTGTTCCGGCCATCCTGCCGCAGTGCCTCGATCTTCGCTTCGAACTTCTGCGCCAAGGGATATTTTGCCCGCCACAAGGCGGACATTGCGATGCCGCGCACTTTCGTCAGGTACGTAATCGCGTCGCGAAGCCATCGCATCAGTTCGGTGGGAGGAATGTATATCTGCCGCACTTGCCGATCCAACCAAACACTGAGGTTGATTTCGTCCCAGCCTTCGACCGGCGTATCGAGCGCAAGCCGATCCTGCTCGCTGACGAACGAATAGGCGAGTTTTTTGCCGTCGAGATCGATTTCAAACTCCATCGCACTTTCGCGAATTGTGAACTCGCCTTCGGTCAGTGTGGCGGGTGAGTCGAGCAATGACCACTCGAACTCCTCCATGAACCGGTCCGTTTCCGCGAACACGAATTCGCCCTGCACCCAAGCGGTTAGCGCTGGCGCAACAAATGTCTCGCAGCGCTCGGCCGGCGAAAGGGCCGGATGAACATCCGCGCGGTATTTACTCGCGGCTTCGGCTAATCCCTTGCGCGCGGTGTCGGGCACTGCCTTGAGGATCGCGGTCTCCACCTCGGGGGATAGGTAGCCCGACACGGACACCTCGACCTTGCCATCTTCCGTGGTGCGAACGGAAACGGCATCGCCTGCTTCCTTGCGGAGCGTCTCGACGGCTTCGGGCGAGGCGTCGAACCTCTGGCGGAACACCGGCGCTGGCTTCTCGCGTGGAGCGAACAGGCCGTCGCTGTCGAGTTCGTATTGTTCGCTCTCAATATTTTCGCGCGCATCGGACTCGTCGAAGCCCATGTCGATCAATTTATCCACCAGCGCCTTGGCGGCCTCGGCGAACACAGGTTCGGCGATATGCGCATAGGCCTTGTTCAATTCGGGCAGCGCGCGACGTTTCGCATAAGGCATGCGCAGCACGCGGCCCAGAAGTTGTTCGACAGCCGTGGCGCTTTTGATGCGCGCCACCGAACAGAACACATAGGCGAAAGAGCAATCCCACCCCTCCTTCAGCGCCTCGACGGTGATGACGTATTCGATCTTGGTCTTGGGATCGAACAAGTCGATAGCGTCGAGGTCGCGCTGGTCGCCGGTCGCGACCGCGATCTTTTCTTGGGGAATGTTCTCGGTCTCGATCAGATGCTTCTTCAGAACATCGACCGGTACGTCCTCGTCCCGTGGCTGCGCCTGAAAAAGCACGATGGGACGAATGTAATCGGCCGTATCCAGCAACGCCTTTTCCGCCAGCACCGCACGCGAGGCGATTGCGCCACTTACCGCGCTTTGCCAATCGGCGTGCTCGGCGAGAACGATCGGCAGTTTGATCATTTCCGCACGCTTGAGTTCCTGCGCGGTGACGTTGTGCAGAATGTTGGAGTTGAGCTGCGGCGTCGCGGTGAACTCAACGATAGCGCAGGGATTGACGCGCGCCTGCAAGTCGCGGGTCAGGCCGGTCATGGCGTTGTGCGCCTCATCGACGATCATCAGCGGGCGATGCAGGTGCATCAGATTGGCAAAGGAAAACTTGATGCGGCCCTTGTTCGGGCCGTCCTCGCTGCGTTCCAGATCCGGGGCATTCGGCGGAACGGCGCTGAAGTGCGATTCAAGGTCTTCGTGATGGGCGTAGACCTTACGGCCGTCGGTGTTGGAGACGCGCAAAGTCTGAATGGTGCCGACGACGACGCAGGTCTGGTCGCGCAAATCCTGCGGGCGGATCATCGGAAAATCGGCGATGTCGAAGACGCGAACGCGGCCATCGAACGCCTCATCGAGCGCCTGCCGGTAGGCATGGCGCGTGTTCTTCAGCGCGTCGACGGTTTGCAGGCGGATGGTGTTGGTCGGTACCAGCCACAGCACTAGCGGATGATCTTTTTCGATCCAGGTATCGCGGGCGATGGCGACCGCGTGCGCGGCAAGCAAGGTCTTGCCTCCGCCGGTGGGCAGGCGGAGACAGACGTAAGGCGCTTGCGGCACGGCTTCGAGCGCCCGGTAGTCGCCGGCATACCGACCCAACCGGGCTTTATGGTCTGGTTCGCGGACGATAGTTTCGTAGGCTGCTTTCGGCCCGCTGACGCGCGCCTCACGGAAGAAGCGCCCGAGCGTAGCGAGGGTTTCCTTCTGATAATCCTTCAGTTCCATCGCGCCGCCCTCATTTCCGCGCTTTGACTTCGTAGGGCGTCTGCTTGAACGCGATGCCCTTGCGTGCCAGCGTCGCATCCGACAGCCGCGACGCCTCGCCGTAGATAGTCAGCGCTCCCTCGAAGTCGGGCTTGTTCCTCTTGATCTTCTCGCGAATGATGCCGAGCGTCTCGCGCGTCAGCACGTTGCCGCCCTTCGGCGTCTTGTCGCCGAGAATGCCGTTGTAGAGCAGGGCATAGGCCCGTTCGCCGTTAAAGCCGAGCAGCGGGCTCTTGCCCTTGCCGTTCCACGGCGTTCCGGTCTCCGAAAACCAGACATGCGCGGCAAGGATGGGAAAGCGGATGCCGTCGCGAATGCGACCCTCAGCGTCGAACGCCGGCTCGCCAAGGCGATAAAAGCGAAAGCCGCCGCCGCCCTTCCAGCCGACGCTTTCCGAAATGCCGCCCGGCTCTCCGTCGACGACCTTTTGTAAGCGCGGAACGCAATGGGTGACGGCATGCTCGCCCATTTCGATGCCGATATAGCGGCGCCCCATCTTGTGTGCGACGGCGGCGGTGGTGCCAGAGCCAAGCACCGAATCAAGGATAAGATCGCCGGGGCTTGTGGCGATCTGGAGGATTCGCTGCATCAAACGCTCCGGCTTGGGAGTACCGAAGCTTACATCTGAACCAAATAGTGCATTCGCTTCCTTCTTGGATTCATCAGTATGACCCGCATCGGTGTGCGGCCACCAAGTCCATGGAACTAGCCCGTCTACCTCAGAAAGATATCGAATTACACTTGGTTGGGCATTTCCATTTTTACCCCAATAGATACGGCCCGCTGCCTTGAGCTTTTCAAACTCAGATTCAATCATGGACCAACAGCGCCCTTCGGGCGGTCGATGTTCTTGCCCATTCGGGGCCGTAATCACGTACATCTGATTGGGACGGTAGCCTTGGGCCGTCATAGGCAAGCCGCGCCAACGTTTGGTCGGATCTGTTTCGTTCGGATTATCTGGATTGCGATAAATCTTTGCTTGTTCTTGATCGAGAGGGACAAGCGTTCTTTTGGCTTTGAATTTTTCGAGCGACGGAGCGTAAACTAGAATATATTCGTGAACGTCGCCTATAATTTCTCTGTTCTCTCTTGAATATCGTTTTTGCCATACGTTAGCCGCAACAAAGCTGTTCCTGCCGAATATCTCATCCATGATTACCTTGAGGTAATGCCCCTCATTGTCATCGATTGATACCCAGATAGACCCATCCTGTGCGAGCAGGTCGCGGAGCAGTTCGAGCCGCGGCCACATCATGGCCAACCATTTTGTGTGTTCGAGATTGTCATCGTAATGCTCGAACGCCGAACGGGTGTTGTAGGGCGGGTCGATATAGATGCACTTCACCTGACCGGCATAGAACGGCAGCAACGCCTTTAGCGCATCGAGATTGTCACCCTGAATGAGCATGTTGCCGGCGTCGCGGTCGCCATGGCCGAGTTCAGGGACTTCTTCCAAAAGCCGATAAGGCACCGCACTCGCAGCAGGGATGTCGTCATCGCGGGTGAGCCAGTGCAGTGTTGGCATGTTCGAAACTTGTAGTCCCGGAATGGGAAATGGTTCTGTGCTTCTACGACGCTCGCTCTCTTTCGTCATGTCCGCGCGGTGACAAGCCCGGCCATGACGATATGGACGGGTAGCACGGCGCGCTACACGTCCTCCAGCCGCACGCCGCGTCCGGCGCGCAGGCTCTTGCGCGCCTGCTCGATCCGGCGAAGGAAACGCGGATCGTTTTGCAGCCGGTACTCGAACCAGTCGTCTTCCGACTCAAAGCCGATCAGCACCCCGGCCGGCTTGCCATGGCGCGTGATGATGATGTCCTGCTTCTCGGCTTGGCGCAGCAGGTGCGCCAGGCCGTCCTTCACTTCGGACAATGCCACCTCCTTCATTCGCGATTTTCGAACTGTGCCAGCCATGGCTCGCTCTCCGATTTGGGCACGATCGCCAGAATCTCGACGGCCGAACCTGAAACGTCGTAGAACACCCGGACCTCGCCGACACGAAGACGATAATGCGGCCGGGCGAGGGACTATTGCCAGAACCTACCATCGTCAAATCGAGGTCGTCACCCTTTGCTACCCCGACGGCCCGTGTATGCCCGCGACAGGCGCGCGCATGACCACTCGTTGCGACTGCGTAGGATGGGTTGAGCGAAGCGAAACCCATCGCAATGATCGGTTTTAGAGACCGCATGATGGGTCGCGCTGCACTCGACCCATCCTACGGACTCTGCTGAATCTGCGCGCCTCCCATTTGCCCCATCGCCCCGGCCCGTTTAAGACGCTACCCTATGCCCTCCATCATTTCCGTCCAAAATCTCTCCAAAACCTACGCCAGCGGCTTCCGGGCGCTGGACAACGTCAGTTTGGACATCCGGCGCGGGGAGATTTTCGCCCTGCTCGGGCCCAACGGCGCCGGCAAGACCACGCTGATCAGCATCGTCTGCGGCATCGTCAATCCGAGCGAGGGTGCGGTCTCGGTCGACGGCCACGACATCGTCAGGGACTATCGCGCCGCGCGCTCGCGGATCGGCTTGGTCCCGCAGGAACTGACCACCGATGCCTTCGAGACCGTGTGGGCGACGGTCTCATTCAGCCGCGGCCTGTGGGGCAAGCCGAAGAATCCCGCCCACATCGAAAAGGTGCTGAAGGACCTGTCGCTGTGGGATAAGAAGGACAGCAAGATCATGACGCTGTCCGGCGGCATGAAACGCCGGGTACTGATCGCCAAGGCGTTGTCGCACGAGCCGCAGATCCTGTTTCTCGACGAGCCGACCGCCGGCGTCGACGTCGAATTGCGCAAGGACATGTGGCGGCTGGTGCGGTCGATGCGCGCCGCCGGCGTCACCATCATCCTCACCACCCACTACATCGACGAAGCCGAGGAAATGGCCGACCGCATCGGCGTGATGAACAAGGGTGAGATCATCCTGGTGGAGAACAAGGCCGAGCTGATGCGCAAGCTCGGCAAGAAGCAACTGACCTTGCATCTGCTGACGCGGCTCGAAGCGATCCCCGGCGAGCTGGCCGCCCATCAGCTCACGCTCGCCGCCGGCGGCGACGCGCTGCACTACACCTATGACACCCAAAGCGAGCGCACCGGCATCACCGCGCTGCTGCAGGATCTCACCAAGGCCGGCATCCAGTTCAAGGACCTCGACACCTCACAGAACTCGTTGGAAGACATCTTCGTCGATCTGGTGAGGAAGCGGACATGAACTGGCGGGCGGTCGCTGCAATTTACCGATTCGAAATGTCGCGCACCGGACGCACGCTGCTGCAAAGCATCGTGTCGCCGGTGATCTCCACCTCGCTCTATTTCGTGGTGTTCGGCGCCGCCATGGGCGCGCATATCCGCGAGATCGACGGCGTGAGCTACGGCGCCTTCATCGTTCCCGGCCTGATCATGTTGATGCTGTTGACCCAGAGCACGGCGAACGCCTCATTCGGCATCTATTTCCCGAAATTCGCCGGCACCATCTATGAACTGCTCTCGGCCCCGATCTCGTTCCTGGAGATTGTGATCGGCTATGTGGGCGCCGCGGCCAGCAAGTCGATTGTCCTCGGATTGATCATCCTGCTCACCGCCGGCTTATTCGTGCCGCTGCATATCGAGCATCCGTTCTGGATGGTGGCGTTCCTGTTGCTCACGGCGGTGACCTTCAGCCTGCTCGGTTTCATCATCGGCATCTGGGCCGACGGCTTCGAGAAACTGCAAGTGATTCCGCTGCTGGTGATCACGCCGCTCACCTTTCTCGGCGGTAGCTTCTATTCCATCAACGTCCTACCGCCGTTCTGGCAGGCGGTCAGCCTGTTCAATCCGGTCGTGTATCTGGTCAGCGGCTTCCGCTGGAGCTTTTACGGCGTCGCCGACGTGGGAGTGGGCGTAAGCCTGGCAATGACCATGGCGTTCCTGGCGCTCTGCCTTGCTGTGGTGTGGTGGATCTTCAAGACCGGATACAAGCTGAAAAACTAGCGCCGTGGTCCGCGGAACGTGTGACGTGGCCGCTGACACGCGCCAGCCGCTTTTGCTAGGCTTGGCAAAAGCAGCCAGCCAATCCGGGGAGGGGATCCATGGCAAAGACGATCAGGGGCGCGCTCGCGGGCGCGGCTTTGGTGCTGGCGGTGCTGCCGGCGGGGCCGGCGCTGGCGCAATATTCCCGCTCGGTCGACTGGTGCACCGGCAAGGGAAAACCGACGAACGATCAGACCATCGCCGGCTGCACCACGATGATCCAGTCGCGGACGGAGACGCAGGAGAATCGCGCCATCGCCTATTACAACCGCGGCAGCACCTATGGACTGAAGAGCGAATATGACCGCGCCATCGCCGACTTCGACGAGGCAATCCGGCTCAATCCAAAATATGCCAGAGCGTACAGCAACCGCGCCTTCTATCTGGACTCCAAGGGAGACTATGCGCGCGCCATCGCCGATTTCAACACCGCGATCCGGATCGAGCCCAGCGCGATCCGCCACGTCAATCGCGGCGCCACTTATTACAACATGAAGGACTACGATCGCGCCATCGCCGATTACACCGCCGCGCTACGCTACGAGCCCAATCACGCAGGCGCCTATTACAACCGGGGGCTGGCCAAACGGGCCAAGGGCGACAAGGTCGGCGGCGACTCCGATGTTGCGCGCGGACGTGCGATCAATCCGAAAATCGGGCAATGATACGCGGGCGCGAACGGCTGCCGCAGCTTGGCTCCGTCACGCCGCCAGCGTCACCGGCGAATAAGCCACCACCGCATTGCGGCCGTTGCGCTTGGCGGAATAGAGCCCGGCGTCGGCGGCTTCGACCAGCCGTTCCGCCCTCTCGCCTTCGACCGGCACCAGCGAGGCGACGCCGATGCTGACGGTGACGACGCCGGCGGGCGCTTCGCCGTGCACGATATACAAGGCCTCCACCGCCCAGCGCAGGCGCTCCGCCACTTCCAGCGCCTTCTCGGCGTCGGCGCCCGGCAGCAGCAGCGCGAATTCCTCGCCGCCATAACGCGCCGGGAAATCGTCGGCCCCGGTGGCGACACAAGCCAGCAATTCGCCGACGTTGCGCAGGCAGTTGTCGCCCTCCACATGGCCGTAGCAATCGTTGAACAGTTTGAAGTGATCGACGTCGACCATGACCAGGCCGATCGGCTGCCTCTGCTTCTGGGCGCGCCGCCATTCGGCTTCCAGCCGCGCGTCGAAGCCGCGCCGGTTGGCGAGCGCCGAGAGCGAGTCGATCGAGGCCAATTCCTCGAAATGGCGGTTGGCGGCGCGCAGCTCGCGCTCCCGCTCTGCGAGCTTGCGCGCGGTCTCGTGCAGTGCGGTGGCCAGCGCCTCGAACTCCTTGGCCCATACTTCGTCGTCGGGGCGCACATCGAGCTCGCCGCGGCCGATGCGGGCGGCCGTGCGCGCCAACTTGCGGATCGGATAGACGATCAGCCGCTCGCCGCCGAACCAGGCGATCAGCAGCACCAACAGGCCGAAGAAGCCGACCTGGACATAGGCCATGGAGATTTCCCGGTCGGCGCGGCTCAGCAGATCGGTTTCGTCGAGCCCGACCGCCAGTCGCGCGCCACTCGATGGGATGCGCAGGAAGGCAAAAATCCGCCGCGTGCCGTCGAGACCAGGCATCGCAAACGTTCCCTCGGGACGTTCAAGTATGGTCTTTATCAGCGCATGATCGGAGACATTCTTGCCGACCCATTTGTCGGGATCGGGATGCCGCGCCAGCACTGTGCCGTCGGAATCGACCAGCATCACCGTGGTGCCGGAATGACGTTGCGCGGCGGTGGCATTCAGCCGCGCGAGCCATTGCAGATCGATCGGCGCGATGATCACCGCCGGCGTGCCGTCCGGTCCTTTGACCGCAGTGGCGCCGATGACAGTTGGTTCCGCGCGCGAACGACTGATGAGATAGTCGCTCAGCACAAAGCCGCCGCTGCGCATAGCGTCGCGTATATAGGCGCGGTCGGAAACATCCATCCCGACCGCGGTGGGCGAGGTCGAGCACCGGACGCGCCCGTTGGCTTCCACCACCGACAGGCTCTTGATCCATGGAATATCGCCGGCAAAATCCCGGAAATAGGTGGCGCAATCGGCGTTCTTGTCCGCCAGCGCGTAGGTGCGGCCGGCCGCCTGCAGCAGCGCGCGCATCGTGGTGATGATCTCGTGGTGGCCGTCGGCACCGCGCCGCGCCAGCGCCATGGCTTCGGCGGCGGCCGCTTCGATGCGTTCGGCGCGGCTGGTTTCCAGCAGGCGGACGCGATCGATCATCAAAGGGACGACGGCGAGCAACGCGAGGATGACCAGCCGCGCGCGGATGCTCAAAATAGGCTTGCCGCGGCGCTTTGTGATATTGGAAACGGTCATGGTTCTCCCCAAGCCGGGACACCCTAGTAGCCAGGGATGAAGAGCCGTTTGGCGCGATCGTTAAAATTTGAGCGAACAGACCCGCGGCGGGCTGGTTAACATGCAGGACACAACTCCTCCGCAATCGAGGTTAACGGCGGTGCGCGAGCAGATCGCGCAGGCCTGCCGTGCGGCCGGCCGCGATCCGGCCGAGGTCACTCTGATTGCGGTGTCGAAAACCTTCGGCGCGGAGGCGATCGAGCCGGTGATCGCAGCCGGCCAGCAGGATTTCGGGGAGAACCGCGTGCAGGAGGCCAAGGCCAAATGGCCGCCGCTGATGGCTAGCCATTCGGAGGTCGCGCTGCACCTGGTCGGGCCGTTGCAATCGAACAAGGCCAAGGAGGCGGTCGCTCTGTTCGCCGCTATTCACGCGGTCGATCGGCCGAGCCTGTGCGAGGCGCTGGCCAAGGAGATCGCCCGGCAAGGCCGTAATCCGCTGCTATTCGTCGAAGTGAATACCGGCGGCGAGCCGCAAAAAGCCGGAGTCTTGCCTGAGGATGCAGATTCATTCCTTCGCGCTTGCCGCGACACATACCGGCTGACGATTTCCGGGCTGATGTGCCTGCCCCCCGCCGATGAACCACCGGCGCCGCACTTCGCGCTCACCGCCAAGATCGCCAAGCGCAACGGGCTCAACTTGTTGTCTATGGGCATGAGCGCGGATTTCGCGATCGCCATCGCATTCGGCGCCACCCATGTGCGGGTCGGAACGGCGATTTTCGGGGACCGAGAATAGCCGGCGCGTCGCGGCCGCCATCGCCGATCTACCGAATCTCTATTCTCGTTCTTGGTCCGGTCCGGACCAGCAAGCGCCGCAGCGACGCCACGTCCATCGCCACGCAACCCGCCGTCGGGTTCCGGTTCGGCCGCGCTACATGGACGAACACCGCGCTGCCGCGCCCGGCCACCCGCGGGCGGGTGTTGTGGTCGATCTCGATGATGAAATCGTACAGCCTGTCGCTTCGCCAAAGCCGGTCGCCTGGTTCATTGGCCGAGCGGCGGAACGGCCGGTTGTAGCGGCGGTCTGTAGGGTCTTCGCTCCAGGCAAGGTCGGGCCGGATCGGCCTGACGGGCAGGTCGGTCGATGGCCGGGGCGCCCGGTCGGCCCGCCACCACAGCCGCACCAGCCGGAAGCGGCCGCTCGGCGTCGCGCCGTCGCCCTCGCGCTTGTTGGCGCGTATGCCGGAGCGGCCGAGCACCACCGGAACGGCCTGCCCGCCCATGAGCAATACGCCCTCGGTCCGGCGGCCCGGCCGGCTGCGCACGCGGATTACCGAAAATGTCGTTGGCCGCATGGTTTTGCCGCATCCAAACTTGCCCAAAAAACCTACATGACTCGTCCAGAGCCAAGGCTCCAATGGGCAAGAGCCGCTTGCTCTTTTAGTCCTGAATGCTCTACTTCGCGCAACAGCCGAACGGCAATCGCCCTTCCCGAGCCACCGATGTCGAATGCCCGCAAGATCCTGATCGTGGATGACGACGCCGAGCTGCGCGAGGCGCTGGTCGAACAGCTGGCGCTGCACGAGGAATTCGAAGCGCTCGCGGTGGAGAACGGCACCAAAGGCGTGCAGGCCGCCAAGGCCGGGCATTTCGATCTCGTGATCATGGATGTGGGTCTGCCGGATGTCGACGGCCGCGAGGCGGTGCGCATCCTGCGCAAGAACGGCTTCAAGGCGCCGATCATCATGCTGACCGGGCATCAGACCGATTCCGACACCATCCTCGGTCTCGAATCCGGCGCCAATGACTACGTCACCAAGCCGTTCCGCTTTGCGGTTTTGCTGGCGCGCATCCGTGCGCAGCTGCGTCAACACGAAGCAAGCGAGGATGCCGTCTTCACCATCGGTCCCTATACGTTCCGGCCGAGCTCCAAGCTCTTACTCAATCCCAAGGGCAACAAGGTACGGCTCACTGAAAAGGAAACCGCGATCCTGCGCTACCTCTATCGCGCCGGGCAGCGCCCGGTGTCGCGCGAGACCTTGCTGCAAGAAGTGTGGGGCTACAATTCCGGCGTCACCACCCATACGCTCGAAACGCACATTTACCGGCTGCGCCAAAAAGTGGAAAAGGACGCTGCCAGTCCAGCGATTCTGGTCACCGAGGCCGGCGGCTATAAGCTGGTTCCGTGAGCACGATGGCCCAGACATGCAATGTGTCATGCTCCGCGAAGGCGAAGCATGCGGTAACCAATGAATGTCGCCGCCGGTCCTCGCACCCCTCGGGCGCGGGGGATATGGGAGCGTACGCTTTCGCGGACGACGACACAGCAGATCGATCGTTCTGAAAACCGATGGCCATTGAAGATGACATCGCTTTTTTCGAACGGGTGCCGACGCTCGGGCTGCTCGGCCGCGCTGCGCTGCGCATTCTCGCGATCGGCGCGGAGAACCGTTATGTCCATAGCGGCGAGGTTCTGTTTACGGTCGGCGAGCCGGCCGATTGCGGCTACGTCGTTCAAGAGGGCTCGTTCAGTCTGGGATCCGCCCTGATCGAGGATACTCCGCGCATCACGGTCGGCCGCGGTACGTTGCTGGGCGAGCTGGCGCTGCTCACCGAGACCGTGCGGCCGGTCACCGCCACCGCGCTCGAGCCCTCGACCGTGCTGCGCATCCCGCGCACGCTGTTTCTCAAGATGCTGGAGGGTTATCCCGACGCCGCCACGCGATTGCGCGACGCACTGGCGAAGCGTACCGCCAGCGCGGCGCGTGACATTTCCAATGTGCGCGCCGGTCTCGACCTTCGCGAGCAGAAGTAACCGGACCTCATCCTGAGGAGCCGCGCACAGCGCGGCGTCTCGAAGGATGAGGTCGGGATCCCTCATCATGAGGCGGCTGCATGCTTCGAGATGCGCCCTTCGGGCGCTCCTCAGCATGAGGCCGAGCGGTTTTCTTGCTAGATCACCTCCAGTGTCGCCGTCACCGGCACGTGATCCGAGGGGCGGGTCGCGCCGCGATAGTCGCGCGCAACTTTGATAACCGCCACCCGATCGGCCAGCGCCGGCGAAGTCCAGATGTGATCTAGCCGGCGGCCCTTGTCGGCGGTGCTCCAATCCGGCGAACGGTAGCTCCACCACGTATAGAGCTTGGCCGGCTCTGGCGTCAGCACCCGCATGGAATCCACCCAGGCCCCAACCTTTTGCATGGAGGTGAGCTTATCGCACTCAACCGGCGTATGCGACACCACGCGCCGCATCTGCTTGTGGCTCCACACGTCGTGTTCCAGCGGCGCAACATTGAGATCGCCGAGCAGGATCGCGCGTTCAGAGCGTCGCGGCCGCAGCGTCGTGCAGTCACGCATCTCGTCGAGAAACGACAGCTTGTGGGCGAATTTCGGATTGACGGCGGGATCGGGAACGTCGCCGCCGGCCGGCACATAGAAATTATGCACGGTGATTGGGTCGCGCAAACCGGCGCGCTCGCCGAACACAGCCGAGATATGGCGGCAGTCGGTCTTGCCGCAGAAACTCTGGATGTCGAAGCTTTCGAACGGCTGCCGCGAGAGCACGACCACGCCGTGGTAGCCCTTTTGCCCGTTGAGCGCGACATGCTCGTAGCCCAGCCGCTTGAAGCGCTTGAGCGGAAACTTGTCGTCCGGGCACTTGGTCTCCTGCAGGCAGAGCACGTCGGGCCGCACCGCCTTGATGAACTTCGCCACCAGATCGATGCGCAGCCGTACCGAATTGATGTTCCAGGTGGTGATGGTGAAGGGCATGATTTTTCGTCATGGCCGGGCTTGTCACCGCAAGTCGGGTATACCCGACTTGCGAACTATAGTGCGGAACTCGGGCAAGCCCGAGTTCCCGTTGCCATCCACGTATTCAATGCTGCGAGCTGACGTACCAAAACCGCGACGCGTTTCGATCTATATAAGATTGATGGTGATCTCCGCAATCACCGACGCTAATTGCCGTAGCGGGTATAGTCGATCTTGAACATGCCGGGGTCCAGTCGCTTGGTGCTGTCGAGATCGGACACCGCGACCGTGGTGTCGTAGCCTTGCGGATCGGTCACGACCCACTGCTTGAGCTGGAAATCCTTGGCGCCGAACATCATCATCAGCCGGTTGGTGCCGACCAGCGGATGCTTTTCATCGATCGCGATGGTGACGAAGGTGTCGTCGGCATAGATACCCACCACATTGGTGTCGCGCAAAAGATTGATGCGGTCGGCCAAGAGAAAGCGTAGCGGGGTTTGCGACAGCGGGATCGGGTCCTGGGTGGCAAGCTTGGTGTCGCGCACCACCACATGGGTGCCGTCGGAGATGATCTGGATCGGTACCGGCGGATCGTATTCGAAGCGCACCTTGCCCGGCTTCTGGATGTAGAACTGGCCCTTGGACTGGCGCCCGTCCGCGCCGCGCTGCACGAAATTTCCGCTCAGCACCTGGACGCTGGAGAGATAGGTGCTGACCCGATCGGCCAAGGCGCGCTGGGCCGGATCGAAAGCACTGGTTTCCGGCAACGCCGCCTGGCCGCCGAAAAACGGCGGCAGCCAAGAGGGAGCAGCGGACGGCCCCGGAACAGCGGGGATCGGGCCGCCGGGCCGCGCCGACTGCACGGGCGGCGGCGGAACCGCCCCGGATTTGGGCTGCGGTGCCGGCACCGGCAGCGGGACGGTTTCCGCTATGGCGGAACCGGCTGCGATCAGTCCGGACAGCACGATTGCGATGAGTTTTGCCTGGCTTGTGCCAGTCATGTCCTGCTCCGCTTAGCGCCTCACCCGCCGCTTTTTAGCCGCCGCCTGTGGCGATATCACGGCTCCGCGAGCCCTGTACCCGCAGGGCGACGTAACATGATTCTCAATACCGCTCCTCGTGCTCGTTGCCCATGAGGATTTCGCGCTTGCCGGCATGGTTGGGCTGGCCGACCACGCCTTCCTGTTCCATCCGCTCCATGATGGAAGCGGCCCGGTTATAGCCTATCTGCAACCGGCGCTGGATGTAGCTGGTCGAAGCCTTGCGGTCGCGCAGCACGATCTGCACCGCCTGCTGATAGAGGTCGGTGGCGTCCCCGGTGGTGCCCATGCTGGTGGCGTCGAACACCGGATTGCCGTCCTCGTCAACCTGGCCGTCGTCGGCGGTGACCGCTTCGAGATATTGCGGCGAGCCTTGCGACTTCAGGTGGCGGACAACCTTCTCGACCTC